>Ga0163161_10000147_pt1 | contig 64299 bp, 59 predicted proteins | sample S45metaG_FD_129847 | JGI IMG/M metagenome (GOLD analysis project Ga0163161, IMG submission 129847) | Switchgrass rhizosphere microbial communities from Kellogg Biological Station, Michigan, USA - S4-5 metaG | ecosystem: Host-associated > Plants > Roots > Rhizosphere > Soil | place: USA... | reverse complement strand
GTATCGCAGTATCCCCCGGATCTTCACTGCATTTCCGCTCTCCCGAGCCGATCAGTTACAGCGATATTTCTGATCAGCGTATCAGTGGGGACCTTCCGCTAAAAAATGTGCTCCGCATTAAAATCCCTTCCGATTCGGCGCTTAAAATATCCCAGGGTGATCCATTGGGGACCATTACCATAGCAGGGGAAACTTTTATGGCCCAATACCGGCTGGAAAGATCCTCTCGGGCAGTACCTGCCCCCGCTACGGAAATCGAGATCCTGCCCGGGGCGATGCTGCCCCTGGATCCCCAGCGTAAGCGGATTCCCACACCTGCCATAAAATCACATGCGCTGGATATGCTGCTGGAAAGGGGAAAACGGCCTTTACGCAAAAAGACCGTGCATGGGATCAGTATCAGCCTTAAAAGGGTGTATTGCGTCGGAGAGCTTATCTTTTTGGACCTTTGTTTCGAAAACTCTTCCCGGCTCATTTATGATTCTGGAGAACTCAGGTTTTCATTGGAAGATAAAAAGATCAATAGGGCTACCAACTCGCAGTCCATAGCCCTCAGTCCGGTATTTTCACTCTATCCCCTGCGCAGTTTCTCCAGGATATCCAGGAACATTTATGTGATCGAAAAGATCGCTTTTCCCCATGAAAAGCGCCTTGAGATTACACTGAGCGAAAAGCAGCTTTCCTCAAGGACCGTTACCCTGCCCATAAAATACGGTGATCTAATGGGAGCGGATACCTTTTAGCTCCGGATATTAAAGCCGTAAAAAAATGGAAGAAAGTAAAGAACAGCAGGGACTGCACCGTTTTATGCAGTTCTGCATCTATCTCTGTGTCGCGACGGATATCTTCATTTTTATCTGCGCACCCAGATTGCTCAATTTCCCCCGGTTTGGGAGGTATGGCCTGATAAGGGTATATGATGCCATATCAAGACTCTCCATCTATTCCCTTCCGGTATATTCCAGGGCCTTTATCCTCTCTTTGGTGATACTGGTCTGTATCGGTACTTTAAGTAAAAAGGAGAAAGACCTGGACTACCGCCGGGCCATTCTTTATCCCTTAAGCCTGGGGCTGCTGCTGTTTTTTGGCGGCTTGTGGTTTTATGGCCTGCCTGGAAAAACGGTTTTTCTCCTATTCAGCTGGAGAGAAACCGCCTACTGCGCATCTCTTTTTTTTGGGACCGTGCTGATCCATGCCGCCATGGGCAACATTTCCAAGATCATCAGCTCACGCCTTGGCAAGGACCGCTGGAACATTGAGGAAGAATCCTTTATGCAGGCTACCAGGGAAAAAAACGGGCTTTACCAAGTAAGCATACCCAGTTTTTTTTATTACCGCAAAAAGGTGCACAGGGGGTTTATCAATATCGAGAATGTCTTCAGAGGCACCCTTTTGATCGGTACACCGGGATCGGGTAAAAGTTTTGGGATCGTGATGCCCTTCATCCGGCAGCTGATCGAAAAGCAGTTCTGCATCTGTCTGTACGATTATAAGTTCTGCGATCTGGGACAATTGGCCTATTATCATTACCTGCTCGGCAAGCAGCAGGGAAGATTAGAAGGCTACCGGTTTCATGTGATCAACCTCAATGCCGTCGAGATGAGCAGGCGCCTCAATGTACTGCGCTCAGACTATATCCTTACCCTGGCCGATGCCTCTGAAACTGCAGAAGCATTGGTAGAGGCGCTAAAAAAGGGGGACAGGTCTTCCGGTAGCGATCAGTTCTTTACCCAGAGTGCGGTGAATTTTCTTTCAGCCTGTATCTATTTTTTCTCCCGCTATGAAAACGGGCGCTACTCGACCCTGCCGCATGTACTTTCGTTTTTGAACTGCCCATATGAGCAGATATTTGCCACCCTCACCTCAAACGCTGAACTCGACTCCCTGCTTTCACCATTTATGAGCGCTTACCGGGCGAAAGCTTTCGATCAGCTCGAAGGGCAGGTGGGAACACTGAAGATATTTATCTCCAGACTGGCCACAAAGGAGAGTTTCTGGGTATTTTCCGGTGATGATTTCCCGCTAAAGATCAGCAGTCACCGCTCTCCGGCCATGCTGGTTCTGGCCAACGATCCCAATACCCAGAACATCAATTCAGCATGTTATTCCGTGGTGCTCAACCGGCTCACACGGCTGATCAACTCCAAAAGCAATCTGCCCAGTGCACTGGTCCTGGATGAGCTGCCCACCTTATATGTTCACCGCATCGAGAACCTGATCGCCACTGCCCGTTCAAACCGCGTTGCGGTACTGATGGGACTCCAGGAGCTTCCACAGTTCCAGCAGCAATACGGCAAAGATACCGCAACAACGATCTGCGCGGTGGTGGGCAATGTACTCTCAGGCTCGGTCAGGAACAAAGAAACCCTGGACTGGCTGGAAAAACTGTTCGGTAAGGTTAAGCAGCTCAGCGAGAGCCTCTCGCTGGACCGTGGAAAGGCGTCTGTATCGCTCAGCGAGCGGCTTGAATACCTCATCCCATCGGGCAAGATTTCCTCGCTGAAGGCCGGAGAGCTGGTGGGGATACTGGCGGGGGATACTGTAGGATCCTTTACCGGGGAATTTCAGCCATCGGCGGTCAACTGCCGGGTCGATATAGATTTAAAAGCGGTCGCAGCGGAAGAAGCTGCCTATCCGGACATGCCCATCTATTATGACTTCAAGGGCAGAAAGGATGAAATCCTTTTTGAAAACTTTACACGCATTAACGCCGAGGTATCCCGGATCGTCTCCAGGTTTCCTGCCGGATAGAAAATCTCAATGCCCGCTAAACAGAAAAAATAACCTTAAAATCCAAATGCTATGCAAGAATATTTAGGAAAGCTCGCCCTGGCCAGAGACCAGAGCGATGCGGATGATAAAACATTCCGGATCGGACTGATCAGTGCAGTTGATCCCAGGCTGATGAGGGCGGAGATAGCCTTTGGCGACCTCTCTGTTTCCATCATTTCCGCAACTGATGTGCTGGTGCTGAAAGATAAAAACAGGCTTTATCAGGACCTGTTGACCTCGGCTTCCATCATGGAGACCGCTGATTTCAAAACTGTTTTCAGGGTCAGTCTGATTTTGGAAAAGCCCGGCCAGGCGGCTGTACTGGAAGCTATGGAGATGCTGAAGGACAACCCCGGGGCGGCCAGTCTGGCCATGGTCAGCCTGGATACCGGGCTCTCTGTCAGCCTTGGCAGGCAACAGGGAGCAGAGAGGGGGAGCAGGAGGTGAAAAGGGCGGTTTTATTGTTGATCCTGCCCCTGATGTCTGCTTATCCCATTGCTGCCCTTTCCCAAAGCTTTTGCCTTCCCGTTTTTCCCATCATACCCACGGGTTCTTTTGGCCCCAGAATACACCCCATCAGCGGAAAAGCCGGTTTTCATCAGGGCATAGATCTCAGAGCAAGGGGATCTGCTGTCAGGTCAGTGATGGCAGGGGAGGTCAGCGCATGCGGCTATCACCGCTTTCTGGGAAACTTTGTGCGCATATGCAGTGGGAAAGTTCTGGCCACCTATGGCCATCTCTCCAGGGTATTCACCTCAAGGGGGGCGCTGGTGGGTACAGGGGAGGTGATCGGGATATCGGGCAGCAGCGGAAGGGTGACCGGAGAGCACCTGCATTTTTCGGTCAGCTTTCGCGGTCAGCAGGTCCATCCCTTAAGATTTCTACTTTTTCTACAGTCCTGCGGGACACTAAACCAATAAGACCATGAAAACAGATTATGATAAAAACCTGGTTTCCCTGGAGCAGCTTCTTCAGGCCATCGCCATTGAAGGCAGCCTAGAGCTCAGCGAAGACCAGGCCGGAATCTACGGTACCCTCCAGGGTGATGAACTTGTAGTGCAGGAAGGGGGAGAGGATGGATAAGCCGCAACAGCCCTTATATGTCCAGGTCGCCCAAAGGCTCATCGAGCAGCTCAAGTCAGGTACCTCGCCATGGCAAAAACCTTGGAGCGCAGAGGGTATCCCGGTATTTTCAATGCCTTATAACCAGCAGAGCGGTCAGCGCTACAAGGGCATCAATGCCATAAACCTGCTCCTCTCCGGACATGAGGATCCTCGCTGGCTCACCTTTAAGCAGGCCGAGGGGGCGGGCTTCAGGGTTAACCACAGGGAGCGGGGAACCCTTATCCAATTTGTCAAGACACATCAGCTCATTAGCCTCCGTGATGAAAAAGGTGGCCTGCTCTATGATGAAACGGGAAAGGTGATCATGGAAAAACTGCCCTTAAACAGGGCCATAGTCAGTAACGCCTGGGTATTCAATGCCGAGCAGATCAGCGGGATCCCCCCGCTTTCCCTTCTCCCCAGAAAAATAGACTGGGACCCGGTCGAGCGGGCAGAGCAGCTGATCCGCCATAGTGGCGCGCAGATCGACCATCAATTTATCGACCGTGCCAGCTACCACATCCGTTATGATGTGATCACCATGCCCGACTGGAGCCAGTTCAGTTCTTCCGCAGGATATTATGCCACCCTGCTCCATGAACTTGGACACTGGACCGGGCATCCTAACAGGCTCAACAGGGAAAGCCTGATGACCAACGGGATGCAGGCCTATGCCAAAGAAGAGCTGCGTGCAGAAATTGCCTCAATGCTACTGGGCGATGAGCTCCGGATCGGTCATGATCCCTCTCAGCATGCAGCCTACATAGAAAGCTGGGTTTCGATATTGGAGGACAGCCCGGTGGAAATCCATGCCGCATCGATGGATGCCGAAAAGATATTCTCTTTTATCCGGGATATAGAGCTTAAGGTCCGAGAGAATATCGGTATCGCTCAGCATAAAGTAACGGCAGCAGAACAGCCCTCCGTCAAGGAACTGAAATACCTTTCCACGGGAGATCAGATCAGCTATAAAAATAACCTTTACCATATACAGGGACATCTCAAGCAGGGCAGGCTCCGCGTGGAGCTGCAGCCTTCAGGCCTGCGCTTCACCCTTTCCAGGACCGACCAGCTCTATCATTCCCTGCTTGAGGCTAAGCGCTCCATGCAGCAGCTCAGTCCTCAACCTGCTCTGAAGCCCATGGGATCAGAGCTGGCAAACAGTACCGAAATAAAAATCAAAAGATAAACCCATAGCTATGAAAACATTATTCAATATCCATGAGCTGCCCATTTCCCAGCTCGAGCAGCTCGGTATCTACTATCAGGGACAGCTGCTGCTTGATCCGCATAACATCCGTGCCCTGCTTTCAGGCCGAAGGACCGAACTGGTATCCATCCGCGGGATCCATTGGGAAGCCTTTAACCTTGAGCGGCTCGATGCCAAGCTTTCCCTGTTCAGGAACGATCTGGGCGAGGTGGAACTGCTGCTTCATCCTATCTATAAAGAAATCAGAAAACATCCCCTGCTCAGCGGTGAGGAAATGTCCAGGCTTGTTTCGGGGGAGTCAGATTTTATCGGTAAAAGCATCCAAAGGGAAGAAGGCAGGTATTCCATGCTCAATATTGAGTATGATGGAGAGACCAAAGAATTTATTTCCTATGATGTTTCCAACGTCCAGGCGCCGGACCTGGTGAACGGTATGCTGCTTTCCCAGGAAGAAAAGTCAGCCTTCAGGCGGGGAGAGATGCTAACCATGTCCGACGGCACCCAGCTCCGGCACCGCGCGGCTGAGCCGCTTGGGCTGCTTTCTGACCGCAAGGCCCTGATCTTATCGGTACTGCTGGACGGCGGGATCTCCTATCTGCTGCTCCGTGGGATCAGGTCTTTAAAAGAGGGAGGAGCGCAGGTGGATTATGCCACGCCGTCTTTTTTAAGAGCAACTGAAGAAATGCAGGGGCAAAGGCCCCTGCGGCAGGAAGAATATGGCCTTGGAGAATCCCTCTCCCTTTCGCCCCCGGAGCGGGCAAGGAGTGTGTCCCGATAAATGAAAGACATTGAGGAAAAGAAAAAACAATAGAAAACGGCAATTTAAAATGAACGATTATGGATCAGAAAAATTTGGAATACCTGCAGAAAACCCTCGATTACCTGGGTTTTGGGACTAAGTTAAATGAAGTATTGGAGTCTGCGGTCTATCGCGGGCTGGACAGGTTTTCTTTGGGTATCAACCAACGGTATATTCCCGGAGAATTCAGGTCAGATCCGGCTAAGGGGGTGGACCAGATGCGCTTTGAAATCAATTTTTCAAAAGCAAAAGAAACCGGGGTTTATTTCCTGAACAGTTATGAGGCCTCTCTAATCAGATACAACACAAGTGAACCTGTTATGCAACTTTTTGAACTGGAGCGGGATAACAGAATGTCCGCTCTTCAATGTTATAAGCTTTTATGCGGTCTTTCCCTGCAAAAAGAAATCCTTGTAAAGAATACCTCCGGTAGCACTGAAGGGGAACGCGAGCGGGTGCCGGTCTGGTTCAGGCTGGACCTTTCGGTCACCGGTAACAATGGGAACCATCCCATAAACAAATTTTTTCCCGGCTATGGATATGACCTGGAACAGTCTATCGGGAAATATCCCTTTAAGGGCCTCGAGGATGAGGAAAAAAAACAGGCCGTAACCAAAGCGCTCCGCTATGGTAACCTGGTCGAACTCTCCCTTAGCATAGAAGGTAAAGAACAGGCTGTCTATGTGGCGGCCAATCCCCGGCTTAAAACCCTTGATATTTATTCAAAGGATATGCGGCCGCTCTGGGATAATCAGATCTTTTCTTCCCAGAAGACTGAAGGGCAAAATGCCCCGCGGGCATTTGAGGGTATTCTGCCTCCGCCGCAGGTAGCAAAGCAATTCCCCTGGAAGCAGCAGGGCGGTGATAAAGGGCCTAAGATCGGAAGGTGAGTACACCAGGAACAACCCGACTGATTTAGCCCCCTTTAGAGGTTCTGGGGTAACAAAAAAAGACTTAAATTCATATAGGCCGTAAACCGATAAATAATGCTGTGCAAAGATGTCCTGGCTGAGCCTGTGCCGTTATTACGGGCTGTCTATCGTTTATAAAAGAGAACTGCCAGGCGGAAGCTCACAGGCCGCCTTGCCCGGATCAAAGATCCTTGTCTCTTCACTTCCTTCAGTCGTTATTCTATCGCCCGATATCCTGATCCAGTTTCCTTCACGAAGGCCAACTACTTTGATCTCATTCTGTGTTAAGAACTCTTGGATCCTGGTTTCCCTTGTTTCTCCATTGTGTTTTAAATCCGGATTAGGATCCAGATAATGCGGGTTGAGGTTAAATGGAACCAATCCCATACAATCAAAAGAAGCAGGATAAACAATGGGCATATCGTTGGTAGTTTTCATATTGATCCCGCCAATATTACTTCCCGCGCTACAGCCCAGATAGGGTTTCCCTTTTTTGATGTTTTCACTTAAAACCTCCATTATACTATGCTCATGCAATGTTTTGACCAACAGGAAAGTATTTCCCCCGCCGGTAAAAAAGCCTTTTGCAGCATGAATGGCCTGCATAGGGTCTGCAAATTCATGTAAACCCTTAACCTTGATCTTTATCGAAGCGAAAAAAATGCTGGCCTTTTCGGTATAATCCTGGTGAGAAATCCCCCCTGGTCTTGCATAGGGGATAAATATGATTTCATCTATTCCTTCAAAGAGATTGATCAGCTCATCCTTTAGGTAATCCAGGTAATTTCCACCGAATAGGGTAGAAGTTGAGGCAAGTATAACATTCATCTTTAGTCAATTTCTTTAACTGTGCAGAGGCAAAGTTAAAAAACAGAAAGACTTTTTGGTTTACATCTCCCATTCCAGCTCAATTTAAATCTTGATTAAGCCATCATTTTTAAATCCTGATCATCAGCCCTGTTTCTTATTCTGCTCAGGGTTTCTAAACGCATACCCAGATAACTGGCCAGGTACCGTTGAGGTATTCTATCAATATCAAAAGCTGTACCCGCCAGTTTCAGGTACCTTCCAAGTGCATTTGGTATCCTTGCAATAATTGACCTTTCTGCAGCCTGGTAATATTGGGTTTCCAAAATCTTCCTGGCAATAATGTTCCACTCTGGGTGATTGGCAGATAAGGATTCAGTAAGCGAATAAGGGATACGGACCAGGTAACAATCTTCCAGGGCCTGCAGATATTCGAATGAATGGTCGGACCGTTGTTCGGGATGTCGGATGGCTTCTATGATCTGGTTTTCGAAACCGAACCAGGTGCTGATGTCTTTTTTATGCTCCCTGACAAAGCCCCTCACCACGCCTTTAATGATGAAATACATGGCATTGTTGGTATCTATGGGCGAGAGGAGGTGTTTGTGCTTGCGTATCTTGACCACCTGGCAATTTTCCTCATAATGGCTAATGAATTTCTTCGATAGGGGATGGAATTTTTCCAAATGGTTGAAAAATGGCTTCATAAGAAGACTAGGGTCAATACCTGCTATCATTGCTTAGTTCGGACAGTAAATAGTAAATTCGGTGATGTTCCAGCCCGTTGGTCAAAGGCAGAAAACTACTGATCCAAATCTACCGGCTATCCTGTAAATAAATTACATGAAGGGTGCCGCATGTCTCTAATCATTCAAGCGTTAGAGCAGAATCTGGCTAAATGGTCTTTAGGCCGTTAATCCTTTAGCAAAATAAGCGGTTGGCATGATGCCTTTTTCCTTTTTAAAGGCATTGTAAAAAGTAGCCTGATTTTTAAAGCCCGATTCGTGCGCAATGGCCTCGATGGTTATCTTATCGCAAAGTAAGGGATATTGCATTAAGAAATGCGCTATCCGGTAACCGTTGATCCAATCCCGGAAATTCTTTCCGATGTGGTTGTTGATCATAAAGGAACATTGGTGGACTGGTATATTGATACGGGCGGCCAGGTCGATAATCTGAAGCTCCTGATCAAGGTAAAGACAATGATCTTCCATTTCTTTTCTGATCAGATCAACGTACAATAGAATCTCCTTTTCCGGTAAATTAAATTTTTTCGCAGGGTTAGCCAGGGCTTTAGGCACCTTTATGATATCTGTTACCAAAAAATCTTTTGGTACAGTCGCCTCATCTGAGATGATCTTTTCTTTCCAGTCATCTTTGTTCCAGTCAATGGCCACCAATAAAAAACCATAAAACATGCTGGGTTTATGCAGTGCATATAAAATGATCAGTAATATGCACAGACAATTGATTACAACAAATATAGAACTGTCCATTGGTATAGATAAACTTCTTAATATCCTGGGCAGCAGACCCAGTATCTGAAAGAAGGTGGCGATCTTGAGTAAAAAAATTACCCATCCCCTTGTGGTCTGGTCTATGGTCTGCTTCCATAAAATCTGGGATTTAATGACCGCGAACCAGGTTAAGCCCAGGTAAACCATCATGAGGACTGGCCGTAAAAGAAAATGAAAGGCAGGTGGGAATAAGCCACTTTTGGCCATCAGGGAGTGATAGCCGTCCGCGTGCAATTGGGTGATGATTAAATTCCAATCCAGCGCTGCAGATCCAGGCCATGGGAAAACATGGATTATCGCAAATGCAGCGGGTATGAAATGGAGGAAATCTATTTTCTCAAGCCTTTTTTTCTCCAATACGAAGCCTGTGATGTAGAGATAAAAGCAGGCTGGAGCGGCGAAATAAAAGGGGGTGAAGAACTGATAAAAGATCGAAAGCGGCTCTGTCTTTCCGTTAGTAATGAACAGTGAATTAAGTACCTGTCCGAAACGGGAAAAAAGCAATATGGACAATAGTACATTCTGTTTCCTGTTCCCATTTTTTGCAAAAAATAAATGGAGGGAAATCAAAAGCAGGAAAAAACAGGTGGTGCCCGCCAGAAATTTTACAAACGACATATTTTGAAAGCAAGTTAAGCTTAAATGTTCGTTAAATGGAAATTAAGTATGATTTTTTAGACAATTATCAAATATTTTTTCTTTGTTTGATTGCAGCTTTAAAAAATTAAATGACTTTGTGATATCTGTGATTTTCAGATAACGCAACCTTTTCTGGAGCGGCGTTTGCCTGTCATCCCTTGAAGCTTCCCTGCAACTTAACATTATTAAGATTTATCAAATAAAAAAGCCACATTGTGGCTTTTTTATTTGACTATTTTTCCTGGATTATTTTTTTATGATAATATCTTCCATAATCAGCATATCCATTTTGGTGCGAAGAAAGCAATCCAAAGCTTCTTCAGGTGTATTTACAATGGGTTCATTTTCGTTAAATGATGTATTCAGTAAGATTGGTGTTCCGGTGGCCTGATAAAAGGTATCGATAAGCAAATGGTATCTTTCATCAGTTTTTTTATGAACAGTTTGTAATCTACCGGTTCCGTCAAGATGAGTTACAGCGGGTATTTCAGCCCTTTTCTCGGGTTTAATTTTAAAAACTTTTTCCATAAAAGGAACATCATCAGCCTGTTCGAAATAATCTTGAACAAATTCCGATAGAATGGATGGGGCAAAAGGTCTGAAAGATTCTCTACGCTTTATTTTGGTGTTTAGAATTTCCTTAGCATTTATATTTCTCGGATCGGCCAAAATAGAACGGTGGCCAAGTGCTCTGGGTCCAAATTCAGCTTTCCCCTGAAACCAGCCTACTACGCCATCGCTAATTAAACAATTGGTGATCTCTTGATAGAAGTCACTTTTAGCAAGTTTAAGATATTCTATATTCCGGACATTTAATAAATTTTCAATGTAGGCGTTATTAAAGCTACTTCCAAAATACCCATGGAGCATTGGTGGAGTTCTTGGCTTTTTCTCCAACTGATTGTATACCCATAATGCGGCGCCGATTGCTGTGCCGGCATCATGACCTGCAGGGGGAATGTAAATGTGTTTGAAAGGAGTGTTCAGCTTAATTTTTCCATTAGCCACTGAATTTTGAGCTACACCACCGGCAATGCAAACCGAATCTAAGCCTGTTTTTTTCTGTAGACTGTTCAGGATATGAAAGATCACCCCTTCAGTCACCTGTTGAATTGATGCCGCAAGATCTTTATGGTATTGATCCAGGCTTTCTTCAGCTTTTCTGGGTTCACCTAAAAGTGTAATCAATTTTGCTGTATAGAGGCTCTCCATAACGGGAATGCCATCCTCCCAGGACATTTTGACCCCGTTTTTTGGATGGTTGAAATATTTGAGATCAAGTTCAAAGAGACCGTTATCTTTTAAGACGATCAATTTACGGATCAGGTCAACATAACGCGGGGTACCATATGGAGCCAGCCCCATCACCTTATATTCGTCTCCATAATGTGGGAAACCCAAAAACTGTGTTAGCGTAGTATAAAAAATCCCTAAAGAATGCGGATAAGAAACGGTATCCAGCACCTTGATCTGATTCCCTTTTCCGGAGGCAACCATGGTACTGCTAAAATCGCCGAAACCATCAATGGAAAGAATGGCAGATTCATCAAAGGGCGATGCAAAAAAAGCACTTGCCAAATGACTTCTATGATGTTCAACATTTACAATTTTTGCTTTTAATGTCCCGCGATCAAGTTTAAAGTGAGAAATAATGGTCTGCTCGATACTTCCCGCTTCCTTCAGGTTTTTTGCACGAGCAATGATATTGCTTAAACTTAGACGGTTTTTTAGCGCAGTAAACACTTTTTTATTGAAGTTGGCATTGGGATCTCGCGATACTGAAATATAATCCACATCCAAGATGCTTATCCCAGCTTCTTTTAAACAAAATTCGATGGCCATTGACGGAAATCCCGCCCAATGTTTTATCCTGCGGAAACGTTCTTCTTCTGATGCAGCAATAATCTCCCCATCTTTGTAAATGCAGGCAGATGAATCGCCATGATAGGCATTAAGCCCTAAAATATACATATTGGCTTTTAAATTTGTGTATTGGTTATTACTGGTGTATCCTGATCGGTATTGTTTTTTTTAGGTGTTTTGGTATTGCGCCTAATCCAGATATACAGCATAATAAAAATAATGATATAAACAATCACATTAAAGATTTCGTGATGATATTCAAAGTAATTTCGCTGACTTTGAAAGAAACCGAAGAGCAGGCCTAAACCTGCAATTCTGCAAATGTTCAGAATATAAATCGTGATCAGTCCAATCACAAGCATTTTGATGGTAGATTTCCACGAAGCCGGAAATGCAAGCACGAATGCAGCTAAGAAGCTCATCACTCCCAGGCCCAGGCACGAATAGTTGATGCGGAGGTACGGCCCGTTAACCACCATAACATCCATTTCATTGTGAATGGCATAGAAACCGAACAATTTAATGATCCAGACAGCAGGTTTTATTAAAGCGGTCTTTAAGCCCTGAATATAATCGAAATGTTGGGCAATAAAGGCATTGTAATACCGCCCGTCTTCATTCATTACACTATTCATAAATAAATTACCCTGACTGAACAGGATATACAAGATGAATAGTGCAAAAATAAATTTGATTGCTTTTCGGTCGGCTTGTTTCTTAGCTTCCTTTTGTGTGATTTCGTTCATACGGAACTTTATTTTGTTTTTTTAGAAGGTTTAGTTTCTTATCTACCTGCAACCGGAACCACAGGCCCTGCAAATAATGAAACCGGATGCCATTTTTTCCTTCAAATATACCTAGTTGAAATAGCATTCTATAGGTAAAATATAAATATGGTCGGATATATAAAGGAAGTTTCCACCATATTTTTTTAAACCAGACCTTACGTTGATCGGGGCTTCCAAATATCTTAGGCCGTAGTGTTGCTATTCGTAAGCCAAGTAATCTTTCAAATTCCTCTTTGGCAACCAGTTCGCTATATTGTTGGTGTTTGGCATACCAAAAATCTAAATCATTTTCTTTCAGGTTTTCTTCAATAATATGGCCATCCTTCCATATTTGGGTATTACCACTTACAATAAACCGGTGATCCATGTTTTCGTTAAGATCCGAAAAACCGATTTCCTTTCTGAACATTTTAAGTTGGTACATGGGGTAATAGCCTCCATAGCGGATCCATTTTCCCTGAAAAATATTTTTTCTATTAAAATAGATCCCATTTGTGTTTATATATTCCTCATCCTTAAAGCCAGCGAGTTTTGCGAAAAGTTCAGGACTTACCATTTGATCGGCGTCTAAACCAATAATCCATGGCGTATTGATTTTAAAGTTTTTCAGTGCAAAATCCCATTGTTTGGGATGATTAACAAAGGAATTGCTTTTTACTTCGGCACCATAGCTGCTCGCTATTTTTAGTGTATCATCAGTACTTCCGCTATCCAGAATAAAGATCTCAGCCTGTAAACCTTTAATAGACTCGAGCAAACGGGGCAGATGAGTTTCCTCATTAAAAGTTAGAATAATAAAACTGAATTCACTGTTCAATGGGCTAAACTTTTATACAACTCCAGATACCGTTTGGCTAAAGCCTGATCGTTAAAATCATTCTTAATGATTTCTGGTGCCAACTGTCTAATATTTTCTCTTTTTATTTGATCTTTAAATGCGTTTATTAACTTATCTTCAATATTTTCTGCTTCCAATCTGCATACCCAGCCCAATTGCTGCTCATTTACATAATCTGATAGGCCCACTTGATCCGAAACCAGAATTGGTGTTCCTACGCTTAAACTTTCAATCACTATATTTGCAAAGTTTTCATTATAAGAGGTAAGTACCAATAAATCTTGATCCGCCATCAAGCAGTATTTATCCTGATCAGAAATCCGGCCGACCCAATTGATACGTTGATTAAGCTGTAAATGTTGTGCTTTTAGCTTCAAGCTTTCCACATATTCTTCCCTGCCCGAACCTGCAATAGTAAGCTGCCAATCTATATCTAATAATGATAAGGCATCGAACAGCAGTTCGAGTCCTTTTTTTTCTTCAATACGCGAAAGGAAAATAAGTTTGAAAGATGATGATTTAGGTTTATCTGGACTTGATACTTGAGACTCAATATTTGCCACTTTTGACTCAATACTTGTTACTCCCGATGCTAAATTCACCAAATTCGGTATCACTGCAATACTTTTTGGCTTAATGATTTGAAGGATATCGCGTTTTTCCTGTTCACTCGTAGCATGGATATGGCAATATCGCAATAGTTTTTTGCCCATGAGGTGGTGAAGAAGCTTTTTATAGATCGAATGGTGATTATTTTGTGTGTAAGCAGCAAGCATACCCCTTGGCGAAAGCACCACAGGCACTTTATACCATTGCGCTATACAGCAACTTAAAACAGAAACTAAATTCCACCAGGCATGGATATGGATAGCAAGATTGTCATCCGGGGTGCAGCGAAGGATCTCTTTCCGTAAGTTAAACAACAACCCAGGCGAAAAATGACTGTGATCTTTAGTCCAACGTTTAAAATAGGTTACTGGTACACTCTCAACCAAAATGGGTTTGTTTAGGGTTACTCCTAATTCTGTTCTTCCATTTGCGGTGGTAGTTAACACCCGCACATCAACTTCGCTTTTTGCCTCACGCTTTTCGCTAAGCACAGTCAATGCTTCACACAATTTTGACACGCTTTGTATGGGGCCACCATAAATATAAGCAGGTTTGTAAGAAGGGGTAATGTGGAGGATTTTCAATTAATTTAATTCAATTAAATTGATACGTTTAAAAATATGAATGAAAATATAAATAAGAATAAATCCATAAAATGTAGTATTGAATAGGTTTTCAAAGCAACCACCTCTACTTAATATAGAGAACAAACTATAAAATAGAATAGATAACCCGAAATCGTATCCAAGCTTTCTTTCCAATAAAACAGCAAAATAATTAACCAAAAAACCATAGATTAAAAATGTTATAAATATGCTGATGTAACCATAAGTCATGTAAGCATCGGCAATGGTTTGCGGTTTTGCAGAAGTAGAATCATAGGGAGAGTTTAACACCAGTGCACCATTATCTGTCGCTCTTTTTTGAGCTGTTTCATCCGGACTCATTTTACCGGGCCATAAGAAGCGAGGTATTAAACTTGATATACCATATTTATAAATTTCGAGGCCATAATAAGGTCGGTATTTTGGAACAGATTCTATATAACGGTTTAGCATAGACACTTCTGAAAGCCTGGTGGATAAGAACTGCCAATTATTACTTTTTATTTTCTCTGCATTAAAAATATTAGTGTTATTTAAAGAAGACAGCGTTTCGATGGAGCCTTTATTTCCATACCATACTGCATCTCTCACCACTCCATTTAGTGTAGGAATAAAATAGAAATAGACCAAAATAAGTGGAATAAATACTAAACTTGTTCTGGGTATCCCATATTTATCATATAAAATTACACCTAGATAAATCAAAGGGAATAATGTACTTTCTTTCATTCCTGTTAGGAAGCCAATGATTAAAATCGCTGCAAAATACAAGAATCCTTTAAGGATTAACTTTCTGTTAATTAAGGAATAACCAAAATATTTAACTGCACAGATGGTAGAAAAAATATTTAAATAACTAGTTAATTGTGAAAAGGGAGATTTTAAAAAAATAAGACCAGCAATTGTTGCTCCAATTGATAACTTAACATAATCACCAGGTTCAATATTGATTTGATATTCCTGCATTTCTGTTCTTCTAGCTTTATAAAGAAAGTAGCCAGCTAAATAACAGGCATGAGCAAACACGATATATTGTTGTGTTCTTGCTAAATTTTCTATTTCAATTGTATTAGGGAAATTAACACGGTCAAAAAATTCATATCCCAACTGATCTAAAAAATAGAAAATAGATGTAATTGCTGTATATCCCCAAAATAGTCCCTGAGAAAGGATAAGCGGTTTGAAAAATCTTAATTTTTCTCCATTTGATTTATAATCAATATAAACACTGTAGATAATCAAAAAGATGCTTCCAGCCCATGAAGTTAAATAGATTATTGAAGAATCTTTTGTTAAATAGCTTAAAATAAATGGAATAAAAAATATAATAAAATACATCTATTTGGTTAATAGGAAAGAAATAACTGACGAAAAATTATGTTCAAAGTTTAATTCACTTCGAAAATCGGATAATGCTGATTGCGAAATATGTGGGTAACTTTCTAAAATTATTCCAACGTTTTCTATGATTGATTTCTGAGTTATATTAGTGAAAAAAGCCCAAGTTCTTTTTTTTAAATGCGATTTAAAATGTTCATTATCATAGAGTAAAACAGGTAAACCCACTGCAATATATTCATATATTTTATTGGAGGAAGTAGCAAGGGTTTTATTCATTAAATTATCTGCAGTATGAATAGCCAGACCAATATCACAATTTGCTGATATCTCAAAAACCTCCTGATAAGGACCCACACCGATAACAATTAGAGATTCGCTAACCTGGTTTTTTCTAGCAATATTTTGAAGATGCTCTGAATAATCCTTATCAATAAAACCTTTGATAACCAATCTGAAATTTTTATTGAATTCACGATTAAGATTAGGGATGGCGCAAAGTATTTCTTCTAAACCATGATTATAACTTATGCTGCCTTGAAATATAAAATCGATATTCTTTTTTTTAAAATTGATAGTGTGATTTTTATTAGAGTGAGATATGGAAGGATAATTTGGAAGATAAATATATTTTCCTTTAAAATTATTCATTAGAAAACTAGATTTCCTCTCTTGGGCCGGTAAAGAAAAGAGATCAATCTTATTAAAAAATGATTTTTCACTTTTTACTGCACAACGACTAACTGAAAAGGAACGTGTGTTCTTTAATTCCAAAATATCATGGTTATGATACCATATTTTTGGTTTTTTTAATACAAAAAAAGATATTATTCTATAAGATAATAAAGGAATTGGATCGTATGCAATGACCCAATTTGGTTTTTCTTTTCTCAGAACTTTAAAAAAATCAATACTAAATCTTATAAATGAAATTAATTTCCATAATACGCTTTCATTTTGTGTTGCTGTAATACCTTTAAAGCTACCACTTGATTTTAAAAACACATTTTCCGGATAATGCCATTCTTTAGGTTTAACATTGCGGTGTAAAAGAACAATTCTTTCTGTATGTTGTGAAAGTTGCTCCATCGCATTTAGTGTTGGGGGATAATATTCAGGATGGCTATAAACAGCAGCTACAATTTTCAATGATTAGAAATTTTAGATACAAATTCTACATTCCTTTTCCCAAAATCGTCCCAAGTAAAGCCTCTTTCTGAAATATTTCTGCTTTGCTCACCCATTTCAGGAATTTTATCTTTATTGTCATAAAACCATATTAGTGCTTTTTCTAAAGCATCATTGTCCATGGCGGGAATTATGATTCCATTGTTGTAATCTGTTACTACATCGGGCCCACCTGTATTCTGGGTAGAAATAATTGGACAACCGCAAGACATTGCTTGTAACAAAACCATTGCAAAACCATCCTGAACACTGTTTAAAATGAAAACATCTGTTTTTTGGTATATTTTATACAATTCGGGCTGAGGTAATTTACCATAATAGGTTATGAAATCATGGTTTAACATGTTTTTATCAAAAGAGGTATAGTCTATTGGGCCAGCCAAAATCAAACTAAAATTTTCTGAAATCAGATTCAATTTATTTATAGCCTGTATTATAGAAGCAACATTTTTTTGTTTACTTAATGTTCCTGTATAACCAAAAACAATTTTTTTTGATTGTACTTTTTTCTTTTGATAAGGGAAACTCGTTAAATCTACACCTAAATTATTTTTGAAAATCTTTTCCGAAGGGAAATTTTTTCTAATAAAACTATTATAAGCATAAGTGCTTGGTACGGTAATATAATCACACGCATCATACTCTTTAAGTTCTTTATCTATTATTTTAAGATTGATTTGAGGTTTTTGACTTTTATTAATTTTCTTTAATAATTCTTCATGCTCTTCAATGTGCGCCGAACCACGTACGATTATAATTTTAGCCTTGGAATTCTTCTTCCTAATAACTCTGATCGTCTTTAAGCCATAACCTGACCAAATAAAATAAACATCACTATTAAATTTAATTAGCTTGGAAGCTAAGTAGTCAAACGCTTCACATGCTAAAAAATCCAGGGGGTAACCTAAGCCTAACCAATTAGTTGTTCGGTTTATAATTTCATTTATATACAACGATTTTATAAAATGCTTTTCTATTCCGAATGGGATAACATACTTTTTAGGATAGCCTGTTACCAATTCATTTAATAATCCAAATCTTTGAAGATATTCTGCCATTTCAAAAGCATGTAAACGGCCAGGTACGAGAATGCTAATTTTCAATTTGTAATGAATTATTCATTTTTAATAAGATACGACTCCATTAAATGAGGAACATTATTAATTATTGGATAACGATTTCTGGATACTGCAGAAACCAAAAAATCTCCATCTATTTCTAGCGATTCTTTGGTTATTGGGCATTGAAGTATATTATAAAAATCTTCTTTGGTTTTTATCATTTTTTTTCCTGTAGTATGGATTGCTTTTTTTTGGGCGGTTATATAAATACTATCTGCTAGATAAATTAGAGGACTTATCTTATTTGCTAAAAATGTAAAGCCTAATGAAAGTATAATCCAGGGCTTATATATTAGTTTAACATGTTTTAAATCTTCTTTTAAAATCCCTATTCCTCCAAAACAATGTGCAAGAAAGTGTACATTGGAAAATGTAGGTGTAAAAAGTTTTTTTAGCTCCTTTATAGAAAAGTATCTTACACACCAGGAGTCATAATCATCTTCCTCATTTTTAGATCTAAGTATTTTTACCGCTTTATTCCAAAGCCCATTACTAGTTGGAAATTCTATCTTAACTTCTCCATTTGCGTTAAGTATCCGATAACTTTCTTTAATACAGGCTGCAATCCTCGTTCTGTGAGTATGCTGCAAAACGCTAAACGACCATATAAAATCAAAAGTATTTTCTTTGAACGGGAGGTTATTTAAATCTGCAACTACCAAAAAGCCATTATAACCATGTTGATTTAAAACATTACTGGCTGCAAAGCAAGATTCGGGTTTTACATCAATGCCAATTGGCAAATAACCTTTTTTAGCTGCGGCAACCATCCAGCGGCCCCAGCCCACGCCAATATCTAAAAATAATGAGCCTTCAACCGCTCGGGCAATTGGGATTTCAGGAATTGGATAGGTATTAAGATTGTCAATCAAGCTTTTATAGTGCCTGCCATTTGTACCTGCTATGTTTTTCAGCACATGTTGGTCTATTTCTGTCACTGGCTTTTGCTTATTTTTTGATAAAAGCATATATTTTTCTTTCCAGTTTTTTAAATATTGTAACAGGTAATAATAAGCCAACTAAGGTCATAAGTGTATAAATAAATAATATATACACCTTCCTGAATAGATTTATTTTTTTAAATAATTGAATGTTAAAGGGAAACAAACCGCTTGCTAAATTAATCGACGATATGTAAGAATGATGCCTGCGAAAATCAAAAAGCCAAAACGTATAAGTATAGGTATAAATACCTTTCAAAATAAGATATGTGTAATTTGAATGATTTGATAGCTTAGAAAAAGCCAAATTAGTAACATACATTACATTATGCAAACCACCATTATTTACAGGCTTATACTCAGTAAGTTTTTTTGGTAAGGTATCAAGATAAGAATTAGCCAGTTTACATTCTAATGTAATTTGTTGTAATACTAATGGTTGCTTAATGGTAAATAGCCGGTTACCTTCGACAATAATTTTTGTGCATAAATACATCTGGCTATATATAGAACCATCTGTTAAATCAGTATTGAACTTTTTGAAAACATCATTCCTTATGATAATTCCCGCTACAAAACTAAAAGATCTATAATAATTAATGGCAATATCTGGTCCTTTTCCTAATACTACATTTTCAGCGGCTCTACTAATAATTGTTTTCTCGTTACTATATAAAGCGCTATTACAAAAACCAACCTCGGGCTTTTCGTTATCTGTAAGCCATTTTACCAGCCATTCTATATCGTTAGGTTGGTTTAATGTATCATCATTACCTAATACAAAACAATATTCTCCAGTGGCCAGTTCAAGACTTTTTCGAAGATTTCTATCATATCCTTGATTCTTTTCAAATTTAAAGTATATTAAAGGAAAGGAGTATGTCTTTTGTATTTCTGCAATTTGTGATGTGGTATCATCAGTACTTGCATCATCAGAAATAATAACCTCAATGTTGGCATTTTTTTGAAGAGAAATTTTTTCAAGGTTGATTTTTAGGTATTCAATCCTGTTATATTGGGGAATACAAATTGAAATTTTCATTATTGAAATACCCAAGTTTTCCCGTCTGTATAAATCGTTTTCATATTGGTTCTTTCTATAATTAAGTTAGCAATATTTTCTTTACTATAATCGATACCTTTATAAGCCGTATCGTGTAATTCCAAAATCATTTGTTTGCATTTTTCGCGTAAAAGGACATTGTCCTCTAAAATTATTTCTATCTCTCCACCCTCAATATCTGCAATGAGTACAAAGTTTTCTTCGGATAAGTTTTTCTTATAAATATCCATTAGAGAAGCCGATTTTATCTCAATTGTGTTAATACTTGCTTCAAAACTTTTTTTCGACCCAAGATTACCAGCGTCGACTTCAAAATTAATATAATCTTTCCCGCTATAATCTATAGCATAATTTAGAATTGTCCAATTAACAAGGTTATTTAATTGTTTAGTATTTTCTAAATTTCTAATCAATTTAGTGTTAGCTTCTACAGAAATAACTTTTTCATTTTTAACTTTACTTTGTACTGCTAAAGAAGTTAACCCCAAGCTTGCTCCAAGTTCAATAACTGGAAGTTTAGTGTAAATTCTTGAACTAATCATTTTTAGTTCAGATCTTTCATATAATCCCCAAAAAACAGATGCTTTTATGAAATTTTGGCTGGCAGATAAATCAACTTTGTATCTTTTAAAATTTAAAATATCCTTAGGAAAAAATGGACTTATTATTGCACAAACAAACGGTGAGGTGAGGATTTCTCCAATAATTAACTTATAGCTTTTCATTAATTAATTTAAGTAAATCAGAATTTGGTGCGTTAGGATCATAAGTAGTTACGAGGTGATTGGTTTGATTGTTACTAATATTAAACCATTGCAGAGATTGCCCCGGAATAGTCAATGTAGTAGCCTTACTTAGAAATGAACCCCAAGCAGTAAATGAACTACCTCCAGAACCCAATATGATTTTAGCCTTGCTTAATAATAGTAAATCTGCTATCGCTGTTTTAGTTTTTGCTAAGGATACTCCTGGTAGAGATAATATTTCGGCTAAATCTGATGAATTTCCGTCCGAAATAATTAGAGCTGGAATATCTTGACCAGCATGTTCTCTAATTTGCGATAAAGATAAAAAGAACCAGCTCAGTGGAGTTCTTAATCCCCCTTTGTTGATGAAATCTTCAGGTACTTTGGCGTCGGAAAAATCTTTTCCTCTTCTTATATTTAATATGATTTTTGGAACTTCTACTTCTTTTAAATCAGAAAGAACTTTGGGATGGGCAATTTTAAACAGTTCTTCTTTAATTAGGGGCTGGAAATCATGCAAGTCCGAAAAGAAAGCCCCATCTCCTGAAAACCAGTTTATTTCTTTTTTATTACTTAGAACAGTTAATGCTTTTTTGTAATAGCTTAGGTAACTCCCGTTATTTTTAAAGTTTTTATATAATAATATTTTGCCTAAACTGGTGCGGTAGTCAATACCTCCCTTTAAAAAAGAAGCTTTTCTAAAATGAAACCAATAGGGCCATATTATTGATGTATTATTGTTTCTGGCAAATACTATAGCTCTTGCCCATGGAAATAATCGATTGCCTAAACCTGTACCCCTCGCAAATTTTACTCCACAATATTTATACATTTTGACAAAGGATATTGGAAAGTTTTTTACTTCTTTCCGCATAACTATAGTCTGATTTTTTTGCCCTGTTAAAAGCATTGATCTTTATTGTTTCAATCTTGGATGAATTTTTACCCAAGTAATTTAACTTATCTTTTAGTTCTTCGATATGATCAAAGTAAATGGCTTCTTTATCTTCTTCGAAGAAATTTAACTGTTCCTCAGTACGCTCAGAGATCAATAAGCCATTATATCCAGGCACTTCAAACGTGCGCATATTATGAGATTGCTCTATAATGTTTTGCGGTCGTAAAAAATTTAATACTCCTTTAGCACTTAAACAGGCATTCGCATAATCCTGGGTGTACAGCGGCTCATCATGGTATTTGATGCTGTTTAACTCCTCTAGTTTTCTATTCCAAATGTCAGGACCGAATACTTGCAAATTAAATGTGGTTAAATTTTTAATCTTCAGCTCCCTGTCTTTATCCCATGCACCAATAAATAAGAACTGATCAAGTACATGCCGTCCCTTATTTTTTATAGGTTTTATAGTTTCATCATAGCCAAACGGAATGCAATTGCTGTTCACATTATAATATGATTTTAACTGTTCGCAAATTGAATTTGAGTAGGAGAAATAAATATCAAAAAGACCTAAGCTATTAGCAACATTTGAATTTCCGGCGCCTTTACTATAAAATTTGAAAGGATGATCAGGATTGTAGTTGCATAAGAGCTTACATTTTGTTTTCAATGCCTCAATAGTTTCTGGCCATAATTCCATGCCTTTAAATACTAAAATTACAAGTGGTTTTACACTTATGACAGTTTCTAATACTTTTTGATTAATCTCTTTATAATAATGGCCAGGAGATAAGTTGAATAATATTTTAGATCCAATATTTTTATTTTTTGACTCATTTACCCCGATCTGTATATCCAAACAAATTACATTCCAGCCATTAAATTTCAATCCACGTACATGCTGATGCTCTAGTGCACCCCTTTCGAAGGAACCTAAAATCAGAATGGATTTAGTCATGAATGTAAATACCCGATTGCTTAATGATCATTTCAAAATGCATGTTAAAAGCAATAGGTTTATTTTGAGTAGGGCGCTTTGTTAACGAAAGTTGCTGACATATTTTGTTTTTTAAATCTTGCACATTTCCTGTTCTAAAGCTTGTTGTCGAACCCTTATAATACGCAACTAACTCTCTGCATCCTCCGAAATCTGAAGCAATTACATTGCAGCCACAAGCTATGGCTTCATGAAAAACTAATGGGCCTATTTCGTAACATTCTGATGGGATAATTACTGTGTGTGCCTGTGCATAAGTATTAGATAATTGCTCCTGAGGTAAAGTGCCTAGAAACTTAATGTCTTTTCTATGGCTGGTTTTTTTTAATAAGTTTTTGATGATATAATCGTCCACATTAGAATCGGCAGTTATCCAAAGCTCCTTTAGGTTATTTTCTTCTAATTCGCCCCAGGCTTTTAAAAGAGTATGAAAGCCCTTAATCTTTAGTAAACGACCACTAAAGATAAATTTATGAGAACCTTTTGAGAAGTTCTTTTTGCTTAAAAATATTGGAGAAATTCCATGTCTTTGGAATTTTATCATACTACTCTTAACCTGTGTTGATAAAATATCTTGAATACCGCTGGAATAAACCCACCATTCATCAGTTATACCAATAAGCTGTTGAAAGGCATCCAAATGTAATTTTGTATAATGCTTTATATTAAAAATTGCAGGTAAAAATGGAATACGCTTTGTCAATAAAAAGGGAGTGATTCTTTTTGTAAACCAGTAAGGTAAATCGAAGCGGTAACTTAAACCATCAGCCACATAGTCTATTTTTTCTGGCTGTTCTTTAAACTTATTAGCGAAAGTTAAAGTTTCCTTTGGGTCGGAAATGGCAGTATGGTAAGCGCTTATGATTTTTATCTTCGGGATTTTATATTTCAAAGAAAAAATTAAATCCAACCCAATAATAGCTGTAAATCCATTAACGTGCACAATATCAAAATGCTTATCTTCGAAAAATAAACGATAGCTATTCGTATGAGCATCAGAATGTTTAGCATATATCTGTTCAGTTTCAATTTGTTTATATTTTACTCCAAATACGCTTAAATCATCATATAAATAGCTGAAGATTTTAATGTTACTATCTTCATATACTGTATTGTTTTCATTAGCCGAATCTGAATCAATTGCAGCAATGATTGTAATGTTATGACCTTTTTGAGTTAAAAATTTAGCTAAATTCAATACATATATTTCAGTACCACCAATATGGTAAGGTAAAAAATTATGTGTTGCCAACAGGATGTTCAAACTATTAAATATTTAGGTTTCTTTTTAGGGGCAGGTAGTACTTACCAAGGTAACTACTTAAAAACATACGAATTACTTTTATGCTAAGGATTGACCTCGGATGGCTTGAAATATATTTTCTAAAACACCTTCGGGCATCTTTATATAAGCCTTGTCCAAAATAATTATTAGCAAACCGATAATAATAAATGCTTTTTATTGCTTTAATCTTTTTTGTTGGAAAGTTATCTATTGCCGAGAAATACTCAATTATTTTAAAGGTGGTTTCTTCCCCTTTTTTATTGGCAATCATTGTTACATGCATACCTTCCTGATGAATACGATAAAATGCTAAATCCTTATTAAGATAGCATATCGCATAATGTAGGCTTACCGAAAGGCTTAAATACCAATCAAGAAAATTATAATCTGTAGGGATAGGAAAAATATTATCCAAAACATCCTTCCTAAATAGTATAGTTGGGGCAGTAATGTAATAATCTATAAGTAGATCATCAAATTCATAAGCTATGGGTTGCTTATTCTTTCTTCGGGTAATTACATTTTCATTCGTAATAATGCCATTGTCATTTATATACGAACAGTTGCAATAAGCCATTCCAGCGCTGGGGTGATTTTCTAATAGGGAGGTCATCTCTGTCAGGAAATTTGGATCCCAAAGATCATCGCCATCAAACCTACAAATGTATTTTCCACTGGCCAATTCAAAGGCTTTGTTAACTGACTTTGCTGCGCCTTGATTTATAGGTTCTAAAATAATTTTGACCCTCAAATCTTTTTCAAGTTTTTTGATAATTGCTGGCGATTGATCTCGGCTTGCGTCGTCAACTATGATTAATTCTAAATCAAAATCGATATTTTGATTTAGAATGCTATGTATTGAAGAATAAATGTAATTTTCAAAATTATAGCAAGTAAGTATTATGCTTACAAAAGGTCTATTCAAGATAATTTTTTAATTATTCGTGCCGGAACCCCACCAACAAGTGAGTTTTCTGCCACATCTTTAGTTACGCAGGCGCCTGCTGCTATGTATGCATTTTTACCAATTTTTACATTTGGGATGATACATGCACCAGTACCAATGAAAACACTATCGGCTATTATAACATTGCCTGCTATGGTAACGCCAGGAGAAATGGTTGTAAAGTTTCCAATTTTGGAACCATGACTAATTGAGCAATTGGTATTGATAATAACATGATTACAGATTTCTACATTAAAATTAATTGAACAGTTAGGTGCGATACAAACTCCATTACCTATAACTACAGATTTACTAATATAATTTTGAGGGTGTATGAGCGTAATGAAATCAAACCCTCTTTGCTGTAATACTTCTATCAAATCCTTTCTTTTTACATCTCCAATTGCCCCCAAAATTTTTAAATCACCGCTAGAAGAAGTACTGTCTAGAAAATCGTTTAATGATATTATATTTTTAATGGAAGGTGTTGATGGAAAATAAGAATCATTAGTGATATAACCCTCAATACTGTACTTATCGTTAAAAGCAGAGAAATATTCTGTTACTTCGTTCGCGTGGCTCCCGGCACCTAATAAATAAACTTTAATCATAATTTATTTCTTTTATGATTTTGCAAATATTTAATACGTCCTCTCTTTTTAAATCGAAAAACAAAGGAAGACATAAAATACGCTGGGCAATATTTTCAGCAATTTGGCAAGGCTGATATTTTAAAAAGTCCAATGTATTTAATGATGGATAAAAATATCTTCTAGGGAAAATGTCAGACTCACTTAAGGCTTTTAAAGTTGTTAGGAGTAAGTTTTCATCTTTAAATATAACCGGGTAATAAGCATAGTTGTAAGTAGTATGATCTCTCAAAGTAAAAGTGGCCAAGCCCGATCCTAATAAATTTTCATTATACCAGCTAAAGATATCTTTACGTGCTGCTATAATTGAGTTTACTTGAGGAAGAATACTAAGGCCCATTGCAGCATTAAATTCAGACGATTTGCCATTAATTCCAATGCCCCAAAACTTTTCGGTCCCATTATGACCAAAATTACGCATGTAAGACACTTTATGCGCTAATTCATCATCATTGGTCGCAATTGCACCACCTTCAATCGTATGAAACAGCTTAGTAGCATGAAAGCTAAGTGTGCTGATATCTCCATAATTTAGAATTGAAGTATCTTTGTATTTAACATCAAATGCGTGGGCAGCATCATATATAACCTTCATATTATACTTTTTTGCAATTCTATCAATTTCCTCAACATCAGATGGATTACCATATACATGGGTTGCTAAAATTGTTTTAATACCTTTTCTTGCCAATTTTTCAACTTCAAAGGGATCAATACATAAATGTTTAGGTTCGATATCTGCAAATACCGGATTTAAACCTTCCCATATTAGACTAGATGTTGTGGCTATGTAAGAAAAAGGGGTAGTAATTACATCGCCTACTACACTTAAAGCTTTAAAGGCAATTTGCAATGCTATAGTGCCATTATTAACAAAAAATAGATGTTTAACACCCAAATGGTTTTTTAATTTTTCTTCTAATTCTAATACCAGCGGACCATGATTTGTTAAATGATTACGTTCCCATATTCCTTCAAGATAGCTTTGATATGTATTCATATCGGGTAAAAAACTTTTAGTTACGTTAATCATTTGAGATAAGGGAGGTATTAGGTAAGGCTAAAGTTGATAAAATTTAAAGTTATGCAACACGCAAAAAGTATCGATTTTTAATGAACAAGTGCTCTTAAAAACCGCATCGTTTTCAATTTATTATAGGCAGGCAATTCTATCTTTAAATAAACAAAATTGCTTATAGTGAGGAGAATGACTATGTAAATAGCAAAACATATGTAATTATTATTTAACTGAATAAAATTAAAAATATGTAATAGGTATGCTTTAACTGGCAGATGTAAAAGATAGATTGCATAACTGATTTTCCCTAATCGTAATAAGATTTTAGAAGATAGTAAATCATTATTATTTGACAGAATTATAAAAATGATTAAATAAAAAGGAGATAATATACCAAAGTTAAGACTATATCCATTAAAGAGGTTAGTGTTTAATAAAAGTACTAATATCATTGCTACTACAATTATGGATGCCATTGCGACTTTATATGATTTAAGTCTTATGAAGACAAGAATATTTCTTTTAAGAAGTAAACCGGTTGCTATTCCAATTAAAAATAAGGTTATATAAGCAATAGGGATAGTTTCACTTGGGAAAGTTAAATTGAAATTATAATAAAAATTTGCGAATAAGCTCAGTACTCGAGCCAATAAAAATAGGATAAAACAGAAACACAATATTTGAAAAACGATAAGTGATGTTTTATTTATTCTTCTTAATAGTACAATTGATAATGGAAATAAAAGGTATAAAAATGCTTCAACCGATAAAGACCATGTCGGCGCATTTAAATGTAGTAACCATGAAGTATTCCAGGATTGGAGCATGAATACCGAAGATAAACTTACTTCGGCTATTGTGCTGAGATAATTTGTTTGCGTTTTATATTGAAAATATGCAAATAGTGGAAAAGCAATCAGTAGAGAAAGAAAATAAAGAGGATATATTCTCGCAAATCGATTTTGGAAGTAATCAACCAAATTGAATTTTTTGTCGTAATTATATGCAAGTATTAATCCCGAAAGAAGGAAGAAGCCTCCAACTGCAGCATATCCTTTATTTATAATCTGAAAAATAAAGGATATGTTTCTAAATTCCTCACAACTATGAAAGCTTACAACCCACATTGCCAGAAAAAAACGTATTGATGTAAGGCCATTTAAGTGAGTGGTTTTAACCATTGATATTTTTCAACTTTTCTCTAATGTTTGCAGGAAGAAGATTTTTATAAATCATAGATAAATGCTCTGTAAACATAGGCCCAAAAACTTTTGCTAGATTTCTTTTAACAATATTATAATTTAAATAATTAGCATAACCACTTGTTTTATATGCATTAAAAGCAATTTTAGCAGAATGATAATTTTTTTGATGATAAAGCTGTAAACCTGTTTTTAACAAAGCTTCAGCATAAGAAGGGAAATGATGTGAACTAATTTTTTGCTTTAAATCTAATAATGATTTTAGATTTGATGTCCATACCAAGGAATGATTTTTACTAGAATAGCCTAATGAACGAATATTTTGCCTTACTAAAGCTTTGTTAATAAAATAAAAGTTATTTGTTTTTAAAAAAATACGTCTGTTAAAATCTGCATCTTCTGATTGTGGTAAAACACTTCGCAGCTTAAATCCTTCAATTGAAATTGCAATATCCTTTTTATAGGTTATAGATGGAATTAATAATGTATGAACTAAACTGAAACCAAAGATGTCCATGATGTCTTGTGATAACCCTATAACTTTTTCAGAAATTAATTTACCTTTTTCATCATAGGAAGTAACTTCGTTAAGGATAATATCTGCTTTGCTTTTAATTATAGCCTTTTCAATTTCTAAAAGTGCATTTTCCAACAACTCATCATCGGCATCATGAAAACGTATAAATTCACCCTTTGCCATTGCTAATAAAAGATTTCTTCCGTAACCCGGACCTTTATTTTCCTCGCCACGGACAATTTGAATGGAAAAATCATATTTTTTTTTGTCAATATATTCTTTAACATTAATATCAGAGGCATCGTCGTAAATAATTACCTCATTGGGTAAAAGAGATTGCTTATTAATACTGTGTAAGCACCTAATTAATAATTCTTTCTCATTAAAATATGTAATTAGAATAGATGTTAGCCCGCTCTTTTTCATAAATCTAATATTGCAATGTGATTTACGCCATAATCATCAATTATGGTTTCTGAAATTTTATAATTGTATACTTTTAGTAGAATGTTTATATTATCAAAATTATTTAGTGATTTCTCCTCTAATTGTTCTGATTCAAATACTATAATTCTTGGAGGATTTTTAGTTAATAATTTTGATGCACCTAGTAGTATTTTTTCTTCCCAACCTTCGGTATCAATTTTTATAATTGTTGGTTTCGCTAAGTTTTCCTTATATACTAAGTGATCCAATGTGAAAATTTTGCTTTGAAGTTCTGCTGTAGAATTTATCTTATTGAACCCACTTATCCCATTATTTGCAATATTTGCTCTATAAAAGGTCTTAACAGTGTTTGATTCACCTAATCCAAATTGAAATGTTTTGATCTTAGTAAAACCATTTATTCTAATATTTTTTTTTAAAACAGAAATATTATTGGGATCAGGATCGAAAGAATAAACTTCACACCCAAGTTTTAAAGCAAGTAAAGAATAATAGCCTACATTACACCCAATATCATAATAAACATCCTTATTATTAATGTTTTTTATGAAAAATTCTGATAAATATGGCTCCCATTGTTTTTGATAGAATATTGTACGCTGAACAAGGTCATCGAGATCTAAAGACATTTTAAAGGCATGTCGTGTAAAGGAATCTATTCTTCTATTATTTGTAAGTATATTAATCCACTTGATTATTCTTTGCTTAATAATATGATCATCTGATCGGATGTACTTCTCTAATAATCTATTTAAAATAGGATGATTAGATTTTATTTGAAATAACTTCAATTATAAGACGTTAAGTGATTGAGCTTTTTTAAGATGATTAAAGGCATCATTTGCACCTTTAGTTTGAAGGTAAGCTATCTGTATTTTAAAAAAACTGCCCTTCAATAATAGTGTAAAATAATATTTTAAAATTCCGGATGTTGACCATCGACTTAGAGACAAATTATTTTTGGTGGCTACTATCACGGAACTAAATGATTGACAATAAGCCATTTTTTTTAGGTATTTTTTTTTGATCCTTTCTTTTGGGATAAAATGAGTAAATCTCATGTCTGAAAAAATACCTATTCCATAGCCTTTCTCGAAATTAAAAAGATTTATATCGGTATCGCCACCGGAAAACAGATTATCTTCGACCCTGTCAAGAATCATATTATTCTTATTTTCATTGTCGAAATATTCTAAAATAATTTTTTTATAAATAAACATACCTGCTCCGGGAACAAAAATAGATTGATCTCCTTTTAGGTCTATTTTATCCATATTTCCTTCTTCATATATACAGCAAAACTCTTTAAATTCTAAAAACCATTTTGGTGGTTTAATTTCATATTTACCATGAACATTCGCTGCACCAACAATACCAAGAGATGGGTACATTTCTAGATTTTTAATTGCATTTTTTACATAGTCGTTGGGTAGCCAATTATCATCATCACAAAATAAAATGTAATCATATTTCGCTGAAGCTGTACCTGCCATTCTAGCCTTGTTAAGACCAGCACTAAGTTCGACTATAACTTTTAACTGAATATCTTTTCTATTGAGTTCATTCCAGACTTTCAAGGCAAAATTTGAGGTATTATCTGTAGAATTATTATCAACTATTATAATTTCCGCAGCACATCCTTTAGGTATAATTTGTTTTGATAGGTGTGTTAAAGTTTCAGGAAGTTTTTTCGAACTATTATAACAGCATATAATAATAGATACGCCTCTGTTATCCATTAAAATAGTTTCCTTAGATCTTATCGTCATATTCTAATTCTCAATTAGTGTTTGTATTGACTTAGGAGCAATAAAGCCAACAGATGATTTTGATAATTGATAATTTGTGGTCATTCCTATTATTTGAATTTTGATACAGTCTTCTTTTACTATCACATCAGAGTCTCTGTTTCCAAAAAATACTGAAATGAAATAGGTGCCATCAAATAACTTAGGTTCTAGAATTTCAATTCTAATTTTTCCCCCTAAATTATTTGAAATTTTTAGAGGATTGTTTTCTATGGTTTGACTAGTAGCAAATAAGGGGAAGCCCTCCTCTGTTCTTATTACAATACCCAAATTGGGGAATTTTAAGCCTTCATAATAAAGGTATTCTGCTTCGACAAAAATTGTATCATTGATCTGCACTGCCTTTACGTATTTTAATCCTCTATCAAAAAAGCAAATATTCTGTATGTCATTATTTTCAAGATATGCTGATATTATTTTTGATGTTTCCATTATGCTTGATGAGAAACCATTTGTTAACAAAAGTGATTTTTGACATAATTGCTGAATGCTTCCCATATTATGGCTCACAAAAAGTACAGTTCTTCCATCTCCTTTACTCACTTCACCCATTTTACCCAAACATTTCTTTTGAAATTCTGCATCACCAACGGCTAGAACTTCGTCAACAATTAGAATTTCTGATTCAAGGTGGGCTGCAACTGCAAAGGCAAGTCGAACATACATACCAGAACTGTATCGTTTTACAGGTGTATCTAAATAACGTTCAATTCCTGCAAAATCTACAATCTCTTCCAGTTTGCGCTGAATTTCTTTCTTACGCATTCCCAGAATGGCACCATTTAAAAAGATATTTTCTCTGCCAGAAAGTTCTGGGTGAAATCCAGTTCCTACTTCTAACAAGCTCGCAATACGACCCTTGCCAGTTATTTTTCCAGTAGTAGGGGCAGTTACTTTGCTTAAAATTTTAAGTAAAGTACTTTTACCAGCGCCGTTTCTACCGATAATGCCAACTGCATCTCCTTGCTCAATTTCAAAGTTTATATCTTTTAAACTCCAAACTACTTCACTTTCACTTTTAATATTTTGATTATTTGATTCCCCCACTCTTAAAAAGGGATCTTCCTTGCCGCGAAGACGGGCATACCAGCGCTCCAAATCGCGACTAATTGTTCCGGTACCAATTTGACCTAACTGATAAGCTTTGCTAATATTTTCTGCCTTTATAACAATTGACATTTGATCTGCTGAAAAATTATTTAATGTATTTTCCTTTAAATTTTAAAAAGTACTTTTCAAAATAATGATAAGAGAGATAAGCAATAATTAAAGCCACGATAATATTTAGCGGGAATCTTATCGTATTAAATCTGCCTGCATAATTATCTGTTGGCACTAAAAAAAGTTGTTGCCAAATGTACAGGCTATATGAAATCAGGCCTAAATGAATCATTGCTCTTTTATTAAGAAACTTATAAAGTAGCGTTTTGGTGCCAATAATTGTTCTTAAAAATAGCAAACAAATCATAATATTACAGATGGTACTGCTGCATGGATAAAAGAGCAGGCCAAAATATCCTCTGTTTACGCAAAAAACAGAAATAAATATGATGGAAATAAATACTAAATCTATTCCCTTTCTAGTCCAGATTTTTTTATTTTTTTTGAAAAAACTCTTAAATGCAAGTATTGCCAATAATGCCCCCGAAAAAATGGCATCCGCATTAGCCAAAAATGGCCCTGCAGTTGGTTCGTAATACGATGGTCTAAAATACCACAATACCTTAAGCAGAGGCACAGCTAAAATTATGGTCAAACAAAATATCCAAAGATTTTTCGTTAGAAGGGAAAATAAAAGCGGCCAGATCAGATAAAATTGTTCTTCAACAGCTAAAGACCAGGTGTGTCCGGTGAGCCAGGTTCCACTAAAAATATTGAAGTTATTAATATAGAGAATTGGACCTAAGAAGTGGTCCGAATTTAAGCCGAGATTGAAGATTTGATTAAGGATAAGTATAACAACGAGATAGAGATGTAGTACAGGAAAGATTCTTAAAACACGTTTTAAGAAAAAGTGACTAATATTTATTTTACCATTTTTAATAAATTCCTTAATTAATAACGTTGTGATTAGAAATCCACTTAAAACAAAGAATATTTTCACACCCAATTCGGCATAAATAAATGTTTCGGCAAATTTATAATAAAGCGATGTCGGTGATACGGTTAGTTTAGCGTGCCCTAAAATAACTATAATAATCGCGACTGCACGCCAACCATCTAAAGATGGAAGATAAGCCTTATCCAAAAAATCAGGTGTGCTAAACGGAACTTTTAGCTGTTGGTTAATTTTGTGAATTTCCTTTTTAATTATCAATTTGGTGCTTTTTAGTCAGGTCTCTTTTTTTCTTAGACAGTGTCAATAAAATTTCTTTCCACCTTATTAAATATTATAATGCCCAAAGCGAGTAGTAGAAAAGTACTGGCTATAGCATAACTTAAACTTGTCCAGCTAAAACTGCCTTCACCTAAAAATCCATATCTAAAGGTTTCTATAATCGGGGTCATCGGGTTGTATTCAATGATCCAGGCATATTTTGGGTATTTTTCTAATGCAGTAGATAATGGGTATATTACTGTTGTAGCGTACATCAACAATTGCACTCCAAATCCCACTAAAAATGCGAGATCTCGGTATTTTGTTGTTAATGCAGAGATAATCATTCCGGTACCTAAGCCCAATAAAGCCATCAAAATAACCACAGCTGGGAACAGGCTTATGGCCCAGCTTATGTTAAAATGTGCTCCGGTAATGTAATAATAACCCATCATGACCAGGAATAAGATCATTTGTACGCCAAAACGCACCAGGTTGCTTACCACAATACTTAAGGGCATGATTAAGCGGGGGAAATATACTTTCCCAAAAATTGCTGCATTATCCCTGAAAACGGTTGAAGTTTTGGTTAAACAGTCAGCAAAATAATTCCAGGCGGTAATACCGGCCATATAAAACAATGGTTTGGGCAAACCATCTGTAGAGATGCCCGCCAGGTTACCAAAAATAAAGGTGAAAATGATGGTGGTAAATAATGGCTGGATAAAAAACCAAAGGGGACCTAATATGGTCTGTTTATAAAAAGAAACAAAATCGCGCCTAACCAAAAGCCAAAGCAGATCGCGGTAGGCCCAAACTTCGTTAAGCTTTAAATCGAATAGGGATGCTTTCGCCTCAATAGTCCAGCTGTGTTCTTCGTTATGCATGGTTGTATATATTCATTGGCTTTTAATTCAATAATAAGTTAGATACTTTTTCCTGATACTGTCTGTATCCAAATGTTTCATAGCACTTGGCCTGTATCGCTTTGGCATTAAGTTCTCCATTTTGCAAGGCTCCAATTATCGCTTCAGCAATCGTCTCGGCCTCACCAGGATTTATGAGGGAACCCAGTTCGCCATCCATTAAAGCATCTCTACTGCCATCTGAGTTTCCACCAATTACAGCACAGCCATAGGCCGCGGCTTCGATAAAAACGAGTCCAAAGCCTTCTGCTTTACTAGGCATTACAAATACATCAGCCAATTGGTAATGTAAAGCAAGTTCGTGTTCTGGTACAAAGCCCGTTAGAATGATGTTTTTTTGCAAGTTAAACTCAACAATAAGATTATGGATACGCGCCAATTCTATTGCATCTGCTTTTCCAACCAATAAATAAACGAGATCGGTATACTCCTGAACAACTTGTTTCAAACATTCAATTACTAAATCGTATCCTTTATATTGTTCGGATGAAGATAAACGGCAGATGCTTAACACTACTTTTTGGTTATCGCCAATGGCATATCTTGAAAGGAGTGAAGCAGGTTTTAAAAAGGATTCGTTTAATTTAAAATAAGGGTCTAAACAGTTATTTAATACTTTGATCTGAGCATCAGCTATTCCATGTTGCTGTACAATCTCTGCTGCAGTATAACGGCTTACCGCCCAGATCTCTATTTTGTTAAGCAACTGCTTTTTCCAATTGCTTAACGAATTCCAGATTTCTATCCCATGCGCAAAAAGCACTATACGAACGTTTGGCTTTAGCATTTTGATGATCCGTGCGAAAAGTAATAAATGCACATGACTTAAGATGACCACATCTGCTGTTAATCCTTGTTTGATGGCCGCTAAACCAAAATTTGTTTTTTTGCCACGATAGCCTCTAAATGAACTTGATAATACATATGCTGGATCAGCTTGATCATCATACATGGATAGTACCCGATAAGACTGGATTTGGGCGCCAGCTTGGAGGTCATCAAGCGTCTTCGTGAAGGTTTTACTCACCTTTTCTATCCCTCCGGTTAAACTGAATGTATGTAAAGTAAGTAATAAAACTTTTTTATTTTTCAACTTGTTTCTCCTAACGCCTAACGCCTAACGCCTAACGCCTAACGCCTAACGCCTAACGCCTAACGCCTAACACCTGATAAAGTGCCATCACCTTGCTCCAATGTAAATTCCCCTGCCTAAAATCATTAACCATTGCTGAAGCAAATTGATTATCACCTGTTTTTATCGAATCGAGAAAACGCTCATCTTTCTTTAACCAATGTTGAAATGGGAAGGTAAAACCCATTTTTTTGCGGTCCCATATTGCTCTGGGCAGTATCGTTGAAAAAGCCTCAATCAATAGTGATTTTGGTCGAGCACCTTTGAACTTTACCGCAGAATAAGTCGCAGTTAGCGTTTCAAGTAAATCCTGGTCTAAAAAAGGAACCCGCACTTCCACTCCGTGTTGCATACTCATCGTATCGGTATCTTTGAGCAATTGATTTTGCATGAATAAATTACATTCTATCCAGCTCGCCCTTTCGCCATCTCTTAATTTTGAGGGGGCCGAACCAATAGTTGCCTGCTGCAATACACGGTCTACATTTTTTATGGAACATGATAACAACTGTGCAATTTCATCGGGGGTAAATATGCCCCTTAAAAAAAGGTACTCACCAACTGTATTCTGATAACTTAAATAATAAGCTCTTTTTAAGGGAGCTTTTTTAAAGTGCAAACTTTTTCTAAGTATAAACTGCGGTAATTTTTGTAATTGTTTAATCCATCCCATCCGTTTAAATGAAGGGTAACCGCCAAATAATTCGTCGGCGCCAACGCCAGAGAGGACAGCTTTTAAGCCGTTTTCTTTGGCGAAGTAATTAACGAACCATGAATTAATGCCATCAATTGTGGGTTGATCCATGGCTCTTAGCGCAGTTGGAAAATGTTCAGCAAAGAGACTAGACGTGATGGTATACTCCGAATGATCGCCCTTGATCTGTTGGACAATGATGTCCTGAAAAACCTTCTCTGAAAATGCTGCTTCTTCAAAGTTGATCGATATGGTGTTGAGCATGCCAGCACCCGAAGTCGTTTCAGCTTGGATTTCATCAGCAAGCAAGGTTAAGATGCTGCTATCAATCCCACCGCTTAAAAAAACACCAATTTTAGCATCAGCTAAAAGATGCCTCTTAACCGATGCATACAAACTTTTTTGAATTGCCGTTCTGGCTTCCTGATCATCCCTAATTTCATTTATCCCGCGCTGCTGAACATAATTTTTAATCTCGAAGGTATCCGATTGATGTTGCCAGATCAGGTAGTGGCCTTTAGGAAACATCGCTACTTCGTTAAAAGTGGTGTACGGCTCAGGTAAATGCCCGAAGGCCAGGAAATAGATTTTCCAGTCTGGCTGTCCGGTGTAAGTATAATCGGTTTCTGCAAAAGCTTTAACTTCAGAAGAAAAAACCAGGTGTTTCTCAGTAGCCCTATAATATAAAGGTTTTATCCCTGATCGATCACGGACCAGAAAGCTTTGTTGCCTATCGGCATCGTATAAACAAAAGGCAAACATTCCTTGTAATCTGTCGAAACTTTCAACTCCCCAGACGGCGTAAGCTGCTAAAATAACTTCAGTATCACTTTCGGTTTTAAACTGAATACCTAAATTTTGAAGCGCCTCTTTTAACAACAGGTAATTAAAGATTTCGCCGTTAAAAGAAATAACGAATTTACCGCTCTGAATATACATGGGTTGATGCCCTTTGGGAGATAAATCGATCAGTGCTAAACGCCTGTGGCCCATTGCTATTCCATCGCTGGCGTTAATATAAAAGCCCTCATCGTCGGGTCCGCCATGCGCCATTACGTTACACATGCCTTTAACCTCCCGTTTTATTTGATCGATTGGTCTGTTCCTGTCAATTATGCCTGCAATCCTACACATTTATCTCCATCTTCCATTTTGCCTGTGCCATCTCCAACTTGGCACGTGCACAGCTTCGCCCTCTCAGTCACATTTTCTTTTCAAAAATGACTGACATTTTTAAACATAAATCCACCTCACACATCGCCCTGAACACAGTTCAGTATTTTTTTAAAATGCCGGATAAAGGCATCTTTAACTTCCTTTTCTGCGCTCTGTTATCTGCATTCCGTTTTCCGATTAGGACTTCTTAAACACCCTGACTCACATCTCCTATCTAAGATCTCAAATCTTCAAATCGGTTCCACAAACGCAACAGAAGTATTAATCTCAATCGCGTAGCCTATATTTTGTAAACGTAAAATAATACGTTGTTTATTTTGTATCGATACCAGTTCGGCCAGGATTCCTTTAAATGGGCCTGCTTTAATCAGCACCCGTTCACCAGGTTTGATGTCGTATTCAAAAACCTCAAGATCTGCATCAGTCGCGAGCAAAAGTTTAAGATCGTTGATTTGTTGTTCGGGTATAGACGCGATTTGGCTGGAGAAATAGATAAACCTGGCAATGCCATTGGTCATCAAAACTTCAGCGTATTCTTTGGCCGAAATATACACAAACAGATAAGACTTAATTAAAGCCTCTTCAACTATTTTTTTACGGTCGCTCCATTGTTTAACCGTCTTTTTTAAAGGGAGATAAGAATATATACCTTTTCTCGTCAACTCCTCATGTGCCTTTTTCTCAGCCCTTGAGCGCGTATAAACCGGATACCACCTGTAATTCTGATCAATCATTAAGCTTAACCTATTTCAAAAATTATATCGATCCCCAATTAACCATGCTAAATTTAGCGTTGGGCGTTCGGAGGAGATGAACCGATTTCAACAATTAAGTTATTAACTCTTCCATCGTTTATTTTACTTCTAGATTTCCTCCCGTTAACCAGCTCCCTCTCTATCAGGAGGGGGCGGGGGGGGAGGTCCTACATTTTCTTCCAAAACATCCACCATCTCCGGTTCTCATCTTCATAATAGCCAGATCCCGAGTACCCTGAATAATCAGAGTAATAATAAGTGCTATTACCTCCACCGCGGCTGTAATCAGTGGTGTAATAATTTGCATAAAGGGCATCATCACCAAAAGCGTTTAGCACAATGGCCATATTGCTTAATCCGTATTCGCGCGATAGCCTTTCTGGTATAGCCGCTGCCCGCGTCTGTGATACGCCAGAGCGGATCACAAATAGATTTACATCCGAATTTCTGACCAGTGGAATGGCATCCGAAACCAGTCCTACCGGCGCCGTATCGACCAAAACATAATCATATTCCTTTTCCAGCGATTTCAATAGATCACGCATGGCAGCAGTATGCAAAAGCTCTGAAGGATTGGGCGGAACAGGTCCTGATGGAATAAAGTCGATATGGTGAATTTCATCATGTATGAGCACATCTTCCAGGTTGCTCTGTCCAGATAATATAGAGCTCAGCCCTTTGCGGTTATCGCTTCCAAACACCTTATGTAATCTCGATTTTCGAAGATCGGCTGCAATCAAAACTACTTTTTTTTCAATTAGAGCAAGCGTTCCGGCCAGGTTTACGGTAACAAAGGATTTCCCCTCACCAGATATTTCTGAGGTGATACAAATGACCTTGCTTTTTTTATGGCTGGCCAAAAAGCTCAGATTGGTACGTACCGAACGTACCGATTCGGCGAAAACTGATTTAGGTTTAGCAATGGATAGCGCCTGACGGTTATCCTGATCGATAAAATCCGGAAATTTACGGATGACGCCAATAATTGGGGTATGTGTTAAACCTTCAACCGTTTCTTTATCATAGATATAAGGGTTTAAAAAGCGAACCAACAGGATCAGGCCCATGCCGGCACCTAAGCCAAAAAGCAATGCAATGGTATATACCTTGTTCGAATCTGCGGAAATCGAATAATAGGATGGATAAGCAAGATTAACGATGGCCGCGCCGGATACTGTAGCAGCGGCGTTCATTTCCGCCTCTAATTTTTTCTCTGATAAAAAAGAACGTACCTTATTGTTCACTTCAAAGTTAGTGCTGAGTTTTACAAAGTTTTGTTCCTTAGCAGGAATAGTACTGATGTTCTGGTTTACACCAGAAATTTGGCTGTCGATATAACGGATGGTTTGTTCATTATTACTGCGCATGGCCTGTACATTGCTCCTGATGCTTGCTTTTACATTGGCAATCTGTTGGTCTATCTGTTTTACAGGTTGCGAATCTGCATTAAACTGATTGAGTTTAAATAGTCTATTGGCCAGCAAAGTATTGAGTTGGGTAACCAATGCGCCCAATCCGCCATTTAAATCTCCTTCTAAATCTAAGCCGATTTCCACTTTTGAACGGTTGTTGTTCACCTGGTCTTCCAGTTGTTTGATGCCCAGTTGTTTAATGTTTAATTCGGTTTTCTGTTTTTCGAAATCAGATAATTTGCCGATGGTTGTGGAGGTGGCTGATCCAAGATCGACCATTTTGTTCTGTGTTTTATAGTTCGCAAGTGTATTGCCTGATTTGCTTGCCTCTGTATCGATAAAGCCCAATTGTGTATCGATAAATTGTACAGTCTGTTTAGCCGAACGTTGCCGTTGGATGAGGTCATACCGGATATATTCTTTCATAATGGCATTGAGCATATCAGCAGCAAAAACAGGGTTGCCATCCGTCAAACTTAAACTCATTACATTGGTAAACCGGGCAGCTTCTGCCACGTTTACGCCCATTGCCCTCCCGATAAAGTCTTCTTTGGTATTAAATTTGAAGCTATAATCTCCTTTGGGAATATTGGATTTAATGCGAAAGCTCATGTTGCCCATATTTAATACCTCGCCATAACGGTGGACTGTTGGTTTGGCTTTTTCGTTATTGGGATCATTGATGCCAAAGCTGTTATTGTCTATAGCCTCTACATTATATAAGCCCCTGCTAAAGTTAACCGAATCCTGTTGTAAAATTTCGATCTGAAAAGGAATATTTGGGTAAAGTTCGGTGGTGCGGATACGGCCTTTTATGTAATAGGAGATTTTGTAATCGAGGTTAGCTATGGCATTAAGCACAACATCGTTACTGCGGATCACAAAACTTTCTGCCTGAATTTTATCGGTATAATTATATACCTGAGTGGGCATCTGATTATTGGTGCTCACACTTGGGTTACTGTCCTGGAGTTTAAGCGAGGCGCCGGTTTGGTATATGGGTTGGGTATAAAGCACTTTTATTTTGGCGACAATCAATGCAATGGCGATACAGCCAGCGATCCAATACCACCTGCTCCAAAATACCCTGAATATCTTGTAAAAATCGATTTGTTGACTAACAGCCTTAACTTCTGAATCTTCTGCTCTTTCCATTAGCGTGTTACGGTAAATATTAATACGGCGAGGTTGACAACCACCAATAAAGGTTGTACAATATTGTTGAAACTTTGCAATTTCTCAGTCAGTGCAGCACCTTTTGTGGGTTGAAGTACAATGATATCATTATTCTGTAAAATAAGCTTTTTGCTCGCCAAACTATTGATATCAGTTAAGTTTACGTAAATAATTTCAGGATGGCTGCGGTCGCCACGGATAATTTTCAGTGTTTTAGGATCTGCGGTTTTGGTGATTCCGCCAGCCTCACCAATAATATCGATTAAGCTGGTATTGTCTTTCTCCAGTAGAAAATTTCCTTGTTTACTAAATTCGCCCAATAGGGTAACCTTTAAATTTACAACGGTTAACTCGATAATGGGATCTTTGAGCAGTTTTTGTTTGTAAATATCCTGAATCTTGATGGTGGCTTCACGTTTGGTTAAACCAAGCACTTCTACTTTTCCAATAGCAGGCAGGTTTACCATACCATCGGGTTCAACCGGATAGGAAAGGATGTTCTGAGCGGTACCTGATGTGGATGAATAATTAGATTGCATACCGGAATTACCTGCAGCTGTGGCGCCAAACTCGGGATTTTGCACGTTTCTAATGGCCAATTGATCGCTGACCTTGATTTTATAGTATGCATCGCTTAAGCCCTGATCATTTACCACATAAACTCTTTTAATTGTATCGGTCACGATATCGCTTGGTGCATTAAATAAGCTATGTTGCTTACGAACTGAACAGCTAAACATTATCATTGATATCGACAAAAGAAGAAAGGGGTATAGAAGGGGGTGTTTTCTAATCATAGTTATTAGGACGATGTACTTACTAAATGACATGTGCAAGTAACTGCAAAAATACAGTTTAAAGATGCTTAAAAAAAATAGTAATTGGAAAAGTGCAATCCAAGCGGCACTTTATAAGCATAAATAAGATGGTTTGAGGTTACCATTGAATTGCAAAGGCGCTTTCTTTTAATGTTAATTCCGTTCTTATTGTGTTGAAATATAGTTGATTATAATAGTTTTCGTATCGTATTTCCTGAATGCCATTCATTCAATTTGAATTGATTATTATCAATATAAAAAAAAAACTTTTTGTAGGATTAAGATTACGGATATTTTTTTTCTTTAATTTTGGATGAGTTTCCATGCTCTGGTATCAGCAGCCTTTTCGAATGTACCTGAAATAAAATTTTCTTTGCTCTTTCCTGTTATAGTTTACTTAACGAAAGGCATTGTTACGTTGGATGAAAGCCTCAAATACTTACATCGGCTTGGTTATAATGTAGCAAGTATAGATGATATTTGCCCTATCTATCCTATCAGGGCATTGGCCTGCGTATTGAAGCACAAAAGGGACCCAAATGTAAATTCGAAGTGGCAATAACCAATCTATCGATTTTGAGTAACTTCTTTTTTATTTTTTAATAGTTACATGTTTGGGGTTTTCGCTGAAAAAGCAACAGAAATTTAAAGATATCGGGCTTAGGTTAGCTATTTAATAAGAGCGTTTCACAATCTTGGGACTATTTATACCATACTAGTATTGGCGCAATTCAAGATTGTGGTCGACAATTAAATATCATATCCATAAGTTACTAACCAATAAGCGGGTATTCTCCCTTAGAGTCTTTATATACTTATAACTAAGTACAAGAAAATAGATTTTTGTATGATGATCTAGCTTTTTTGAATTTTTTTTATAAGATATTTTTAGCTTTGAACCAGTCTCTATCCGCAGTATTTATGAAGTTCCGTTTAATATTAATGGTATTGGTATCGCTAATTACCACAGTTTCTTATAGTGCAAAAATCACTGGTTGCCAGGCAACGGCATCCGGAGGCACTAACTCCATTTACGCAACAAGAAGTGGTAGTTTCAACATGGTCCCACAATATATCAACGATGGGACCAATACTAATAAATACCAAGTCGCTAATATATATTGTTACAGTGGTTTGGCGGCGGGCAATGGTTCTTGTTATATTATGGGAGTAAACGGACCTGGAAGTGCCTATGGAACCCTCGTGTCTTTTTCCACAAATCGTACAGATTGCCCCTTAGATAACTATGTTCCTTTCAGCGTGTTCGCAATTGGAGTCGTAGGTTTTCTTTGCATATCGAGGAGAGATTTTTAACGTTTTTATATTCATCCTTACTTTTTAGATCTATCGCCGATATTTTGTAGTGGTATTACCCTTTTAAGAGTTTAATGACTGTTTAGCGCATTTTTTGCCGAAGCACTCTGTGATCGAAAAGCGTAACTCCTTGCTCATTATGTTCAATATTTTGTTTAGCTTTTTAAGTTAACCATATTATGATTTTGATTAACCGCAATTGATCAATAGTTATCTATGGATTTGGCATATATTTTACCCATCCAACCTAATAAAGAGATACTGTTGTTCGGGTAATGCCATCAATTCTCATCTCAATGAAAGTTTTGAAGAACAAAGGGAAAAAGGAAACAATTTGAAAGTGATTGAATCAGAACAAGAGTTTAATATACTCTGTATGAATTTATTTAATCATATGAATTTATTTTTTGAAACTACAATAAAATGGTTTATTTTATATTGGTATATATAGTTACTGCCATGTTATATTTATTTAATCGCATATAATGGGGGGCTCTAGCCTCCTTTGCTTTATGCTGTTCTGCTCAGGTCTTAAGGATGGATGGTTGTTGCGAAATTAGTACAGGTTGAATTTTTGTGGGTACCACCTGTGCCTAATATAATGAGGTCTGCGATGTTCGAGCTACCGAATCCGTTGTTAGAGCAATACAACAACTATAAACTGCAGCGCTTGTAAGCCAAATATATTTGGGCCTTTTACTGTAAATGGTAAACAAACAAGTTATAGGGTTTACCAATGCCCTTTAGGTAGTGGCATTATTATTTTATTTTTATTATCAGCTACAGTAGGCCTGTAATCTTTAAGGTTAAGGAAATGTAGTTCTGATAGTAAAATTGATCTTCTGCAAGTATTATAGCCGCTCTGAAATTTTCGTTACTAAATAAAGCCGTATACCTGGCATAGGTAAATGCTAAATTGCTGTTTAATTTTACAGCAACGGATAAACTTGTAATTTCTGATCACGGTATTTTCTAGTAATTAAACTTACAGAATCGCGCACTCTTGTTCATTTTGTTCATGACAATTGTCAACATAAGGAAAGTGTTTTTTGAGTAAAAATCATTCCCAAATATTTCCGTAATTTTTACTAATCCCTCTCTAAGTAGAAATAGCGCACTTTCTTCTTTTTGAAGTTTGACATTGGTCAATAAAATGTGCCCTTAAGTACGATTCAAACAACATAATCTCTTCGTCATAGAAAAAACAGAATTCAGGAAGGGCTGAAAATTCTTTCATTTATTTTGCAATTTTTGCGGAAATCGGTAGGATTATTCCTACAAAAAGTTTGTTTTTATGAAGTTTAAATTCATTTTTTTTTTATTAGTTCTGTTTTCTCAAAATGTTTTAGCGCAGACAATTGTTGGATGTTATATTGGAGGAGGTAATCAGGGCATTCCTGATCGTGTTTATTATAAGCAGATTGGAACAGTTCCAGCCTATAATAATTTAAACTATACTGTGTTTTCTTCTAGCATGGCTTTTTCTCATGATGTGAATACAGATCCAAACAATCTAAATAAGTGTGGATACATCAATTATACCTATAATCGGCAGAATATGGTTTTATCTGGAGCGCAGCCAAGTTGCTTGGTAAATTCAAGTGTTTCAACAAACGGCGCAGCATATGGGGCTCAGGTTTCTTCATTTACAGTCAATACATCCTGTAGCGTAAATGGGCTTCCATTAGATGATTATAATGGATACATCATTGTTTTCTCGGCCATAATTGGAGTGTGCTTTTTGCGTAAGAATTTTTATTCTGGAATTTGTTGATTAGCATATGAAAAATGCATAGTCACCCAGTCGAAGTAATTAATTCTAATAATGACAACCTAATACTGAACAAAAGGAACGTATAATATCAGCTATCTCAACTATAACTTCGTGTATGTTGAGTAGAAAGCTGTTTAAAATTGTAGTTTTTTCGTTGTTGCTATTTGTGTCTTTTAATGCAAAAAGTTCATTAGGCTGTCAAATTGGTAATTCAATATTCACAACTCCTAATGGGAGTTTAAACGTAGTAATTATTGTCACAATAAGTGTTCGCAATTTTGATAATCCAAGCCTGAGCACGTTGCCTAATGCATGCCCAAGAGCCACAAATATTGTTCCGGTGTCCGGAGGATTAGGATTGACAACCTGCGTGGCTAATGGAAATCTATTGCCCTTGGGCACAGTGGTTAACTATGATAGACTAGATCCGCCCGTACAATGCAATCTTGACGACTACACATGGGCCCTCGGTGCCGCTGCAGGTTTTTTTGGCATATTTATCATTCGAAAAAGAAATAAACTATAAATTTTATTTCAAATCAAATTAATCTGCAAGGGTTAATATCTTATTCTTTTATATTTACAGCCGCTTCACCTGTTCACAGAAAAATAAGGAAGTGCATGGCGCAAATGAAAATATCCCTCATCACAGTCGTTTATAATGGAGAAACATTTTTACAGGAATGTTTTAATTCTGTAATGGCGCAAACCTATGCGGATGTAGAATATTTGGTGATTGACGGGGGATCAACAGATCAAACGCAAAATATCATTCGAAAAAACGGAAGCCATATCGATTATTTCCTTTCGGAAAAGGACGGGGGCCTGTATGATGCGATTAACAAGGGTATTCAACAATCAACGGGAGATATTGTAGGTATCCTAAATGCAGATGATATGCTTGCAGGAGCAGATGTATTGGCGGCAGTAGCCAAAACCTTTACAACAGACCCTGCAATAGACGGACTGTATGGCGATCTGAATTATATTCACCCCACAACACATCAAATTGTTAGGAAATGGAAATCTAAGCCAACGACCTTTAGGGACCTAAAAAGCGGATGGATGCCTGCGCATCCTACATTGTATTTAAAAAGAGCATTGTTTGCACAACACGGCGTTTATTCATTGGATTTTGGCACGGCCGCAGATTATGAACTGATATTGCGCTACCTGTATACCCATAAGATTAAAACCGCTTATCTGCCAATGCTCATGGTGAATATGCGGATGGGCGGCGTGAGCAACCATTCTATTGGCAGCAGGATTAGGGCCTTGTTTCATGACTATAAAGCACTGAAAGAAAATGCAATACCTTGGCCTTATTGGGTAGTACTAAACAAAAAAATAAGCAAACTGAGCCAGTTTTAGCGGATCGTAATCATTTTTTTTGCTGTTTATCCGATAAATAACCTTTTCAGGTAAACTTATTGTCTGTTTAACATGACGTAATTTAACTAATTTGATATATGTCAAGTTAAAGATTTCTCATTACAACTTTGTTTATTTTAGTATAGTTATATTTGCTGGCAAGTCACTATTATTTTGTTTGAGAATATCCTGTATACAAACCCCAGCTATTGCTATATTGCCATTTTTATTCTGGCCTTTTCCATCGTAATCTTAAGTATTCCAAGTGTGATTTATACTTCGTTAAAATATCGGCTTTTCGATAAAAACGATTTACACCGAAAAAATCATAAACGGAATATTTCGCGTTTGGGCGGTTTGGCCATTGTGGGCAGCTTCATCATCAGTATCTTACTTTTTTCCTCGATTATTAATTTTAGGGAAGCCAACTTTTTAATCGTTTCCTGTATTATTCTCTCTGCGCTTGGCTTAAAGGATGATGTACATGGTACCAATACGGGTACCAAATTTATTCTGCAGATTGTCGTGGCATATATCCTGGTCTTTTTTGGTGCCTTCCGTCTCTCAAGCTTATACGGTGTATTGGGTATAGGCGATATGGCCCCGATATGGGGAGGCCTTTTTTCTATTGCTTTGATTATTTTCCTCAATAATGCATTTAACTTAATCGATGGGATCGATGGACTGGCCGGAGGGATCGGAATCTTTGCCAGCTTCGCTTTCGGGGTTTTGTTTGCCATAATGGGGCAAATCCCTTATGCATTCATCGCATTTTCATTAGCAGGTGCCATTGCCGGATTTCTGAAATATAACTGGTTTCCGGCCAAGATATTTATGGGCGATACCGGAGCCTTGATTATTGGGCTCGTTACTGCGGCGCTGGCCATCAAATTTATTGAATTGAATAAATTTACCGGACAGAATACGCCTGCTTTTTATTCGGCCCCGGCAATAGCGGTTGCCCTTCTCATCGTGCCTATCTTCGACTCCCTAAGGGTATTTACCATCCGCATATTAAAAGGCAGTTCTCCATTTAAGGGCGACCGTAACCATATCCATCACCGTTTAGAAAAGCTGGGCATAAAACCAAACTGGATCGTAGTTTCAACCCTTAGTTTCAATGTGATTATAGTGGCTGCGACCATTCTGTTGCAGAACCTGGGCAACTTTGTTTTAATCCTGATCATTATCGGTATCTGTATCCTGTTCAACAGCGTAGTAACACTGGGTCTTCTGAAAAAGAAAAAATTTTTATAGATTCAAACCCGAAATTTTACCTCCTATGATGAGCTTTAAAGTATTTTAAATGTTTTCATCATTGCTTTCCCATCTTATATATTCAGGTCTTTGCTTTGATAAATAAATACTAATTTTGCGCTCTAATTTTTAATACAATGAGGCTGGCAATAAATGGTTTTGGTAGAATAGGAAGAACATTTTTACGTTTAGCATTGGCTGAGGGATTTGAAGTGGTGGCGGTTAACGATCTGGCCGATGCGAAAACAATGGCCCATTTATTTAAGTACGATACCGTTCATGGTGTTTTTGCCGGCAAGGTTTCGGCTAAACCGGATGCATTGGTTATTGATGGGCTAACGGTACCTGTCTTTGCGATTAAAGAGGCCAATGAATTGCCCTGGTCGGCACTAAGGGTTGATCTTGTGATCGATTGTACAGGTAAAAACCTAGCCAGCTTGTCTGCACAAAAGCACATTACTGCCGGGGCAAAACAGGTATTGATTTCTGCACCGGCTGCCGATGATATCCCAATGGTGGTATTGGGGGTTAACGATGATCAGATTGATCTGAAAAGCCAGATATTGTCCAATGCCAGCTGCACCACCAATAACATTGCACCAATGATCAAAATCCTGAACGATAACTGGGGGGTTGAGGAAGGTTATATTACTACTATCCACTCGATGACGGGTGATCAGAACCTGCATGATGCAAACCATAAAGACCTGCGCAGGGCGAGGGCAGCCTCTTCCTCCATTATTCCAACCACTACAGGCGCCGCAAAAGCCATCACCCATATTTTTCCGGAGCTGGAGGGCCGTTTGGGCGGAGCAGGCATCAGGGTTCCGGTTTTAAATGGTTCATTAACAGATTTCACCTGCCTGTTGAAGAAAAAAACAACCATTAAGGAGATTAATGCCGCTTTTAAACATGCAGCCGAAAACGAATTGAAAGACCTGATTGAATATACAGAAGATCCGATTGTTTCAGTTGATATTATTGATAATCCACATTCCTGTATATTTGATTCCTTATTAACCTCAATCGTTGGCGATCTGGTTAAGGTAGTGGGCTGGTACGATAATGAATTTGGTTACAGCAGTCGTTTGATCGATGTTGTGAAAAAAATTGACCAGCTAAAGTAAGGTCCATTGGTTATTGGTCATTGGTCAGTTGCGCGTGGTTAACTGGCTAATTGGTGCCAACCCCCAGCCCTAAACGCTAAGCTATTTCCGGGTAGATTTCAACGCCCAATACACCAGTACGGGCTGAAAAAATAGACGTAAAAATCTTTTTGCATCCGTATCGAGCCCAAATGCACTTCTTTTATGGGTGTACTGTGAAATATTCCCCGGGAATACGGCCACAAACAGGCCCGCTGCAATTTTACCGATCGCATCTTCATATTTTTTTGGACTAAGTACTAATGCCGTTCCCAACGCAATTTCAACCAGGCCGGAATATACTACGGTATCATCTTTTTTTAATGGGACCCAATCAGGTACCTGGGCCTGGAACGGCTTACGGGCAAATGTTAAATGGCCGATTCCGGCGGTAATTAAGCCGGCACCCAATAAAATCCTGGCGGCTTTTTTTATATTTTCTTCTTTCACGGCTTAACGGATTAGATCAACATGTTATATATCATTCAACACAGGATTAGAAGATCTGTTTGATTTAATTCGGATAAGGGCCCCTTTGCATGAACGGGGTAGATTGCCCGGATTACAATATATCCAATTAATTACATTTTAATAAGTATTAATTCTATAGATTTGGTAGAGTAATTTTTGCTTGTCAACATTTTTCGCTCAATAGATTTTTCGGACAAATAATGGAAATACATGATCAGACTGACTACCCGTAACATACTTTTAACCCTTGTACTTTTAACAACTGTTCTAATTGCCGATGCCCAGAATAAAAAGAATGGAAAAGCCCTGCCGCCCAATATCATCATCATCCTCACCGACGATATGGGCTTTAGCGATGTGGGAGCATTTGGTGGTAAATTTGTACCCACGCCTAATATCGATCGCATTGCAAAAGACGGATTAAAACTCGCTCAATATTATAGCGCTGCACCGATATGTTCTCCCTCAAGAGTGGGTATGCTTACAGGGATGTATCCGGGGAGGTGGAATTTTAGTACCTATCTCGATAATAAAAAACATAACAGTGAAGCGGAGCAAGCTGATTTTCTTGATCCCCAGGCAGCCACCATCGCAAAAATCTTTAAAAATGCGGGATATGCCACGGGGCATTTTGGCAAATGGCACATGGGCGGCGGTAGGGATGTGAAAAATGCTCCAGGTTTCGAGCAATATGGTTTCGATTCCCATGCCAGTACTTACGAAAGTCCAGATCCTGATCCGGCCCTTACTGCTACAGACTGGATCTGGTCGGACAAGGACAGTATTAAACGTTGGGACAGGACAAAGTACTTCGTGGATAAAACCCTCGATTTTCTTTCAAAACATAAAGACCAGCCCTGTTTCATCAATCTATGGCCTGATGATGTGCATACCCCCTGGGTACCGCGCAAAGAAACTGAATACACCGGCCAGTTTCCGATGAACCCACAGGAAGAGGCGGCTTTTAAACTGGTATTAAAAGAATACGATCTTCAGATCGGCAGGCTTCTGGATGGCTTGAAGCAATCAGGAGCAGACAAAAACACCATCGTTATCTTTACCAGTGATAATGGTCCGTTACCCAGTTTCCGCGGAAGCAGGGCAGAAGGACTGAGAGGATCAAAACTCTCGCTTTATGAAGGTGGTACCCGAATGCCTTTTTTGATCAGCTGGCCTGGTCATATCAATGCTGGTAAAACAGACGGAAATTCTGTTGTAAACGCATTGGATCTTTTGCCTTCGCTGGCAAAGATGGCCGGGATAGCATTGCCTGCAGGTTACAAAGGGGACGGAATGGATAGAAGTCAGGTTTTAACCGGAAAACCTTCGGCCAGGAGCAAAGAGATGTTCTGGGAATATGGCCGTAATGATATTGCCTTTAAATACCCAAGGCCTGTTGATAAAAGCCCGAACCTGGCTGTCCGCTCAGGCGAATGGAAGCTGCTGATGAACAGCAACGGTACCGATATTCAGCTGTATAATATCCTTAAAGACAAAAAAGAAAGTACCAATGTGGCAGCAGATCAGCCCAAGATCACAACTGAATTAAGAGAAAAACTATTGGCCTGGTGGAAATCCCTTCCCAAACTTACCTCCAAATAGTCATCCGAAAAGAAATTGATCATGATGAAACTTAAATCCACCTTAATCACCCTGATTTTAACCACTGCCGTTTTAATCCCCATTTTTTCCTTTAAACCTTCAACTAAATCCAAAGCAGTAAAGGTATCTACCCGGCCGAATATCGTAATCATTATGGCCGATGATCTGGACAGCAGGCAGCTTAGCTGTTATGGCGGTAAAAACCTGCAGACCAAAAACATCGATTCGCTTGCGGCAGAAGGTATGAAGTTCGACCAGATGATCTGCTCGGAAGCCATGTGTGTACCCACAAGGGCATCGCTCTTTACCGGTCTTTATCCCATGCACCATGGATCGTTCCAAAACCATAAACCGGTTTATCACACGGGCTTGAAAAGCATCTGCCAATACCTTGGTGATCAGAAATATACCGTAGCCCTGACCGGAAAAGACCACAGTACAAAGCCTGTCTCTGTTTTCCCTTTTCAGATCATTAAAGGATTCGAGCCAAACTGTGTGGCCAAAACCGATGATTATGAACTGGATGACATCAGGAATTTCATAACAAAAAAAGATGCCAACCCGTTTTGCCTCTTTATCATGAGCATCAATCCACATGCTCCATGGACAATGGGCAACCCGGATGAATTCGACCCTGAGAAGGTAATCCTGCCGCCACATATGGTCGATACAAAGGATGTAAGGGAACTGTACTGCAAATACCTGGCGGAAGTTAGGCGACTGGATAACCAGGTAGGTGATATCCGCAGATTACTAAAAGAAACCGGGCAGGACCAAAATACGATCTTTATTTTCCTGGGTGAGCAAGGGCCACAATTTCCCGGTGGTAAGTGGACCTTGTGGGATAACGGGCAGAAAAGTTCAATGATTGTAAGGTGGCCGGAAAAAGTAAAGCCGGGTTCTAAAACAGATGCACTGGTACAGTATGAAGATATTACACCTACACTGATAGATATTGCCGGAGGAGAGCCTGTTAAAGGATTGGATGGAAGTAGTTTTTTAAATGTCCTGGCCGATCAAAACAAAGCGCATAGGAAAGTTGCTTTTGGGATTCACGACAACATTCCTGAAGGGACACCATATCCGATCCGCTCCATCCGCGATACCCATTATAAACTGCTGATGAACTTAACACCCGACGCACCATACTACATCAAATACATGATGAACCCGGCAAATAAGGGCAGTTATTGGAACAATTGGGTAGAAAAGGCAAAAACATCTGAAAAAACAAAAAAAATGGTCGACCGCATTACCACCAGGCCTGCCCTGGAGTTTTACGATATTCAAAAAGACCCTTACGAATTGAATAACCTTGCGGCCGATAAAAGTTACAGCAAACTCGTTAAGCAGTATGCGCTAAAGTTAAAAGATTGGATGAGGGAGCAAGGGGATGAGGGCGCTGCCGGCGACCGTGTTTATCAGAAAGAAAATAAAGCGGCCGGTCAATAGTCGTATTAAATTTTTATTACCATAAAGATAATGGAGCACATCACCAAGGCAAAGATTGTATTTATGGGGCTAGCGCTTACTGGCCTCGTTTCCTTTAAAATAGCTAAGCAAGAAGAACAACAGAATTCCCGACAGGTAGAAAGGCCAAACATTATTTTTATCCTGACCGACGATCAGCGTTTTGATGCGCTGGGCGCAATGGGGAACCGCATTATCCAAACACCACATCTGGATAAACTGGCAAACGCGGGTATACTTTTTAAAAATGCCTTTGTTACCACTTCCATCTGTTGTGTAAGCAGGGCAAGTGTATTAACCGGGCAATATCAATCGCGGCACAATATTGGCGACTTCAGTACCGATCTTTCTCCCGCGGCCCTTGCAAATACCTATCCATCATTATTGAAGAATGCCGGATATAAACTGGGCTTTATCGGAAAATTCGGCGTGGGTAAACATCCGCCCCACAGCTTATATGATTTTTGGGTGGATACCGAGGCGGGGGAGAAATCGCAGCCTGATTATGTAACCATTGGTAAAAACGGAAAGGAAATCCACGATACCGATACTATTGGGCATGCCATAGGCGATTTTTTAGATCAGTTTGGCAATAAAGATGCCTTTTGCCTTTCGGTAAGTTTCAAAGCCCCGCACGAGCAGGACGGCAATCCGCCTAAATATATTATCCAGCCCCGCTATAAGGATTATTATAAAAACGTAAGCATTCCAGTTCCCTTAACGGCCGATCCAAAATACTGGAAACAATTGCCCGGTTTCTTAAGAACAGATGAGAATTTTGGAAGATCAAGATGGAAAGGGCTTTTTGGTACACCAGAACTTTATCAGGAAAACGTTAAAAACTATTACCGCCTGATTACCGGCGTGGATGATGTAGTAGGTGAGATGGTTAAAAAACTTGCCCGGTTAAACCTCACCAAAAAGACCATTATAATTTTTATGGGTGATAACGGGATGTTCCTGGGTGAGCACGGCATGGAAGGCAAATGGTATGGTTATGAAGAATCTATCCGGGTGCCCATGTTTATTTATGATCCGAATTTGCCACATCAAAAAGCCTCGCAGATGGCACTGAACATCGATATTGCACCAACCATTCTATCAATGGCCCATCTAGCCGTTCCAAAAGGCATGCAAGGTGTAGATCTGATCAAAGTGATTAAAAGACAGATCCCCGAAAGAAACGATTTTGTGTATCAGCATTATTATTTAGGAAGTCCACATATTCCAAAAGAAGAAGGGATTGTAACTAAACGTTTTAAATACATGAACTTCGTTGAGCACAATTATGAAGAGCTCTATGATCTGAAAAATGATCCCCATGAGACATTAAACCTGGCAAAAGATCTAAGATACCATACGGTGATCAAGGACCTGAGGACAAAATTCGCGCAGCAAAAAGCCGGGATTTCGAAACCTGCTTTGCCTTAATGTAGGTAATAACAATATTTTTATTCGCTTTAAAAACCTTTTTATGTTTTGTCGGTTTTATCTCCCAATGGCCAGATATTACTATTGGTAAATCATTCGTTTGGTTTTTCCAGGTCCTGGGCAAAGAAAAAGAATTATAACTGTGTAAACTGACCGGCTTGGAAACACAAACAACACATAATAAGGAGAGAAAATCCTTTATTCCAAAATTGCTGCTTATCCTGATACTTGCCGCCCTGCTTGGTGCAGAGGGTTATTTCGGCTTTAGGCTGCACGAGCTTTCCGATCAGCAGGAACAGATCAAGGAGGACTATTCCGATATCAACAACATAACCTTCGGGCTGTTTTCCGTACAGCAGTGGAAAGATAATGTATCCAGGATTGTGCACCATCAGGTGGGTAACCTGAAGATGACCAAAAAACAGAAAAAGGTATTGCAGACAGAAGTGCAACAGGTATTGCTTGCGCTGATAGACAAGGCGGAAGCTTTGGTGAACAAACCAAAAAAAACCATAAGCGGAAAGATTCAGAAATTTGCAATTCGTAATTTTGTCAATTCTGATAGTATCCGGGCGCAGGTACCGGGTTTTGCCAGAAAGATCATTGCCGAGGTCGACAATCCGAAGAACAAAAAGCAGTTGAGCAAAATGGCCATGGGCGAATTTAATCAACTGGCCGATGAGGAAAAGCTCGACAGTGCATTTGTGGCAAACGGCGCTTCTGTAAGGGCCATGTACCAAAAATACAAGGTATCATCAACACCTGTGCTCAATAAAAAGCTGGTTCAATCCCTTGCCGATATCCGAACCAAAACCTATGGATATTCGTTTGGAATGCTGGCATGCGTGGTGGTGGTACTCGGCTTTTGGTGGGGGCTCCGCAAACGCAGAGATCTTCATATTACGCTTTTCGTAATGTCGCTGCTCTTTGCTTTCATACTCTTGGGGGTGGGCCTCACAGCTTCCATGATCGAAGTGGATGCCAGGATCCGTTCGCTCGACTTTGTATTATTGGGCGAACATGTTGTCTTCAAAGATCAGGTGCTGTTTTTTCAGAGCAAGAGCATTATGGACGTAGTAAGGGTACTGATCGGGCAGCCCGGAATTGATTCCATTCTGGTAGGGGTGCTGATCCTGGTATTTAGCATTCTTTTCCCGGTGGTTAAACTCAGTTCAACAGGTGTACACCTTTTAGGCGGTAAACGTCTGGCTGAAAACGGAATTATTAAATACTTCGCTTTCCAGTCGGGAAAATGGAGTATGGCCGATGTAATCGTAATCGCCATCCTGATGGCCTACATAGGGCTTAACGGCCTGCTAGAAGGTCAGCTCCAGGCGCTCAATATCAAAAATGATTCGCTTACCATCTTAACCACCAATAATACGGCGCTCCAGCCGGGATACATCATATTCATCAGTTTTGTGCTTTATGGCCTCATTCTCTCCACGATATTGAAGTTCATTACCCCACATGATGCCCACTAACTCCTTTATTACAGCTGATTGACTTATTATGGCAACGACAACAGATACCCCTAAAAATATCCATTCTAAAAAGAACCGGTTCGCGCCTCTTGCACTTATTGTAGGATTGAGCATCCTGTTGATTGGAGAAGCCTACTTTGGCTATCGTTTTCATCAGCTTTCTTACGAGCAGAAACGCATAAAGGAAGATTATAGCTTATCAAACAATATCACTTTTGGGATCTTTTCGGTTGACCGATGGGGCGAAAAAATTTCGGCAGTTGTTGACAAACGGGTAAAAGGCTTTAATTTAACCGCGGAGCAGAAAAAAGACATGCGCAAAGAGGTGGAAAAAGAGTTGCATGGATTGGTAAACAAAGCGGTATCAGAGGTGACCAAACCTCAGAAGACCCTTGGCGGTAAACTGAAGAAACTGGCTTTTAAAAGTTTTGTTGATGTGGATGAACTCCATGCGCAGGTGCCCTCGTTTGCCAAAACCATCGTGACGAAGATTACCAGCCCAAAAAGCCTGAAAAGGCTTAAGGGGGTTGCAACGAGCAAGTTGGATGAGTTAGAAAACCAGACCTACGACAGTACCGATACCACCATCACCACTGTAGAGCAGAATATCTATCATAAATATCACGTTGCAAATGCAACCGCCTACAACCGTTTGGTAAATTCAAGGCTCGCAGAGATCAAAAAAGAGACTTTCCAGTGTGGCTTGGGGATGCTGGGCTGTGTAGCCATAGCACTGATGCTTTGGTTGTTTTTAAGAAAATCGGTGCGGCTACATGTTCCACTGTTTGTGATGTCGCTGTTATTTGCCGTGATTTTACTTACTGTTGGCGTTACCTCACCGATTATAGAGGTGGATGCGCGTATCCAGTCGCTCGAATTTGGCCTTTTGGGTGATAAGATCGCTTTCACCAACCAGGTGCTCTTTTTTCAGAGCAAAAGCATACTTGGTATTATAGGCACCCTGATTGAACAGCCAAAACCCGATGCGGTATTGGTTGGTGTATTGTTGCTTGTTTTTGTGGTGGTACTGCCTTTGCTTCGGATTATTGCAAGGGGTGTTCATGTATCCTGCGGACATCTGTTCGGCAGCCGGAAAGTACTTCGCTTTCTTGCCTTCGATCTTGGTAAATGGGATATGGCAGATGTAATGGTGGTTGGTATTGCCATGACTTATATCGGTTTAAACGGCATATTGAAAAGCCAGCTTTCGGGATTAAATGTGCAGAGCGGAACACTGAAAACAGTCACAGCTAATAATTCGGCTCTTCAGCTTGGTTTTTTTGTATTCGTGGCTTATGTGGCCTATGCCATGGTGCTGTCCTTTATCCTCAAAAGGATCGACGAGCGGAACGGCCCATGTGATTAAATAGTAGGTTGTATTTAAAAATCAGCCCTCTTTTTTTGAAGCGCAATGTTGTACGACCATTAAGGTTTGTTTCCGTGCTTGGCTGTATCCCTCCGCTTCGCTTTGGGGTGCCGCTGCGCCGGGGGCTAAAGAACTTCCTTACTGCAAGAAATACAAAACGCCTATTAATTTCTTGCCAATAGTTTCATTTGTGGTTCTTTCGCACTGCCCCCTGTGAATTAAACCTTGATGCAGCGGTTATACTTTTTGTTACAGTTCAAATCAGCAACCATTAAACAATCACAAAAAGATAAGAGCGGAAAGAAGGACTGCCTCAACCGAAAGGCATAGGACCTGCTTTGCAAAAAAAAAAATCTATTTTTTAGGGCTCCGCTGGTTCAGATCTAAATTGTTAAAAACTCAGACCGATATTATTATCAGGTTTCAATTGCTTTATTAACTTTGCAAACGTTTGCGGTGCATCCTATGGCAATGTCTTGGAAATCTGAGATTAGCTAATGATACTAAAAATATGGTCAAATTTATTCTTCCAGAAGAAGTACTCCCTTTAAGAAGCCTGGTTTTACGCAATGGCAAGCCCTTTGAAGCATGTGTTTTTGAAGGCGATACGGCTTATGATACTTTCCATCTTGGATTTTTAAAAGATGGGGAAATAAAATCGATAGCAACCTTTATGCGCAACGATTTTTTTCCTGAAGAAGGGGAGGGCTATCAGCTCAGGGGAATGGCCACCCATCCCGATGAAGGCGGAAAAGGTTATGGTGCCGCATTGGTAACTTTTGCCATCGAATACCTTAAAGAATACAATACCGATTATTTATGGTGCAATGCCCGTTCAACTGCTGCCGCATTTTATAAAAAGATCGGTTTTACCACCGAATCGCCGGAATTTGATATCCCAGGCATCGGTTTCCATTACGAAATGAAATTAAACTTAAATCAAAAATAACAACATGAATACTATTGACCAGTTTGACTTTAAAGATAAAAAAGCATTAATCCGGGTAGATTTTAATGTGCCTTTAGATGATGAATTTAGAATTACAGATGATAAAAGAATCAGAGCTGCTTTACCGACCATTTCTAAAATCCTGAAAGATGGCGGTGCAGTGATTTTAATGTCGCATTTAGGCCGCCCGAAAGAAGGTCCGACAGATAAATATTCTTTAAAACACATCTTACCTGATCTATCGGCCCTTATTGGTGTTGAAGTTAAATTTGCCGACGATTGTATAGGCGAAAGTGCCGTAAAACAGGCAGCAGATTTAAAAGCAGGTGAAGTTTTATTGTTGGAAAACCTTCGTTTTTACAAAGAAGAAGAAAAAGGTGATGTGGCCTTTGCTGAGAAATTATCAAAATTAGGCGATGTATATGTAAATGATGCCTTTGGTACGGCGCACCGTGCACACGCTTCTACATCCATTATTGCCCAGTTTTTCCCTGATGCCAAATATTTCGGTTATTTAATGGCATCAGAAGTAGAAAATGCCGAGAAAATATTAAATCATGCGGAAAGGCCGTTCACTGCAATTATGGGTGGTGCTAAAGTATCGGATAAAATCCTTTTGATCGAGAAATTATTGGACAAAGTAGATAACCTGATCATCGGCGGTGGTATGGCTTATACCTTTGCTAAAGCCCAGGGCGGTGAAATCGGCACCTCATTATTAGAAGCCGATAAACAAGAACTTTCTTTGGAATTGATCGAAAAAGCGAAAGCAAAAGGTGTAAACCTGATTTTACCGGTGGACACGGTAATTGCAGATAAATTTGCAAACGATGCGGATAAAAAAGATGTGACATCCGGTCAGATCCCTGCAGATTGGATGGGATTGGATATCGGTCCAAAATCGGTGGCTTTATTCCAGGATGTGATCAAAAACTCTAAAACCTTATTGTGGAATGGCCCGATGGGCGTTTTCGAAATGGAGAGTTTCCAGGTAGGTACCAAGGCAGTTGCAGAAGCTGTTGTGGCCGCTACCAAAGATAATGGTGCATTCTCCTTAATCGGCGGTGGCGATTCTGCTGCGGCAATTGCAAAATTCGGTATGGAAGATGAAGTAAGTTACGTTTCCACAGGTGGTGGAGCTTTACTCGAATATATGGAAGGTAAAGAATTACCAGGTGTTAAAGCCATCAATGGATAAACGATAAATCCTAATATAAACAAAGCCCTTGTAGAGCAATCTGCAAGGGCTTTGTTGTTCTACTGTCTTGGTGTTTTAGAAACTTCATTTTGCCGATCGTTATGGTGCTTCAAAAAATAAGTTTTATCTTTCTGATTATTATCTCAGTCTGGTATCAATAACAGTCTTGGGATAAAACATGAACAACTTAATAAGTCAATTACATCTATGAGAAAAAAAATCTTTTTATTCGGTATGGGGTCTCTGCTGATTGCGGGCCTGTCTGAAAGAACATTTGCTGCTACAGTTACAAAACCTGACCCCATTGAGTTGGCTGCAGAGCCTGCTCCCATAATTGGACGATGGGACATTACCGTTGATATCAACGGAAAATCGGCACCTGCCTGGCTGGAAGTAAAATTATCCGGAGTAAAAACGCTGGTGGGTTATTTTGTATCTACCGCAGGCAGTGCCCGCCCGGTATCGGAAGTGAAATTTGCCGATGGCAGGTTTAAATTTGAAATCCCGCCACAATGGGAGAGTGGTGCATCGAATCTGGTTATCGAGGGCAACCTGACTGATTCTGGGATTCAGGGAAAAATGACAGATTGTAATGGGAAGGAATATAGCTGGAAAGGTGTTAAAGCACCCTACCTGAAAAGAACGGCAGCACCTGCATGGGGCAAACCGATCAACCTGTTCAACGGCAAGGATCTCTCGGGCTGGAAAACCAACGGACAAAGCCAATGGGTAGTGAAGAACGGTATTTTAACCAGTCCAAAAGCAGGAATAAACCTGATTACCGAACAAAAATATAATGACTTTAAACTTCATGTCGAATTTAAGTATGCAGAAGGAGGAAACAGCGGGGTGTATTTAAGAGGGCGTTACGAAGTGCAGATCGAAGACAGTAAAAAAGATGCGCATCCTAACAGTGTACTTTTTGGTGGTGTTTATGGGTTTTTAGCGCCTAACGAAATGGCTACGCTTGGCCCGGATCAATGGCAAACTTACGATATTACCCTTGTTGGCCGTCTGGTAACCATAGTCGCCAATGGAAAAACCATTATCTCCAACCAGGAAATCCCCGGCATTACCGGAGGTGCATTGGATAGTAATGAAAGCGAGGCAGGGCCTATTTACCTTCAGGGGGATCACGCCCCGATTGAATTTAGAAAAATCGTGATCACACCTGCAAAATAACTATTTTTTAAAAAGGCCCGGAATAAATCCAGGCCTTTATAATTACAAACATCTTACTATGAATTATTACAATTTACGGCAAATTCGAAAGCCCGACCACAAATTGGTGATTAGCAATAGTGAAGGGCAGGAATTGTTTTCGTTCATTTTTACAGAAGAAGAGGAAAAAATACTCACATGTGATATGGCGGGAAGCGAATATGCCCTGGTAAAAGATCTTCAAAGCGAAAAAAGCAACTTCCAGTTAAAAAAGGACAATTTTGTGTTTTGTGATATTTTAGGCGGTAGTATCCCCATGATCACCATAACCAGCCTGATATATGATGAGAATGACAACCAGATTAGTGTTAATCTGGATATTGCTGCACATGTAAGCTTCTGGACTAAACAACCCTCTATTGATCTGTTCTATGATGGCATAAGATTATTTAAAATAAAACATACTTTTTTTAGTGGCTGGGAGCTTGAAAGTACTGTAGCTAAAGACGATAAAAACTTTGATAATTTTCTGTTTGTCTTTATCTCCTTGTTCGTAATTTCACAACGGGAGTTATATTTTAGGGTATTGGGTGATTACTAGTCCTAGAACTTTAATTAGGCGCTTCACTTATTCGCTCCACGGAGAATTGATAATGGCATCACAAAAATTAGGGCTTTTAAAATTCGGGATCATACAGGTACATATATCGGCATTCATATTGCCAAAGGTCGTATGGGGTTTATGTTTAAATCCCTCGTAAAAGGTGGGGATAATGGTTTTCTTAAAGTCAGTACGCGGAAAGCGATGGATAATTTCCTGTCGGATATTATCTTTTAGCTGTTCGTAGCCTCTTCCAACCACATCAAGTGCCACCCCAGCGTTCAATAGTACCGCCTCGGCCTCTTTATATTCTACAATGCCGGGTGTTGTATGTAGTGCAATGGCGTCCCATACCAACTGTAAAGTCTGTTGAGCAAATCCATGACTTTTCAGAAAATCACGGGCAGCATTTGCCCCGTCTACTTCAAAACGCTTATCATCACTGCTGTAATGTGGACTTAAGCCAAGATCATGGAATACCGAACAGATATACAATAGCTCTGGATCGTATTTCATTTTCTTTTGTCTGCCATTTATCGAGGCAAAAATAAAAGTCCTTAGGGAGTGGTTGTATAAAAATTCGGAACCGTGCTCAATTAAAAGTTCAGTAGCTTGTTTGGCTAAATTACTGTCGGGTATTTCGATGCCTGCAAGTGTTTTTGGTGCATGAAGTAACATGTGCTATGGTTTTTCAATTGTTATAATCAAGCCTATTTAAATGCTTTGGTTTCTGTAAAAATGACCAATTTAGCGCAATAATTTCTTAATCCAGTTCAAGAAATTCGACTGATTTTAACTTGTTAATCTCCTCCCTGTCGCAGGCGTGTAGTGTATGAGAAATAAGCTAGAAAACCTCTAAACCTGTATTTAACAGCACAATGTATACAGCTAAATAGCAGATCAGAAACGCGGTTGATAAGGCGAAATACCGGGTGACCCTATGGCTACCTTTCCTGAATGGAAGCAAGAATAGTATATTGAACAGTTCAGATAAAAGCGCACATATAAAATTGAGGCATACCATTACACAGCTAAAAGCAATAACGAAAATGGCTGGCTGAATAATGATCCCGGATGGAAGCCCATACAGTGCACCCATCGCAAAACTGATCGCAAGAATCATCACTGCGTATTTAAAGCCAGATTTAAACTGGATTACGAAATACTTTCCAAGTTTAGGGAGGGGCATTCTGATTTTAGCTGATTTAAGTGTCTTTTGAGCAATATCAGTTTCCGATGTATCTTCCAAGATGGCCTCATCTGTTTTTCTCTTTTTGCCTTTCTTTTGTTTTTTATAACGCGGCCACCAAATAATAAAACCCGTAATAAAAAGCGCAAGAGGCATTAATCCGGCAATAATGGCAATAACCTGCGTCGGCCTGCCGCCAAAACTCCCATAGTGGATCGGCGTTAACCAGCCCAGGTAAGCATTGCCAACGTTTGGAAAATCTTTACGGCTGTTCAGTAAAGATTTTGCAGTATACTGATCAACAATCAACATTTCTCTTTTTCCAACCCTTGGCAAGTTTCCACTCACCACATCCAAACGGTAAGTGCCCATTTTATCTGCAGGGAAGGCAATTCCGCCAATATAGCCATTCGGCATTTTTTCTTTTGCAACAGCAACAATAGCTTTTAACGGGAGGGGAACTGCCTGCGCATGCCATGCCGATTTCGCGCCCAATAATTTAGCTACGCCCTGTGGCGATTTTCCGCTGAGCAAGAATAAGAACGGAATAACCAGGGTAGAGAAAGTAATCGAAAAACCTGTCAGGCTCAATATGGCAACAAAAGGAGAGGAATAAAAGCCCAATGAGTTGTGCCAGTCGTAATTTTGCCGCTTAAACGATCCGCTAAACCTTACCGTAAGCACCGATTTTAACTGTTTCCATTTCCGGGGGATCCATAAACGAAGGCCCGAAATCGTTAAAATTAAAAGACATAGCGAAGCCAGTCCGCAGATGTATCTTCCGGCTACAGGAATCAGCAACGTGCGGTGCAGTTCGGTAACTACCCTGATAAAAGAACTGGTGTATACCCGCTTCCCGCTGATCTTACCATTATAAGGATTGATAAAAGTCTGTTCCTCTGTTTTTAAGTTAGTGATGCTATAAGCTTCATTGGGATTTTTAACGTCTCCCAAAAACAGATAATCAATTTTCAGTTTAGGATAATTTGCCTTGATAAGCGGCACGATATCCTCAATGGGCATCTTCTTCTTCTGAGCCACCACCACAAACAGATCGGGATTTAAAGCCCGGTCAATTTCGTCCTGAAAAACCAGGATACTTCCCGTAACACCTACAAAAGCAACTATTGCTCCGGCAATAATACCCAGATAAAGGTGCCATTTGCCAAACCATCTTTTTTGATGTTTTGCCCAGTTCAAACTTTTGGATTTATTTTCTGATTTCATTGTTGAGCGCTTTTTCCCTTTGTCTTATCAGCTAAAGGATAGTTCTATGCTACAAAGAAATCGTTTTAAATGCTTTGTTCCAAATTATTTTTAACCAGTCTAAATAAGTGATGTGAGAGATCTGGCCGTTTAGTCTATCAGGATGTTGGGCTTTGAATAAAATGCATGCTTTTGGCGTCCGTTATGAGTTATTACGATCCTCATTTTTAGCTTTATTTTTGATTTCTGTGAAAATCTGGGCGGACGTGACACTTTTTTAATATTTATTTTTAACCTGCTTATTATCAGACTATAGTGGTTTTTTAGTTGTGCGGGTGGAGTTATTCTAGCTATATTGTGGGACCATTACTGTAACAAAAAAGATGTGGAAAACTTTTTTGTGGTAAAAAGTGGTAAAAAGTGGTAGAACTATTTACTTTTACACTAGATATAAAGTGTAGAAACCACTATGACCCAACTTTTAGGAGAATTCGATTGTAAACTTGACGCAAAGGGCCGCCTTATGGTGCCTGCTGCGCTTAAGAAACAATTGCCTAATGCTGAGAATGATGGGCTTATTATTAACCGTGGTTTTGAAAAAAACCTGGTGATCTATCCTAAAAATGTTTGGGACGCTGTAGTGGCCGACCTTGCCAAGCTTAATATTTACGATCAGGAAAACCGTGCCTTTGTAAGGGCTTTTACCCGTGGGGCAACCGAGCTTTCCCTTGATGCTGCTGGCCGTGTGCTGCTTCCTAAATCTTTGGTAGAATATGCGGGCATCGGGAGCGATCTTGTATTGGCCTGTCAGTTGGACCGTATCGAGGTGTGGGACAAAAAATCTTATGAAGATATTTTTGATGATGTTCCGGCCAATTTTGCGAATCTTGCGCAAAAAGTAATGGGCGATAAGAAAGGAGGCGCGGATGGAGAATAATTACCACGTGCCTGTGATGTTGCAGCCTTGTATTGATGGTCTGAATATTAACCCTGACGGGGTTTATGTGGATGTGACCTTTGGTGGTGGTGGACACTCCAGAGAGATATTGAAACATCTTGGACCAAAAGGAAGATTAATTGCTTTTGATCAGGATCCGGATGCACAGGCCAATATTCCGACTGATGAGCGTTTCATTTTTATTGATCAGAATTTCGGTTTTCTTAAAAATAATCTCCGTTTAAAAGGTTTTAGACAGGTTGATGGTATTCTGGCCGATCTTGGGGTTTCCTCGCATCAGTTTGATGTACCACAACGTGGTTTTTCGATCCGTCATAATGCCATTCTGGATATGCGTATGGATCAGCACCGCGATCTGACGGCCGCCGAAATTTTAAATACCTATACGGAAGATAAACTTCATAAAATCTTTGGGATTTATGGTGAGGTGAAAAACGCAAAGTCTTTGGCCCGTGCCATTGTCACTTCGCGTTTAGAGCAGCCTTTTACGGATATCGACAGTTTGAAATCAGCCATTGCTGGCTATATCCCGAAAGGAAAAGAAAACAAGTATCTAGCGCAGGTTTTTCAGGCGCTGCGTATAGAGGTAAATGCTGAAATACAGGTGCTCGAAGATTTTTTGCAACAAGCCGCTGATGTATTGAAACCCGGGGGTCATTTAGTGGTGATGTCTTATCACTCTTTGGAAGACAGGCCGGTCAAAAACTTTATGGCAAAAGGCAAATTTCAGGGCGAGGTGGAAAAAGATTTCTTCGGAAATCAGCAAAAGCCATTTAATGTAATTACACGGAAGGCGATAATGGCCACTGATGAAGAAATTGCCCGGAACAATAGGGCGCGCAGTGCGAAACTAAGAATTGCAGAAAAGATATGAACAGGTTTAGGGAAGAGATAGAAGAAGAGGAGATCGGGCCCGAACCAGAGCTTAAAGCTGCACCCAAAAGGCCGAAGACTGCTGAAGAAAAAATGGATAGCAATTCGTTTATCAGCAAGCTTTTCAATGATGGACTCGTAACAAAAGAGGTGGCAACTGATGCTTTGCCTTATTTGTGTTTTTTGGCGCTTTTGGGAATGGTTTACATTGCCAATAGCCACTTTGCGGTAAATAATGTTCGCCGCATTGATAAATTAAATAAAGAAGTAAAAGAGTTGAGATGGGAGTATAAATCCCTAAAGGCCGACCTGATGTTCAAGAGCAAATTGACAGAGGTTGCCAAAAAGGTTGATACCCTTGGAATAAAAGAACTGATTGAACCACCAAAAAAAATAATTGTTAAAAGCGATGAATATTAGAGCAAACATCTTGCTTCGTGTATATC
>Ga0163161_10000146_pt1 | contig 64621 bp, 56 predicted proteins | sample S45metaG_FD_129847 | JGI IMG/M metagenome (GOLD analysis project Ga0163161, IMG submission 129847) | Switchgrass rhizosphere microbial communities from Kellogg Biological Station, Michigan, USA - S4-5 metaG | ecosystem: Host-associated > Plants > Roots > Rhizosphere > Soil | place: USA... | reverse complement strand
CGCAGGTTGCCCGCAGCGAAGCGGAGGGACGCAGACAGCAGGGTCGCCTTTCTTTTGCCTACCTTTCTTTGGCGAAGCAAAGAAAAGTAGGTCGCCCGCCGGGGCGAGACCCGGCCTCGGAAAGAAAAAAGATACAGAGCCAAGGCCACCCCCCGGGCCACGGGGAACACCCAATGCCCCGTCTGAGTGCCATATGCACCACAACAAGGGTATTCACGGACAAGCTGGCTCCATCCCCGCAACCTCGCTGGTACTTCCTGGCCAGAGGCGTTGGGTGCAAAGTCGCTCCGATTCACCCAATGGAGAAACCCGATGACCACGTCCCGCCGTCTCCCCCTCCAACTCGCCATCCTGGCCGCCACCCTCACGCTGTGCGGCATTTCCTCCGCACAGACCAAGGAGGTGACCTTCGCCCACCAGGACATGCTGGTCCCCCTGCGCCTGGTCATGGAGTCCGGCGAGGTAGAAAAAGCCACCGGCTACAAGATCAACTGGCGCATGTTCTCCGGCGGCGGCGACGTCATCCGCGCGATGGCTTCAGGCGACGTGCAGATGGGCGAGACCGGGTCCAGCCCGCTCACCGCTGCAGCCAGCCAAGGCCAGGACATCAAGCTCTTCTGGATCTCGGCGGACATCGCCAACGCCGAGGCGCTCATCGCCCGCAATGCGTCGGGCATCAACAGCATGAAGGACCTCGCGGGCAAAAAAGTGGCCACGCCCTTCGTCTCGACCGCGCACTACCAACTCATGGCCGGCATGAAGATGGACGGCGTCGACCCCAAGAGCGTCAACGTGATGAACATGCGCCCGCCGGAAATCGCCGCCGCATGGGAGCGCGGCGACATCGATGCCACCTTCATCTGGGACCCGGTGCTCTCCAAGATCAAGGGCACGGGCAAGACCATCGCCACCTCGGGCAGCATCGGCAAGCGCGGCGCGCCGACCTTCGAGGGCATCGTCGTCAACGCCAAGTGGGCCGCGGCCAACGAGCCTTTCATGATCGCGTTCGTCAAAGCGCTGAACCGCGCCAACGAGGAATACAAGGCCACCGGCAAGAGCTGGACGCCCGATTCGCCGCAGACCAAGGCGATGGCCAAGTGGACCAAGGCCGACCCGAAGGACGTGAGCGCGGCCATGGCGCTCTATACCTTCCCGACCATGGCCGAGCAGGTCTCGCCCACGTGGCTGGGCGGCGGCGCGGCCAAGGCGATGGCGGGCACGGCGGCCTTCCTGAAGGAGCAGGGCCGCGTGCAGGAAGTGAAGCCCGACTACGGCGCGTTCGTGACCACCGTGTACGTCGACAAGGCGATGGGCAAGTAAATGCAGGGCGCACATCCGATGCCCACACTCGACATCCGCGACCTCACGGTCAACTACGCCGTCAAGGGCGGCACGCTGCAGGCGCTGGCGCCCGTCAACCTCACCATGCACGACGGCGATTTCGTCGTGGCGCTCGGTGCTTCGGGCTGCGGCAAGACGACGCTGCTCAACAGCATCGCGGGCTTCCTGCCGCCATCGACCGGCGAGATTCTTCTGGACGGCAAACCCGTCGTCGGCCCCGGTGCGGACCGCGGCGTCGTGTTCCAGAAACACGCGCTCATGCCCTGGCTCAACGTGCGCGACAACGTGGCGCTCGGCCTGCGCCTGGCCGGCACGGGCAAGACCGAACGCGACCGCATCGCCGAGGACAAGCTCGCGCTCGTCGGCCTGCAGCAGTACGCGGACCGCGCGGTGTACGAACTCTCGGGCGGCATGCAGCAGCGCGTGGGCATTGCGCGCGCGCTCGCCAGCGACCCGGCCGTGCTGCTGATGGACGAGCCCATGGGCGCGCTCGATGCGTTCACGCGCGAGCAGGTGCAGGAGATCCTGCTCAAGGCCTGGTCCAAGTCGAACAAGATGGTGTTCTTCATCACCCACTCGGTGGAGGAGGCGCTGTTTCTCGCGACAAGATTGATCGTGATGAGCCCCAGCCCCGGTCGCATCTCGCACGTCTACGACAACGTGCCGTTCTCGCGCCAGTACCTCGCGCACGGCGATTCGCGCAAGGTGAAGTCGGAGCCCGAATTCATCCGCATGCGCGAGGAGGTCTTGTCGATCATTCACCATCGCGAGGCCGCCCATGCCTGAGGTCACCATCGCATCGCCCAGTGTTGTTGCCGTCATGACGCCGCCTTCGAAACCTGCAGCATCGCCGCCGCCCGCGCCCGACGCCAAGCTCAAGACCAGCGCCTTCAAGGTGCCGGGCGAGGGCTCCAGCGTTGTCATCAGCGTGGTCACCGTGGTGTCACTGGTCGCGCTGTGGTTCCTTGTCACGAACATGGGCTGGGTCAAGCCGCTCTTCCTGCCGACGCCGCAGGCGGTGTTCCAGCAGTTCTACGAATACCTCACGGGCCAGGCCAACGACAAGCCGCTGTGGCAGCACTTTTTGGCGAGCATGTTCCGCGTGTTCTCGGCTTTCTTCCTTGCGTGCGCCACCGCCATTCCGGTCGGCATCGCGATGGGCATGAGCCGCTTCTGGCGCGGCATCTTCGATCCGCCGCTCGAGTTCTATCGGCCGCTGCCGCCGCTCGCATACCTGCCGCTCATCATCATCTGGTTCGGCATCGACGAGCTGCCCAAGGTGCTGTTGATCTTCTTGAGTTGCTTCGCGCCGCTGGCCCTGGCCGCGCGCTCGGGCATGCGCAGCGCCTCGCAAGAGCAGATCAACGCCGCGTACTCCATGGGCGCGAGCTACATGCAGGTGATTCGCCACGTCATATTGCCCTCGGCGCTGCCCGACATCCTCGTGGGCATGCGCATCGCCATCGGCTTCGGCTGGACCACGCTGGTGGCCGCCGAGATGGTCGCGGCCAACATGGGGCTCGGTCAGATGGTGCTGAACGCGTCGAACTTTTTGCGCACCGACATCGTCATCATGGGCATCATCGTCATTGGCGTGGTGGCTTATCTGTTCGATCTGCTGATGCGGTGGCTCGAGCGACGTCTCGTGCCCTGGAAAGGGCGCATGTAACCGGGGGCGAGACCGGTGAGGCCGGTGGCGATGCCGGCATCGTGGGCGGGTCGCCCAGCGGCTCCATCGACTTCTCCAGGAAGTCGAGCATCGCCCGCATCGCCGCACTGTTGTGGCGGCGCTGCGAGTACGCCGCATACAGCCAGTGATCGCGCGGCATGTGCTCGCGCAGCACCGGCACCAGCGCACCGCGCTCCAGGTGCGATTGCGCCAGCGGCTCCGGCACATAGGCCACGCCCACGCCGCGCAGCGCGAGCTCGATGAGCGCCATCGCGTCGTTGGCCTCCATGCGGCTGTGAACCGCCACCTCGTGCGGCTTGCCGTCGGTCTCGAAGGGCAGGTGCGTGGTCGGCATCGACGCATAGCTCAGGATGTCGTGGCGGCCCACGTCCTCGGGCACCTGCGGAATGCCGCGCCGCGCCCAATAGGCCGGCGAGGCGCACACCACCATGTCGTACTGCACCAGCCGGCGCACGATCAGGTTCATGTCGTCGATGCGCCCACCCGTCAGGTGGATGTCGATGCCTTCCTCGATCAGGTCGATGTCGCGGTTGGTGAACACCAGACTCACGTACACGTCGGGATAGAGGTTGATGAACGCGGCCATCACATCCGAGAGCCAACCCGAGATCATCCCGTTCGGCGCGCTCATGCGCAGGCGGCCCTTGGGGTGCGAGCCGTGCGCCTGCAGGTCGTTGAGCGTGTTCTCGGCCATGGCCACCAGCTCGGTGCTGCGATCGAGCAGCACCTGCCCGGCATCGGTGAGGCTCAGCGAGCGGGTGGAGCGATTGAGCAGGCGCACGCCGCTGCGCGTTTCGAGTTCGGCCACATAGCGGCTGACCGTGGCTTTCGACATGCCGAGCGAATCTGCGGCGCGGGAGAAGCTGCGGCGGAAGGCAACTTCGCGAAAGGTTTTGATGAGATCGAGGCCGTCCATGGTGGGCGCATTGTTCCAGCATCGGGGGAGGCGCCATGGACAGTAGGGGCATCCCCGGTTGACGGGGGCGAATGACGAGTACTGCGTGGCTATACTGCGCCGGTCACGTCAAAAACAGGCGTGACCGGGATTGGCGTCCCGTGTAACTGCTGCGACGAAAGCCGCAGATTTCTCCGCAGAGACTCTGCGGCTTCGTCGTTCGTGCCTCCACTTTTTGGCGGCTCGAGCAGGGAGCCGCAAGGCTCGCCGGTTTGCGCAAGCAGTTCCCGGTACGCCAACCTGTTCGAGCTGCCGCCCTCAATTGGCGTTGGGTGCGGCGGTTTACCAAACCGAACTGCTTGGAGGCCACTGATGGCTCACTCTCCCTCGTCCCCCGAATCTTCTGAAACCCCCACCGCAGGATTGCTCGCGCTGCGGGCTTGCGACGACATCGACAGTCTTCACATCGTGCAGCGGGCATATGCGTGCCTCGAAAAACTCATCGGGCTGCAGCACACGAGCGATACGGAAGAGGTCTGTCCGAGTCGCACTGAACTCAGCGCGTTGATGGCGCTGGTCAATGAAGAACTGCTGCGGCGAATCGGCGCGGCCGACATCACGATGCAGTCGTTGCGCGTTGCCTTGAATGAAGGCAATGCGCGATGAAGCCGTTCGTTCAACGCGCGCTCCAGACAAGTGATCTGGATACGCGATCTTGTTGGCGCGAGGCTTAACGCCGAGGATGCGGCAGCGACCGCAATCGATTGAGCGTCTGGTTATAAATCAGATCCCAGGCAGCTTGGACGTTGGATTGCTGGTTCTCTTCGGCGTTCGCTCTGCGGCGACCGGCATCCCTCCCATGGGCTTGTCGGCCGTGGCCTTGCAGGCGAGCTGAAGTCGCCTGAGCATTCTGGTCCGCAGTATTCCTAGCCTCTAGTTCGCAAGTGGCGCACATTTGCTCCTCCGGCTGCTGTATTACTCGGGCAGTCGCGCAAGGGCGACTTCGCGCGTTGTACCGAGTCCGCCTTCGCCCCGCAAGCTCGGGAATGTCCAGTTGACACTTGGGTGGGCGGTCCGTATCGCGGGCACTTTGAAGCTGCATTGGCGGATCGGGCGCATCCAAAATCAACCCGGTTGCGTACAGGTGCCACAGCACGTTTCCCGACGTGCTCCGAGGAGAACCCCATGCCCCAAGACCTCACCTCCGCCCTCCACTGGGCAGAAAAAGGCCTCATCCCCGACCCCTTCCTCCGCCGAGGCATCCGGCGCCTCCTGAAGGACCGCCTGACCGAACTTCAAGCCGGCAACCCCTTGGCCGTCGCCGACTTGACCCAAGCCTTCCTCACCCAGATGCGCTCCGCCCACCTGGCTCCGCTCCCGGAGAAGGCCAACGAGCAGCACTACGAAGTCCCCGCCGCCTTTTTCGGTGAGGTTCTGGGTAACCACCGCAAATACAGCAGTTGCTACTGGCCCGAAGGCACCCACACGCTGGAGCAAGCCGAATCCGCCGCCCTCACAGCCACCTGCGAACGCGCCGGCCTCGTCGACGGGCAGGACGTCATGGAACTGGGCTGCGGCTGGGGCTCCCTCACCCTCTGGATGGCCGCGAACTACCCCAACAGCCGCATCACAGCCCTCTCCAACTCCAACTCCCAACGCGAATACATCGAAGCCCAGGCCAGCCAACGCGGCCTCGCCAACGTCCGCGTGCTGACCCGCGACATCAACGCCTTCGACACCGACGACCGCTTTGATCGCATCGTCTCCGTCGAAATGTTCGAGCACCTGCGCAACTGGCCCCAGGCCTTCGCCAACGTCGCGCGCTGGCTCAAGCCGGAGGGCCGTTTCTTCATGCACGTCTTCGCGCACCGCGAGGCGCCGTACCCGTTCGAGGTGCGCGACGCGAGCGACTGGATGAGCAAGTACTTCTTCTCCGGCGGCATGATGCCCAGCGACGATCTCGCGCTGCACTGCCAGGACGACCTGCGCCTCTTGCGCCGCTGGCGTTGGGAAGGGAGCCACTACCAACGCACGGCGGAGGCGTGGCTGCGCAACATGGACGCGCGTCGCGAGCAACTGCGCCCGCTGTTCCAGGCCACCTACGGCGCGGAGGCCAACGTGTGGTGGACGCGCTGGCGGCTGTTCTTCATGTCGGTGGCGGAGCTGTTCGGCTTCGATGGCGGGCAGCGCTGGTGGGTGAGCCACTATCTCTTCGAGCGCCGCGCATGACGACAGGGGGAGAAACGGTAGGCATCGCATTCGCCGGATTGGCATGGGCAGCGCTGGTCGTGCTGCTCACCTGGCTCGCCAGCCTCGCGCGCCATGACGTGAGCCTCGTCGACCGCGTCTGGTCCGTCTGCATCGTGGGCGCGGGGCTCGTCTACTTCGCGCTGTTGCCGGGGCATACGCCGCGCGGCCTGTGCATGGCGGTGCTGGGCGCGGCGTGGGCGGTGCGGCTTTGCCTCTACATCACCTGGCGCAACTGGGGGCACGGCGAAGACCGCCGCTACCAGGCGATGCGCGCGCGCAACCAGCCGGGCTTTGCGTTCAAGAGCCTGTACCTCGTGTTCGCGCTGCAGGCGGTGCTCGCGTGGATCGTCTCCGCGCCGTTCCTGCCGGGCATGGCGGCGGTGCAGCCGATGGGTTTCATCGACATCGCCGGCATCGCGCTCGCGCTGTTCGGCCTTTTCTTCGAGGCCATCGGCGATGCGCAGATGGCGCGCTTCAAGGCCGACCGCGCGAACGAAGGCCAGGTGATGGACCGCGGCTTCTGGCGCTACACGCGCCACCCCAACTACTTCGGCGAGGCGTGCGTCTGGTGGGGCCTGTGGCTCATCGCCATCGGTGGTGCGGGCTGGAGCGGCGCGTGGACCGTCGTCTCGCCGCTGCTCATGACCTGGCTGCTGCTCAAGGTCTCCGGCGTGCGCATGCTCGAAGAAGACATCGGCGAGCGCCGCCCCGCCTATCGCGACTACATCGCACGCACCAACGCCTTCGTGCCGGGGCCGGTGCGCAACCACCGGAATCGCTCATGAGAAAAACGCTCTTCGTGCTGGCCGCTTTGTGGTGCGGCGCCGCTTCGGCCACCGGCCCCGCCAGCGGCGAATGGAATTTCCGCGTGCTGCTCGACGATTCGCCCATCGGCGAACACCGCTTCGCGCTCGTCCCCAACGGCGAAGAGCGCAAGCTGACCAGCGAGGCGCAGTTCGCGGTCAAGCTGCTGGGCGTCACCGTCTATCGCTACCGCCATTCGGCGGCCGAGCAATGGCGCGGCGATTGCCTGCGCCAGCTTGCATCGAAGACCGACGACGACGGCACGCCAGAGAAGGTGGATGCAAGCGCGACCGGCGACAGCGCGCTCACAGTCACCACTGCCAAGGGCACGCAATCGGTCGACGGTTGCGTGATGAGCTTCGCCTACTGGAACCCCGCCATCCGCAAGCAGGAGCGCCTGCTCAATTCGCAAAGCGGCAAGCTCGAAGCGGTGCAGGTGAGCCGCACCGGCAGCGGCACGGTGGAGGTGCGCGGCCAGCAGGTGGCGGCCACGCGCTGGCGCATCGCCACGCCGGCGCAGCCGATCGACATCTGGTACTCGGCCGAGGGCGAGTGGATCGGCCTGGACTCGACGGTGAGCGGCGGCCGCAAGCTCAGCTACCGCTTGAAGTAGGGGGTAGGGGAGGGGATTTATCTTTTCCTCGAAACGCCCTAGAGTCCCCGGCCTCGGCATCAACGAAGGAGACCCACATGAGCAGCGAAGTGATCAAGGCGGGCCAGCTGGAGATTCGCTACCTGGTCGATGGCACCGCGACCGGCGGGCTCGGCGTCTTCGAACTCACCCTGCCGCCGGGCGCCAATGTGCCGCCGCCGCACAGCCACAGGGACAACGAGGAGTTCTTCTACGTCGTGGAGGGCTCGGTGACTTATTCGGTCGATGCCGAAACTCGCGACCTCCAGCCCGGCGAATGGATGTCGACGCCGCGCGGCTCGGTGCATGGCTTTCGCAACGGCGGATCGCAAACGGCACGCGCCCTCGTGGTGCTGACGCCGGACATCGGCGCGGCGTACTTCCGCGAGGTCGCGGCCGTGGTCAATGCGGGCGGACCGCCCGACCGGGCGGCTCTGGTGGCGGTGATGTCGCGCTATGGGCTCACGCCGGCAGTGCCGCCGCAGGCCGCGGCAGCCGGCTGAACGAATCAGCGCGAAGCGACTGCCCTGGGCGCATCGGCCGTCTCCGCCATATCCGCGGGTGAGGGGCTGCGCCCGATCATCCACGCGCACAGCGCCGACACCACGCCCGCGAACAGCACGTACATGCAGATCTGCCACGGCTCGCCGCCACCCGATTTCAGCAGCGCGGTCGCGATGATCGGCGTGATGCCCGAGGCGAAGATGCCCGAGAACTGGTAGACGAAGCTGATGCCCGTGTAGCGCACCTTCGCATCGAACAAGTCGCAGAACAGGGCGGCTTCGGGTCCGTACACCGAGGCGTACAGGATGCCGAAGGGCACGATGATGGCGAGCCATATCAAGAGAACGTTGCCCCCGCTGTGCGTCATGAGCCAGAAGCCCGGGAACGCCGACACCGCGGTGATGAGCGAACCCCACATGTAGACCTTGCCGCGCCCCATCTTGTCGGAGAGGCGGCCGAAGAAGGGGATGAAGAAGATCATCACGATCGCCGCCGCCATCACGCCCAGCAGCGCATCGGTGCGGCTGATCTTGATGGTGCTCGTGAGGTAGTTGATCGAGAACACGCCGAAGATGTTGAAGAACACGCCGTCGATGTAGCGCGCGCCCATGCCCTTCAACACATTGCCGGGGTAGCGGCGGATCATGTCCATGAACGGAATGCGCAGCTCGGCGTTGCGCGCCTTCACGGCCGCGAACTCGGGCGTTTCCTGCACGTGCAGGCGGATGTACATGCCCACCAGCACCATCACGCCGGAAATGAGGAACGCGATGCGCCAACCCCATGCCATGAATTGCTCGTCGGTGAGCAGCGACGACAAGAGCGCCACCACACCCGAGGCGAGACAGAGGCCAATGGCCAACCCGATCTGCGGCAGCGATGCGTAGAAACCGCGCTTGTCCTTCGGCGCGTATTCATACGCCATGAGCACCGCACCGCCCCATTCGCCGCCGAGGCCAATGCCCTGTGCCACGCGAAGCAGCAGCAACAGCACGGGCGCCGCAATGCCGATCTGCGCATAGGTGGGCACGAGGCCAATCAGGAAGGTGGCCACACCCATGATCATCAGCGTGATGATGAGCATGCTCTTGCGGCCGATCTTGTCGCCGAAGTGGCCGAAGATCACGCCGCCCAGCGGCCGCGTGACGAAGCCCACCGCGAAGGTGGTGTAGGCCAGCAACACCGACACCACCGGGTCGCTGCCCGGAAAGTACAGCTTGCTGAACACGATACCGGCCACCACGCCGTACAAAAAGAAGTCGTACCACTCGATGGTGGCGCCCACCAGGGCGGAGATGACCACCCTGCGAATCGCTTTCTCGTCGGTTGCGCTCATGTGTTTGTCTCCAATCGGTTTTTGTGTTGCGGCGGCCTCTGCGGGCCTTGGGGTCACGAAGCTCTGGCGTCCTCTCTGATCAGGTCGACGGCCTTCTCGGCCATCATCACGGCGGGTGCGTTGGTGTTGCCCGACAACAGCGTCGGCATCGCCGAGCAATCGATGACGCGCAGGCCCGCGATGCCGTGCACGCGAAGGCGCGCATCGACGACGGCGAGCGGGTCGCTTCCCATGCGGCAGGTGCCGGTGGGGTGGAAGATGGTGGCGCCGTTGTTGCGGCAGAACTCGAGCAGGTCTTCGTCGCTCGCAGCCGAAGGACCGGGCTTCACTTCGCGCTTCACGTACGGGCGCATCGCGGGCGCATCGGCAATGGCGCGCGCGGCCTTGACGCCGGCCACGGTGGTCACGCGGTCGAGCTCGGTGGCCAGGTAGTTGGGCTGCATCTCGGGCGGTTCGGCCGCATCGAGGGAGCGGATGCGGATGTGCCCGCGCGACTCGGGCCGCAACTGGCACACCGACATCGTGAAGCCGGAGTACGGATGTACCTTGCCGCCGGCCATGTCGGCCGAGAGCGTGGCCACGTGGAACTGGATGTCGGGCGTGGCGGCCACGGGGTTGCCGTGTTCATCCTTCAGCGCGCGCATGAAGCAGCCGCCCTGGTTGATGCCCACCGCCAGAGGACCGGTGCGGTGCAGCAGCCACTCCATGCCCATGCCGATCTGACCGGACCATGAATTGAGCTGGTCGTTGGTGGTGATGGGTTTGGTGCACTCGTAGCCGACGCGGATCTGCAGATGGTCTTGCAGGTTCTCGCCGACGCCGGCAAGCTCATGCACGACCGGAACGCCGAAGCGATCTAGCAGCGCGCGCGGCCCGATGCCCGAGAGTTGCAGCAGCTGCGGCGACTGGATCGAGCCGGCCGACAGCAGCACCTCGGCGCGGCAGCGCGCGGTCTTGAGCTCGCCGCCTTGGCGGTAGGTGATGCCGACGGCGCGCTTGCCATCGAACACCAGCTTGCTTGCGAGTGCATCCGTCTCGATGCGCAGGTTGGCGCGGTGCTTGGCGGGCGTGAGGTACGCCTTCGCCGTGCTGCAGCGCCAGCCTCTGTGCGTGGTGAGCTGGTAGTAGCCCGCGCCTTCCTGCGCAGCGCCGTTGAAGTCTTCGGTGCGGGGCACGCCGATCTGCTGCGCGCCGCCGATGAAGGCTTCGATGAGTTCGTGCTTCGCTGCGATGTCCGACACCTTGAGCGGCCCGTCGCCGCCATGGAAGGCATCGCCGCCGCGCTGGTTGCCTTCGGACCTGATGAAGTAGGGCAGCACGTCGTCATAGCCCCAGCCCGCGTTGCCGAGCGCGGCCCAGTGGTCGTAGTCCTCGCGCTGACCGCGGATGTAGATGAGGCCGTTGATCGCGCTCGATCCGCCCAGCGTCTTGCCGCGTGGCCAGTAGATGCGCCGTCCGTTCATGTTCGGGTCGGGGTCGGTCTCGAAGCGCCAGTTGTAGGTGGGGCTCCACATCGTCTTGCCGTAGCCGATGGGCAGATGAATCCAGAGCGACCGGTCGGGCGGCCCGGCTTCGAGCAGCAGCACGCGCGTGGCGGGGTCTTCGCTCAACCGGCCCGCCAGCACGCAGCCGGCCGATCCGGCGCCGACGACGATGTAGTCGAACTCTTCATCACGCATGCTTGGCACCGCTTGGCATTCGGGGAGTGGAACAATCGCTTCCGATCCGCCGCATCCTAGGTTATTGTTTTTCGGAACGCAATGTTCCATTTTTAAGGTTTACCCGCATGCCACGAGCCGCGCGCGCGCCTGCCGCTGTCAGTCCCGCCCCTCCTGTTGTCGAAGAGTCGGCCTCCGGTTCGTCTGCCGAGCGCAGCTTGCGGCTGCTGGCGTTGCTAGCCAATGAAGGCCGGGCATTGACGCTCGCCGAACTGGCGGCGCAGCTCGGGTTGCCCAAGGGCACGGCGCACCGCATCTGCACGCAGTTGCTGGCGACGGGGTTCCTGGCGCGCGATGTGGATGAGCGCTCGTTCAGCGTCGGGCCCGCCTTGCGCAAACTGGCGTTCGACACGTTGAACCATGGCGTGGTGCGGGGGCTGCGGCACGAGGTGCTGTCCGAACTCGTGCGACAGGTCGGCGAGACCTGCAATCTCACGACGCTCGACGGCGCGCAGGTGCTGTATCTGGACCGCGTCGAGGCGCAGTGGCCGCTGCGGCTCACGCTCGATGTGGGCTCGCATGTGCCGCTGCATTGCACGGCGAGCGGCAAGCTTTTTCTGGCGCTGATGCCCAAGCATGCGCGCGATGTGTTGATCGACAGTCTGCCGCTGGTGCGCAAGACGGCCAACACGGTCACCAATGCCGATGCACTGCGCACCGAGTGCGATCAGATCGCCCGGCGTGGTTACTCGCGCGACCGTGAAGAGTTCATCGCGGGGCTCGTTGCCGTGGCGGTGCCGGTGCGCGATGCGGCGGGCGAAGTGCGCGCGGCGCTGGCGGTGCATGCGCCGACGGCGCGGATGTCGATGGAGGAGGCGGTCAAGCGCATCGATGCGTTGAAGGCTGCGGCGGAGAAGATGAGCGGGTTGCTCTGAAGGTTCTTGTTCGCGCTGTGTCCAGGGCGTGCGCACAGGCCACCGGGCACTCCCCTCCGCGAATGTCCCCCGGCCTTTGGCCTCCTTCTTGATTTCGCGGAGGGGAGCACCCGATGGCCTGCACGCACAGAGCGCTGTCGCTGTGCGGGGCGATTGACCGCGGCGCTCACTGTTCGTAGCAGATGTCCAGGCGGATCAGTGCGCCGCGGCTGTCGATGCGGTCGGCGCGGAAGTAGTAGCGGCCGCGGTAGCTGTCGAGGTGAAGGGGCAGGGTGACGGGGTCGCCCCAGCTCGTGAGTGCGAAGCCTTGTTCGCGCAGGTGTTGCAGCAGGGCATTCAGGCGCTGCGGGTCTGCGTCTACGCGGATGTCGGCGTCTGCGGGCGGCGTTCCTTGCGGATCTTGCAGCCATCGCGCGAAGCTGCCGAGCAGGGTGAAGGCATGGCCCTGTGTGCGCAGGGTTTCGAGCAATGCGGCGGTGGCTTGGAGGTCGATGTGCTCGCGCTGTTTGCGGAAGACCAGCGCGTATTCGTGACGCCGGTCGGTACGCGCATCGGCATTGGTTTCTTCGCCCTCGTGTGGATAGATGAGCACTCGCTCTTCCTCCATGACGAAGAGCGAACCCAGGATGCGTGCCAGATCGAAGGCGAGGGGCAGCACGTGGTCGCCGAGGCGGATGTTCTGCACCATTGCAATACAGGCGCCGCCTTCGCGCAGGCCTGCGCGGACGCGATAGAACACGTTGCGAAGGCCGTCGAGGTGTTGGGCGTAGCTCTGGCTGTCGTAGAGCTGCGAGGCCGCTGGCGCGCCAGTCCAACCGCAGCCGAAGTAGGGCACGTTGGTGAGGCAGAGGTCGAAGGGTGGGAGTACGGCGTCTTCGAGTGCGTGGCACGAGCCATGCAGGAGCGTCGTGCCCTGCGCGAGGTTGTGACGCGTCAACCGCTCGCGGATGAGACCGATGCGGCCCGCATCGACCTCGCAGCCCGAAGCCAACCGGCCTTCGAGCCTCGCCGCCAGCAAGGTCGTGCCGAAGCCCGCGAATGGATCGAACACCGTGTCGCCCGGCTGCGAGAACTGGCGCACGAAGGGCCGCATCTGCTCGACCCATCCGCAATCGCGCCCGCCCATCGGGTCGCGTGCGCGCAGATCGTCCGGCAGCCGGTAGCGCGGCGATTCGTGGTCGAGCATCAACCAGCTGTGGCTAGCCATGGGCAAGGGCCTGTTGTTCGGTGCGGGTGTCGAGCAGCACGTCGTGCCCCGGCTCCCAGCCTGCACAGAGCTGGCCGTCGGCAAAGTAGACGAGCTTGTAGATGTCGCCGGTTGCGTGGCGTTGGTGCATCGCGCCGTAGTCGGCGCTTTCGAAGACGACGTTGAGTCCGCTTGCGGTGCGAAGGCGCAGGTTCCAGAAGTAGTAGCCCTCGGTGAGGGCTTCGAGGGACCAGCCGCGCGAAACCTCGGGGTCGTCGAGGCAGGCGGTCAGCAGGGCGTCCATCGACACGCGTTCCGCGCGCAGGTAGCGCGCGGTGGCGTTGTCGCGGTAGCCGTCGTCCAGGCGCGAGAACTCGCGGAAGACGACGGTGCCGGCACCGGATTGCCGTGCCCACGAAAGGTACGCCGCCACGTCCTGCGGCTGCGCGATGCCGCCGCGCTGCAGGATGCACACGAGGCGCAGCGGAACCGCGTCGGCCAGTTGCCGCGCGGTGCGTTCGAACACTGTCTGATCGCCGATCGCCACCTCGGGGCGGAATCGCATGATGGCCTGGTTGGTCGCGCCGTCGTGGTGATGGCGGGACAGCTCCAGCCAGCTCAGGCCGAAGCGCTGCAGAGCATGCCGCAGCGCCTCGCCTTGCGGCGCGGCGAAGCCGGCACCGTTGGTGTAGAGCACGCGGTCTTCGATGAGCGGGCCGTCTTTTTCGCTCGCGGTGAGTGTGTGAAGCAATTGAAGCATCCAGCCGGCGTCGTCGCTCGTTTCAAGCCCCGAGAGCGACCACGAGAGCGGCACGCCGCGCAGAGCCCGCAGCGCGCGAGCGAGGCCATCGAAGTAATCGGGCGTGGGCCGCAGCCGCGAGGCTGGCGTTCCGCCCTCGGTCTTGCGCAGGTTCTCCGAGCAGAAGCTGCAGCGCGCCGAGCAGGGCCGCACCGACGCATATGGCGTGAAGGTGATCGGCTGTGCGAAGCGCCGCTCGACACCGCCGATGGTGTGCGTGTGCCAGCGCGCGGCTTCATGCGCCAGCGGGGTGCGCCGGGTCACCCGGCTCACCGAGGCGCGCAGCCGTTCGAAGAGCGGGGAGCCCGCGCTTCGTGGCAAGTCGGCAAGGGCAATTTCGACGGGAGGGGCGGGGTGCATCACGGGTGGTGGAGGGGGCGGAAATGGCTGCAGCCGCAACGATACGACAGCGCCGTCTCCGATTGGGAATTCGTGCGCGATCTGTTAGAACCGCCCCATGCGCACCTCCCTCGTCCTCATCCCGCTTTTCTTCGCCGCCCTGGCCGCGAATGCGGACGTGGTGCGCTGCACCGACGCCAACGGCAAGATCTCTTACACCGACGGCAAGTGCCCGACTGACACCAAGCAGTCGCGGCAGGTGGCCATCGACGACTCGCCGCCTCCGCCGGTGCCGGCCCCGCGCCCGCAGGCCGAAGAATCGCGCCAGCCGGCCTACACGCCACCGCCGGTCGCTGCGCCTTCGGGCCCGGCCATCATTCCGCGCCACCCGGTCGCCGAGGCGCCGCAGGCAGATCCGCCGGTCTACATCCTGGGGCCGGAGCCTTACTACGACGGGCCGCAGCGACACGCGCAGCGTCCGCCCCGCGTGCGCGATCCGGGGCCGCCGCCCGGCCAGCGGCCGTGCCAGAACCTCGCGGGCATCAAGCGCAACAACTGCTGAAGGCTGAGGGGCACCGGCCCTGCATTCGATCCATGACTCTTTCCACGCCGGTGCATTCGCATCACTGGACCGTCCATTGCGACGGCAGCGCCATGCCCAACCCGGGCCGCATGGGCATCGGTGCCGTCATCACGCAGCCCGACGGCACCCGCCACACGCTCTCGCAGGCCACGCATGCCATCGGCTGCAACAACGAGGCGGAGCTGCGGGCATTGACCCTGGCCTTGAGGGAGCTGCGCGCCCGTGGTGCCAGCGCCGTGGTGGCCTACAGCGACAACAGCATCCTGGTCGAGCAGCTCGGCGCGACCGATGTCCGGCCGATCGCGCGGCTGGCGCCGTTGTTCGATGATGCCCGCACGCTGCTTGGCGAGTTCGAAGAGGCCCGCGTGCAGTGGATTCCGCGCCATCGCAATGCCGAGGCCGACGCGCTGGCCCGCGCCGCCCTTGGCATGGGGCCGAAGCCGCCGCCCAAGCCCTGGAAAAAGCGGCGCTGAAAAGCGCCGCTGGTCGAGGTCCTTATCATTCGGGTCGTTCCCGAACCACAGACTCCCATGACAGAAGAAATTTCCCGCCCGCCGCTTCCCGATCACCTCTCCACCGATGCGCGCAGCCCGCACCACGTGGCCGCCGTCTTCGAATTCCCCATCGGCATCCGCTTCAACGGCAAGGAGCGGCTCGACGTGGAGGAGTACTGCATCAGCGAAGGCTGGATCAAGGTGCCGGCGGGCAAGGCGGTGGACCGCAAGGGCTACCCGCTGCTGCTGAAGCTCAAGGGCACGGTCGAGGCCTACTATCGGTAAGACAGAAGGAAGGGGCCTTGTGCCCCTTCAGCGCCACTGCAGCAACAGCGACCACGGCTGGCGGCTCATGTGGCGATCGATGCAGCCGGCCACCCCCGTTGCTCCGGCCGTGCATCCCTCGGGCAGATAGCTCCGATCCAGCAACCGCGTGCCGGGCGCGAACGCCAAGCGCCGCAGGGTGACCGACTGGATCACGTTGCCTCCGATGGTGTCGAAGCCCGTGGCATCGACGCCCACCACCACATCGCAATGCATCGGCAAGGCCTCGCCGCCTGTAGGGCGCTGGGCCAGCACTTCGCCGATCCGCTCGAAGGTGTCGTAGCCCGAACCGGTGCCTCGCGCCTGACAGACGAGGTCGCCCACGCGCGGCGGCGTGCGCATCAGGTCGCAGGCGCGCATCGCATAGCGCGTCGATCGGTTGGCCGCTTCGTCGAGGCCCGCTCTCCACGCGGCGCCGGCGTAGTCGGCATGCGCTTCCGAGAAAACGAATTCGTCCGCGCCGAGCCCGGCCCGCTGCGCGACCCAGCTGATGAAGGCGGCGGACCACGGCGCATCGATCACCGCGACGCGGCTCAATGCGTTGTCGATGGACTGCGGCTCGGACGCGTCGAGTGCGGCATCGGGGTCTGTGCCGCGAAGGCGTACACCGGTTGCTTGCCAATAGCCGAGCACGCGCTGCCAGGGCGCGAGGTTCTGTGGGGCGCGGCGAATGTCTTCGGCCTCCCAGTCGCCCGCGTAGGTGAGGCGGCCTTCGGCATCCATGGTCTGTGCGCCGAAGGCCTGGTGCTCCTGTTGCGCGAAGGTCGCCATGGCGAGCGCGCGGGAGGGCGACGGGATCTGCGTGGCGGTGTCGAGGCAGCCCGGCTCGGCCGAGGCGCTGCCCGCGGCCGCCAGCAGAAAAACAAAAATGCCCACGGCCAGGCCCTTCGGAGATGAAGAAATGGCGGTGGGCGAATTCATGGCGAAGGAGCATAGCCCGTCGGGCCATGCGTCTGTCGCCATGCGCGTGCTAGTTGCAGTACTGCGCGTCGTTGTCGGTGTTGATCGGCGCGGGCGGATCGGCCAGGAACTGCTGCACCGGCACGATGGTCGCCTGGCAGTTCGCATCGGTGGTCATGTCGAACACATGCCAGATGCGCGTCGAGGAGGTCTCGCCGGCCGGCGGAGCGAAGATCGACTGCGCGCCGCGATTGGCCACCTCTATCCGTGCCGGAGAGCCGGTCTGTCCCGGATCGAAGGTGTCGGAATAGTTGTGCACGACGAACCGGTAGGTGCGGTTTTTCGCGAGCTTCGCGAACGTGGTGACCTCGGGGCCGAAGCTGTCCCGGTCGTCCACGTCGAGGCCGATGAACGGTGCCTCGGTGAGCGAGCCCTTGTTCTCGAAATACACCAGATCGTTGGCGTTCGCACCGAAGGTGTACGAATCCAGGTCCAGCGGACGCGCTCCCCAGGTCAGCTTGATCGACACCGCCGAGCGCGTGAGCGTCAGGCAGGCGCCCAGTGAGACGTCTTCGTCGCCGACAGACACCGTGGGTGCGTTGGAGATTTCGGTCGCGGTGTTGGCGATGACGTAGGCCTCGCTCGTGCGTTTCACCGCCACCGAGAACTCGCCGTTCGCGTTGGTCAGTGCGGTGGCCAGGCCGGTGTAGGTCTTGCCTTCGCTTGCGACCAAGGCGCCGCCCACCCGCTCGCCGGCCGCGTTCTGCACGCAGCCGTTGATGCGCACGGTGTTGTAGATCTGGTCGGCGTTCCAGGTCGTGAAGTGCGTGACCGTGCCTTCGTAGTACTGCGACGGTGCCGTGCCTTGCAGCGTGGCCGTGCTTTCCTGCACCCAGAGGCCAGTCGTGGTGTTGTAGTGGAAGAGCGGCACGCTCGGCGGCAGCACCGTGGCGCGCGACGAAGGCGCGATGCGCAGCGTGGCGTCCATGCCGGCCGCAAGGTTCAGCGGTGCGCCGTCCGCATCGACGAAGCTGGCGTCCAGCGCGCCGAAGCTCTCGATCGGAGCTGCGCCGCCGTCCGTGCCGGCGAGGTAGTTGCCGGGCATCACGTTGACGTCGCTCGCGGGAGCGATGGGCGTGACACGTGCTGTCGCCGGGCCGGTGGGCGCGCTGCCGTCGGCGCGGCGCAGCGAGTTCGCGCGCAGCTTGACCATGGCGGTCGAGCCGGGCACGACGACGTCGTACGCGGCCTGCGGATCGAAATTCACCGTGACCGCCACCGGCAGCATCGGGATGTTGATGACCGTCGAGGAACCTGCGGCCGACAGCGCGGCGGTGGCGCGGCTTTGCGGCACCATGCCGGCCTTGGTGAAGCTCAGCAACACCGATGCGGCGGGCGCGATCTCGGTGAGGGTGTAGCTGCCGTCGTCGGCGGTGAGAGTGGACGAGGAGCCGGTGCTGACCGTGACCTGGCCCACGCCCTGGCCGCCGAGTGCGTTGGTGACGCGGCCGGTGACCTTGGCTTTTTCTACCGGCGGTGGGGGCGGCGGCGGCTCCTCCGGCGGTGGCGGCGGGGGCGGAACCTGATACCAGAACGGATTCGATCCGCCGTCGCCGCCTCCGCAGGCAACAGCAGCCAGGGCGACGAATGCGGCCGTGAGCAGTAGTTTGAATTTCATGGTGATCCCCTCTTCTCTTTGAAAACGATTTGTTGAGCCATGTCGCAGGCTCGAATCGCCAGCCGGCAGGGCTGCCCGATGGTGCGGAACACGGGGGCGTCGTGCCAGTGCCGAAGGGCACGTGTCAAAAGACACATGCCGAAAGTCACTTCGAAAAAGAGAGGAGATGAGAGAGGGGGTCCGCAGCCAGCGAATGCAGGCCGCTGGAACAGCGTCTCAGGCCAGCAGGCTGAAGAGCGAGCGCAGCACGCTCACCGTGGCCAGCGCGATCAGCAGGTTCAGCACGTGCTTTCTGAACTGCTCGGGCGACACGCCCTTGAACGAGCGCTGGCCCCACCAGATGCCCGCGAGCATCGCGGGTGCGAGCCACACCGCCCACTTGAGCGTGGCGGGCCCGAGCAGGTTGCCCGACGCATGCGTGGAAGACGGCATGAGCGCTGCGGCAATCAGAGACACCACATCGCTGAAGAGCAGCAGCGCGATCAGCGTGGCGCGCAGCGCGGCGGGCGCCATCTTCGCGGTGCTCAACAGCACCGCGATGGCAATGCCTCCGATGGCTGCCACGCCATTGATGAAACCCGAGGCCAGCCCCGCCGCGAGCCGCACGCCGCGCGTGGGCACGAGCGTGACGTGCGCGCCGCCGCGCAGCAGCAACGCCGCGGCCATCAGCAGCGCACCGATCAGGAGGCGCAGCGGCGTCTCGGGCAGCCACGCGAGCAGCGCCACGCCGAGCGGGATGCAGACGAGGTTGCCCACCATCAACCAGCTGAGCCAGGGCATGTCGACGTCGCGCGCGATGCCGCGCAGCTGGCTCAGGCTCGCGAGGATCTCCAGCATGAAGATGGCCGGCACCACGAGCGCTGGCGACACCACCAGCGACATGCCCGCCACGGTGATCGCCGAGAAGCCGAACCCCGCGAAGCCGCGCACGATGCCGGCCGCGAACACCACGCACAGGCTGTAGGCGAGCAGCGCCGGCGCGAGCGGCGGAACCAGCAGTTCGGCCGCCGTCATCCTTCGAAGAGCGGCAGCAGCTTCAGGCGCTGCACCTTGCCCGAAGGCCCGCGCGGCAGGTCGGCGACGAAGCGGTAGTGGCCCGGCGCCTTGTAGCGGCCGAGCGCGGTGGCGCTGAAGGCGCGCAATTCGTCCTCGGTGCAGGCGCAGCCTTCGCGCAGCACGATGCACACCCCGATCTCCTGGCCGTAGTGGCGGTCGGGCACGCCCACGGCCGCGGCCTCGAGCACCGCGGGGTGCCGCAGCAGCGCCTCGTCGATCTCGCGCGGCGCGATGTTCTCGCCGCCCTTGATGATCAGCTCCTTGATGCGGCCGGTGACGAAGAAGAAGCCGTCCTCGTCGCGGTGGCCGAGGTCGCCGGTGCGCAGCCACCCGTCGGGCGTGAAGCTCGCGCGCGTGGCCTCTTCGTTCTTGTAGTAGCCGAGCATCACGTTCGGCCCGCGGATCACGAGCTCGCCGGTCGTGCCGTCGGGCACGGCCGCGAGCTTCGCATCGACCACGCCGGCCATGCAGCCCGAAGCGCGGCCGACCGAGCCGAGCTTGCGCGCGGCCGGGTCCATCGGGTTGGAGAACGAGGGCGCCGCGGTTTCGGTGAGGCCCATCGTCTCGACGATGCCGATGCCGAACATCTGCTCGAACGCGCGGTGGTGCTCGGGCGGCAGCGCCGCCGAGGCCGAGCGGCAGAAGCGGATGGCCAGCGTCTGCGCGAGCGGCGGCTTCGGGCCTTCGAGCAGGTACGAGATCATCGTGGGCACCACGTTGATCCAGCTGCACTGCGTTTGCGTCGCCTGTTCCCAGAAGCGGCCGGCCGAGAACTTCGGCGGCATCGCGAGGCTGCCGCCGTGCGCGAGCGGCGTGAGCATGGTCACGGCGAAAGCGTTGATGTGATAGAGCGGCAGCACCGCGAGCACGCGGTCCGCGGGCTGCAATGCGTGCTCGGCGCTGATGGCATGTGCATTGGCTGCGAGGTTGCGCTGCGAGAGCATCACGCCCTTGGGCATGCCGGTGGTGCCGGAGGTGTACATCAGCAGCGCGACGGCGTCGGGGGCAGGCGGTGGCGCATCGACTGCGGCATCGACTTCTTCCGGCAACGCCTGGGCTTCCGGATCGACCACGATCACCGTCACCGGCCGGTCGAAGGCCTGCACGATGTCGCGCACACGCGCTTCCCACTCCGGCGCCACGCAGACCACGCGGCAGTCGGAGTGCGAGAGCACGTAGCGCATCTGCTCGGGCTGTGACAGCAGGTTGACCGGGTTCACGCAGTAGCCCGCGTGCATCGCGCCCAGCAGCAGGCGCAGCGTCTGCAGGCCGTTGGGCATGACCACGGAGATCGTCTCGCCGGGCTTTGCATGCCGGGCCAGCGCACCCGCCACGCGACGGCAGCCGCGTGCGAGTTCGCCATAGGTGATGTGGCGGTCGCTCTCGGTGGCGCGCGCATACACCGCATGCGGCTGGCGCGCCGCCTGGCGCTCGATCAGCGCATGGACTGTCGTGGAGGCTGCGGCGCCGCTCATTTCGCTCCGTGCCTGGCGAAGTAGGCGCCGAAGATCTCGTCCTCGCTCGGCACCTTCTCCGGAATCGGCCGCGACACGCGCGTGATGTTCAGGTAGTGCCGGTAGTTCATGTTGTCGGAAAAATTGTTCTTGCCCCAGGTGCCGCAGCCCATCGAGAGCGAGAAGGGCAGGCCGTTGTCGAAGCTGCCGCCGGTGGCGATGCAGTGCGCCTGGTCGACGATCACGCGCGACACGGGGAGCGTGAGGCCCAGCGTCATCGCGCGTTCGGGCACGGCGCTGTGCAGGCCGACCGAGTGACCCGCGCCTTCGTAGGCGTAGATGCGTTCGACCGTGGCTGCGGCTTCGTCGAAATCGCGCGCGGCGTAGACCGCGAGCACAGGGCTCAGCTTCTCGCCTGAAAACGGATGGTCGTGACCCACGCCGTCTTCGGCCACCATGAGGATGCGCGGGTCGGTGGCGGCAATGGCAAGCCAGCCTTCGCGGTTCGCTCCATCGACTTCCGCCGCGCGCTCTGCGATCGTGCGCGCCGATTGGCCGATGACGGCGGCCGAGAGCTTGCCCTCGGGCCACATCAGCGATTGCAGCGTGGTCTTTTGCGCGGCCGCGAGCATGACAGCACCGCGGTCCTTGAGCGCGGCGAGCATCGAGGCGCGCACCGCATCGACGATCACCAGGCTGTTCTCCGACGAGCAACTGGTGGCGTTGTCGAAGGTCTTGGAGCGCACGATGCGTTCGGCCGCCGCGTTCACGTCGGCCGTTTCGTCGACGATGCCCGCCACGTTGCCCGCACCCACGCCGAAGGCCGGCGTGCCGCTCGCATACGCGGCGCGCACGTTGGCCTGCGAGCCGGTCGCCACCACGAGGTCGCACAGGCGCATCAGCTCGGCCGTCGCCTGCTTGTTGATCGGCAGCGGAAGCAATTGCACCAGGTCGCGCGGTGCGCCGATGCGGTCGAACTCCGCGTGGATGAATTCGATGAGCCGGGCCGCCGTCGACCAGCCCTTGGGCGAGGGCGCGACGATGACCGCGTTGCGCCCCTTGAGTGCATTGATGATCTTGTTGGCCGGCGTCGCACCCGGGTTGGTCGAAGGCGTGACCGCGCAGACCACGCCCACAGGCCGCGCAATCTCCACGATGCCGCGTGCCGGGTCTTCGCCGATCACGCCGACCGAGCGCGCGCCGTGCAGGTCGCGCAGCAGGCCGAAGGTCTTTCTGTGGTTCTTGCGGACCTTGTCCTCGACATTGCCCACGCCGGTGTCGGCCACGGCCAGCTCGGCCAGCTCGCGGTTGCGCGCCGGTTCGATGATGGCCCAGCCGGCCGCGACCACGGCGGTGTCAACCTGTTCCTGCGACCAGGTTTCGTAGATGCGCTGCGCGGCGCGTGCGCGCGCCACGAGCTCGGCAATGGGGGAAGAAGAGGGGGCTGCGTTTTCCATGGATCTGTCTGTCTGTCGGTGTCGATCAATCGACTTTGATGCTGGCTTCTTTCGCGAGCTTCTGCCAGCGCACGAGTTCAGTGGTCACGACCTTGCCCAGTTGTTCGGGCGTGCCGCCTACGCCTTCGCTGCCTTGCGCCAGCAGCTTCTCGCGAATCTCGGGCTCCTTCACCACCGTGTTGATGACGCGGTTGAGCTTGTCGATGACGGGCTGCGGCGTCTTCGCGGGCACGAAGACGGCGTACCACGAGTCCACGTCGAAGTCGGGAATGCCGGCTTCCTGCATCGTCGGCACGTCGGGGAAGGCGGCGCTGCGCTTGGTGGTCGAGACCGCGAGCGCCTTGAGCTTGCCGGCCTTCACGAACTGTGCGGCTGCAGGAATCGACACCCACAGCAGCGGCACCTGCCCGCCCATCACGTCGGTCACGGCCGGGCCGCCGCCGCGGTAGGGAATGTGGGTCATGTGCGTGCCGGTGCGCAGCTTGAGGAGCTCACCCGCCAAGTGGCCGGGCGACCCGTTGCCCACCGAGGCGAAGGAGACGCTGTCGGGCTTGGCCTTGGCGAGCGCGACGAGCTCGGCCACCGTGTTGGGTGCGAACTGCGTATTGGCCACCAGGATCTGCGGCAGCGAGGCGACGAGGCCGACCGGCGCGAAGTCTTTCGCGGTGTCGAAGCTCAGCTTGGTGTAGATGGCCGGATTGATGGTGTGCGAAGAGAGCGTGAACAGCACCGTATAGCCATCGGGCGCCGACTTGGCCACGACCTCGGTGCCGATGGAGCCGGCCGCGCCGCCGCGGTTGTCGATCAGCACCTGCTGGCCCAGCAGGGTCGAGAAGCGCTCCTGCACGATGCGCGCGATCACGTCGGTGCCGCCGCCGGGCGGGTAGGGCACGACCAGGCGGATCGGCTTGGTCGGGTAGTCGCTGCCGTTTTGCGCTTGCGCGACGAAAGGCGCTGCCAAGGCTGCCAAAGTCGCAACGGCCAACAGGCCGGCGCGCAGCCAGGGGGCGGGGAACAGGTTCATTCGGATCTCCTTCTCTTTATGGTGGATGTCGGCAGCGCGCTCGCGCGGTAGCCCAGCGTCACGCTCGCATCGCGCGCGCAGGCCATGAGGCGGTCGGCCAGGCCCCGCGCCTGCGTGCGCGCGAAGCGGATCGAGGGCACGCTCATGCCGACGGCCGCGACCGCTTCGCCGCGTGCGTTGAACACCGGCACGCCGAGGCCGCAGACGCCCAGGCGCCATTCCTCGCGGTTCTCCGCGTAGCCGCGCGTGCGCGTGCGTTCGAGCTCGAGAAGGAGTGCGTCGAAGTTGGTGATGCTGTTCTTCGTGTGGGCGGCCAGCGTGCCGAAGCGCTCGTGCAGCGCGGGCACGTTGGGCGCGGCCGCAGCCAGCAACGCCTTGCCCGATGCCACGCAGTAGGCCGGCGCCCGGCCGCCGATGCGCGAGTAGGCGGCCACCGGCAGGGGGCTGTCGAACTTGTCGAGGTAGACGATCTCCGCGCCGTCGAGCACGGCGAGGTGGATGGTTTCGCCCGTTTGCTGCGCGAGCGCCGCCAGGTGCGGCCGCAGCAGCGCGCCGACATCGGCCGCATCGCCGACCAGCGCGCCCAGTTCGAACAGGCGCAGGCTCGGGCGGTAGGCGCTGGTGTCCGGGTCCTGCACGGCCCAGCCGCACTCGACCAGCGTCTGCAGCGTGCGGTGCGCATTGCTGCGGGCCATGCCGAAGGCCTGGGCCAGATCGGTGACGCGGCAGGGGCGTTGCTGGCGCGTCATCCATTCGATGGCGGCAAGACCTTTGGCGAGCGTGGAATCCATGAGGCTTTCAGATGTGTTCCAAATATCGGAACGCTGTTCCCGGATATGAAACCCAATGTAAGAACCATGGGTGCCCTTTGTCAATCGGGACTTGGATGTAATCCGAAAAGCCTCAGCGCCGGTGGCGGCCTGCCATCAAGTCGATCACTTCGCGAAAGATCGTGTTGCCCGTGGACGTCGCCAGGTCGAGCACATGGCTGCGGCTGTAGTACGGGCTCAGGTCGAGCCCGACGCCGATGCCCGCGATCTCGATGTCGCCGCGCTGCTCCTGGCGCGCGACCACGTCGCGCAGGTGGTGGTCGAGGTAATGCGCGTCGTTCGCGAGATGGGTGGCGCTGTCCATCGGCGAGCCGTCGGAAATCACGAGCAGCAGCTTGCGTGCCTCGGGGCGTTGGCGCAGACGAACGCAGGCCCAGTCGACCGCCTCGCCGTCGATGCCTTCGCGGAACAGGTCGGCCTTCAGCAGCGCGGCCATCGCGGGGCGGGCGCGGCGCCATGGCGTGGCCGCGGCCTTGAAGACGAGGTGGCTGCGCTCGTTGAGTCGGCCGGGATGGGAAGGTCTGCCGGCGCGCACCCACTCGCGCTGAGGGCGTCCGCCGGTCCACGCACCAGTGGTGAAGCCCAGCACTTCGCTGGTCACGCCGGCCTGCTCGAGGGCACGCGCGAATACATCGACCATCATCGCGACCGATTCGGCGTGCTCCTTCATCGAGCCCGAGCAGTCGATGAGAAAGCTCACCATGCAATCGGCGACCGGCTCCATGCGCTCGGTGCGAAAGAGGCGTCGCTCGGTCGGCGAGGCGACGAGTTGCGCGAGCCGGCGGCCGTCGATGAGGCCTTCTTCCTGCCCGCCGTCCCAGCCGTCGCGCGTGGGGTCGGCGAGCAGGGCGCGCAGTTCTCTTGCGAGGCGGGCGATGTTCACGCCCTGCGCGGCGATGCGGCAGTCGAGCTTTTCGCGGTGGTCGGCGAGTACTTCCTTGCGCGCGAGCGTGGCGGCGTCGTGCTCGCGGTCGTAGGCAGTGGTGAAGACGCGGTAGGCGCCACCCGCCTCGTCGATCACCGCGCTGCGGCCCGATTCGGCGGTGGTGAAGCGCTCGATGATCTCGCGGTCCATGTCCGCGACGAGCATGAAGACGCTGCGCTTGTCGTCCACGTGCGGATCACGCGCATCCGCGATTTCTTCGCCGGCCTCGTGCAGCATCGCGGCGACGGTGCGAGCGATGGCGAGCGCGTGCAAGGCGTAGGCGGTCTGGTCTGCGCGGTCGCGGCGCAGGCCCGCGAGTGCGTGGCCGATCAGCGGTGCCAGATGGAAGCGTGTGGCTTCCAGCATGTCTTCGGTTTCCTCCACCACCTGCTGGCCGCTGACGCGTGCTCTGCAGATCTGCGCGACGGCATAGAGCAGCAGGCCGCGCGCGGTGTCTGTCAGCCCCGAGTGATGAAAGGCGAGCGACCACTGTTCATGGCGATGTCGCAGGTTATGGCGCATGCCGGCCATGACCTCGGGCGCGAGCGCTTCGACGCGGAACTGCTCGAGCATTTCGAACAGCATGCGTTCTACCGGCTCTTCGGGCCGAAGGCTTTCGTGCAGCGCCGCATCGGACACGGTGAGCCGCAACGCGAGCCCGTCGGCCACGCCGCGGAACGAGGCGAAGTCGTCGGTGTCCGCCGAGGGATGCAGATGCGGCGCGAACCACGGCAGCGCCACGCGCCCGCGGTGCAGGCGCTTGCCGCGAAAGTGCAGGTCGCGCTCGCCGCTGAAGGCCCGCACCACGCCCGCGCAGAGTTCGGCGACCTGCTCCTCCTGCCGCACGCGGCGCTGCATCGCGCTGGCGGATGCAGCGGCGTCGGTCATTCGCGTGGACCCGACGACAGTTGGTGCGACTCCTTCAACTCCTGGTCGAAGCAGCGCTGGAAGTACTCCGCCACGAGCGGCCGCTCCGCGTCGTCGCACTTGTTGACGAACGAGAGCCGGAACGCGAGCGCCGGGTCCTTGAAGATCTCGACGTTCTCGGCCCAGGTGATGACGGTGCGGGGCGACATCAGCGTCGAGAGGTCGCCCGCCGCGAAACCCTTGCGCGTGAGATCGGCCACGGCCACCATCGCCGCGACGAGCTTGCGCCCAGCCTCGTCGGCCAGCGAGGGCACGCGCGCCTGCACGATCGCGATTTCCTCATCGGCCGGCAGGTAGTTGAGCGAGGCGACGATATTCCAGCGGTCGATCTGCGCATGGTTGAGCCGCTGCGCGCCGTGATAGAGCCCATTGAGGTTGCCCAGACCCACCGTGTTGGCCGTGGCGAACAGGCGGAAGAACGGGTGCGGCCGCAGCACCTTGTTCTGGTCCATCAGCGTGAACTTGCCGTCGCGCTCCAGGATGCGCTGGATGACGAACATCACATCGGGCCGGCCCGCGTCGTACTCGTCGAAGATCAATGCCACGGGCCGCTGCAGCGACCAAGGCACGATGCCTTCCTGGAATTCGGTGACCTGCTGGCCTTCGCGCAGCACCACCGCATCCTTGCCCACGAGGTCGAGGCGGCTGATGTGGCCGTCGAGGTTCAGGCGCACGCAGGGCCAGTTCAGGCGTGCGGCCACCTGCTCGATGTGCGTCGACTTGCCGGTGCCGTGCAGGCCCTGCACCATCACCCGGCGGTCGCGCGTGAAGCCCGCGAGGATGGCGAGCGTCACGTCGGGGTTGAAGCGATAGACCGCATCGACCTCGGGCACATGGTCATCGCGCTCGCTGAAGGCGGGCACCTGCAGGTCGGTGTCGATGCCGAACACCTCGCGCACGCTGAGCATCCGGTCGGGTCGCAGGTCTGCGGTATCGGTCACAGTGGGCTTTCGAAAAGGACTTGGGGATCAGGCCGTCGCGCGGTCGGTGCCCGCGTCGGTGTCGATGCGGCTCAGTGCGAGCGCGGCGCGTTGCAGCGCGGGCAGCAGCGTCTTCGCCTTTGCCGTGTCGAGCCGCATGATCGGCGCCTGCACCGCGATGCAGAGGTTCGACGGTGCCTCGTCGCCCGAAGGCACCAGCGCGGCGATGCACAAGAGTCCGGGCAGGAACTCCTCGTTGTCGATGGCAAAGCCGTCCTTGCGCACGCGCTGCACTTCCTTCTCGAGCGCCGCGGGGTCGGTCAGCGTCTTGGCGGTGTAGGTCTCCAGCGGCGCGTTGGAGAGCAGACGGCGACGTTGCGCCGCGCTCATCTGCGAGAGAAAGATCTTGCCGCTGGCCGAGCAGTGCACCGGCACGCGCGAGCCCGGGTGCAGGTAGAAGCGCAGCGGCGCGGCGGTCTCCACGCGGTCGAGGTACACGACCTCGCTGCCCGAGAGAGAGGTGAGGTTGCAGCTCTCGCCGATCTCTTCCACCAGTTGACGCAACACCGTATGGCGCGCACCGTGCAGGCTGTCGTTGAAGAGCAGGTTCTCCGACAGGCGCCGAAGCCGCGTGCCGATGCCGTAGTGGCGCCCGTCGCCTTCGCGCTGCAAGAGCCCCGCGCCTTCGAGCTGCTGCAGCATGCGGTGCAGCGTGGGCTTGGGCAGGCCGGTTTCTTCGACGAGGCCCTGCAGCGAGTAGCGCTGGTCTTTGGCGGCCATGACTTCGAGCAGGCCGAAGAGGCGCATGGTGGGCGTGTCGCCCGCAGGTTCGGACGCTTCTGGAACGAGGCCTTTGACGATCTTCATGCGGCGGATCATAGTTGTTTTACAAAAAACAAGACAAGGCGTACCGATTTTTGTAAATTGTTTGACGCCACGGCCTCACCGTCCTATATTCCGCCGGAAAGAAATTCGGAACAAGTGGTTCCGACTTTCGAGTTTCGGCATCCCGCCCGACCGGCCCCATTTCCATCAGGAGACGCTTCCATGAGCCAGAAGAAACCAGCAGCACCCGCCCGCGAAGCCGTCACCGGCGTGCAGAAGATGACGCCCTCCGAGGCCTTCGTCGAGACCATGGTCGCCAACGGCGTGACCGACATCTTCGGCATCATGGGCTCGGCCTTCATGGACGCGATGGACATCTTTGCGCCCGCCGGCATCCGCCTGATTCCGGTGGTGCACGAGCAGGGCGGCGCGCACATGGCCGACGGCTATGCACGCGTGTCGGGCCGCCACGGCCTCGTGATCGGCCAGAACGGCCCCGGCATCAGCAACTGCGTGACGGCCATCGCGGCCGCCTACTGGGCACACAGCCCGGTCGTGATGATCACGCCCGAGACCGGCACCATGGGCATGGGCCTGGGCGGCTTTCAGGAAGCCAACCAGCTGCCGATGTTCCAGGAGTTCACCAAGTACCAAGGGCATGTGAACAACCCCAAGCGCATGGCCGAGTACACGGCGCGCTGCTTCGACCGCGCCATCTCCGAGATGGGCCCGACGCAGCTCAATATTCCGCGCGATTACTTCTACGGCGAGATCACGGTCGAGATCCCGAAGCCGATGCGCGTGGAGCGTGGCGCGGGAGGCGAGAACAGCCTGAACGCCGCGGTCGAGCTGCTGGCCTCGGCCAAGTTCCCGGTGATCCTCTCGGGCGGCGGCGTGGTGATGGGCGATGCGGTCGAAGAGTGCAAGGCCCTGGCCGAGCGCCTCGGCGCCCCGGTGGCGAACGGCTACCTGCGCAACGACTCCTTCCCCGCGAGCCATCCGCTGTCGGCCGGCCCGCTCGGCTACCAGGGTTCGAAGGCCGCGATGAAGCTCATCGCGCAGGCCGACGTGGTGCTCGCGCTCGGCTCGCGCATGGGCCCCTTCGGCACGCTGCCGCAGCACGGCATGGACTACTGGCCGAAGGACGCGAAGATCATCCAGGTCGAGGCCGACCACACCAACCTTGGGCTGGTGAAGAAGATTACCGTGGGCATCCACGGCGATGCGAAAGCCACCGCCAAGGAACTGCTCAAGCGCCTGCAGGGCAAGACGCTCGCCTGCGACGCCACCAAGGCCGAGCGCGCCGACAAGATCAAGGCCGAGAAGGCCGCATGGGAAAAAGAGCTCGACGAATGGACCCACGAGCGCGACCAGTACAGCCTCGACGCCATCGAGGAAGCCAAGGGCGAGAAGACGCCCACCGGCGGCAGCTACCTGCACCCGCGCCAGGTGCTGCGCGAGCTCGAGAAGGCCATGCCGCCGCGCGTGATGGTCTCCACCGACATCGGCAACATCAACGCCATTGCCAACAGCTACCTGCGCTTCGAGGAGCCGCGCAGCTTCTTCGCACCGATGAGCTTCGGCAACTGCGGCTACTCGCTGCCCACCATGATCGGCGCCAAGTGCGCCGCGCCCGACCGCCCGGCCGTGGCTTACGCCGGTGACGGCGCCTGGGGCATGAGCATGTCGGAAATCATGACGGCGGTGCGCCACGACATTCCGGTGACCGCCGTGGTCTTCCACAACCGCCAGTGGGGCGCGGAGAAGAAGAACCAGGTCGACTTCTACAATCGCCGCTTCGTCGCGGGCGAGCTCGAAAGCGAGAGCTTCGCGGGCATCGCCAAGGCGATGGGCGCCGAGGGCATCGTGGTCGACAAGCTCGAAGACGTGGGCCCTGCGCTCAAGAAGGCCATCGACATGCAGATGAACGAAGGCAAGACCTGCGTGATCGAGATCATGTGCACCCGCGAGCTGGGCGACCCGTTCCGCCGCGATGCGCTCTCCAAGCCGGTGCGCTTCCTGGACAAGTACAAGGACTACGTCTGACCGAATCGCTGCTCACGCTGAACGCCGGGTCGTCGTCGATCAAGGTCGCGCTGTTCGCGGCGGGCGGCGAGGGCGACGCGCTGCCGGCCGCGCGCTGGTCGGGGCAGGCCGATGGGCTGGGCACAGGGCTGCAGGCAAGGCTGCGTGTGCGCGATGCAGAAGGGCACATGCTGCATGACGCGTCGCTCGATGGCGACCGGCGCTCGCACCAGGGCGCACTTGCGGCGCTGCTCGAATGGCATGCGCAGCAAGGCGGTGGCGACCGCATCGCCGCGGTCGGCCATCGCATCGTGCATGGCGGCGTGAACTTCGTCGCGCCGGTGCGCATCGACGATGCGGTGCTCGCCGAGCTGGCCGCGCTCGAGCCGCTCGCGCCGTTGCACCAGCCGCACAACCTGGCGGGTGTGCGCGCTGCAATGAAAGCTTTCGATGGCGTGCCGCAGGTGGCGTGCTTCGACACGGCTTTTCATTCGACGCAGACCGAGGTGAACCGCCGCTTCGCGCTGCCGCGTGCGCTGCACGATGCGGGCGTGCGGCGTTATGGGTTCCATGGGCTTTCGTACGAATCGATCGTCGCGCAGTTCACGCGGCTTGCGCCCGAGCTGGCGGACAAGCGCGTGATCGTCGCGCACCTGGGCAATGGCGCCTCGATGTGCGCGATGACGCAGGGGCGATCTGTCGCGACGACGATGAGCTTTTCGCCGCTCGACGGCCTCACCATGGGCACGCGCTGCGGGCACCTCGATGCGGCTGTCGTGCTGTACCTGATGCGCTCGCACGGCATGTCGGCCGAGCAGGTCGAGACGCTGCTGTTCCGCGAGTCGGGGCTTCTCGGGCTCTCTGGCGTGTCGAGTGACATGCGCGAACTCGAAGCGTCGGCCGCACCCGAAGCCGCAGAGGCCATTGCGTATTTCACCGAGCAGGTCGTGCAGCACATGGGCAGCCTCGCTGCGGCGCTGCGCGGCGTCGATGCGGTGATCTTCACCGGGGGCATCGGCGAGAACGCGGCCGCACTGCGCGAGCGAATCCTCGAGGAATGCGACTGGCTCGGCGTCAATGTCGATGTGGCCGCCAACGGCGCAGGCCACGCGCGGCTCACGACGCCGGAAAGCCCCGTGAGCGCATGGATGCTGCGCACCGACGAAGAGGCGGTCATCGCCCGCCACACCGCGCAGGTCGTCGGCGCGGCCCGGCGCGCTTCCTAGCGCGCGGCCTGCGTGCGCGGCACCGTCGCGCCGCAGTGCCTGAGGAAGTCGGCGGTCGCACGCCCCAGCAGCTTGTCGCGGTGCATCACCGTCGCGAGTCGGCGCATGCCCGCCGGCAATCGCGTGCGCAGCTCGATCAGATGCCCGTCTTCCAGCGCCTGCGCCACCGTGTAGCGCGAGAGGCAGGCCAGGGCCGTGCCCGAAGCCACAACGCGCTTGATCGCCTCGGTGCTGCCGAGCTCGAAGCCCACGTGCACCTGCTCCAGGTTCTGGATCAGCCACGCATCGGTGACCTGCCGCGTGCCCGAGCCAAGCTCTCTCAGAACCCAGGTGGCCTGCGAGAGCTGGCGGTGGGTGGCTACGCGGTTCGCGAGCGCATGGCCCGGCGCGGCGACGATGACCAGCTCGTCTTCGCGCCACGCGCGCACCACGAGGTCGGGGTGCGTCTGCGGGCCTTCGATGAAGCCCACGTCCACCTCGAAACCCGCCACCGCCTCGATCACGTCGCGCGTGTTCGCGATGTGCAGGTGCACCTGGCTCTGCGGATGCAGCGCGGTCCATTGCGACACGCGCTCGGGCAGCAGGTACTCGCCGATGGTGAAGCTCGCCGCCACGCGCAGCGGCGCGGCGTGCTCGCCGCTGAAGAGCGCCTGCACCTCGCCCGCCTGGTCGAGCAGCGCCTGTGCCTTTGGCAGCAGCGCGCGGCCGTTTTCATTGAGCACCAGCCGGCGGCCGATGCGGTCGAACAGCAACGCGCCGACGGACGATTCCAGGTCGGCTAGCGCGCTGCTCGCGGCGGACTGCGAACGCGCCACACGATCGGCCGCCGCCCGGGTGCTGCCACCGCGCGCCGTGGCCACGAACACCTCGAGCTGGCGCAGGTTCAGCCGCAGGCGCTGAGTGAGCTGTTGATCTGTTTTTCCGGTCATGGTGAGCGATATTCTCCGCTTTTCCGATTGATCACGGCTCCCTAACATCGGCGCTGCCCCCGCTTGAAAACAAAGGACCGCCAGTGTTCAGTTTCCTGTCCAAAGAGCCCGTACACGATCCGCTCAAAGCGCCGACGCCCACGGCGGACACCGAGGTCAAGACCACCACCTGCTACATGTGCGCCTGCCGCTGCGGCATCCGCGTGCACCTGCGGGAAGGCGAGAACGGCCCCGAGGTGCGCTACATCGACGGCAACCCGAACCATCCGCTGAACCAGGGCGTGATCTGCGCCAAGGGCTCCTCGGGGATCATGAAGCAGGTGTCGCCCGCGCGCATCACGCAGCCGCTCTTGCGCAAGGCCGGCAGCGAGCGCGGGGCAGGGGAGTTCGAGTCCATCAGCTGGGAGCGCGCCTACGACATGCTGACCGAGCGGCTCGGCAAGATCCGCGCGACCGATCCGAAGAAGTTCGCGCTGTTCACGGGGCGCGACCAGATGCAGGCGCTCACCGGCCTCTTCGCGCGCCAGTTCGGCACGCCCAACTACGCGGCGCACGGCGGCTTCTGCTCGGTCAACATGGCCGCGGGAATGATCTACACCATCGGCGGCAGCTTCTGGGAGTTCGGCGGCCCCGACCTGGAATGCGCCAAGCTGTTCGTGATGATCGGCACGGCCGAAGACCACCACAGCAATCCGATGAAGATCGCGATCAGCAAGTTCAAGCGTGCGGGTGGGCGTTTCATCTCGATCAACCCGGTGCGCACCGGCTACTCGGCCATTGCGGACGAGTGGATTCCGATCAAGCCCGGCACCGATGGCGCGCTGTTCATGGCGCTGCTGCACGAGCTCATCGGCAATGAGCTGGTGGACCATGCGTTCCTCAAGCGTTTTACCAATGCACCGCAGCTCGTGGTGCTGGACGACTGCGAGCGCGAAGGGCTGTTCGCTTTCGACCCGGAGCGCGGACCGCCCGGTGACGGCCGCCATCCGCACAACAAGCTGGTGTGGGACAAGACAAGCGGCAGCGTGATGCCCGCGTACCCCGAAGGCATCGCCGAGGGTTGCGACCCGGCGCTCGAAGGGCACTACACGCTGGCTGACGGCACGCGTGTCGCGCCTTCGTTCCAGTTGCTCCGCGAGCGCGTGGCGCTCTGCACGCCCGAATGGGCAGAGGGCATCACCGGCATCGATGCGGCGCGCATCCGCAAGCTTGCGCGCGAGATGGGCGAGACCGCGCTCAAGCAGGCCTTCGAATTGCCGATTCCGTGGACCGATGCGTGGGGCAAGAAGCACCCGACGACGCAGGCGCGGCCCGTGGCCTTCCATGCGATGCGCGGCCTCGCGGCGCACTCCAATGGCTTTCAGACCGTGCGCGCTCTCGCGGTGCTGATGAGCGTGCTCGGCACCATCGATGCGCCCGGCGGCTTCCGGCACAAGGCGCCTTACCCGCGCCACATCGTGCCGAACTACCGCGCGTTCAACGACCCCGGAATGATCCAGCCGAACACGCCGCTCAACGCCGCGCCGCTGGGCTTTCCCGCGAACCCGGAAGAGCTGGCGATCAACCCCGACGGCTCGCCGATCCGCATCGACCATGCGTTCTCATGGGAGCACCCGCTGTCGGCGCACGGGCTCATGCACAACGTGATCACCAATGCGGTGAAGGGCGACCCCTACCGCATCGACACGCTGCTGATCTTCATGGCCAACATGGCGTGGAACTCCAGCATGAACACGATGGGCGTGCGCGAGATGCTCAACCGCAAGGACGAGAAGGGCGAGCACATGATCCCCTTCCTCGTGGTGTGCGACGCCTTCCAGAGCGAGACCGTGGCCTTCGCCGACCTTGTGCTGCCCGACACCACATATCTGGAGCGGCATGACGTGATGGGCATGCTCGACCGGCCGATCTCGGAGTTCGATGGGCCGGTCGATTCTGTGCGCGTGCCGGTGGTGCCTCCGACGGGGGAGTGCAAGCCCTTCCAGGAGGTGTTGATCGAACTGGCGTCTCGCCTGAAGTTTCCGGCCTTCACTACGCCGGAAGGCGGGCGCAAGTACACGGGCTACCCGGACTTCGTCGTTAACTTCGAGCCGCAGCCGGGCATCGGCTTTCTCATGGGCTGGCGCGGCAAGGACGGCACCGAGCATCTGCGTGGCGCGCCGAACCCGAAGCAGTGGGAGGCGTATGCAGCGAACAACTGCGTGTTCCAGTACCACATGCCCGAGACCATGCACTACATGCGCAACTGGAACCGGGAGTACCTCGATTTCGCGAAGGACAAGGGTTGGCGCCAGCGCAACGACCCGGTGCAGTTGGCGCTGTACTCCGACACGCTGCAGAGCTTTCGCCTCGCCGCGCAAGGCAAGAGCCCGGGGCGGCAGCCGCCCGATGCGCTGCGCGAGCGCATCGACACCTACTTCGATCCGCTGCCCTTCTGGTATCCGCCGCTCGAGGAGGCCGCGACCGACCTGGAAGCCTATCCACTCAACGCACTCACGCAACGGCCGATGGCGATGTACCACTCGTGGGATTCGCAGAACGCGTGGCTCCGGCAGATCCACAGCCACAACTACCTGCATGTGAATCCGCTCACCGCCGAGGCCGCGGGCATTGCGGACGGCGGCTGGTGCTGGGTCGAGAGCCAGTGGGGCAAGGTGCGCTGCATGCTGCGCTACAGCGAGGCGGTGGAGCCCGGCACGGTGTGGACGTGGAATGCAATCGGCAAGGCCGATGGCGCATGGCAGCTCGCACCGGGTTCGGACGAAGCGCGCAAGGGCTTCCTGCTCAACCACCTGATCAGCGAAGAGCTGCTGTGCGAAGGCACGGCGAGCGGGCGCATCAGCAACTCGGACCCGATCACCGGGCAGGCGGGCTGGTACGACGTGCGCGTGCGCATACGGCCGGCCGAACCGGGCGAGCCTGAAGAGAGCTTTCCGCAGATGGCGAGCATGCCGAGTCCGCCCGGGGTGCTGGGCAAGGCGGCGAGCGTGCTGACCTACTTTGCGGGGCGGGGCAAGAAATGATGCAGTGGCTCAAGGACTTGATCGGCCCGGCTTCTCTCCCTCCCCCTCTGGGGGAGGGCGGGGGTGGGGGCATCGGCCTTTCAACTGGAAGCCTTGTTGCGATCAAGGCCGACGTGCCCCCACCCCAACCCTCCCCCAGAGGGGGAGGGAGCAAGACGACCCAACGCGCCGAGCCTGGCGAAACCCTCGCCAAGCAACTCGCCCTCGTCATCGACCTCAACGTCTGCGTCGGCTGCCACGCCTGCGTGACCTCGTGCAAGCAATGGAACACCTCTGGCAGCGCCGGCCCGCTCGCCGACGAACGGCCCTACGCCGCCAACCCGACCGGCACCTTCTTCAACCGCGTGCAGACCTACGAGGCCGGCGCCTTTCCAGTGACCGAGACGGTGCACCTGCCCAAGAGCTGCCTGCACTGCGAAGACCCGCCCTGCGTGCCCGTGTGCCCGACCGGCGCGAGCTACAAGCGCAAGGAAGACGGCATCGTGCTCGTCGACTACGACAAGTGCATCGGCTGCAAGTACTGCGCATGGGCCTGCCCCTACGGCGCGCGCGAGCTCGATGAAGAACGCCAGGTCATGACCAAGTGCACGCTCTGCGTGGACCGCATCTACGACGAGCTGCTGCCCAAGGAAGACCGCAAGCCGGCCTGCGTGAAAGCCTGCCCCACGGGCGCGCGCCTCTTCGGCGACGTGAAGGACCCGAACTCCGAGGTGTCGAAGGCAATCCGCGAACGCGGCGGTTACCAGCTGATGCCGGAGTGGGAAACCAACCCGGCGAACCAGTACTTGCCGCGGCGCATCACGCAATCCACCGACGCACAGGGATAAGGACATGCATCCCGCGTTCTCGATTCTTTTCTTCACCACGCTGGCCGGCGCGGCGCAGGGCCTTGTCTTCACGCTGGCACTCGGTGCGCTGTTCGGCCTGGAGATGGCCCCCGGCTTTCTGACGCTCGCGCTGGGCGTGGCCGAAGTGCTGCTCGTGGCCGGGCTCGCCGCCTCGTTCATGCACCTGGGCCGCAAGACACGCGCGTGGCGCGCGGTGCTGATGTGGCGCACCTCGTGGATGTCGCGCGAGGTGATCGTGCTGCCGGGTTTCATCGCACTGGTCGCGTTGTGGTGGCTGTCCCTGCGGTTCGGTGCTGACGCGCCTTGGTCGTGGCTGTTGCCCGTGTTGGTGCTGTTCGGCGCGATGGCGCTCTGGTACTGCACCGCGATGATCTACGCTTGCCTGCGCTTCATCGAAGAGTGGGCGCATCCGCTCACCATCGTCAACTTCACGTTGATCGGGTTGTCGTCGGGGCTGGTGCTGGCCTGCGCGATGGCGGCGTTGTTTGGTGAAGCGCGTTTCGTGCAGGTCTTCGGACCGTGCGCGCTTGTCGCCACGCTGGCGGCGTGGGCGGCGCGCGGGCAGGCATTGCGGCGCAACGCCGGCATCCGCCACAAGTCGACGCTGCAATCGGCCACCGGCATCCGCACCGAGAAGTTGGTGCAGAAATCGATGGGCATGTCGGCGGGCTCGTTCAACACGCGCGAGTTCTTCCATGGCGCATCGCTGGCCGCGCTGAAGAACATCAAGCTCGGCTTCCTGCTGCTGGCCTTCGTGCTGCCCGCGCTGCTGCTGGTGTGGGGCCTCGCGAGCGCGGCCGTGCTGCCGTGGCTGCTTGCGGTACTGGTGCAGGCGCCGGGGCTGCTGGCCGAGCGCTGGTTCTTCTTTGCGCAGGCCAAGCACCCGCAGAACCTGTACTACCAGGTGGTGTCCTAGGCCTGGCTCAAGGCCGCCGGCGCGGGTTTGCATCCACCCCTTGGCCGCGCGGCCGTGGCACGATCCCCGGCCATGAACTTCCGTCAATTGCGCTACTTCTGCGAGGTGGCCGACAGCGGCACTCTCGCGCGCGCCGCCGAGCGCCTGTTCGTCGCGCCCACCGCCATCAGCATGCAGATCGCGCAGCTCGAGGAAGGGCTGGGAGGGATGCTGTTCGATCGAACCGCCAGGCCCATGAAGCTCACGCCGCTGGGGCTGTTCTTCCTGCCGCGGGCGCGCGAGCTGCTGGCAAACGGCCAGCGGCTGGAAGAAGAGACCCGTGATGTGGCCAGCGGAAAGAGCGGTTGGCTCGGCATCGGTTTCGTGCGCTCGCTGCTCAACTCCGTGCTGACGGATGCGGTGCGCGCCTTCCGGCAGAGGCATCCCGACGTCAAGCTCGATCTGGTCGAATTGCTGTCCGAGCACCAGCCGGCGCAGTTGCGCAGCGGTCGCATCCACATCGGCCTGTCGCGCTTCGCCGGGCCGCAGGAGCCGCCCCCCGACCTGCGGCATGCACTGCTCTTCGAAGACCCGTTCGTCGTTGCGCTTCCCGCAGACCATCGCGCGGCGAAGCGAGGCAAGGTCTCGCTGGCCGAACTCTCGGGGCTGCCGCTCATCAGCTATCCGAAAGATCCGCAGAGTTCTTTCGCGCAGCACGTCATCGGGCAGCTTCGTGCGCTGGGCCTGCAGCCGCGCGTGGGACACGAGGCCATCGAGATCCACACCGCGCTCGGGCTCGTCGCGGCGGGGCTGGGCTATGCGGTTGTCGGCGCCTCGGTGGCGCAGCGCGCGCAGAGCGACGTGGCCTTCGTCAGGCTGCCTGCGCTCAAGGCGCTCACCACGGTCGCGGCCGTGACACGCGCCGACGAGGAAGGGCCGCTGGTCGCCTCCATGCTCACGACGCTGGCGGCCGTGCGGCAAGCCGCGCAGAAGCTCTGAAAATCTGAAGCTATCTCCAGAAATCGGCACTGTCGTTCAGGAGTTCATCGGGTGATCATCCGCACCCATGAGACAACAACCACTGCAGAACGAAGCGCTTGAAAGCCTGCGCCAACTGGGCGCCGCCACCGTGTACGAAGCGCAGGGCGCATGCGGCGCGCTCGACGCCGGCCTGAAGCCGCTCGATGCGGCGAGCCGCCTCGTCGGGCCGGCGCTCACTGTGGACATGCGCCCCGCCGACAACCTCATGCTGCACTACGCGCTGCTCAAGGCGAAGCCGGGCGATGTGCTGGTGGTCGATGCCAAGGGCTTCCTGGAAGCCGGCCCCTGGGGCGACGTGTTGACCGAAGCCGCCATGGCGCGCGGCGTGGCGGGGCTGGTGCTGCACGGCGCGGTGCGCGATGCCGATGCCATCGTGCGGATGGGCTTTCCGGTGTTCTGCCGCGGGCTGTCGATCAAGGGCACCGGCAAGCACCAGCCAGGGCGCCTCAACGTGCCTGTGTGCATCGGCGACGCGGTGATCCGGCCCGGAGACATCGTCGTCGGCGACCGCGACGGCCTCGTGATGGTCGCAGCCGACGCGGTCGACCGCGTGCTGGCGAGCGCGCAGGCCCGCGAGGCAAAGGAAGCGGGCTTTCGCCGCGCGATTGCGAACGGAAGCTCCACGGTGGAACTGCTCGACCTCGGTGAGACGCTGCATCGACTCGGCCTGCATTGAACGCGGCCAGGATGCCGCCCGAACAACAAACAACCAAGAAGAGACAAGACCCATGAACAAGCACAAGCGAATCTTCCTCGGGCTCTGCGCATCCACCGTCGCGCTGGCCGCTACCTTGTCGGCGCCCGCTGCGTTGGCGCAGGCCTATCCGCAGAAGCCGATCCGGCTTATCGTGCCGTGGCCCGCGGGCGGAGCGACAGACTCGGTAGGGCGTGCGGTGGCGGAAGCGCTGCGGGTGCAACTGGGGCAATCGGTCATCGTCGACAACATCGCGGGTGCGGGCGGCAACATCGGCACGCAGCAGTTCATTCGCCAGCCGCACGACGGCTACACGCTGCTGCTGGCCACGAGTTCGACCAACTCCGCCAACCCCTATCTCTACAAGCGCACCGGTTTCGATCCTGTCAAGGACTTCGCGCCGGTCGCGTCTCTGGCCGTCATTCCGAGCGTGATGGTGGTGGCAGCCGCTTCGCCTTACAAGACGCCCGGCGACATCGTGAATGCCGCCAGGGCCAAGCCCGGCGCGCTCTCGTACGGCTCGGGCGGCGTGGGAAATTCGGCGCACCTGGCGGGCGAGCTCTTCAAGTCGGTGGCGCGCATCGACACGATCCACGTGCCCTACAAGGGCAGTTCGCCGGCACTCACCGACGTGATGGCGGGGCAACTCGACTACATGCTGGACACGGGTGCGTATGGGCAGATCAAGGGCGGAAAGATCCGCGCCATCGCCGTCGCGTCCGACAAGCGCCACCCGATGCTGCCGGGCGTGCCGACCTTCGACGAACTCGGGATCAAGGGCATGCACATGAATGCCTGGTATGGCTTGGCCGCACCTGCGGGCACGCCGGCCGCGGTGGTCGAGCGGCTGAACGCCGCGGTGCAGACGGCCTTCAAGAGCGGCGACCTGAGCAAGCGCCTGTCCGACATCGGCGCCGAAGTTCGCCCCGGCGATGCCGCCAGCTTCGCCGCCTTCTGGAAGTTCGAACTCGAGCGTTACGCTGGCCTTGTGAAACTCACTGGCGCATCATTGGATTGATGCACGCAGACAGGAGACAAGACAGATGAGTACCACCGCATTCATTGCCGCAAGGTGCCTGGGCATCGTGCTGGCCTGCGCGGCCGCCGCGACCCTCACAGCGGGTTGCGCGGCACCCGGCAGCAACACCGCCGACGCCGGCGCACCGTCGTTCCACGTCGATGTGTCGTGGCCCCGGCCATTGCCCAACAACTGGATCCTCGGCCAGGTCAGCGGCGTGGCCGTTGATGCGGAAGACCACATCTGGGTCTTGCAGCGTCCGCGCAGCCTTTCCGAAGACGAGGCCGGTGCAGCGGCAAAACCGCCGCAGTCCAAATGCTGCCTGCCCGCGCCGCCGGTGCTCGAATTCGATGCCGCGGGCCGGCTGCTGCGTTCGTGGGGCGGCCCCGGTGCCGGCTATGACTGGCCGGGCAACGAGCACGGCATTCACGTCGATGCCAAGGGCTTCGTCTGGATCACCGGCAACGGCGACAACGACGGCCAGGTGCTCAAGTTCACGCGCGACGGCAAGTTCGTCCTGCAGATCGGCAAGGTCGGGCCGCAGACCGGCAGCGCCGACACCACCCGCCTGGGCAAGGCCGCGGGCGTGGAGGTCGACGTTGCGGCCAACGAGGTGTACGTGGCCGACGGCTACCAGAACCGCCGCGTCATCGTGTTCGATGCCGACACCGGCGCATACAAGCGCCACTGGGGCGCCTACGGCCGCCCGCCCAGCGATGTCGAGAAGCCGCAGGCGCGCCGCGCGTTGCCTCCCACGCAGGCCCAGCTCCAGCAGTTCGGCACGCCCGTGCACTGCGTGCGCGTCGCGCGCGATGGGCTCGTGTACGTGTGCGACCGTCTCAACAACCGCGTGCAGATCTTCAAAAAAGACGGCAGCTTCATCAAGGAATTCATGGTCGAGCCCGCCACGGCCGGCAACGGCTCGGTGTGGGACATGGTGATCTCGCGCGATGCGCAACAGAAGTGGCTCTTCATGGCCGACGGCCGCAACAACCAGGTGCTGACGCTGGACCGCAGCACCGGTGCGGTGGCCGGCACGCTGGGCCGGCCGGGCCGGTATGCGGGCGAGTTCCACTGGGTGCACGACCTCGCGATCGATTCGCGCGGCAACCTCTACGCAGGCGAGGTCGACAACGGCAAGCGCGTGCAGCGGTTCACGCGCGATTGACGGGGCGTACTGATCAGGCCTCGAAGTTCAGTGCGAGCCCGGGCGTGGGCCAGTCGTCGGTGGCAATCAACCGGCCGCTACCGGAGCGCGTGACGTGGCGAGTTCGCGGATGTGCATGGCGGGGGCTTTCTATGAAATTCGAGCGGTGGCCTGTGAAAAAGTCGGCCCCCGAATCGCCGCCCGCGCAAGTCGCCACGCGACGAGCAGGAAGACCAGCGGCAGGACGATCGTCTGTAACACGAAGAGTGCGATCAGTTTCACGATGCGCTCGGCCCAGTCCGAGGCCGACTTGAGAATCTGGTCGTAAGTCGCTTTCAGGTTGGGCAGCTTCGGCAGCCAACGTTCGACGCGTTCTCTCCAGCCTTCCTGGGCCGAGGGCGCCTCTTGTGTCGCGTCGATCACCGCAGTCGGTGATTTCTCGATGCCGGACAAGGCGGCCTGGTAGTCGTTTGCCATGAAGGCGCGATAGACAGCCTCGTTCGCCACGGCGCAGAGCGGCACCGCGAAGCGCACCAATAGCAATCCGATCAAGGCCGATTGCAGCCACCGCGGTGACGTACCTCGTCGCCAGCGCGCAATGCCCCATGCGAGCGCGACCCCGCACACGAGGCCGGACATCAATGGGTGCGCACCGATGTTCAGAAGCACCAACTGGATTCCGAATGACACGCTGGCGGCCAGCATGATGGCCGCGAACTGTTCGATCAATTCGTTCAACGGTTTCAAGGCCTGCCCCGGTGCAAAGCTGACGCCGACGCCGCCCGGTGTCGCATCGACTTGCGTACCCTGGGCGACGGAAACAACTGCGCCCAGCGCCCGTGCTGCAGCGAAGGTGGTGAGTGCGCGCTTCAACCCCTCGTTGATTTGTTCGCGTGCTGGGGCATCGACGGGAGCCAGCCAGCAGCCGACAAAGACGGCCAGGGCGACAAGAAGGAGGTAGGCGCGTTGCAGCGGGATGGATTTCATGGTCATTTTTTGCCCTGTTGGCGCCTGATGATCTTGCCGGTCTCGTTGCCTTCCTCGCGGCCATCGGGATAGCGGCGGATGTAGTCGAACACCTTCGCCTGCGACACCTTGACCATCTGTCCGGCATGCAGGCCCGGCACATCGACGGGCTCGTTCTTCAGCAGCCCGTCGATCGCGTCACCGGCCCAGCGCGTGACCTCGACCCACATCCACTCGTTGCCTCCGCGCCTTGCGAAGGCCGCCTTCACGAGAATGTATTCACCCGGCTGCAGCCCCTTGTTGAAGGCCTCGCGCAGCTTGGGCAATTGCGCGGCCGCGGTCTTGCTGGCGGCGAGCACTTCGTCGTTGTGCTGCAGTCGGGTGACCGAATCTTCCTCGGCGCCGAATGTGGCGATCAGCAAGGCGGTTTGACGCGCGTAGCGGTCGGGGCCGGGGTAACGGTCGAACTGAATCTCGTAGAGGCGGTTCTGCGGATCGCCGCTTTCCCACTTGCCGTTCACCAGCGAAAGCTTCGCGACGGCCGCGGCATTGGCCTTCTGATTCGAAAGGTGGGCGTTGCGAAGGCCCGCATGCCGGATTGCGCGCGGGTCCAGGTCGTACTGGCCAGCGCGCGCAAGGCTGGCGCCTTCGACCATTGCTTGAGAGAACATGACGACCAGGCTGCCCATCGACTTGCTGCTGGACCACGAGAAGTCGCTCACCACCACATCGGGCAGGCCGAACTTCACCATGCCCAGCGTGATCGCGCGGACCATGCTGTCGCTGCGGTACGCATGGATCGTCGTGTGGTCTGCCACGTTGGGGATGCCGTTTTCCCAGGAGTCGATGCGGCGCTTGCGCCATTCGTCGGGGGTGAAGAGCTCGCGCGTTTCTTCGTCCCACAACAAGCCGTTGGTGTCGCGCGCGATCTGCAGGGCCAACTCGTTTGCCTTGAAAAGCGCGGTTCGAGCCTGCGGCGCCTGATGCGCGAAATCGAGAATCAGCGCCTTGTCGGCGTTCTGCAGGGCCTCGGCCTGCTCCCGCGAGAGGCCGTAGCCGAAGCGCTGCAGCATGTCCATGCTGGGCGGCCGGTACTCCTTTTGCACTGTGGTCGTGTTCCAGTTCGCAAAGACCACCGCCTCGCGCACCGAGGCCGGCGAGGGCATGGTTGCGGCGAGCTTCGGTGCGCCATCGAGCTTGTCGATGCGGCTGCGCAGCGCCGTCATCGGATCCGTGGTGGGGCGTGCCGGGTAGTAGATGGCGAACTGGAAATGGATCGGCCCCGCAACTGGCGATCCCACAGGTGCGGGCTCGCCAGGCGCTGCGCGAGGAGGTGCTGCGCTGGCCGATGCAGCCATGAAGGAAGACACCAGGCAGGCGAGTGCCGCGGAGAGGAAGGAGGCGCGAAGCAGCTTGAGCATGGGCGCCATTCTCTGGTTTCACGCCTTCGGCGAAAAGCGCGGAGCTGCCCATTCGCATCGTGGCGCGGGACACGGTGGAGGTCGAGATTTCAGGCTTGGGGCTGTTGCGCAATCGCTTCGTTGCCCAACGGGGCTGAGATGGCCGCGTCTCGATACACGGTGTTGTGTAGGGCTCGCCCCACAGTTATGTCGTGGTGATGCCGCCCTCGGTAATCTGAAAGTATCAGCGCAGCGAGACTGGGTTCGTGCTGCGCGCGTTTCGTCTTTGCCGAGAGGAATGCGCCGGATATCATTTGCAAACTGCATGCAGCCTACGGCTGCGCACGCGGTGCATTCGTGAAATAAAAAAGACAACAGACCGGCCCGGGCTTCGGCCATCGGAAGCCGACAAAGTCAAACAAGAGCGACGAATTGCACCGAAGGATCACGGGGGAGGCGCCGCTGTATGCGGCGGTGGATCGAGAGTCACAGGGAGAGAGATAAATGGCGGACTTCAACTCTGCGTCGCTGGGCGCACAGCTGCGCGCGGGTACTTCTCAGCGCGACCGTCTGCTGGTGCTGCACACGCCCCTGGGCGACAACAAGCTGCTGGCCGAACGGCTCGATGGCGTGGAGTCTCTCGATGATGGCGGCTTCCGCTTCGAACTCACCGCGCTGAGCGACGACGCGCACATCGAACTCAAGACCCTCATGGGCCAAGGCGTGCGCCTGGACCTGCAGACCGCGCAAAGCCGCACTGACCTGCGCCCCTTCCACGGCCATGTGACCGAGGCCGAGTGCGTCTCGAGCAACGGCGGCATGGCCCGCTATCGCATCGTCATCGAACCCTGGCTCGCATTCCTGCGCCACCGCCAGGACAGTTGCATCTTCCAGCACCAGAGCGTGTTCGACATCGTCGATGCTGTGTTCGCGCGCTATCAGAGCCAGGGCAAGCTGGCCGTGCAATGGCGCTGGGAGATTGCGCAACGAGACATCTATCCCGTGCGCGGCATCACCACCCAGTACCACGAGAGCGACTTCGATTTCGTTGCGCGGCTGCTCGCCGAAGAAGGCCTGTGCTACTGGTTCGAACACGCCACCGGCAAGGACGGCGACCTGGGCAGCCACACCCTCGTCATCACCGACCACAACGGCGCCTTCCGCGCCAACACCCAAGCCACCATCCGCTTCCACCGCGCCGATGCGAGCGAGCGCGAAGACACCATCCAGCAATGGCGCGGCAGCCGCCAGCTGCAGACCAACAGCCTCGCGCAGCAGAGCTGGGACTACAAGAGCGTGAGTGCGAGGCCCGTGCAGCAGCAAAGCCGCGGCGAAGGCCATCGCACCCTGCAGTGGAGCGACGACCCTGGTGCCTACGGCTGGGAGACCTCCGCCCAAGGCGAACGGCTGTTGTCCAACGCCTTGCAAGCCTTGGAGCTGCGCAACAAGCGCTTCGAAGGCCAGAGCGCCGTGCGCACCCTCGCACCCGCCACCACTTTCACCCTGACCGGCCACGAGCAGCACGACAAGGACAGCGAAGAAGACCGCCGTTTTGCGGTCCTGGCCGTGCGCCACATCGCGCGGAACAACTTCGATGAAGCCTTGAAGGCCGGTGTCGGTGAACGGCTCGGACTGCCTGACATCGCCAGCGTGTTCGATGCATCGGAGGACAGCGGCAATGCCGCAGCCAAGCCCGACACGGTCACTCACTACCGCAACGACTTCACGACAGTGCGCGCGGCCATCCCCTACCGCCCGCTGAGCATGGACGGCCACGGCCAGCGCATCCACCCCAAGCCCAGCGTGCACGGCAGCCAGAGCGCCATCGTGATTGGCGTGGGAGAGAACGCTCCCGTGCACACCGACCGCGACCACCGCATCAAGGTCCAGTTCCACTGGCAGCGCGGCAGTGGCGCAAGCGCAAGACAACCCCGCCCCGACGGCCAGGACAATGCGCCCGCCGCGGATCGATTGGGCGCCTGGGTGCGCGTGGCCGCCAGCGCTGCGGGCGACAACTGGGGCCAGGTCACGCTGCCGCGTGTGGGGCAGGAGGTGCTGGTCGAATTCCACCATGGCGACATCGACCGCCCCGTCGTCGTTGCAGCCCTCTACAACGGTGCTGGGCAGGCCGATGCCCAGCACAACGAGAAGTCCGCCGGTGCGGCTCAGTCCACAGGCAACGCCCCTGCCTGGTTTGCGGGCGAAGGCAAGGAAGCCAAGGAACACGCGCACAACGCCGTCTTCTCGGGCATCAAGACCCAGGAGTTGAGCGCCAGCCAGAGCGGTGATGGCGGCTACAACCAGCTGGTCTTCGACGACACGCCTGGGCAGGGCAGCACGAGCCTGGCGACCACGCAGGCCAGCAGCCGACTGCACCTGGGGCATCACAAGCAGCAGGACGACAACGCGCGCGGCAAGGCGCGGGGGCATGGGGCTGAACTCGCAACGACCGCGCAGGGTGCCATCCGGGCTGGATCGGGCTTGCTCGTGAGCGCGCATGCGCAGCAGAACGCCAAGGGTGCGTTCATGGCCAGTCGCGAGGCGCAGCAGCAGACGAAGCAGGCCGAGGAGCTGGCCACCTCACTCGCGAAGAGTGCGCAGACGCAGAAGGCGCAGCTCAAAGATGAAGAGGCGCCGGACAAGCTGCCGGCCATCGAGGCGCTCAAGCACGTGGCCGAAGTGCTCGGTGCGACGCAGGAAGGCAACGCGGCGCAATCAGGCGGTGCAAACGGCGGCGGCAGCGGCGACGGTATCAAGGCCACTGAAGGTGGCCAGGGCAGCGTTACTGCCTATAGCGAGCCGCACCTGCAGTTCAGCGCGCCCATGGGCATCGGCTTCGTCACGCCGAAGGAGGTGATTGCCGTCAGCGGCAAGAACACCGCCATCGTCGCCAACCAGGACATCGACCTGCCTGCGCAAGGGCAGATCGCGATGAGCGTGACCAAGGGGGTGAGCCTGTACACCGTGGGTGCGAAAGCCGGAGAAGGCGGCGAGCCGAATCAGGAGCGCGGCATCGCGCTGCACGCAGCCAGCGGCAGCGTGACGCTGCAGAGCCAGAAGGGCGCGACCAAGATCGCGGCCGACAAGAAGGTGACGATCGCGAGCACGACGAAGAACGTCGATGTGGAGGCGCCTACGCACGTGCTGCTCACCAGCGCCGGGGCGTACATCAAGCTGGAAGGCTCGAGCATCAAGATCCATGCGCCGGGGAAGGTGACGTTCAGGGGGATGCATAACTTCGTCGGGCCGCAAGGCGATAGTGCGAGCAACAGCGTAGAGAAGGGGGAGTACCAGGCCTGCCCCTTCAAGCTCGCGGCCGCCGGAGCCGCGGGCGTCAGTGCGATATGACGACGTCGTCAACCTCCAGCGTCGCGACGTTGGCCCAATTGCAGGCGACCTTCGACAGCGCGACCTCCATCTACGTGCTCGTCGACCCCATGCAGGGAGAACCCATCCCCTTGTTCGTCGATGCAGCGGATGGCCTCACTGCAGTACAAGCGGCGCGCGAAGCAGCGTGGGGCCGTCAAGTCACAGCAGTGCCCCTTGACCCTCGCGTTCCGCTGACAGAGACGCAGCAACCTTACGTCGTGACGTTGCAGGGGGCGGACGATGAGTGGCTCGCCGACACGCTGGAAATCGCACAGGCCGAGCGCCACGCATCACAGGCAGATGGCCTCGCGTCCGACGGTGCGGGCGTACACCGTATCAGTTGGTTGCAGACAAGCCTATTTGGCGAGGACGTCGCAGCGGCCGTGGCGCAGATGCTTCGTGTCAACACGTCAGCTTGGACCGATGCACGCTACATGCGACTTGCAGACCGCCGTGTCTTCAGCTGGCTGCGGTACGTGGTGGGCGATGCACGGGTTGCGGCACAGTTCGGACGCCTCCGGCGCTGGGTTTACCTGGATGCATGCGGCCGAATTGCGCAACTGACCCATGCCGACGATGGAGTCGAGCAACTGACGCTCAAAGCTGAAGAATGGAAGTTTTTCATGCGCGGCGAGAGGATGCACGCGACCACTGCGCGATGGCTCGGCGAACTCGCTCTCTCAGGCGATCAAGCCCTTTGCAAAAGTTCGCAGCAAGACCGCGAGATTTATGCGCGAGTCGCGACCGCCCTCGGCCGTGCAGAGCGGGCGGCACGGCGGTGGCCGACACGCTTCGTCCGCGCTCGTGATCAAGACGCATGGGCCGTCTTGAGCCTGTTGCACGCCGACATTGAACATGACACCCGCGTGCGGGCTGTTTTGCAGGCTCGGCCTGAAGAGGGAGGCGAACCGGACGAAACCATGCACACCCTGAGCATTACCTTGCGCGCCTTGATGTTGAAAGGCATCCACTCATGAGCACGACCACTCCTGCCGGCTGCGACAACTGCAACAAGAGTGGTTTGTCGCTGTTGTTACTGCGGCCAAGCCCGATCGCCATCGCAGGTTACCTGGTTCCACCTGGCTCGGAATCACTGCAGACTGATCAAAGCGGCCTCGTGCCGGCTCATGCGCTGACAGAAAGCCGCTACGTGCTGCGTTTATTGCGTGCTGGCTATGTGCACGTCTACATTCCAAACCCTCCGCAGGGTGTCAAGGAATGGCTGGTCTATCGCGTCACCGACAACGCGGATATCGTCGAGCAAAGCAATCCTGTGTTCGCGCAAATGCCTCCTCCACCGGCTTGCTCAAACACCGCGCACAACGCAGCTGGCATGCGCCTGCTGCACATCCCACAGGCGCACAAGATCCCGACGGTGTGGATTGCCTACAGCGCCAATCTGTGGAATGACAAGCTCAAGAAGCAGAACCGCGCCAATCCTGAGGCCATGATGCAGGTGGATCTTGCTGGCGGCACTACGCCTGGCAGCTTCCTGCCTACAGCGTCTCGGCTTCGCAGCAGCGTACTTGAATGTGCACTGAACAACCTGAGCATCAACAAGGCGACAGATCACGACTTCCAGTTCAACACCCTGGTACCTATCGTCGACAGTCTTGCCGACAACTTGGTGAGGGCCGCCGCATGCCACCCTCTTACAGCAGGCAAAGAGAGGGCGGTCGTGCTGCTCGACCCCGTGGGGCTGACCACCGAACTGAATGCACTGCGATTGCGCAGGCACGAGATCGCAAGGCGTGCCATCGAGGCGGAGGCAGCCAAGCCAGAAAACGAACATGCGCTCAAAAGCTCCGAAGCGATGCTGGGCCTCAAGGAGTTGCAAGCGCGTGTGGAATATGCCAAGGCGCTGGAGAAGTTGGCTCCAATCGTTTCTTTCAAGGAGTACTCGGAGCCCAAGCCCGGCAATCCTTTCTTTGGCGCCACCATTGCCCCGTTTCGGTATGAAGGTCGGACCTGGGAAGAGATCGAGGGAGAAGGGCGCGGCGCGGGAGCCAATCCGCTCGGAAGGGTATGGCCATCGGGGGGATCGGACCGCGTTCGTCTGGAGGCAGACAAGGCATTGGCGAAATCATGGGGAGACATTGCAGACGAGTACAGCGAGACCGCCCGAGCGCAATGGGTGAAGGATTTTCATGAACGGATGAAGCGCGAGCATCTCGATGTCGTAGCCAGGTTCGAGGCCGATTGGTGGGCGACGCGCAAGAGCGACAGCTTCAAACTCTATTTCGAGATGCATTTCGACGAGGCGGACCCAAATGCGCTATTGCAGGCGCATTCGTGCGGGCTGGTCTATGCGCGCGAGGTCTCGATATCGACGACACCGGCACCCCTCACCACGGGTGAGGTACTTGTTGCCTACGTTGAGGAACTTGCAGGAGACCCGAGCCAGCCATCCTCTGTCATGGTCAGAGCGTTGGCCGCCAATCAAAAGGAGATTCTCAAAAAACTGCAGCCGATATGGGCCATTGAAAAGGCTGGCGTCTATGCGCACGAAAGCCGTAACGACAAGCTGTTCGACCTGGGTGTGGGATTGCTGCGCAAGCTCGAGTCGTCGGGCCTGGCTGCCAAGCCGCGCTATAGCTGGCTTGCTCCTGCGCTTGGCAATCTATTTGGCGGATACAGCCTGACGGTTGCGCAGGGCTTGACTGGGGCAGTTTCGGCGCTCGCCGCGAGCCTCGGCGCCGCGTTTCTGTCAACCGACAGAGCCAGAAAGCTCGTTGCGCGCGCGCAAGGCCTTGCGATGGTTCAGCGCACGACCGACTTCGTGCTCAAAGGCTTCATCGACGGCAGCGTGCTGCGCGTGCCTTTGCAGATCACCATGCACTATCCGGCAGGCAAGGGCATCCTGATGCTCTTTCGCGACCGCGGCACCCACACCTACTCGCAGGCTGCAGGCTTGATTCGCGGTGGCGCCATCGAGATCACCTTGCTGACCGACAACCTCGAGATGGCCAAGTATGGTGGCAACGTGGAAGATGCCATTCGGGACGGCGCGGGGCGAATCGATACGCCGGCCAACCCGAAGCCGGCCATTGTCATGGGGTCGACCGCATGGCGTGGAATGCAGCTTCGCGGCCCTGACTTCGACAAGCTGTGGCTCGATGGCCGCATGAGCTCGGCAAATGCAAAGGCTGCCGCGCTTGAAATGATGCAGGGCAAGCAGGCCATCATCACCACGCTCGATGGTCGGTTGGCGCTCGGCGGCTTGTTGCTCAATGGCCTTGGACTCATCGGCAGCTTTGGGCAGATCAACGATGAGCGTGAAGAGGTGCGCCGGGCCGCATGGTTCGGGCTGGTAGACGGTGCCTCTGGCGTGCTGGGCGGTTTGGCCGGCCTGTGGGAGGTGGCGCTCAAAGCCAGGCTCACCTTGCAAGTGGGACAAGGAGCGATAGAGCGCTCGGTCACAGTTCACTCGTTGCGTGCGGCCGGGCATGTGTTGGGAGCGGTGGCAGGTCTGGCGAACGCGGGGATGAACTGGATGAGGGCCTCCACGGCGGACAATGCGGAAGAACGAACCGTTGGCTATCTGTACCGCGCATCGAGTGTCCTGTTTGTCGGTACTTTCGGCACATTCATTGCCTCCGCGACCGGTGCGCTCGCTGACCGCATGGTTGCCAAGGGTGTTGCGCGCGCTGTGGCCATCCGCATCGCCGCGCGTTTTGGAGCGCAGGGTGTCATTGCAGGCGCACTCAGCGGGTGGGGCACGGTTCTACTCGGGTTGGCAGTGCTTTTCGAAGTAGGGGCTGTCATCATGACGCCAAGCGAGATGGAGAAGTGGGCCAAGCGCACCCGATTCGGCAACAGGTCATTCGGCAAGTTCGCGAACTGGGCAGAGGAGCAAGCTGAACTGGTCAGGCTGTTCTCGCCAGAGCAGAAAAAGACCACCCCGCCGACTGTCCCAACCATATTCTTCCCAATCATGATTCCCGGCAGCGAGCCGCCGCCCGAGCCACAAATGGCATGAAAGAACTCAAACTTTTCAAGCACGGCGAGCGTGTGCGCCTCGAATATGCGCCGCCGCCAGGCACCACCGAAGGAGCGATGGGCGCCAGCACCGACGAAGAGCGCTCCGGTGGCCACGCCTCCGGCATCGTCAAGCGTTATCGAAAAGATCGAACAGCCGAGGGTTTCCCGCAGGCACTGGGCTGGATCAAGGCGACTTACAGGGATGCCATCGAGTACACCGGCATGACAAAGGAACTGAGGGGGTACGGGTTCTTTCTGGCGGTGTTCGGAGGCGTAGTAGGGTTTGGCGCCGGCGGCTTGTTTGTGCTGACTGCGGTAGTGGATGCCCTTCGAGATGGCACGGTCGGTGCGTACTTGTTCAATTTTCTTTTCCTGCTTCCGGCAGGATTGATCGCACTCGCCCTTGCGCTCTGGGTCACCTTGTTCGGCCTGCGCATAGACCTGTTCAAGCCAACAGACCTGCCGATCATCTTCGACCGCAAACACGGCAAGATCTATCGCATCCTGCGTGAGGAGCAACCCGGTTGGAGCGGCCTTTTCAAGCCCTGGCCCGTGCTGGCTTGCGAGTACGACTGGGAGCTCGTCGATGCCGAGCACGAGGCGGAGGTTCTCGCCACGGGTGCGACCATCGTGCGCAACCATTTCCTGATGTTCATCGTGCGCAAGAGTGCAAGCGATCCGACCATCATCGATAGCTTTCAGATCGCCAATGCCAGCTCCCTGAGCGAGCATCTCGTGCCGGCCGTGTGGGAGCACATTCGTCGCTTCATGGAAGACGGCGGCCCTCATCTACCGTCGCTCACCGAGCCGCTGGCCAATATGGAAGCACCGCTTGACTGGTGGCATAGCGTGGGTGCGACCGGCCCCTTTGGGCCGGGCTATATGAAGCGCTGGAACGAACAGCCTGGCTATATGTGGTTCATGCATTTGGCGTCGCCGGTAACGTTGCCGATGTTTTTGCTGTGGGGCACGGGCAACTGGTTGAACTACAAGACCGCCATCGATGTCGATTGGCCGCAAGCGGTGAAGAGCGCCGTAGGCGCGCGTGTCGAGCCGAAGCCGACGCAATGATCGCAATCGAGTTCGAGGCATTGCTCTAGGCAGCACCCATGCCATCTGTTGCGGGAGGCGGCTCAAAAGACCGCTTTCGATGCAGCCAAAGCGGGCTGACCCATGTTGACAGGCAGGTATCCGCAATTTTCAAAAAATCCCCCTCTGACTGCGCAGGAGGAAATAGATCATCTGCCGTTTGAGCTCAAGCATTCGGCAAGTCCACGAACTGGTCCGAGGAGCAAGTCGAGTTGACCGGACTGTTCTTGCTAAATGAGAAAAAGACTACGCCACCTACTGTCCCGACCCGTATTCTTCCCAATCATGATTCCGGGCAGCGAGCCGCCGCCTGAGCCGCAAATGGCATGAAAGAACTCGAACTTCTCAAGCACGGCGAGCGCGTGCGCCTCGAATACGCGCCGCCGCCGGGCACCACCGAAGGAGCGATGGGCGCCAGCACCGAAGAGGAGCGTCCTGGCGGCCAAATCTCCGGCATCGTCAAGCGCTATCGAAAAGATCGAACAGCCGAAGGTTTCCCGCAAGCACTGGGCTGGATCAAGGCGACTTACAAAGATGCCATTGAGTACACGGAGATGACGAAAGAATTGCGCGGGTACGGATTCTTCTTGGCAGTGTTTTTTGGTGGAGTTGGATTTGCAGTAAGCCTGATAGCAGCGATCGATTTTTTCACGACCAACGATTGGTTTCTTGCGCTGCTTGATGCGGCATTTGGTCCTGTAGCGCTGGTTTTCGCGCTTTGGATAACGACCTTCGGCTTGCGCATCGATCTATTTAAACCAACAGACCTTCCGATCATCTTCGACCGCAAGCACGGCAAGATCTACCGCATCCTGCGCGAGGAGAAACCCGGATGGCGCGGCCTGTTCAAGCCCTGGCCCGTGCTGGCTTGCGAGTACGACTGGGAGCTCGTCGATGCCGAGCACGAGGCGGAAGTGCTCTCAACGGGTGCGACCGTCGTGCGCAACCATTTCCTGATGTTCATCGTGCGCAAGAGTGCGAGCGATCCGACCATCATCGACAGCTTTCAGATCGCCAATGCCAGCTCCCTGAGCGAGCATCTCGTGCCGGCCGTGTGGGAGCACATTCGTCGCTTCATGGAGGAGGGCGGCCCTCATCTACCTTCGCTCACCGAGCCGTTGGCCAATATGGAAGCGCCGCCCGACTGGTGGCACAGCGTGGGTGCGACCGGTCCCTTTGGTCCGGGCTATATGAAGCGTTGGAACGAACAGCTTGGCTACATGGGGTTCATGCATCTGGCGCTGCCGGTGACCCTGCCGATGTTTCTACTGTGGGGCACGGGAAATTGGTTGAGCTACAAGACCGCGATCACCGTCGATTGGCCTCAAGAAGTGAAGCGCGCTGTAGGTCCGAGCATGAAGTCGGAACCAGTATGAAGAGCGCTCAGGCGGGCGACTGGCCGCACCGAGACGATCGATCCGATCTCAAGACCCACTCCGATCCCGCAAAGCCACAGCCGTCCTCACCTTCGGTGCCACCGCCGCCGGCGCAGCCGCCTGCGTCATCAGCTGCTCAGCCACATCCTTCTCCCCCTCCTTCAACGCCAGCGCCCGGTACGGCGTGATCTGCGCGTTCACCTGCATGTTCGCCGACACGCTGGCGATGTTCCCCATCGCGTCCACAGCCCGCGCCTCGATGCTCGCGTAGCCCGCCGCCCCCGGCGTCCAGTTGCACGTATACGGCGCGGCTTTCACCGTGCACAGCGTCTTCCCATCCACGATGAACTGAAGCTCCGCAATGCCCGAGTTGGCTTGCGCCGCGGCTGACAGCGTCGTCGTCCGGCTGACCCCCGTTGCTGCGGGCACCGCCACCGACACCACCGGCGGCGCCACATCCGCCGGCGCATTCACCATCACATTCGCAGTCGCCATCGCCGAGTTGCCCGCGGCATCCACGCCGATCACGCGGATCGTCTGCATGCCCGGCGTCATCGGCGTCCAGGTGCAGGTGAAGGGCGGTGCTTCGAAAGTGCAGATCGGAATGCCGTCCGTCCCTGCCACCTTCACGCCCCACACGCCCACGTTGTCGACCACCGTGGGTGAGATGGTGACCGGCTGCCCCAGCGTGGCCATCGCGGGCGCTGACACCGACACCGTAGGCGGCACGTTGTCCACGCCGCCCAGCGACATGTCGATGGTGAAGGTCGATTGCCCCTTCACCGCTTTCTGCTCGAACGCGTCGAAGATCGTGAACCAGCTCGCCGTCGGCGAACGCCCTGGTGCCGAGGCCTTCACCAGCAGCGTCGACTTCGCGCTGTTGAAGCAGGTGAAGCCGCATGCCCAGTCGAAAGAAAAACGCCCCGCCTCATCCACCACGCCCTGCGCCAGCAACACCATCGGCTGCTCCGTCGACGTGCCCGCATTGCGCCACACCGACACCTGCGCGCCCGGCAATGCGGCGCCCGTTCCGCGATCGGTGATGCGCACCTGCGTCGCGGTCGTGCCCGCCATGAATTTCGAGGTGCCGTACTTCGGCCAATCGCTCCAGTCGGTGTTGATGTTCGCCTTGGTGCCCGCGGTGAAGCGGATCATGTTCAGCGTGATGACGCGGTTCGTCGCCGGGTCGCGCCGCTGCTCGAACACGGTGCCCAGCAGCGGATCGAGCCGCCAGCTCTGGCGCGTCCACCAGTAGCGGTCGGTGTCGCTCATCAGCGCCAGGTCGGCTTGCGGTGCGGTACCGGTGGTGTCTTTCACCGCCGAGGCGTTGTAGTACTCGCCCGCGCCGGCGCCGAACACATGCTCCAGCTCGTGCAGCAGCGTCTTGAGCTGGCGGCCCAGGTAGTCTTTTTCGGTGGACTCGGGCGCTGCCTTGGTGATGTCGCGCGACAGGTGCAGCGGATCGTGAATGGCGATCCAGTTCAGGTTCCAGGCCACGCCCTTCTGCGGAAAGGTCCAGCTCGCGGCGAGGCCGCCGTGGCTGTAGCCCCTGGTCGACTTCGAGATGCACACCACCACCTCGCCGTTGACCAGGCCGGCTTGGCTGCATTGCGGTGCCGCGGCGGGGGCAACAAGCTGCAGGTCGCTGACCGGGTCGAACACGAAGCTGCGCACCGTCTCGCGCGTGAACACCGTGTTGACGTCGGCCACGTACTGCGCAAGCCGCCGGCCCGCTTCCGCGGGGCCGATGTCGTCGGCCAGTTGCGGATCAACGAAGAGCTTCAGCCGATGGACGCTGGGCGGTGCCTTGCCGATATCGTTCAAAGCCGCCCCGGCGCCGGGGCTCAGGAACATGGCGCCATAACAAAGCGCCACACCCAGGTGACGCGCACTTGCAACCAGCGAGAAAAGAGCGCGCATCGAACACGTAAACTTGTTTCAAAAGTGTAAGTTTAGTGCGAATAAAGCGCAGAAATTGGCTGTTACTTACATTACAGAAACACATTTCGTATGTTTTTTGCATCACTGGCGCGCGCCGGTGGCATTTTGCCCTGCCTACGACGTCAGCGCCATCGCGCCGGATGTAGCAGCTACTTCGCGGGCGTGATTGACACCGGAAAAATCAGCACATCCGTCTGATGGTTGCCGTTGTCCGAATGAAAGAGCTTGCCGGTCACCTTGACCGGCTGGCCCTTCAAACGCTTGAACGCCGCCATGTTCTTTTCGTCGAGCGCCATGTGCAGCAGCACCACGCCTTTTTCGGCGGGCCAATCGCGTGGCTCGTCCTCGGGAACGGAGATCGGCTCGGCGAGCCGTATCGCCGGGAACTTGAGCTTCTTGCCGTCCGGCGTGGCGCCGTCGGCGGAGAGAAGCGTGCCTTGCAGCGTGACGACGGCCGGGTCGTAGGGGTAGGTCTTTGCGGATGCGATCGAGGCGGCGAGTGCCAAGGCCAGGGCGACGAGAGAGCGGTTCATGGCGGATAAAGTCGGTTGCTGTTCAGAGTTGTTATCTACGCCAGATCGAACCTCGATTCGATCTCCGGCGAAACCTTCAGGGAGTCGCGCAATGCCACAGGAAAAGCCGATGAATGATGCCGAGCTGGCTGTCTTCGAGGCGAGCCAGGACTTCGAGGCTTTGCTTGTGCAGTCGGCGCGTGAAATGAGTGCTGGGGAAACGCACGAGGCCTGCGCACCCGATGTCGCAGCGTCCGAGAGCGCAGGCCTGTCGCAAGCCAGTTCAGCCGAGATGCCGCAACCTGCCAAGGCCGAGCAAATCAATATCTGAGCTTCTGCATCGTCGCCCTCACCCCACCGCGTTGGCCGGGTGGACCACCGCAACGCGCAGCGGGGGCTTGCGGGCGTTACTTCGCGGGCGTGATCGACACCGGAGAAATCACCACGTCCGTCTGGTGGTTGCTGTTGTCCGAATGAACGAGTCTGCCGAAGTATGGGATAGCTAGTTGCTCATCCCATCACGACCGAAAGCCCGCATTCAAATTCTCATGATGATCGAATCAGTTGCCTTGCGTCTGCCACCACCAAAGTTCCGTCGTTGAGATGTCTGGTCCTGCGCCGAAGAAAACTTGAACTGTTGGCAGCCAGGTTGAGTTGTTCCCGAATTCGTTTCGAAGAAAGCCCGCGCCTCCGTTATAGCCATAGGATGACGGTGTTGGCTGATAGTGTCCGTTCTTCCCAAGCGACGCGACATGTTCCCAAGTGCCGTTGCTCAAGCTGTTCCATGCAATCTTGTAGACATCCACGGTCGATTGATCGTTGATCCGATTGGTCACCATGTACACGTAACCAGTGCTGTAGTCGTAAGTGAAATCGGCCTCGGTGATGAAGTTTCCGGTCACTCCGTTCTCGGTCACTTGAAAGCGTTCTTGTAGGGTTACGCCATCTGGTGAGTAGTAGAGAAAATAATGCTGAGGCGATGCGTCGAGTTTCTTGACGGCGAACATCCAGATGGCTGATTGGCCGTCAGCAGAGATCACAGATTGTTCACCCATCCCATACTCCTTGATCGGGGGATTGGATGTGTTTCTGAGAATCGAGAATGGATACTTTCGCCAGTTGATGCCGTCATTTGAGAATGCGACGCCGACCCCATTGTTAGTTCCTCCATCATTCTTGCTATCCGTCGCTGTGTAGTACATGGCATACGAGTAGTGGGTGCCGCTTCCGTCTGGGTAGACGAAGTTCCCCATCACAACCGAGGGATCGCAAGTGAGGCTCGAATCCCAGCCGCTGCCTTCCGCAAGGACTTTGGTTGTATCGGTGATGACTTGTTGCGTATTGGCATTGATCGCTCTGTAGAGGATGACGTCAGTTCCGTCACCGGCACACCACCACATCTTTTGCGTCCCGTCGGATTGCATGATGATGCTGGGGACGTAGTTGTACGTGTTGTGTGGCCCTCTCGCGATAAGAAGTCCGGACTGATCCGCATGGGCGGCGTGTGCAAAGAGCAGCCATCCGAGGAGGGCGGCAAACAGCACGAATGTTCTCGAGTTAATTTTCATCATGGTGCTTGGTTGATGGGGGGCGCGGCGATGTTACTGATTCGGCCGGTGTCAGAGAGAGTGGTTCATGGTGTGTGAAGGCCGGCCCGATCACCCCACCGCCTTGATCACCCCATCCCTCCCCGCCTTCACCAACATCGAAGCCACCGCACAAGAAGCCAGCCGCGCCGGCTCCGAGTCTGCGCGGCTCGTCAGGATCACCGGCACCTTCGTGCCCAGCACGATGCCCGCCGCATAGGCGCCGCCCAAAAATGTGAGGCTCTTGGCGAGCATGTTGCCCGCGTCCAGGTCGGGCACGATCAGCACGTTGGCGCGGCCGGCTACCGGCGACACGATGCCCTTGATGCGCGCGGCCTCGGCGTCGATGGCGTTGTCCATGGCGAGCGGGCCGTCGAGCTGCGCGCCGGTGATCTGGCCGCGGTCGGCCATCTTGCAGAGCACGGCGGCGTCGAGCGTGGAGGGCACCTTGGCGTTCACCGTTTCGGTGGCCGAGAGAATCGCCACCCGCACGGCCGGCATGTGCAGCGCATGCGCGAGGTCGATGGCGTTCTGCACGATGTCGACCTTCTCTTCGAGCGAGGGCGCGATGTTGATCGCCGCGTCGGAAATGATCAGCGGCTGCGCGTGGCCCGGAACGTCCATCACGAAGCAGTGGCTGATGCGCCGCGAGGTGCGCAGGCCCCCCTCGCGCCGCACCACCGCGCCCATCAGCTCGTCGGTGTGCAGGCTGCCCTTCATCAACGCATCGACCTCGCCGCGCAAGGCCATCGCCACGGCGGCGTCGGCTGCGGCGTGGCTGTGCGGCGCGTCGACGATCGTGAGGTGCGAGATGTCGGTGCCGGCCTCGCGCGCCGCGGCCTCGATCTTCGCGCGCGGGCCGACCAGCGTCGGCGCGATGAGGCCCAGCGCGGCGGAAGCCAACGCCGCTTCGAGCGACACCGCGTTGACCGGGTGGACCACTGCGACGCGCAGCGGAGGAAGGGCGCGGGCGGCGGCGATCAGGCGGTCGTAGTGCGGGTGCGGTGCGGCGGAGTGAAGAGTTGAAGAAGACGAAGAAGAAGGAGAAGAAGACGCCATGCGAGCTCCGAAAGATGGGTGAGGGGCGAACGGGCAGATGCAGTCAGCGGAGTTTGCAGCAAGCACCGTTGCCAAGGGCCGGGCGCAAGCAGCCGTTCAGCGCGAAGCCTGCGGCGCAGCAGCGTCGCCGTGCCCGCTCACACGCGCCCCCGCATTGCGCGGCAAGCCCGCCGCGTCGATCAGCGCCAGCAACGCCAGCGCCGCCACCAACCCCAGCGCGATCCGAAAGTCCGCCACGACCGGATGCCCGGCGTGCCCCGTGAAGCGTTCGGCCACGCTCAGCGCGATCGCGCCGAACGCGATGCCGATGCCCGCGCTCAGTTGCTGGAACATGCTGAACAGCGTGGTCGCGCTGCTGGTCTGCGCGGGCGTGGTGTCGCAAAAGGCCAGCGTGCTGAAGGCCGTGAACTGCATCGAGCGGCACATGCCGCCCACCACCATCACCGCGGCCATCACCGCGAGCGGCGTGTCCGGCGACAGCGCCGCGCAGGCCACGAACCCCAGCGCCACCAGCACGCCGTTGACCATCAACGTGCCCCGAAAGCCAAGGCGCCGCATCACCCAGCCCGTGGCCGGCTTCATGCCCAGGTTGCCCGCAAACAGCGCCAGCATCATGAAACCCGAGGCGACCATGCTGAAGCCGAAGGCCAGCTGGAACATCAGCGGCAACAGAAACGGCGCCGTGCTGATCGCCACCCGAAACAGCGACCCGCCGAACACCGACACCCGGAACGTCTGCACGCCGAACGCCGACAGGCCGACCAGCGGATGGCTCGTGCGCCGCAGGTGCCACAGCGCCCACGCGAGCGAACACGCGCCACCCGCCACGAAGGCCAGCGCCTGCGGCCAGTCGATCGCGGTGTGGCTCAACAGGTCGAGCCCGTACATCAGCGCGGCAAGACCCGCGCCGCTCGCAAAGAAGCCGGGCCAGTCGAATGGCCGCCGCTCCCCCGGTGCGCCGTCGATCCAGCGCAGCGCCAGCACCAGGGCCACGGCGCCCAGCGGCACGTTGAGAAAGAAGATCCAGTGCCAGGTCCATGCGCTGGCGATCCAGCCGCCCAGCGGCGGGCCCAGGATCGGCGCGACCAGCCCGGGCCAGGTGATCGTGGCAATGGCTTTCACCAGCCCGCTCTTGGGCGTGCTGCGCAACACCACCAGCCGGCCCACCGGCACCATCAGCGCGCCACCGATGCCCTGCAGGATGCGCGCCGCCACGAACACCGGCAGGCTCTGCGCGAGGCCGCAGGCCACCGAGGCCAGCGTGAAGAGGAGGATCGCGCTCGCGAACACCTGGCGCGGACCGAAGCGGTCGGCCACCCAGCCGCTCACCGGAATGAACACGGCCAGCGCCAGCAGATAGGCGCTGATGCCGATAGACAGTGCCACCGGCGCGACGCCGAAGCTCTGCGCCATGGCCGGCACGGCGGTGGTGATGATGGTGGCGTCGAGGTTCTCCATGAAGAACGCGGCGGCGACGAGGAAGGCGACGCGCCGGCTGCGCGGCGGGTCGGCGGCCGGCGCGGCGGGAGCGGCCGGCGCTGTTGGATCGGGGGGAGCAGAGGTCATGGGCTTGGCGAGCATAGCGACGCAGCGCCAGTCGCAGAGAAACCCCCGCGCATGCCTAAAGCGTCTCCACCAACCGCGCCGACGTCCCATCGGACAGCGTGAGCCGCGTCCACCGGCAACGGCTCTGCGCAATGGGCACGAGCTGCGAACTGTTGGTGCCCGTCGCGAACTCCAGCGAGGGCGGCGCGAGCGCATCGCGCCAGCCGATGCCGTCGAGCATCGCCTCCTTGCCCGCGATCTCCGGCGTGGCATAGCGCCAGAGCGAGCGGCCCAGCAGCAGCGAGAGCGGCGCGCCGAACTCGGCGGCCCTGCGCGCGGACGAGGCCAGCAGGCGATGCGTGATGTCGCACACCAGATGCACCGGCCGCGGGCTCTCGTTGACGAGCCTGGCGAGCGCGTGGTGGGCGCCCGCGTTACGCCGGGACTACAACAGCGCCTCGGCACGTGCGCGCTCGGCGGGCTCCATCGCCTGCGTGCCGGACTCCCAGCGCGAGATGGTCGATTGATTGACGTTGAAGAGCTCGGCCGCGTGCGATTGCTTCACGTGATGCAGCAGGCGCCAACGCTTCAGGGCCGCGCCCAATTGAGGATGCGTGGCGGGGGTGGTGATGGTGATGACGGGGTCTTGCATGTCGTCGATTCATTGCCGATCTATTGCCGCGACCCATGCCGAGACAAAGGGCATTTTGTTTTGGTTTGCCGATGTGGGCAAAGTTGGCGCGATGCGCGATTTGCTCGCCGCCCAAGCGCTCCGTTGAAGCGCTTCTGTTCGTATATTTGTCGACCGCCGCGCCTCACGGCGGGACATCGAAACGCACATCGCAGCGATGTCGATGTGAGGCAGAAAAGGCGACGGCCAAGGTGCGCTAACACCATGGCCGTCTGACCAATCAACGTGCAACAACTTCGAAAGCGAGCACATCAATGGCTGATCAAATTATCGCCGGGCAGAACACGCCCACCTTCGTCGACGCAGCCTCGGCGCAGGACGCGAAAGACATTCTTGAGAACAAGTTGACCCAGCTGCGGTCTCTGCTGCACTGCTGCTATGGGGAGGAGCAGGAGCTGTTTGAGGCGATTGGGGCGGAGCACCGGGGCAACATCATGTGGATTGCCGCGGATTTGGCCGCTGATGCCGATTGGCTCTTTCAGAGAGCAAAGAGCGCTGAACCAAACTGACGTGTAGGGAAAGGGCGGCAACGCCCTTTCACAACTTAGGCGGCGTAAGCAGCGCCGCTTACGGACTGGCGTTTGGCAACGTGGCAGTTAGAAAGTCGGCAAGTGACTCCATGCTGTGCCACCAAAAAATGAAAACGTCTTGCTCTTGTGCCGAGGCAACGTTAGCAGTTTTGAAAACCCCTCGAAGAGCGGCGGAAGCCACGACACTAGATTTCCCGAATTCCCGATGCCAATCGCCGGCATCCACTACAACTTCTTTATTTAAACGCTTGAAGCCATTGACTTCGGAATTCGAGGCCTTGCATTCCAAAGCGAGAACGCGTCCGTCTTTTAATCGAATGACAAAGTCTGCATTGTGGCCGCCGAAAACGCACTGATGCATGAAGGTGCCAAGCTCAGGGAAGTGCGCAATCTGCTTGATGCCACCTTTTCGCTTCTGTGCCTGCACGTAGCCTGCTGTGATCAGAATTTCTTTGACTTTCCCCTCAAGTGCTTTGCTTTCATCTCCGCGCCGCCCGGCTTGAACGGCGCTAACTGTCGTAACTACTGCAGTTGCAAGCTTGGCCGCAGCAAGTTCTTCTTCAGTAGCTTTGCGCTCCGCAACGGCCCAAGGGAAACGCTTGGGGTCCAGGCAGCTTCGCAGAAGCTGTGATAATTTGTTCGCTAATTCCTGGTTTTGACGGAGGACAGTCCTATTGAGAGAAGAGTCTAAAAGTGTCTCGAGGTCGTCTTTCGAAATTGGCACAGCCGCGAGGCTGCGCAGCGCCGAATACTGTTCTTTATTTGAGATGATTCCAGCCAAAAACTCTCGGTCCGTTGGAGTCGTTACAAGAGCGCTCAGTGCACCAACAATGACATCTGCCGCGGCCTTAGCAGTTGGGAATTTTGCTTCATAGTCTGTCAAAGGCTCTTCTAATCGACGGCGTCGGAATTCAGCACGCGCTATAGACGTATCCACAGAAATCTGCGCCTCGGTCCATTTGGTCGGAAATGCTGATTGAGTATTTCTAGTTGCCATCGCATTGTCGTTATAAAGCAAGGTCCACAGGCACAAGAATGCGCATTGCCTCGGAGGGTTCAAACTTAGTCAGGCCGCCGGCGTAGACCCGACCGTTTTCTTGAGTGACATTTTCATTTAGCCATGCCACCAATCGCTGGAGCTGTTTTTCAGTGAACTGCTGTAGGGGATACAAGCCATGTGCGATGTTGATAAGTTGGGCTCCTGCCTTATTCATCGCAAAAACTGGCGGACGCCGGCCCATGTATGTCATGACAATGGGCGGTGGCTCCTTCATGCCTACGGACCACCACGGATTGCGGTGTTTGGCCGTGTAGGTTTCATGAGCACCAAGGCCGCGCGCCCAATCCAAGAAGCGTTCGACAGCTGCTTTTTCCATCGTCGCAAGAGCGCTCAAATCACGTGGAAGGCAGATCAAGCGTCGAAGTGACTTGACGTCATTGATGACATGCCTGGCGGTTCCCGTGATATCAGTCGAATCCGTAATTGCCGGCATGAGAAAACGCGACGGTAATTTTGGCGTATCGGTTCCCTCTACCCACACGCGATTTAATCCCGTTACTTGCCCCCGTGAAACTCTGAACATCTCACCGAGTTCCACGAAACCCTCAGGCTTATCGGCTCGTCCACCCTTCACTAAATAAGACCATTTTGGTTCAGCTTTAGCCGCCGCAACTTGGACCGAATCTCCGCTGGCTAGTTTACGTAGTTGAGCATCGGTTGAAATTTCGGCAAAATGCAGATCGGTACGCGTAGTACCCGGAGCAAAACAGGTGATTGCTGCCGAAACCATTGCATCTCCAAAAACTTGAATAGTCGGATCTACAACAAATACATCCCTGCCGCCGAGCCCATTTGTTAGCAATTGGCGCAAAGCCTGCCCGTATTTGACATCGAGCCACTCCGCAGCTGTGACGTAACAACCTAGGTCGCCTTTGGATGAAAGCTCCAATGTTTTTAGAAAGAAGTGCAAATGCAGCCCCGCTAGCTGGCTGCCATCGTGGCCAAAGCGTTTCAAAGTCCTTGAATACCAATTCTTCCATTCGGTATCAATGTGATGGTGTCGGACGTACGGCGGATTACCTATCCAAAGTGTCACTCCATCAATTCGAGGCAAACTCAGCGAGCGAAAATCGGCTACTAACACCTTGGCTCGTTTAGTAAATCCTGCGGCGGCAAGATTGGCTCGAAGAATGAAGGCCACCACTGGGTCCATTTCAACCGCAATGGCCTTTGCCTCAGGCAGGGCGCGCAGGCCAGCCAACGTGTAGCGGCCCGACCCAGCCCCTGGGTCAACCAAACGTACGACAGTCTTGCGCTGGCGCTTGACCCAAGCAAGCATCCCGGCAACAACGTGATCGGGAGTGAACGTTTGGCCACGACCACGCCGTTGGGCTGGGCCGTTTATGGCGCAGTACGCTTCACCGAGCGGATCCTGTCCGGCTGAGATCGCAGCACGGACTTGATCGACTAGATCGGTATCACGACTGACTGCTACTGCTGACAGCGCAGAACTTTCAAAAACGGTTATGTGGGCTGAACCAACGAGTGACTTAGCTACGCCAAGGAGCGTTGGCATGTCGGGCAGCCTTGCTATCAGCAATTCGGTGGTATCGGAGTTGAGGTCTTGATTCATCGGTAGGGCTAGCTGAGCGAGTTTATGCGAGCCGAGGAGCCGGAAAGAATTTGGTATCATATGTGTAAATTTGATGAATCAAAAGACGTAAATTGATGCTCCATTCTTCCATGATTGATACTCGCTTGCTTCGACAGTTGGTGCATGCTGGGAAGGCGCCGGCCCTAGTCGCCAAGGGAGTGCCAGGAGGATTCGTGCTGGCACTGCGTGAAGGTTTGGATGAGCAGTTGCTTGAGGCGCAACGAGGGCATGCGCGAAGGTTCAAGCGTCTCGAGGCCGTGGCGTCCTATCTGAAGGGCCTTGGCGCAAGGGGTTTTGAGGTCGAACTGGAGCAGTGGGCGCAGCAGTCGTTAGATGTTTGAGCGCTCGCGCCGAGAGAGCATCTCCAAGCCCTACGCATATTGCGAGGCTCGTTCCTGCATCCCATAAATTAGGGAGGAAGGGGTTAACACTGCAATTGCCGGGTGCGATATGGGCCACATTGCTGTACCAGCAGAGATTGAGCATTTGCTCAATGCGCTCGGTATGCCAAATTCCCTTAAATCGACTTGGAGATTCGAATGGAAATTTACAAAAACCTTGGTGGCGATTCTGGAGTAACTCGATACGAGCTGGGCCAGTCCGATATAAAAGTGGGATTCCGCGATGGCTCTTTATATCTTTACAACCAACTGCGTCCGGGTCTTGCTACCGTTGAGCAAATGAAAGCGCTTGCAATTGCGGGAAGTGGATTGAACAGCTTTATTAGTCGCACTGTCCGGAAAAACTATGCGGAAAAATTGGCTTAGGGCCGCAGGGTTTTGTTGAGATCCCGTCGTTGCGGGCACCAAAAATCAAAAAGCCCCGCATCGAAAGATGCGGGGCTTTTTACTTTTTTGGTGCCGGAGAGATGAATCGAACACCCGACCTTCTCATTACGAATGAGCTGCTCTACCGACTGAGCTACACCGGCGAAGCCTCAGATTATAGCCACCTCATCAGGCCTTTTCGGCGTGGTACTGGGTCAAACGCTCAACTTCGTTACGCGAACCCAACATCACGCTCACCCGCTCGTGCAGCTTGGTGGGCTTCAGGTCCAGGATGCGCTGCTTGCCGTTGGTGGCCGCGCCGCCGGCCTGCTCGACCAGCCAGCTCATCGGGTTGGCCTCGTACATCAGCCGCAGCTTGCCGGCCTTCTCGGGCTCGCGCTTGTCCCACGGGTACATGAACACGCCGCCGCGCATCAGGATGCGGTGCACGTCGGCCACCATGCTGGCAATCCAGCGCATGTTGAAGTCCTTGCCGCGCGGGCCTTCCTTGCCGGCCAGGCATTCGTCGATGTAGCGCTTCATG
>Ga0163161_10000145_pt1 | contig 64643 bp, 54 predicted proteins | sample S45metaG_FD_129847 | JGI IMG/M metagenome (GOLD analysis project Ga0163161, IMG submission 129847) | Switchgrass rhizosphere microbial communities from Kellogg Biological Station, Michigan, USA - S4-5 metaG | ecosystem: Host-associated > Plants > Roots > Rhizosphere > Soil | place: USA... | reverse complement strand
TCCAATTCTATATAGCCAATATGATACCATTTTAGCAAAAAAACAAAAAAGAGACAGCATTATTACCGTCTCTTGTTAAAACTTTATCAAATCTAACTAAAAGCTTTTTATTTAACAATTTCTATAGGAGAACGCTGAGAGTTATTTTTTGTTTTGATTGCCCTTGAAAATTTGACTCATTACAGACCTAAAACACCTAACAGGAGTAATGTAGAAGGATATTGATAAAAACAAACAACTAATTAGCTTGGATTTACTTTTTTGCTCGTCGTTTTATTGGCGATCATCTCCCTGGCGTCTTTTATTTGCGATTTGTACTGGGTGGTTTTGATGGAATTGGCCAGCCATTCAGCTGATTTTAAATCCCTCAATGCAAGCGTAAAATCTTTCTTTTTGATTTTAACCTGAACAATGCCCAGGATTGATTCGATATAGGAGTTATTGCTTTTTAGCTGTTTTGCCAGAATACCCTGCTGGGTATAAAACCACATCGACTGCGTATACTTGGTATTGGCCAGATAAACTTTACCCAAAAGACTGTAAGTATTCATTATACCTGCCCTGTTGCCTGTTTTTGAATAGTTTTTTAAGGCCACATTCAAAAGAATCTGTTCGGCATCAGTAAAGCGGCCCAACTGATAATGCATACTGCTCATTTTGATGATTGCTTGTCCGTACCTGCTGAAATTTTTTACGGAATTGTATTCGAAAGCCGCTTTTCCAAATAAGGTAAGTGCCTCATTATAATCTCCTTTTCGCTCTAAATCTTCTGCTTCTTCAAAAAAAGAATTCCCGTCTTCCAGATCAAATTTAGACACCGCTATATTTATAGCACTACCTCCATTAGGTTCCTGGATTTCCGTTCTATCAATGTTTTGAGCTTGTAATTGTAATGATGCAAAAAGGCCGATCAAGGCCAATACAATTTTGGTCATGCAACAAAAATAATACTTTAATTCTAATTTTAGCTAAATACCTGTAAATTAACATCAAATGATGCCCAAACCATATAGGGATGTGAATCGCAATGGTAAATTTCACCCAGGGCAGATATACCTACAATACCTGCAAAGCCATCAAAAGCCTTAAGTTCAGCAAAAGATTTATCTGATGCATCCTTTAACGAAAAACCGTCAGTAACACGTGTCACTATTTTAGCCGCCAGTGCACCGCTCACAATGTCCTCGCCAACTCCTGTGCAAGAAATACCTGCATATTGATTTGCATAGTTACCTGCAACGGTTGCAGAGTCGCTTACCCGGCAGGGGATTTCGAAGCCCTTGCCGCCTGTAGAGGTTGCCGCTGCCAAATTCCCATCTGCATCGAGTGCCACACAACCTACGGTTCCTTTATTGTTTCTCTGATTTAGTTTGGCTTCGTACTCTGATTGCCGCTGTGCCGTAATGGGGTTGAAATATTCAAAACCATTTGTTCTGGCAAATTGCTGTGCGCCATCCCCACTTAAAACGCGGTCGTCGTAAGTCAATAGATTTTGAGCGATTTCGATTGGATTTTTAACATCCTCTACGTTGATTACTCCGCTAAACTTTTCTGTTTTACCATCCATTAATGCGGCACTTAATCTCACCTTTCCATCACTCTGGATTTGCGAACCAATGCCTGCGTTAAATAATTCATGATCTTCCAGCAATGCAACGGTATACACAACGGTTTCTAAAGCTGTGTGCGTTTTTAAATATTCGTGTCCAAGAGTAACAATCGAAGCCAATGCATCTTGTTTTGCTTTTTTGGTTTCCTGGTTGGTAGACGACTCGCTAAAGAAGCCTCCGTGTATGATGAGTTTCATTTTTTTAGTATCGATGTGTTAGTATCAAGATGGGAGTATCAAGTATCGAGATTAAATACTTTAACTGGAATGTGCCAACTGAAAACTGTAAACTGAACTACGCTATCGGAATAACCTTTGGATGGTGGATCACCAAACTGTGGTCTGTTAAATCATAAACATCGCCATCACACATTACGTGTACCACCATATTCTTGATTGAAACGGGCTGCCCCATTTCTACATCAGTTAAGTTGGTATCGGCCATGTTGCGTCCGTCTACTAAAATCACCATTCCTGAGCCGATGGCTTCCATGGTATGCCCATCAGAAATAAAAAGCCCGGTATCTTCACCAAGGCCGATGCCTAAAATACCCGGATTACTCGCCGCAGCATATAATAAACGGCCGATTCTACCACGTTGAACAAAGTGTGTATCTACAATAACGTCATCAATAAAGCCCAATCCGCCGGTAATTTTTACTTCACCTTTCAACAGGGCATCTTTACTGCTCCCCTGATAAATCATGTTTTTAGAACTTGCTGCCGCACCTGCAGAGGTTCCCGCAATTACAACAGGCTCATTTCTATATTTTTCAAGCAGAATCTGATGGATTTTTGTCCCACCGAAAATAGAAGAAAGACGGAGCTGATCACCGCCCGTAAAAATTATGACCTCTGCTGCTTTGATACGTTCATAATTTTCATCAGAATTGGCTTCTTCACGATTAGTGATATTTAGCACCCCCACATTATGAACATCCAACTGTGCATAAGCCTTGATGTATTCTTCGCCAACCTTTTCTGGCATTAACGAGGCTGTGGTGATGATTTCGAATCGGGATTGAATGTCTCTAACTGACTCTGTAGTAATTCGCTTAAGAATTCCACGCTCAAAAAAATTCATGTTTTCAGGCAGTCCAAATTGCGTTTCTGCGAAGCTACCTGTATTTATTGCGCCGCCAATAATGATGAGTTTACCTTTCGGAACCATTCTTTGTGTATTATAATTGTATCAAAAAACCCAAATATATAGGCTTAAGATAAAAAACACGACTTTTTTTGTCAAGAATATTTAATTTATTAACAAACGTTAAAATAATCTAATGAAAAATTAACGTTATAGTGCTTGAAAATAAAACAAATAGACCTTAAAATTGATTTAGCTAAATGGAACGTCTATTTTCAAAATAAATGCATAATTTACAGTCATCAATTTCATTCCTTAAATTGAGGAAAAAGGACTTTTCCAAATCCTTTTTTATATCAAAAACGAACAAAACATTACATGAAGATATCAAACATACAAGTATTAAGAGGACCAAATATATGGTCGATTAGCCGGAAAAAACTGATCCAGATGCGATTGGATTTAGAGGATATGGAGCAAAAACCGACCAATGTAATAGAAGGATTTAGCGAAAGGATCGAGAAACTGTTGCCGAGCATGTTTACCCACCGCTGTTCTAAAGGTGTTGAAGGTGGCTTTTTTACCAGAGTTAAGGAAGGTACCTGGATGGGTCATGTAATTGAACACATCGCTTTAGAAATCCAAACACTAGCTGGTATGGAAACCGGTTTTGGCAGAACACGCCAAACCAAAACAGAGGGCATTTACAATGTTGTATTTAGTTATCTCGAAGAAAAAGTTGGCGTTTACGCTGCCGAAGCTGCTGTTAAAATAGCCGAAGCGTTAATCAATAACGAAGAATACGATTTAGAACACGACATCCGCAGGATGAAGGAAATTCGTGAACTTGAAGCTTTAGGACCAAGCACAGGCTCTATTGTAGAAGAAGCCGTAAGCAGAAGTATTCCGTGGATCCGGCTGAACAAAAGCTCTTTAGTGCAATTGGGTTATGGAAAAAACCAGGTCCGCTTTAGGGCTACCATGACCGAAAAAACCAGTAGCATCGCTGTAGACATTGCCAGTAATAAGGAAGAAACCAAACGTTTGCTTACCGAAGCAGCAATTCCGGTTGCATCGGGCGTTACCATTTCAAATATCGATGATTTAGAAGCCTCGGTGAAAAAAGTTGGCTTCCCTCTGGTTTTTAAACCGCTTGATGGTAACCACGGTAAAGGCGCAACTATCAATGTAAAAACGATGGAAGATGCTATAGCGGCTTTTGAGTATGCAAAAACCTATTCGAGAAGGGTCATTATCGAAAAATTTATTACCGGGTACGATTTTCGTGTACTGGTAATCGATCATAAAGTAATTGCAGCTGCACAACGTGATCCTGCACATGTAAGAGGAAACGGAATCCATACCATTCAGGAACTGATTGATAAGGAAAACGAAGACCCACGTCGTGGTTATGGTCACGAAAATGTATTAACAGAAATTGCTGTTGACCGTGATACTTTAGATTTACTGGCCAAAAAAGAATATACATTAGAAACCATTCCTGAAAAGGGAGAGGTGGTTTATCTAAAATCAACCGCAAACTTAAGCACGGGTGGCACATCAATCGATGTGACAGATATTGTTCACCCCCAGAATATTTTCATCTGCGAAAGGATTTCGAGGGTAATTGGATTAGACATCTGCGGCATTGATATTATGGCGCAGAACCTGACTCAACCACTGACCGAAAATGGTGGTGTTGTTTTAGAGGTGAATGCTGCTCCTGGATTCAGGATGCACCTGGCGCCCAGTGAAGGCTTGCCAAGAAATGTGGCCGCATCGGTTATTGATATGCTTTATCCGCAAGGAAAGTTATCACAGATTCCGATTATCGCCGTAACCGGAACAAATGGAAAAACCACTACAACCCGTCTAATCGCGCACATTATCCGTAGTAATGGTAAACGTGTGGGCTTTACCACCAGCGATGGCGTGTATGTGCACAATACCATGTTGATGAAAGGTGATACCACCGGGCCTGTAAGTGCCGAATTTATCTTAAAAGACCCTACTGTGGAATTTGCTGTTTTGGAAACTGCCCGGGGTGGAATTTTAAGGGCAGGCTTAGGCTTTAATGCCTGTGACATCGGTGTAGTAACCAATATTCAGGAAGATCACCTGGGTATTTCAGACATCCATAATCTTGATGATTTAACCCGTGTAAAGGCCGTTGTAATTGGTGCAGTTCGCCGTAAGGGATGGGCCGTATTAAATGCAGACAATGGTTATTGCGTTCGCATTGGTAAAGATGCCCGTTGTAACGTTGCTTATTTTAGCATGGATGAAAACAACCCTGTAATTAAGGAACATTGCAGAAAAGGTGGTATCGCTGCGATTTACGAAAACGGCTATATCACCATCAAAACAGGCGACTGGAAATTAAGGGTAGATAAAGCCACCCATATTCCTTTAACTTTTGGCGGATCAGTAAACTTTATGATCCAGAATGTATTGGCGGCAACACTGGCTACCTATTTATGGGGCTATAAACCAGAAGATATCCGTTTATCATTAGAAACCTTTATCCCTTCGGCAGCACATACCCCGGGAAGGATGAATGTTTTCAGGTTTAAAGATTTTAAAGTTTTAGTAGACTTTGCGCATAACCCCGATGGATTTAACGGGGTGAAAGGTTTCTTACAAGGCGTAGAAGCCACTAAGCAAGTAGGTATTATTTCAGCAACAGGCGACAGAAGGGACGAAGATATCATCGAAACCGCCCGTATTTCGGCACAGATGTTTGATAAAATCTTTATCTGTCAGGAGAAATACCTGCGTGGAAGACAACAACAGGATTTGGTTGATTTACTGGTTAAAGGGATTAGGGAAGTAGATCCTGATAAAGAGATCATCATCAACAACAAAAGTACGGAATGTTTACAGATTGCAATCGAAACTGCTGAAAAAGGTTCTTACTTAACCATTTTAAGCAACACGATTGATAATACGATTCAGCGTGTTACCGAACATTTAGACCGGGAACTGGAAGCTTAAGGATTAAAAAAACAGTCGTTACCCTGATCCCATAGCTACCAGATCAATTTCAGGGTATAATGGATTGCTTATCCGAAGTGTCAGGACAGCATGATGGAAATTAATAAAAAAAACCTCCTTCGATTAATAACTCGAAGGAGGTTTTCCGTTTTTATATATCGCTCACTTATGCCTGAGCATCACGTAATCTTTTAATCTCATCATGCGATTTTCTTAACGATGCTTTTTGATCAGAAATCAGCTCTCTGATATTTGAAGGAAGCTCTTCTTCTTCCAAAGCCATTTTATATCCGTTTTGGGCAGCATCTTCTCCAAATTCACAATTGTTTAAAACCGTTTTACGGTCGTGACCGGTAAATATAGCCTTAACGTCCATCCAGGCCCTGTAAATTTTACCAGAGTTGGTGGTTCCGGTTTCAATATCTTCACCTAATGCGGCTACTTCTGTAGCTAAAGCCATTTTATATTTTTGGCTTTCGGCAATCATATTTAAAAATAGCGTTTTCAGATCAGCATCGCCATCTTTTAATTCCTGACGGGCTTTTTCATAACCTTCAATACGGTCGTTATTGATTTGAACCAGGTCATTTAATACTTCTGCAGTTGCTGTTGTCGTTTTCATGTTGTTATTTTTTATAGTTTCGATGTATAAAAGCAACACGGGCAATTAAAAAAAGGTTTGTCATTTTTTGAATTGCTTACAACAAATAGCTATATGAGGCAAATTATTTCTTCGAAAAGTATTGCGCAAGTTTTTCTTTTACGAATCGCCTAACACGGGTTACCATATTACCTTTCCGCTTGATTAGAAAGCTTTTAATGGCTTTATAGGCGATAGGATCTTCGGCAATTACTGTTGGGAATTCGACGATTGGCTTGGGGTTGATAATGACGTTATAGATATCGTTTATCCCAGAATGCACGCCCGTTCCATCGTGGCCGATATTATTAACGAGGGATTGTGAGGGGTTGAGTGTTAAACCGCCCTTTAGAAAGATAGAGGCATACCATCTGATTGCCCAGCTGTTGTTCTTCCCTTTTTTAAATTCCTGCATCTGTTTCCAGAAATTCATTTTATTATCGATAGAAAAAGCTGCACGTTTCTTTTTATCGAACTGTTTTAAAAGGATATCAATATCAGGTTCGAAGTTTTTCCACGCTCTTCCCCAGGTAGCCCATCCCCAGCTTGTGGCAGCCCTATAAAAAAACGAGGGCGGAAGTTTTTCATTCTTTAGGGGATACATATAGGCGCCAATATGCATTACCTTCTCCTCTTCACGATAACGGCCTAAGGCGTCGTTAAAATAGGCCAAAGTATGGGGTGAGGTAATCAGATCATCTTCAAAAACAATTACCTGATCGTATTCCTCAATTAACTGGCTTACACCTGCGATTACTGAATTGGCTAATCCGGCGTTATCTTTTCTTTCGATTACCTTAACCGATTTAAAACCATCTGTTTTATTGATGATTTTTCTAACAGCAGCAACATTTTTCTCCTCCTGAACCGTTTTTGCCCCATCAGAAAAGATATATAAATGGCTTTTTTCAGCCAGCTCATTTTGTTGCAGAAATTTAATCGTCCGCTCGGTATGCTGCGGACGGTTATATACGAAAAGTGCTATTGGAGCAAGGTTTTGCATTTTTTGTTTATAAGTTAACCATATCAATAAATTGGCCAATTGTTGTCGCTCATTGTCATTTCGACTGGAGCACCGCGGAATGGAGAAATCTACAAATTAAGAATCAAGTGCTAAGATTTATCAGCTTCGTTTCAATTGCTCGAAATGAAGATCTTCCAACGCATATGTTAAATTACCTAAAATATATGTAAGTTATGGTCAGATTTTTTCGTTAAAACGGTATATGCATTGGCAAACTGTTCTTGTTTTTTCTTTCCAAAAAGATTACCCAAAGTCTTTTTGATGCGGTATTCGAGCTCGATTTTTAAATTCTTAGCAAACGTTTTTGGTGCTTTTCTATTCACAAACTCATTAAACTTTACCGTTTCCGGGGCCGTCATCGAAACTTTATCTTCCAGAATTTCCAAACCTTCGCTTTGCAGTAAAAACCTTAAAGATGTTGGCGTATACATGTTAATGTGACCGTAATCCAAAAAATGTTTCATTCTTTGATCTACACCAAAACGGTAATCTTTTGGCACTTCTACTACAATGTATTTTGCTACTCTTTTTAGTTCCCGGATTAAAATTCTTTCGTGCTCTACATGCTCTAAAACATGTGCCAGGATAATCAGGTCGAAAGTATCGTCTTCATAGGGGATTTTGTAGCCATCAAAGGTCTGCGCACCCTTTAAACTGCCAAGCTTACGGTCTTTTATAATGTCGACACCGCTTTGTGCAATTTCCAAAGCATACAGTTCAGGTGCGAAATGCCATTCGTTTAAAAAGTGTAAAATACTGCCATCTCCAGCACCAACTTCAAGTACTTTTTTAGGCTTTAATCCTTTGCAAACATCAACAATGTTCTGAGCCTTATATTTGGCGCCGAGCATACGCCACGCTACATCGCTATTGGTATAAAAATTATCGTAGGCCGTTTTTACTTCTTCGCTTAACATGATCCTGATTGATTAAATGCCTAAACAATTATCCTGCTTGTAGAAAACCGAGGTTGCTTTTTCGTAGAAAAGACCAGGCGAAATGCCACTGAAGCTAATTTCTTTGAAACCTTGTGCTTTTAACAGCACGCGGGCACCACTATAAACTTCACGCTCGCTGTCATCTAAAACCAATACCCCATTTTCTGATAAAGCATCAACGCTGTACTTGCAACAATTTACGCGGTCGCGGCCATCAACGATAATAATATCGAACTTTTTACCCAGTAAGGTTGCCTTTTTAGCATACTCACCATCTTTTTCCAAATGGCAGAATATCATTTCGGCATTGCCAGGGCTTGTATTTTTCACCTTGTCGAACCAACCTTTATCGTGTTCTACCGAAGTTACAGAACCTGCTCTTTCCGCATAAAAAATAGTAGAACTCCCGGAACCATATTCGAAAATGTGCTGTGTTTTATTGATCCTATCCTTGATAAAATCAATAAACGAATAGGTTACCCAAGGCAATGCTTTTCCTTTGCCATCTACGGCCTGTTTCTTATCAAAAGCGGTGAACCAGCCAATGCTGTTCAGGTAGCCTTTATGTCCGTAAGATAATAATGCCTTAAGCCTGCCTGGCTTAGCAATTAATGTGGTTAATGCTTTAAGAGTACTCAACGTTTAAATATTTTTTGAAATGCTGTGACCAAAAATAATGATTTTAACATCATTATACCTTGTTGACGAAGTTTAGGAATAAATAGTATGAAAAAGGCTGAAATAAAGTATGCGATTACTGTAGATACAGCTGTACCCATCATCCCCATTTTTGGAATAAGGATAATGTTTAAAACGATATTTACAACTGCTCCTATCCCTGTTCGGATAAAGGTTAAGCGACCAAAATTTTCTGCAATTAAATACTGTCCACTTGCAACACCAAGAAATATGAAAGCAGAACCCCAAACATGCACAGACAAAACAGGTGCGGCATCCGCAAATTCTGGTTTAAAATAACTATAAATGAACGGTGAAGCAAAAGTTATAAAAATGGCAAAACTTAAGCTTAACCAAACCATTAAATCATATAAATTCTGAAGTCTCTTCTGGTAACGTTCCTTATCATCTCTCCTCGCATTCAGAATTGCAGGAAAGAGTGATGAAACGATGGCAACAGGCACGAAATTTAAAGCCTCACTAAAATTTACCACTGTTGCATAAGCACCAGCTTCAGCAGTCCCCTTTTCCCCTAAAATCTGTTTTAGCATTATCTGGTCAATTTTCATATAAACTGAAACCATTATGCCCGAAATGATAAGCGGCCATGAAAGGGAAAAGAGTTTTTTAGCCAATGTTTTTTCAAAACTCCAATTGAAGATACTTCTATTTTTTCTGCTATAGGTAATGATATATCCTACAGAAAGCAAAATGGTATCAAAAAGAAAAGCAAAAAAGAAGTAGCTGATTGGCGAATGTGTGTAGATTAAAATAATTTTTATCCCAGCAGAAATTAGATTCCCAATAATCTGCACCTGCATGATGTATTTGGATTTTACCTCCGATTGAAAATAAGAATCGATAACAGTAAAAGACTGAAATACACCAACAAACGAAAGCAATAATATGAACTGATATTGAATGTCCTCAAGTGGATAAATTAGCCATGCAAGTGAAATTAAAGGAATACACATAAAACCTGCAAAAGCTTTCAACCCAAATGCTGTACCTAAAATCTGATCTCTTTTCTGAGGGAACTGGTGAAGTTCTTTTACAATAAACTGATCCAAGCCAAGGCCAGCCAATGCAGCGAATAAAAAAACATAAGCAATTGATGTAGTGAGAATACCATTACCATACGACAGCAAATAGTTTGCAACTGCAATATTGGTTAGCATTTTTATTCCTAAACTGCCAACTTTCCCCATCAAAAGCATTCCTGTATTTTTAAAATACTTGATTAGTGCTTCCTGGTCAAAACCTTTTATGGCGGGTAATTTCATTAACGCAAAGATGTAAAAAAATGTGCGTTAAGTAAGGTGATGTAAATTCAAAATATTTTAATGCTCCGGATATATTGTTTATCAAAGTGATTATTTTCCTTCACTCTTGGTTTCCAATACTTTTTCTGTTGTTTTAACTTCGGGCGTTGACACTGGAACAGTATTAACCGGAACAGGTTTACTATTTAAAGGCGCGCCAACGGCAAGGTCGCATCTGTGGTTCGGCTGACCATGAGGTGGATTTAAACCTTTTGCGGTTTTTACGCCTACCGTTTGTGTTACAGCAGGCTGGGTGGTTATAACCTGAGTAGGTTTGCTATCCAAAGGCGCACCAATGGCAATATCACATCTATGACCAGGTTCCCCATGCTTAGGATTCAATTTTTTGCCTGAAGCATTTACAACAGGAGCTGCAGGAGCAGGTACCGCTTGCTGATTAACTTTCTGCTGTTGAATTGCGGCTGTTTGATTTAACGGTGCGCCAACGGCCAAAGCACAGGTATGTCCGGCTTCGCCATGTGGCGGATTAAAAATCAGATTACTTTTAGCTGGTTGTGCTACTGGCTGAACAGCATTGCTTTTTTGCAGTCCCTGTATGCCGGTAGGTGTTGGAATAACCGCTTGAGCAGTTTCTTTCTTCTCGCTGTTACAAGCGCAAAGAACAGTGATGGCTAACAAGTAAAAAGCGTATTTCATGGGACTGAGATTAATTTACCCAAATATGGCGAAATTAATTTAGGGCTGAAAGCTCTTTTCTATTCTTTCTAACTGTTTCAAATGATGTTTCAAATGGATTTCAATAAATCTTAGCCACTGTTTGGCGTTTAAATAACCCAGCCTTGGATGTTTTGTCTTGCAATCGGCGCTTGCAATAGCTATTGATGGGTAGTGATCATCCAGGGCCTTTTCAAATTCTAGAACAAAATCAAGGGCCTCTGTTTTACTGATTTTTTTAACCCGCTCAGCCAATCGTTTTGGCACTTTGTACTTTTTTGCCGGAGGTAAAGTGCCTAAAAGCAAAATCAGTTTTACAATAAAATGTGTGGGTTTGTTTTCGCCTTTGCCATTTGCGGCATGCTCCAGCGCAATTAATGAAAGAAGGCTTGAATCGAAAATGTGCGAATATACTTCGCTATAGCTCCAGCCCGCAATAGGCGGAATGCTTTGAAAAATATCTTCGGGATAATTAGATAGTCTAGATTTATAGGCATCGACAATTTTATGTATCGATGCCTTAATTTTTGCAGCTGTCATTGAATAAAGATAAGCCGAATTACTGCTTCTCCAAATATTTTAAAAAGTCTTCCTTATTTGACGGGAAAATGAAAATATCAGATAGTGCAAAGTAGTTTTGAGGATCCGCAACATTTTTATAAAGGTTCTGGGCCACTCTCAGGCGTTCATCATCAAAGCTAAAAGATTTTAACAGCACCCTTACCTGCGCACTTAAAAGAGATGAATTTTTGCTAACTACATTGATCATTCTCGATCTGCTATCATCAAAAACTTTCCTTTCTGTATTGTTTTAAAAATGCCTCAAACGCTTCATCGGATAGCAATAGGTTTAACTCTGGCCTTGGTGGCCGTGGCTGAACAATCCCGGTATTATAATCTCCGGTATAACCATCGAAATCGTTGAGGGCGTATTGCCTGTTGCGATAGATCGTTAACTGCTTTAAGGTAATTAACCGTTTATCATCAAAACTTAATACCAGCCGTTGCTGTGGGATCACCCTTATCCGTTGTTTCAAAACTACAGTATTGCCATGAATAATAGATAGTATTGGGGCATTATGGTATACATCGTAAAAACGGAACCTGCCATTGGCAGACGCAACAAGTTCGTCGTCGAGATACACGTTATATTTGCCTGGATTAACAATTGCAGAAATACTTCGGCTGCACTGCGGTTATTTTGGGCGAAAGTTAGGGCAGCAAAAAGCATTGCCAATCCTAAAAAGATGGTTTTTTTCATTTTAATTAAGGTTTCATTTGTGTGTGTCTTAAGCTCATGCCAAACGAATGCCAAAACCAAACAAAAAGGAGTAAGGTTAAAAAAGTTTTAACAATTCTTCCAGATGGATAATTTCCCGTTTAACATCATCAGGTTTTTCTTTCTGCAGGGGATTGAAGAATATAGCCTCCATGCCAAAATTTAAGGCACCATAAATATCAGCTTCAAGACTATCCCCAATCATGATGCTTTCGGCTTTTAAAGCTTTTGCCTTATCCAATGCATATTCAAAAATGATGGGATTGGGTTTGTTTACACCAATATCCTCTGAGATAATCACATTTTCGAAATAGGGATTAAGATTAGAGAGACTCATTTTGGTTAAGGTGGTTTCCTTAAATCCATTAGAAATAATATGCAGCGTATATTTTTGTTGCAGGTAAGCCAGCACGTTTTCTGCTCCTTCGAATAAATTTGTTTTGGTAGGCGAAATGTTTACATAATCATCTTCAAACTGATGCGGAACAGCATCTGGATGGATACCCAATTGAATAAAAGTTTTACTGAAGCGCTCCGATCTTAAAAAATCCTTGGTGATTTTACCCAAGTGATAATCAGCCCATAACTGGTGGTTATTTTCGGTATAAGTAGCGATAAAATCGGTACAAGATTTAAGACCAAGTGTCTCTAATTTATAGGTTTGATAAAGCTCATTTAATGTTTCTTCGGCATTGCGGTCAAAATCCCAGATGGTATGGTCGAGGTCGAAGAAAATATGCTTTTTCATGAATAATAATTTTTACAAAGGTAGCCTAATGATTTTTGATTTATAAATAATCATCCACTTTTGCCCTTATTTCTTCAATAAGTTCTTCATCCATATACTGATAATCGTCTGGGATATCCAGCATGATGATTTCCTTTTCACAGATCTCTTCAGGAAAACGTTCGGTAATTCTTTGCTTGTGCTTCTTCTCCATCACAAAGATCAGATCAGCCCAAAGAATCAGCTTGGCACTGATTTTAATCCTGGCCGATGGTTCAGTTCCCGCTGACCTTACCTGATGATCGGAGTGGTTTTTATAAATGGTTTCGGCAGTAGCACTGCGCCATTTGTTTCTACTGCATACAAAGAGGATATTCACTAACTCTGGACTTAAGACTGTTTACTAAAACTAAACCTTTTCTCCATAGGCCAGATCCCCGGCATCGCCAAGTCCGGGAACAATGTAAGATTTACTGGTCATTTCCTCATCAATAGCGCCAAGCCAAAGTTTAGCTTTAGGCAGATTGGCACGGACATGGGCAACACCTTCGGTACTAGCTATTGCCGCAACAATATGAAGTTCGGCAATTTTATAGCGGTTAATCAATTCTTTACAGCACATCACCATGCTTTGCCCGGTAGCCAGCATGGGGTCGGCCATAATTAATACCTTTCCTACCAAATCCGGAGTAGAAATGTAATCCATTTGAATGACGAAATCACCGCTCTTTTTTACCTTCCTATAGGCTGAAATAAAACAGCATTCTGCTTTATCAAAAATATTAAGCAGGCCCTCTTGTAGCGGTAAACCAGCTCTGAGTATCGTTGCTAAAACCGGTTGCTGTGTTAGCACTTCGCAAGATGATATCCCCAGGGGAGTTACAATCTCTTTGGTGGTATATTGAAGTGATTTACTGATCTCGTAGGCAAAAAACTCACCAAGCCTTTCCAGATTTTTGCGGAAGCGCATCGAATCTTTCTGGATATTTTCATCCCGAAGTTCGGCGATAAATGTATTGGCAATAGATTTTGTTTTGCTCAGATCAAAAATCATAATCATGTTTTTCTGCATCCTATGGATTATGCAAGATGGTTTTACCTTCTAAATTTAGCAATTTTAAGCCAAATAAAGTTAAACTAAATCAATTCCCCACGTAATTAAACATTTCTCCGAATAACGATTTTAACTTCTTGTATTTAGGGTAATCTGATAAACTTTTCAAATTCCAGCTGCTGTAAAAGGTACCGTTTACCACTTTCACTGCATTGACGTATTGACGTAGTATTTTTGTAGCTGCTTCACGTGGTAAAAATTGAAGAACATGATCCGTTAAACAATAAGAATTAACCACCAATGCCGTTACTTTCTCGAGCTGCAGATCATACCAGTTAAACGGCGTACAGGTTCCCGCCCTAAATCCAGGTACATCATCATAGCCCATGGAATAATCGGAAGTGATACCTGAATTCAGGATATTTAAATAACATATCGGGAATTTTAATTTTTCTAACTGCTGACTGGTTAGCGGAATGGTATTGGGATGGAACTTTTTGAGCTTAGTCAATCCATCTTTAATTCCGCTCACTTTATCCTTGTTGCTGGCACAAGGTGTTAATAAACCTACCGATTGATCATTTAATGTTTTAGCAACTCCGTTAATCTTGATATAATCCATCGGAACATCGGGAAAATCGACAAAGTATAATGGACTGCTCTTTTTTGATGCAAACATTTGGTTAGCCTGAACCAGAACCTGTTCATTATTGATCCCTATCCCGGTTAACCTGTCAAATTTCGAACTCAGATAATTATTTTCTTTCTTAAAAACAGCACTGAATATAAATTTGGTTTTGCTGAAGAAACCTTCAGGTAAGTTGGGCACAATATTAAAGTGAATAGTTGGCTGGTGCTGAAATTTTTTTTCGTGAAACTTAAAATCCGGATGTTTCTTCCTGATTACACTTTTGATAATCAATGCCCATTCATCAACAACCGGTTTATCTAAAACCCGCCATTTGTGATGGTAACTTTTTGAAGGCTTAAATTCTTCTTCTGTTTTTTGTTGATGGAGATACTCCTCATATCGGCTGATCATAAAGAAGGATGCGGCAAACACATCGAATGGTAAAGCAGAATTCTCAACGGGAAAGGGAACCTGATATTCTCCAAATGAAACAGTTTTAAGCTTAATTTCTTCCAGTCTATTAGAAAAAAGCAAAGCCGTACTTTTAAAAAAAAGTTCATCGCCTAATGGTTCGTCACCATAACTGATCCTGATGTTTTCGCTCTGTAGAAAATACTGACTATTGCCCGTAAACTCTACTTCCGCTTTAAGGATATCTTTAAAAATAAAATTGAAGATATATTTAATCCGAGGTGTTAATATATTGGAGAAGATGATTAGATGCATAACTTATTTTAACAACGCGGTATTTAAAAAAAGATTACAAGAAATATTTCTCAGCCAATATTAACTCACTAATACCGCCTAATAAAGTTAACGGTAATTTAACATTGAACCATTATCTAATACAAAAATTACAATTAAAAGTTTGCTGTGAATTGCTTTTCAGGATAAAGGATCTTGGTACTTTTCCGGTTAGCCCCCTTCACGATGTGCACTATACTCATCTGATCATCAAACATATCGTATAAAATTGTGTCGTTAACCTCAACTGATTTTATCGCTGCAACTTTTTCAACTTCAAGATAGATATTGGTGGCCTCATGATCGATCTCAAACCCAACGTAACTCATCGTAACGGCCTTTCCGTTGGCTTTTAATTGTAAATGGGAAAGCAGGTATTTTTTAACCAGTTCATCCATCGCAGTCTTCATATTTGGATTGCTCAGGTCGGTTTTTTGTTTGTATACCTTTGCCAAAATAGCTTCAAAGTCATCCGAAAAAATCTTACAGCTTATTTCCAGTGTTTTATCCTTTGCATTAAAGCTCACTTCAGTTGTGCTAACATGCAAAGGGTGTTTTACGCCGGCTTCAACCGAAAAAAAAGCACAACACAGTAGCAAAAGGGTATATTTTAATTTACGCATCAATATTCAAATGTATGATTAACAAAGTTACTATTTAGAGCCTGAAGCAAACAATGTCAGCAAATAACCAAAAAATCAGTAACAAATTTAGTATTTACGGCTTTGTTTAAGGAATATTTGGGCTTTTTACAATTAAAAATATAATTTTAAGCTTTGTAAACTATTTAACGTCCCATAGTTAGCTTATTATTCATGCCGTTACAGGATTTTATCTTTTACTTCAAACTGGGTTGGGAGCATATTATAAGTGCGGATGCTTTAGATCATCAACTTTTTGTTTTAGCATTGGTGGCCATTTACAGTTACCGCCACCTGAAACAAGTGTTGATCCTCGTTACTGCTTTTACCATTGGGCATTCGTTAACTTTATTTTTAAGCGTTTTAGATATTATCAGATTCGATAGCAAATGGGTAGAATTTTTAATCCCCTGTACCATTGTAATTACTGCGATAAGTAATTTATTCAGGAAGAATTTTTCCTTAAAATCGGTCAAGGTCAATTATTTTTTGGCACTGGGCTTTGGATTGATCCACGGAATGGGTTTTGCCAATTCGATAAGGATGATGCTGGCAAAAGACCAGAATATTGGCTGGGGATTATTAGGCTTTAATGTAGGCCTGGAGGCAGGGCAGATTTTTATGGTAATTATTATCTTGCTGATTACCTTTTTTGTGTTCAACTATACCCGTATAAAACGCATCAGCTGGGTTTTATTTGTATCGGCAGCCGTATTTAGCCTGGCTTTAAAAATGGCTTTAGAAAGAATTCCTTTTTAACAAAACATATGATGAATAAACTGTATACTCTAACTGGTCTATTGCTCTTCTCGGGTAGTTTGACCATGGCCCAAAACATTTTGAACAATCCTGGCAGCAATCATGGAAATAAGTTCGAACAGCTGGGCACCATTTTACCTACACCCAATGAGCAGCGTACGGCCAGTGGGGCACCAGGTGTTAAATACTGGCAGCAACGGGCCGATTATAACATCAAATGTGAACTGGATGAAAAAAACCTGTTGTTAACTGGATCTGAAACGGTAACCTATACCAACAATTCACCAGATCCATTAACTTATATCTGGTTACAGCTTGATGAAAACGAACACAGTACTGATAAAAGTGCAAACTATCAGGATGCAACCAAAATGCCTGCTTTCGGTACAACCAAAAACTTAGATCAGCTAAGTGCTACAGGAAACAATGGCTATGGAATTAATATAACCAAACTCACTGATGCAACAGGTAAAAACCTAAAATACACGGTTAACAAAACCATGATGCGGGTTGATTTACCAGTTGCCTTAAGAACTGGCCAGAAATTGATCTTCAACATTGATTGGAACTATAAAATCACCGACAGAATGAGTGTTGGTGGCCGCGGTGGTTACGAATTTTTCCCAACAGATGGAAACTATCTGTTCACCATGACGCAATGGTACCCACGCTTATGTGTATATAGCGATTTTCAGGGATGGCAGAACCATCAATTTACTGGCAGAGGGGAGTTTGCTTTAACTTTTGGAGATTTTAAAGTGCAGATGACCGTTCCTGCAGATCACCTGGTGGGCTCAACCGGAGAATGTATCAACTACAGCGCTGTTTTAAACCCAACACAATTAGCCAGATACAATTCGGCAAAAACCGCAGCTGCACCCGTAGAAATCCAAACCTTAGCAGAAGCCAAAACTGCCGAAACCAAAAAATCGACAGCTAAAAAAACCTGGGTTTTCAATGCCAATAATGTGCGCGATTTCGCCTGGACTTCTTCACGTAAGTTTATCTGGGATGCCATGCCTCAAAAAATCCAGGCCAACAACAACACGGTAATGTGTATGAGTTTTTATGGAAAAGAAGCTTACAGTCTGTACAGTAAGTTTTCTACCCGTGCTGTTGCACATACCATTAAAACCTATTCAGATTTTACCATTCCTTATCCATATCCGGTTGCACAGAGCATCGAAGCCGCTAATGGAATGGAATATCCGATGATCTGTTTCAACTATGGCCGTACCGATGCGGATGGAACATATAGCGAAAGCACTAAAAACGGCATGTTAGGTGTGGTGATCCACGAGGTAGGCCACAACTTTTTCCCAATGATCGTGAACAGCGATGAGCGCCAGTGGACCTGGATGGATGAAGGTTTAAACTCCTTTGTTGAATATTTAACCGAAGAACTTTGGGACAATAAATTTCCAAGCAAAAAAGGTCCGGCTTATACCATTGTTGACTACATGAAACTGCCTAAAGATGAGTTGGAACCGATTATGACCAACTCTGAGAACATTGCCCGCTTCGGTCCGAATGCCTATTCAAAACCTGCTACAGGCTTAAATATCCTTCGCGAAACCATTATGGGAAGAGAACTTTTTGATTATGCCTTTAAAGAATACTCGAGGAGATGGGCTTTTAAACATCCTGAACCAGCTGATCTTTTCCGCACCATGGAAGATGCCAGCGGCGAGGATTTAGATTGGTTTTGGAGAGGTTGGTTTTACGGAACTGATCCCTGCGACATCTCATTGGACAGCGTAAAATTCGCGAAAGCAGATTTCCCGAAAGAAGTTCCTGCAGCAAGATCCAGAATGGTGAAAATAGATAAACCTGCGGTTAATGCTTTTGAGGATATTTCAAAAATCAGAAACCGTGAGGATAAGAAAATCAATTTCTATACAGATAAGAATACTGCTGCTCAGGATTTTTATTACAAATATGATAGAGGACTGGTTACCATTGACACCACAATTGCGACAAAAATGGATATGACCCCGCCTGTTGAAGTTGTTCCAGACGGCGATCAGGGCAAATACGATAATAAATTTTTATATGAGTTAAGCTTTAGCAATAAAGGCGGCTTGGTAATGCCTGTAATAGTTGAGTTTACCTATAAAGACGGCACGAAAGAAATTGACCGCATTCCGGCGCAGATCTGGAGACACAATGAACTGAAAACTTCTAAGTTTTATGTAAAAGATAAAGAAGTGGCTTCAATTTTAATCGATCCACTGCGCGAAACCGCTGATATTGATACATCAAACAATGCCTGGGGCGGTAAAGCCAAAGAAAGCAAGTTTAAAGTATATAAAGCAAAAACTGGTGGAGCGGTTAGAGGCCAATCAATTGGTAAAAACCCAATGCAGGCCGCTACGGGTAAATAATAATTTCAGTGTTCTGTCATCCTGAGCTAGCTTGCACTGCGCATCGTCGAAGTGAAGGATTTATGATGACTTAATTGTTGACAAAATCCCTGTTGAAGAAATTCAACGGGGATTTTTTTATTGGATTTTAGGTAGAATATTCAATAAGAAGTTTCTAATATTGGTTACTGTGATCTCATTTGATGATAAGTAAGTTTCACTGTTCGGCGTAATGATATACCTATATTTTGGTTCAAGATCTTTTATGCAGCTGATAAATCCTTTAGATACCGAAGGTGCATTTGACAATTTAATTTCAATACATGCAACTGGAGTAACTCCCTGCACAAGAATTAAATCACATTCTGCCCCGGTTTGGGTCCGATAAAAGAAAAGTTCAGTCTGCTTTTCCTTTACTTGATAAATTTGTTCTATCACATAACCTTCCCAGGATGCTCCTACGCCCGGGTGACCGAACAGATCAGTATAACCTGGTATATTCAGTAAACGGTGCAAAATGCCAGTATCCCTTATATAAGTCTTAGGAGACTTAATTAATCGCTTTTTTGCATTCACAAACCATGGATGTAAACGTCTGATTAAAAACCCACCTTCTAAAAAGTCCAAGTATCTATTAACGGTAGGTGCACTTACTCCTAATGACCTTGCAAAGGATTCTCCGTTAAATAAATTTCCATTTAAATGGGCAAGCATGCTCCAGAAATTCCTGAGCAAAGTAGGGGCTAAATCTACACCAAACATCTTTGCTAAGTCTCTTTCCACATAACTTACAATAAAATCATCAATCCATTCTTTGCTAAGTAAGTCATTTTCTGACAATAAAGATTCCGGAAATCCACCACGAAACCAATGCTCTTCCAAACCTATTGTATCTGGGAGTTCCGTCAGTCCGATAGTGCATAATTCGTTATAAGAAATTCTACCCGCCAATGTTTCAGAAACGCCTTTAACCAATTCAGGCGATGCTGATCCAAGCAATATGAATCTTCCTGGTGTTCTCTTCGCATCGATTAATGGACGTAGTAGAGAAAATAGTGTCGGCAACAACTGAACCTCATCAATAATTACAGTATGATCTTGTAAACTCTCTAAAAAAGTATAAGCATCTTGTAGTTTAGCAACATCCCTCGGATTTTCCATATCAAGATATATATAGTCATTGCTTAATTCTTTTGCCAATGTCGTTTTTCCAACCTGCCGCGGTCCGAGAATAGCGACAGCCGGTGATTTTTTAAGCCTATTTCTTAATTGAGATGCAAGATTTCTGATAATCAACATATACAAATGTATACATTAACCTAGTAAATCGAAAGTTTAACTTTCGATTTACTAGGTTAATGTGCTGTAATGTGCTTTAAATGCACTTTATAAATTTAGCGAAATTAGCTTGTTATAAAAAAACAGTAAAGTTTTCTGACTTTCTCCTGTTTTACTCTTTACTGCTTAAACCGTATATTTGATATACTCATGAAATTTAAAATCACCTCAGAATATCAGCCTACCGGAGATCAGCCTAGCGCTATAAAACAATTGGTTGATGGCGTAAATGCCAACGAACATTATCAAACGTTATTGGGGGTTACAGGATCGGGAAAAACCTTTACAGTTGCCAATGTGATTGAGCAGACCCAAAAACCTACCCTGATTTTAAGTCACAATAAAACTTTGGCCGCACAGCTTTACGGTGAGTTTAAAAACTTTTTCCCCGAAAATTCGGTGAATTATTTTGTTTCTTATTACGATTACTATCAGCCAGAGGCTTTTATAGCTTCAAGCAATACTTATATCGAAAAAGATCTGAGCATTAACGAAGAGATCGAAAAACTACGTTTACGCACCACCTCTTCATTAATGAGTGGCCGCCGTGATATTATTGTGGTATCCTCCATATCCTGCATTTATGGTATGGGTAATCCGGAAGATTTCTCCAGAATGGTTTTCCGTTTTGGCGTAGGTTTGAGGATCTCAAGAAATGCATTTTTACACAGCCTGGTCGAGATTTTATATTCCCGTACCACAACGGAGTTTAAACGTGGAACGTTTAGGGTGAAGGGCGATACGGTAGATATTTATCCTGCTTACCTTGATCATGCTTACCGCATTTCATTTTTCGGCGATGATATCGAAGAGCTTTCAGCCATTGATCCTGTTTCAGGTAAAACTTTGGAGAAACTCGAAGATATGGCCATTTATCCTGCCAACCTTTTCGTTACACCAAAAGACAGATTTAATTCATCGATTTGGGGTATTCAGGAAGAACTTGAAATCCGCAAGAACCAATTAATTGCTGACCGCCATTTACTTGAAGCAAAAAGACTGGAAGAACGGACCAATTTCGATATCGAAATGATGAAGGAACTTGGTTACTGTTCAGGTATCGAAAATTATTCGCGTTTCTTTGATGGAAGGCAGCCAGGCATGCGCCCTTTCTGTTTACTGGATTATTTCCCGGAAGATTACTTAATGGTAATTGATGAAAGTCATGTTACCGTTCCGCAGATTAGGGCGATGTATGGTGGAGACCGATCGCGTAAGTTATCTTTGGTTGAATATGGTTTCCGCTTACCGGCTGCGCTAGATAACAGGCCTTTAAACTTTAACGAATTTGAAGCCCTTGCCCCACAAACCATTTATGTGAGCGCAACGCCAGCCGAATATGAACTGGAAAAATCAGAAGGTGTGGTGGTAGAACAGGTAATCAGGCCAACCGGTTTGCTAGACCCTGTTATCGAAATCAGACCTGCCATTAACCAGGTTGATGATCTTTTGGATGAAATAGACACTACCATCAAAAATGGCGGACGTATTTTGGTAACCACTCTAACCAAACGCATGGCTGAAGAATTAACCAAATACCTCGATCGCTTAAATATCAAGACCAGGTACATCCACTCCGAAATTAAAACCTTAGAGCGTGTAGAAATCCTCCGTGGCTTACGTTTGGGAGAGTTTGATGTTTTGGTTGGAATCAACCTTTTACGTGAAGGATTAGATTTACCAGAGGTTACCCTCGTTGCCATTTTAGATGCCGACAAAGAAGGCTTTTTACGTTCAGAAAAATCATTGATCCAAACCATTGGCCGTGCCGCCCGTAACGATAAAGGGCGCGTAATTATGTATGCAGACGGCATCACTGAAAGCATGGAGAAAACCATTTCGGAAACAAACAGGCGTAGAGATATACAGATTGCCTACAACCTTGAACATGGCATCACACCTAAAACCGTTGGCAAATCGAGAGAAGCCATTTTAGAGCAAACATCGGTGCTCGATTTCTCGCAGAAAGCCAGCGATAATAAGGCAAGGGCTTACGTAGAAAATGCCGAAATCAGCATTGCTGCCGATCCGATAGTGCAGTACATGGGTAAAAATGAATTGCAAAGAGCAATTGATACTACCCGCAAGGATATGCAGAAAGCAGCGAAAGATATGGACTTTTTACAGGCAGCAAAACTGCGGGATGAAATGTTTGCTTTAGAGAAAATGTTCAACGAAAAATTCGGCAAGTAACGATTTAGTTTTATAGCATGATTTTTAGATAATTTGGATTACAATTGCAGTCAATAAGTTATCTAAAAATCATCAAATGAAATCTTTTAAACTAACAGCACTGATCGTACTCGGTGTTATGGGCATGAAAAGTTATGCCCAAAATGCTTCGGCAATTTCGCTGCCACTGGCGGGTAATGCCTACAGTTCCTTACACCAGGATTCAGAGAGAACCTTATCCAATAGCGGGATTGTAAACTGGTCTGATCAAAAAGAATATTTTACGGCTTATTTCAGGATTTCTAAACCCGGAAGGTTAATGATCTCGCTGCGCGATAAACCTGTTTTGGACGGACAATCGGTCTTGGAATTCTCTATTAATAATCAACCAAAAAAAATAAGTTTTGATGAAGCTAAACCTTTCGCTGGCAAGATTGGCGAGTGGACCATTAAAGATACCGGCTATGTGGCCCTAAGCATTAAAGGAATAAGCAAAAGTGGCGCTAAGTTTCCTTCCATACAAACTTTATCCATTGATGGAACAGCCATCGAAGGTAAAACGGCCTATGTTAAAAACAATGAGGGAAACTTTTTTCATTGGGGCAGACGGGGGCCATCGGTTCATTTAGGTTATCAACAGCCTGAAAACGTAAATGCGGAGTGGTATTACAACGAAGTAACTGTACCAAAAGGCGAAGATATTTTAGGCTCTTATTTTATGGCCTGCGGCTTTGGTGAAGGCTATTTTGGCATGCAGGTAAACAGCCCAACAGAAAGGCATATCCTGTTCTCCGTTTGGAGCCCTTTCAATACCGACGATCCTAAAAGCATCCCTGAATCGCACAAAATTAAAATGCTTAAAAAAGGTGAGGGGGTACACACCGGAGAATTTGGCAATGAAGGCGCAGGTGGCCAAAGCTATTTAAATTACCTATGGAAAGCCGGAAATACCTATAAATTCTTACTCCATGGTGTACCTGGAAAAGATAGCTTAACTACGTATACCGCATATTTCTTTGCCCCTGAAACCAATAAATGGCAGTTAATAGCCAGTTTTACCAGGCCACAGACAAAAACTTATCTAAAACGCTTCCATTCCTTTTTAGAAAACTTCTCACCAGTACAGGGTGACTTATCCAGAAAAGTTTCGTTCGATAACCAATGGATCTGCGATGATAAAGGCACCTGGATCGAGTTAAAGTCTGCCCGTTTTACCACCGATAATACCGGAGTAAAAGGTTACCGGATGGATTATCAGGGAGGAGTAGATAAAGGTGTTTTTTATTTAAAGAATGGTGGTTTCTTTAACGATTATACGAAACCAGGAAAAATCTTGACCAGAACTTCGACTGGTAAAAAACCACAAATAGATTTTAGCAAATTGCCATAACATTCAAAATAATTATGGAATTTTGACGCTTTCATCATTATCTTATTACAGCAAACATGGACGGGCAAAACAGAAAAGACATTTATCCAGGATTAGAAGTCGGAATTATCCTGAAGAAAGATCAGCGGTCGGGAAACATCACTTACGGAACGGTTAAAAATCTGCTTACTTCTTCCGCATTTCATTCGAGAGGGATAAAAGTCAGACTCGAAGACGGCCAGGTTGGCCGCGTGGCTGAAATAGTTGAAGACTAATGACAGGCAGAAGATAAGTTTTCTGTAAAAAGAAGCCTTATAAAGGTTGACTAAAACCATTATAGGCCTTTATACGTATTATATTGTAATCAAATTGCAATTAAAGGCGGAAAAAGTAACAAAATAAATTTTACGACGTCTATATTTGTAACAACAGTAATTTAAAGAATGGTATTAGTAAAATTCATTTTCATCACGATATTGGTACTTTGGCTGATCAGAATGTTGATCAGGCTAATTCTGCCAATGCTGTTTAATAACCTCGCGAGCAAGATGCAAAGTCAGGCTACCGGACAGCAACAACAGAAACGGTCAAAACCTGAAGGTTCTATTTCGATAGATTATATGCCTCCAAAGCCCGATCAAAGTAAAACAGATAAACTCGGCGACTTCGTAGATTACGAAGAAGTAAAATAAAAAGAGCCCTGAACTTGTTTCAGGGTTTTTTGTTTTTAATCTACTGCAGTAATCAGGATTTCAAAATGTTACCTTGTCAGAATGCAGAATGGCTGGCGCCACCATCGACAACCGATACCGTTCCCGTTACATACTTAGCGCGAGGCGAAACCAGGAAAACGGCCATATTGGCCATATCCTGTGGCTCGCCAAAATCTTTTAAGGGTATTTCACTTTCCGCAAATTTTCGGCGTTCATCACCTGGGAAATAAGAGCGGATATTATCGGTATCAATCAGCCCAGGCTGTAAACAATTTACCCGGATCCCATATCTACCTATTTCACCGGCAAGCTGCTTAGACCACATGGCCAAGGCCGCCTTAGCCACTGCAGATACATTTAAAGAGCGTAACTCATACGTACTGGTGATATTGAGTATGACACCCTGATTGCGGGCGATGAAATGTGGCAATAATCGTTGTGTAAGCAGCCGAGGTCGCTCAAAATCGAGACCCATAGTTTTAATCCAGGGCTCCTCTGATCCTGAAATAGCAACTGGCTGACTTTGACCAGCATTGTTAATGAGAATATCGATGTGGCTAAGTGCAGATAAGGCCGCGGAAGCAATGATCTCCGGAGCATTGGGTGCAAGTAGGTCATGTGCAAAGATCACGGGCTCCGGATGACCAAGGGCAACGATTTCCCTACGAAGACTCTCTAATAAATCTTGATTACGCCCGGTAGCAAAAACTTTCACCCCTTCTGACGCGAGCTCCTTTACAATAGCCCTACCAATTCCTTTACTGGCACCTGTAACTAAAGCTGTTTTTTCTTTTAAATATAAGTCCATATTTATTTGCTTTTAAAATGACCTTGCAATAATAACTCATACCACCTATTTTTATAGGATGCACAACCACTTGTACGGTACTAACAAATTCGTAAGTAATGACAGCCAGGAAAGAAAACTCGACCTATACGCTTAATGAAAAATTTATAACCGATTGCGACCTCACCTATGCGGCTAACAAAATAGGCGGAAGGTGGAAAATCGTCATATTAGATAAACTTGGGAACAAAAAATTAAGGTTTGGCGAACTGCGAAAAGAATTTCCATATATATCCGAAAGAATGTTGACCCTACAGTTGCGCACATTGGAACAAGATGATCTTGTAAAACGGACAGTTTTCGCCGAGGTACCTCCAAGAGTAGAGTATGAACTAACGCCAATGGCGATAGAGTTTCTGCCAATTTTTTGTCAGTTAAGTGCCTGGGGTAAAAAAAATAAAGCGTTAAATAATCGGTAAATAGAATTAGCACTTTTTCAAGAAAAACTAATCTTTTTTAGGAGTGGTCCGATTTAACAAAAAGCCAGCAGTTATAAATAATTACTGGCGAAAGGAGTGGTCCCGACGAAGCCAGAACAAGCTTTATTTAAACAATCTCCTGACTAACAATTACTTGCAAAACACGATTACTACTCACTAACGATCCAAAATGACTGTTATTGGGCTCAAATGTTATCATTCAAATTTACGAAATGAATTCGTTTAACACAAGAAAAATCATCTAAACACAACCAGCTACAAAATATCAAGAAAATTAATAAATGATTTTCGCGAACATTTCAGTAACAACAACACATACGTTTACCCTAATTCTATTACAATTATTAATTATATTTACCCTAATTCTGTGACAGAAAAGCAATTAATTAACCCTAATTCTGTGACGAAATATTCATTAATTAACCCTAATTTTGTAACAACAAGTAATTTTGGAATTAAAGTTTGTCAAATGTTCGATAGGATAATATTTACAGAGTTAGAAAAATGGTTTACCAAATCAAATCGTAAGCCATTAGTGATACGAGGTGCTAGACAGGTAGGTAAGACGACGGTTGTTGGGCAATTTTCAAAAAAATTTAAGCAGTATATCTATCTCAATCTGGAGCTTGCTGTTGACAGAAAGCCTTTTGAAGAGTTCACAACTATCGAATTACTCGTGCAGTCTTTGTTTTTTATTAAAAATCAGTCACTTACCCAAAGAAACGATACGCTTTTGTTTATCGATGAAATACAGGAAGTGCCTGAGGCTTTAAACATTCTACGTTATTTTTATGAAGACCAACCAGGGATTGCGGTAATAGCCGCGGGCAGTATGCTCGAAACTTTATTTGATAAAAACATTAGCTTTCCTGTCGGAAGAGTGGAATATATGGTTTTAAGACCTGTTTCTTTTCCAGAGTTTTTGAGTGCTATGGGTGAGCGGGAAGCGATAAATTATTTACAACAAGTACCCGCACCACCCTTTACACATGATAAACTCATGCAGCTATTTCATACCTATGCACTTATAGGGGGAATGCCAGAAGTTATTAAAGAGTATAGTAAAAACAAAGATCTACTGGAATTGTCATCAATCTTCGATTCGTTGATTACGGCATATATGGACGATGTTGAGAAATATGCCGGTACAAATGCACAGGCATTACATATAGGTCATGCGATAAGGGCATCATTTGGACAGGCCGGTCAGCGTATTAAATTTGAAGGTTTCGGAAATTCGCCCTACCGGTCCAGGGATATGGGAGAAGCATTAAGAACGCTGGAAAAGGCCCTGTTAATTGAGCTCATTTACCCCTCAAGTGATGTAAAACTGCCTTTGCTGCCAGATTATCGGAAATCTCCAAGGCTTCAGGTGCTGGATACTGGAATGCTTAATTATTTTGCTGGTATACAGACAGAGATTTTAGGAACTGATGATTTAAATAAAGTTTATCAAGGGACCTTAATTGAGCACTTGGTTGGTCAGGAGTTATTAGCCACACAGTTTAAATCCTTAAGTGCACTCCATTTTTGGGTACGGGAGAAGACTACTTCAAGTGCGGAGGTGGACTACGTTGTACCTTTTGAAGGGCAACTAATTCCGGTAGAAGTGAAATCAGGAGCTGAAGGTAAATTAAAATCCTTGCATATATTTATGGATCTGTCCCCACATAATATGGCCATCCGATTTTATGCAGGCTCGCTGCATATTACTGATGCCGTTACCCCCGGTGGCAAGAAATACAAACTATTGAATCTCCCTTATTATCTGGTATCTCAAATCGAGAATTACCTAACTTGGTTCAAAACACAAATCTAGATTAGCAAGTTTACACAAATTTTTTCAAAAGAATTAAAATAAATTAGTGCATAGCATTTATTATCAAATCTTAGGATCATAGCTGTATATTCGAAAAGTAGTACAGAAAGATTATAATCGAATCCTACGTAAATGGAAAATTTGACTCAAGAACAAATTAATTTGTATAAGTCCTATTTAAGGGAAGAGAAGATGTTTTCGCATTGCGATGGGAAAAAGAAAAGCGGATACTCAGCAGCTTATTCGTATGACCCATATCTGTATAAAATTCACAAAATGAAAGGTGGAAGTTTTCAGAACTATACAGAAAAAACACATCAAGCGCTAGACAATATCTAGATCGCTAATCATCTAAATGGAAAACAATTTGTTGGAATTTATCCTCTTTTACAAAACAACACTTCGTGGTTTATAGCTGCAGATTTTGATGAAAAAACTCGTTATTAATTTATTCACTTAAGTAAGTTATAGCTGAAAAAATTGCCTCCAAAAAGGAAAGTGCGAAGCGTCATTGAAAGGGTTCGAGCCCGATCAGCCACCCTCTTAAGAAAAGCGCCTTAGGAAGTTCCTAGGGCACTTTCTTTTTTTTATTAAAATTTATATATGTCCTAAGGAAAGGCGTTAAACTGTGTTGATAGCCTTTATCCCCAGCCACAGCAAACCCGCTGGCCGATGGCATACCCTTTGGGCCGCTGCAAAGCCGCCCGTTTCAAATTTTCCATACAAATTGAAAACCGCTATAGCTGCTTTGGGTCAGTTATTTAGCGGAAAAATACCTAGTTTTAGGTATTGTACAAGCTGTGAAACTTCCTAACTTTATCATCAACCAAACATAATTGCCGAAACCCCGAAGCCTTAAGTGCTTCAACAGTTTTATCCCATAACTTTCGTTTAGCGGGACCTGCTTGACTGCCTTTGAAATCCAACTGGCAAACTCGGATTCTAAAGGATTTATTCATACAATATTTTAACAAAAAATACAGCGAACGACACCTCGGCCATAGCCTGTGCTCAACTTTTATTTTTCTGTTTGATGGACTAAACTTGGAAAACCCCTTAAACCAAACCAAAATATGCTCAACCTACGCCGACTGGCAATCAATCCAAGGGGAATGCGCCTTCTACTCTTTTTCCCGGCGCTATTTTTTTACGGTACCTGCGTTGCCCAACAGCCAGGCGGCGTCCCTGGAACAAAAGCCTGGTATGTCACCAAAGCGGACAAAAGCAATTACCTCACCGATAAAGCCGGAACAATCAACAAGCCGATAAAGTCAAAATCTACACTGGCTCCAAACCGCAACATCAACTTCAATCCCGCTACTTACTTTGGTGCCAATGCCCTTGATACAATAACCATCAGTAATTTCGATTCCAATGAGCTCAATTACGTAGGTATATTCTACCCGGAAAAAGGATCTATGAACAGCCTTTTTTCCGTGGAAAGCAGCAGCAGCGCCAAACTAAAGTATAAGGTCCAGACCGGGGCGATCGACACGGTTGGCTATAAAAAGTACCTTAAATACGGAAGCAGCACCGGGGGCAACAATTTTGAATATACAACAGCTGCCAATGCAATTGAGACCGCCATGAAGCCCGGTATATTTTCCTTTCCATGGCTACGGGCGAGCCATTCTGCCTGGGGGCGTGAATCCAGCCTTAAACAGTCCATACTTTTTAAAGGCTACATCCCCGAACTCATCATCTATGAACGTGCTTTAAGCAAACAGCAAATCAACCAGGTACAATCCTACCTGAGCATTAAATACGGCACCACACTTGAAGGCAGCTACTACAGCAGTAAAGGGGAAGTGATCTGGGACAAAAACGATAATCTATTGAAAAAATTCCACAACCGGGTCTGCGCAATCGGTAAGGACAGTATCTCGGGCCTGTTCCAGCCCAAATCCAATACTACTTACGAAGACAATGATTACCCCGCTTATTTCTATAGCTCCGATAGCTCCAAAACCGCCTCGGTAAAAGCATTTGTCCCCAGTACCGACAGGCCTTCGCTTTTCCGTTCACTGACGATCGGCTTTACCGGCGCGGGCCTTGCCGCGGTCGGGGAAAACCAGTTCCTATTTTGGGGCGATGACAACGGAAAGATCAAACTAGACTCGGTGAAAACGACCGCCTACAAAGCCGATAAGGCAAAATACCCAGCGCTGCAGGTCATACACGACCGCAAATGGCTCCTGTACAACAAAGACAACCTGAAAGCCAAAACCAAGGTTGTCATCGCCGGTGCAGATTATCAAAAGTCACCAAGCCTGTTCAATCAGCTTTATGATGCCTACGATTACCAGCGTTTCCGGTACCTCATGCTAAAAATCAAGGGGGATAGCCTAGTAGAGGCCAAGCTAAACAGTTACTTTGGACGCGAATGGTTTGGCGCAGAAAAATTCAGTACCCGCACCATTGTCTGGGATTCAGTGGGATGGGACACAAAAAACACGGACAAGCAACTCTTTACCTTCGGCAGGGTACCGGTGCTGAATATTCTGGAAATCGGCAAGTCCACCGATAAAAAACTGCTTGGCCTAAACTACCCGTACCGCAAGAGCCAAGCCATCGGCAATGTTGTACAGTACGATACCCTAAAGACTATCTACCAGCTTAAGGCAGGAGAAAAACTGGCCTTTACCGTTCCTGCCGGACTGGTTTTAACCGAGGTTAACCTGAAGGTCTTAAACAAAGGCGAGTGGAAGCTTATCGCAGGAAAGCCCGTTAGCAACGGCACCACCGAACTAACAGACAGTACCGCCATATCGGGAGTCAAAACTGTAGCTACACTGGAGACCGACAATCCAGCCCCCTCACTGGCAACGACAAGCCCAATAACCGACTACAGTGAAATCCAGCGGCAAATGCCTTTTATCGCCATCAGGAAGAAATACTACCTATCCTCAACAATATTGTTGGAAACCAACAGCTTTCTGATCGAAATCCGCGACAACCTCGGCCAGCTCACCACCCTGCCCTTCAAAACACAAAAAATCAAAGCGCCAAAAGCCAATTAACCCTCAAAAGAAAATACTATGGACCAGTCCATTACCCGGTACACTAAAAACCAGTCCAGGCCTGCTGACCTAAAAACCTGGCTTTCTATTTCTGCTGTTCTGCTGCTGGCCCTTGGCTATCTGACACAGCCAACAAGGAGCTATAATAACCCGGCCGGGGAACATTGGGGCAAAACTGCCCCCCAAAACCCAGGCGTTGCCCAGCACAGCTTTAATGCCCAAGGCGACCCAAGCCCACGGCCAAAAACTAAAATCGCCACGACCATCGATAGTAGCCTGTGGGGGCACAAAGAAAGGACGCAGGGACAGCCTGTTCATCTATCTATAGCCACTGGGGGTATTTCCCAGGTACAGGTGCATGTGAAATACCCCACCATTAACTACCGGCCTTCGCTCGAGGGACTCCCGGTACTGGCCAGTGGTATGACGAACGTAACCGATGAGCCCCAAGGTTACCACATTGGCGCAAACGGTTCACTAGCCATAAAAGTGGCAATCGGCTATGACCTGGCCAAAGTGCCACCAGGATATCAAATCAATGATATTTTTTCTTATAGATATGATCCTAAGATAAAGAAATGGACGCAGTTGAAGCGTGAGGGCATCGATTTTGGCCAGCAAGAAGTACACTCTGTGGGCGAGGGAGAAGGGACTTACATCAACGCCATCATCAAGGCGCCAGAGGCGGCCCAGACGCAGGGCTACGTGCCAACGGCAATGAACGATATCAAAACCGCAGATCCCTCTGCCATGCTACAGGTCATCCAGGCGCCCCAAGCCAATCATCAGGGCACCGCAAACCTTCGCTACCATCTCCAGAGCGAACAGGGAAGGCTTGGCATAGAACCGGATTTGAACATTAATTACAACAGCGACAGCGGTCCGGGCATCCTGGGGGAAGGATGGAACCTGTCAGGGGTTTCCGTCATTACTGTAGATACCCGCTGGGGAGTACCCAGGTACCTGAACACCACCGAATCGGAAACCTACCAGCTCGATGGTAAAATGCTCGCCATGGCTGACCAAGGTACCGATAGCGTGCCTATTACCGCCCACCGTAAACAGGGCATTGCCCGGCTTGCAGACCGGGAGTTCGCGCAAAGAAAAGAAGATAAGTTCGATAAAATTGTCCGCAAAGGGGACAAGCCGGACAATTACTACTGGACAGTGACGGACAAATCGACGCTAAATGTCTATTACTATGGCGCCCATAAGGACATCAACGGTAATGTCAGCTTGGATGAGCACAGCGTGCTCCGCAACCCCGCCAGTCATGAAATTGCCGAATGGAGGCTCTCCAGAATGGAAGATCCCTTCGGTAACTATGTGGAATACAGTTACAGGAACATTGGCCAGCTGATCGGAGGAAATACCGTAACGGGCCTTTACCTAACAAATATCGCCTACACCAGGCACCGCAAATCTTCCTGGTATTACTACATCAACTTAAATTACCAAAATAACCTCAGCGAAGGCAGCATCAATTTCGGGGCGCGCTACGGGTTTCTGACCAGTAACAATAACCAGCTGCTTAGCTCGGTCGATATGAACCTGGTCGAAGAAAACTCGGGCGGCCAAAGCTTTGCCAATATCCATCCCATTCGCAAATACAAATTTGGATACCATATCGGCGATTTTGGAAAGGTATTGCTAGACAGCATCGGCCAGTATGGGTACCACGGCAAGACCGAGGTGCTTTTCCCTGGCGCCGGGCATCATTTTGAATACTTCGGCTTTTCCGCCCTAACTGAACAGTTCGAAGTGGCCAAAACCATTGCCATCCCCTCGCAGGCCCCCCTTGGCAGTTCGGCCACCCTTCCAAAAATTTCTTTTGGTGCCACAGCGGGCGCAGGTTACATGGACGGAAACCTGGCCTCGAAAAGTATGACCGTTGACGGGCAATTTTCTTACAGGCAAAACGAAAGCTCCGGACTGAGCGCATTTGTAGACATAGACGGAAATGGTTTACCTGACATTGTTACAAAAAGCGGCAACACCTTGTCCTACCTGCCCAACCTCACCAAAGAGGGTATCCCTAAATTCGGGGCCAAGCAGAGCATTACCGGCATCAGCGCTTTTTCTAGGGACGCAGGGAACTCAATTGGAAAAGGCTGGCAGGCAAATGGCCCGAGCGGCACCTCTTCATTTATCGGCCAGGACAACAGCCGTTCGGAAAACGCCAACAATATTTATTTCGCCGATGCCAATGGAGATGGGCTGCTTGATGTGGTCGACAACGGCCGGGTTTACTTCAACCTGGCCCAGGAAACAGGCAAAGCCATAACATTTTCACCAATTTCTACACGCACCTTCAACCCAATCGTAAAAGCGGGCGGGATCGATGCGAAATTTAAGCTTGACGCTGTCGAAATGAACAGGCAAAAAGCCGAAAATATCGCCACAAGCCCATTGATCGATGTCGTGAAAATCTGGATCGCGACAGATAGCGGTAAAATCGAAATCCAAGCACCGGTAAGGTTACTCAAACCCACCTTCCGGACCGGCAACTATGAGGATTCCTTACGCCTGGGCAAAAGGGACGGTGTAGTGGTATCCGCACAGATCAATAATACTCCCTTGTGGCCCCAGTTGCCGATCGGAAAAGACGACTTCAGTGAAAAGTTAACTGCCAAACTTGTCAGGGTCGTTAATAAGGGCGATAAGATAACCTTTAGGGTACAATCTGGCAATACCGCCGAAGCCAATGGAGACTTTGATGAGGTATCCTGGGATCCTAAGATCGTTTACCTATCCAAAAAAACCGATAAGGATGTCATTGATGTTTTTGGCGACAATGGCTTTGAATTCAGTTCAAAGAAAGATTTTTTGCAGTCCAATGGTGTCCTTGACTTACCCGAAACGGGCAGCTACTCGATCATAGGCCATTTCAAAAAGCAAAAAACAGCGGATTCGGTTTACATATTGGTCAAAAAATACACCAAAACGATTTTCGGAAATTTACCCGATACCAGTATCCTGGTCAAAAGGGGAAGTACCTTTGGGGCCGACACCACCATCACCATCAAAGACAGGCATACTTATACCATTAAAGAGGATATATTAGAACGCACCGGATTTGACCAGCAAGCCAGCTCCAAGGCCGTCATTTTCCCTTTTACTACATACCCAAAAGATACCAAGCTGACTTTTGAAGTCAGGGGCGCTTCCAATGTAAACCTGAAAGCTATCGACTGGTCCCCGCAGATTTTCATCAACCATGCCGATCCCAAGCATCCCGGAAGCGGGCCGCTGAAAGATACGGTGTATATATATCCCAATTACAGTTTCAAAGGCCAGCTCATAACAGGTGCTAAAATCATCAAAGTCCGGGACAGTGGGCGGGTGAGCCTGCTTCCTGTGGTCAATTTTCCAGCGGAAAAAAAAAGCAGCGTAGCTTTTATTGTAAGTGACAAAAGCGGAGTCCTACGCAAAAAATACCTGTCTGGCCAGGTTAAGCCAACTGATTCCATTGAGCTAAACCGAAATCGGAACGAAGCATTTTTTGTCAGCTACGAGGTAGCCAGCATCGAAGGGATCGATACCACGGGTACTTCCCCTTACGTCGTTGCCACACTTCCGGACTTTAAACATTGGAAAGTACCTTATACAGGCAAATTCACTTTTTTTGGTGTCGACACAGGTTATCTTAAAAGGTCAAAATACAAAATCAACAATGGACCACTATCAAAACCCATTGGAAAAGACACGCTCAAAAACCTCAGCCTAAAGGATGGGGACGAATTTGTGATCATTGATACGGCCGACAATAAACCGGTCAGCTTTAGCGTGGCGATGAAGCAGTCCAGCATGTTGTCAACAATTTGGGACGAAGCAAATTATGGCAAACTTTACCGCGGCTGGGGCCAATTTGCCTACAATGGCATGGACCAGCTTACCACGGTCATTCCCGTGGCAAAAATGCAGGCCTCCGGGCAACAGGAAACCAACATCGCAAAAGTCGGGTTTTTCGCCATGGTACACAACCAGGATTCCGCATTTTACCAAGGGCCGGGATTGAGGCAATTTATCAGGTTTGATACCATTGGTGTATCCAGGCTCGCCATGGCAGATGTTCAGCCATTGGATATTTTTGACCTGAAAACGACCGTCAATGGTGCAGGCGCTTTTGCAGTTGTCAAAGGCAGCAGGAGCTTTAGCCGCAGTACTTCGGGCGGTGTACTTATTTCCAAAAGCTGGGCTGCAGGCCACTCAGAGACGCTATCTGACTACACAGATATGAATGGGGACCGTTACCCCGACATCCTGAACCAGTCTGCCGTTCAGTACACCAACCCTACAGGCGGCCTTTCAGGTGCAAATATACCTTTTAACTCTGGCACCGGCCTGCAACGTTCCGAAATAAACGCCCATGGTACCAATTTAGGCGGCCTGTTCAGTCATGCCTTCTCGACCGCTGCACGGTCCAAATCGGCAGAGTCCGATAAAACATCATCAGGAAATTCTTCCGTTGCCCAGACCTTAATTGGTTTATTCCCGCTTTCGGGCGCGGGAAATAACGACAATAATGACCAAGTCGTCACTTCCATTTATGACCTCAATGGTGATGGACTACCAGATAAGGTAGAAGGCAACCGGGTTTATTTAAACTTAGGCTATAGCTACAGCCCAAATTCAATGCCTTTTATTTTCTCTGGGATTAGGGTAAACTACTCGCAGACCCAGAGCCTGGGCGGTGGGATAAGTAGTGACAACAACAGTTTTTCGGCCGGGTACAACCTGTCCAGTACACAGACAACGCAGTCCATCGCGATGATGGACGTTAACGGGGATGGCCTGACCGATGAGGTGCGCAAAGTCGCTACCGGAATAAGCGTACGCTTCAACACCGGCAACGGGCTGTCAGCCGCCTATACCCTTAACGGAATTGGCAACCCGTCCATGAGCAAGTCCGATGACAAGGGCATCGGAGGAAGTTACACGGTTGGTTTTTCCCCCTTTCTGATTCCGATAAAGATCGTCTTTTCCGCTTCTGCCAATACTTCTATTGGTGCAAGCACGACCCTTCAGCAATTCATCGACTTCAATGGTGACGGCTTTCCGGATTTCCTGGAATATGACGGGAAAGACAACCTGCGCATCAGAAGTTCGCAGCTTGGTAAAATAAATAAGCTCAGTGGCATAGCCCGCCCACTTGGCGGCCAAGTGGCGATAGACTATAAGCAAAGTGAAGCTACTTTTGCCCACCCTGGCGGAAAATGGGTACTCGCTTCGGTCCTCACCAAAGACGGTTTGGGCTTTGACGGCTTAGATGCCAAAACTACCTACGATTACCAGGACGGGCAGTATGACAGGTATGAGAGGGAATTCCTGGGTTTCGGCCAGGTCAGCGAAAACCAGTTCAACCAGGGCGTGGTATATCGGAAAAATATCCGCCGTTTTGCAAACGACAACTACTACACTGCAGATAAAATGACCCGTCAGTGGGTGGAAGATGCAACGGGTGGGAAGTTCAACGAAGTCGAATGGCAGTACAGGTTGTACATAAGGGAAAAAGTGGGTACCCACCAACGCCGTACAATCAATACACTGGACGGGTTTTACAACGGGATTGTACAAAGCCCTTTGCACGTCACCATCAATAAGGCTTACGAAGGTGCTAAAACCAATCCGCTCATCTTGAACGAAACCCTTCTGGAAGATGATGAATTCGGCAACATCACGGCCTATCGGTATAGCGATAAAGGTAGACTGATCAGCAGCGGTGAGTTCGACTATAAAGTCACTACCAAGTTTAAAAAGCCGGATATGAAAAACTACGTGACCGGTTTATCCGAATCATTTGAGGTAAGGGACAGCCAGGGCAATCTGCTCAGAAAGCAGACAGCAGATTATTATCCATGGCAGGAAACTGCTCCGGATGGCACCGTAAAAGCATTCCGCAACAAACTTAAAAGCCAAACCGTTCAGCTCAACAGTACAGAAAAAGCTATTACGAGTTTTGATTATGACGTACAGTTTGGAAGCCTGGCCAAAAAGACCTTTCCAAACGGATTTTTCATCACTTATGCCCATGAAGATAAACTCAACACCTATCTGCAAACCATCACAGATGCTTACGCGTTGAAAACAGTGAATGTCTATTCGATCGAAAGCCTCAAATTCGGCCTTCCTGAGAAAACCATTTTATCCAACCTGCACCCCATTAAATACAAATATGACGACTTCGGGCGGACCGATACAATAGTAGGAGTAAATGAGACAGTGGCCGAAAAGAATAAAAACTACACCCTGGCCTTTGCCTATCACCCGGAAGCTAAAACCGCTTATGCGCTAACCAAGCACTATGATTACAGTCATGAAAGTGCAGATGGCGGGATATACACCATCAACTTCGTTGATGGTGACGGAAAAACGCTGCAGGTCAAAAAAACAGCAGTTGTTGCCGGCGTAAATAAATGGGCGGTAAACGCGATGCAGCAGTATGACCAGCTGGGAAGGGCAGTAGAAACCTACTATCCTGTACTTCAGGACTACGAAATTCAAAAAGGTTCACCTGCAGGGGCAGCATTACTTCCCTATCTCAGCCATGACACGGAAACCAAACCCATGAAAACCGCTTATGATGTTTTAGATCGGATTATACAGATTGCATTGCCAGATCAGTCCTCGGGCAATAAAGTTTACAGCACTACCCGTTACCAGATCGGGACCGATGCTTTTAATAACAAGGTCCGGCTGGCCATCACTACATTTTCCTCCGATGGGTTAAGCAACCGAAAGGATGTGTACACCAATGGATCTGACTTAACCAGCACCACTTCAAACTACCGTGATAAGGCAGCTACAGATGCCATTGTCACCAAATATCGCTATACCGCACTAAACCAGCTTAAAGCGGTGCTAGATAGGAACAATGTACCAATGATGGCCCACGAATATGACATGTCCGGAAGGGCTATCGAACAGCGCAACGACAGTGGGGCACCGGTCAAATATACTTACGACCTTGCAGGAAACATCATCCTTAAGGAAAACGGCCGGGGTGAAGAAATTGAATACAAATACAAGTTCAACAGGCTCATAGCCATAAAATATCCCAAACATCCTGGCGACAGTGTACGTTATACTTATGGCAACCGTGAGGCTACCGGTCAAAATGGCCTGGGCAGGGTCGTGCTCATGGAGGACGCGACTGGCGCACAGTCCTACAGCTATGATGAAATGGGAAATATTGTAAAAAACATAAGGACCATCATCGCCCCCTTCGACTCGACCTACACCTTTACCACCGCCTACAAATACGACAGCTGGGGAAGGCTCAGAGAAATGACCTATCCCGGTGGAGAGGATGTGGTGTATACCTATAACCTGGCGGGACAGCTGGAGGCCGTATTGGGTTACAAAAAAGGTAGCGATAGGAAAAATTCAGACTACCCATATGTTAGAGGTATCAGGTACGATAAATTTGAACAGCGGTCGGCCATCACCTATGGAAATGATATCACCACCTCTTATAGCTACGAAGTTGACCGGCGAAGGCTCCAGGAAGTGAAGTCGATCCAAGGAAAAACCAAGCTGCTGATGCAGAGTAAATATGAGTATGACGAGCTGAACAATTTAAAGCTCAACGCCAATACCGCCCCCGTTAATAATGGCATCATGGGCGTCAATATGCAACACAAATATGACTACAACAACCTCAATCAACTTAAATACGCAAAGGGGGATTGGGATACTGCGGTCTCATATGAACTTAATTTAGATTTCAACGATTCCTATAATGTCAAAAAAAGAGAGCTGACACTCTCTTCCGCCCCAATCAAGCGCACCGTCAAAAGCGCATATGATTACGATCCCTCGCACCCGACAATGATCAGCCGAATTAAAGAAAATATTACCCATAACAACAGGAAGGAAGTCCGTGCAGATTATTATCATTACGACCTTGACGGGAATAACGATATGAATAGCATTGCCGACTCCTTCCAGCGCAATGTCAACGAGCGAAAAATACATTGGGATGAGCAAAACAGGATTAGGGCGGTCAGTATAAATGGCCAGGTAAGCAGTTATACCTATGATGCAAACGCCGAGCGGACCATTAAGATCAGCACACAAGAATTGAATGTTTACGTCAATGGAAAACTTGCGGGCGATACCGTGACCACCAATTCATTCAGCCTTATTGTCAATCCATATTATTCGATGAGGAACGGGAACCTGATCGGGACCAAACACATCTACATCGGAAAAGAGCGCATCGTCAGTCAATTAACAGATGTTGCCCAATGGACCAATAACGATAACGATGAAACGATGGATCCCCGCCGAAAAACCCTGGAGTTTCCAGCTGTACAGAGCAATCAAAACTATTTGGTGCCCTTCAGTAAAAAAATGGCCAGCGAAGAACAAGCGATAAACGGTTTTTATGACCACTTTGATCTCCCTCATCAGTTGATCAAACACGGGGATTTTAAAAAACAGCCGCGCCTGGTTTACAATTTGGCCAGTAACCCAAACAGTCCAAACGACATTGGCCTGGTGGAGAACACAGTCAGCAAAGAAGAATCTTCACGCTTCTTTTACCACAACAATTACCTGGGCAGCACCAGCTTTATAACCGATAAAGATGCAAAAGTCGTTCAGTACGCTGAATACTTGCCCTTCGGTGAAACCTTTATGGAACAGCGGGAACACTATAGCGGTCAGTTCCTTTTTAACGGCAAGGAACAGGACGAGGAAACCGGGCTTTTCTACTATGGCGCACGTTATTATGACCCACACAGCTACCAATGGTTAGGCGTTGATCCGATGCAGGATAAATATCCAGGCCTGAGCCCTTATAATTTTAATTTAGGCAATCCAATTATTTACAGAGACGAAAATGGAAAAACTCCAAAATTATACATAGAAACAGAGGGTTTTGGACATGCATTTGTAACCACAGGCAGTGACAAAAGCCCGACAGTTTACACTTTTGGGAGGTACCTAGGAGGCGATTATCCCTTCCTTGGTTCAGCCAGTCCAACCGGAGCAGGCGTTTTGATAAAGCTTGAAGGTAAAGTAGCAAAAGCCTATATAAACGATAAAATAAATGATTCAGGAGCTAAGTCCTACGATATCACCGATGCATCCGACTTAAAAATAAATGAACACTTCTCACAGATATGGAGTAAAGCTACAGCATTAAATAGTGAACAGGGACAGGCTTACTCGCAGAGAAACAAATACGGCGGTGTTAAGGATGCCAGGATCGTTGAAAGTTATAACCTGTTTAATAACAATTGTGTCACCAAATCGATTAATATGTTAAAAGCTGGTGGCTCAAAGCTGGATTTTAGTCAGAACTATAAAAATTTGGTTGATGACTTTGGAAGGCCGATAATAAATGACGCTAAAATTTACATACCGGCTGACTTAAAATTGTACATGGAATCACAAAAACAATAACCTCAATTAAAATATTTTACAAATAAGCACCCTTGATCGGTCGATACGTTGGTCATCTAAATCAATTATTTAAAATGCACTTTGAAAATCATCATTACTCACTCTGTAAACTTATTAGTAAAATACACATGCTGAGTATTATGCTGGTTTGCTTATCATTTTTTTTGCAGTTGAACGTTTCTGCACAAGTGATGGATTCTCTGATGGGAGGGCAGGAAAGCTACATGAAGGCATGGCAGTTATCCGCTTGTACAGTTCACAAAGACAAGATATATATGGCCGCTGAGAAGTGCGGAAAATTGTTAGTTGCGAATTTCGATGGCCACTTAACAGGGGTAATTGATTTGCCATTTGAGAAGCTAAACCTGATTTCAAAAGATATAGAATTGGAAGGCCTAGCCATTTACAAAGAATGGCTATTGCTGGCAGATGAATCGGCTAGCTACCATCAACTTTACAGTTACCATTTAAATGAAAAAAGGTTCTCGATCATCAACGCCTCCGATGTCCTGATCAATGACACGGGATACTTTGGAATCGAAGGCATAGCCGTGAACGAGAAGGAAAACATCTGCTACGTCCTTAAAGAACGTAACGCGGATCTTCAAAGTGAGATCAGGCAATTCAAAATTTCTGACTCTGCGGGAATGATCAAACTACGCTATCTCAAAACAACTTGCGTTCAACACCCAGGCCTTAGCGTGCCTGATCGCAATATCAGGTACGCAGACTTCTGTTTTGATTCATTACACAACAGATTAATGCTGATCAAAAGTTATTTTGCAGGGAAGAAAAACCCTGGAAGCTACTATGGAATTGATACTATTGTCTTAGCTAGGAACGGTTTAATCTCCCGTAACACCATAGATAATAGAAAAAATGACCTGTGCCTTTATAATTTATCAAAGCAGGTTTTTGAGCTTGCGCAGCTTAAGCTGCCAGGCAACAAAAGCTATAGTACAAATTTGGAAGGGATATGTCTCTATAACAATAGCATTTATTTAGTTTCAGATAATTCCCAGTCCCGTGCAGGCTGCTCGGAAGCTTCCCAGGAGAGAACTTTGCTGTTAAGAATGGATTTGAGATAGATATATGGTGGTCAACCGTCCGTTCCAACTCTCTGCTAAAGTAGATGCCCAATGAATCAGACATCCCATCAAATATCTGTCTCTCATTGGAGGACTAATGTGAGACCACGTTGTTGAAAAATTAAATCGTAATCTGTAGCTTTGATTGTAATGTTGTTGACCAATTCAATATTATTTTTGATCTGCTCTAGATGGGGGCCAGAACATCTAGCGATATCGCCGTAATAGTATTCATGATTACCTAGGATCCAATATACTTGTTCAAAATTATCTGAAACATAATTGAAGGAATGCATACGTTTTTCAAACGGGCTAAAAGTTACAATATCGCCAGCTAAAATCAATATCAGCCTTAGGTTGAATTGGGAATATATTCAGATAGTCATAATTTTCAGGGAATTCTAAATGAAAATCAGACGCGTATTGAAAGGTCATGCTAATTAAGTGTTTTTACAATTGAAAATAGGCCATCTATAATCTTACTAATAACTATAGAAATAATTTATAGCTAAAATTTATTGAAATATAGCTAAATGTAGCAATGGGAGAGCTTGCCATTATACGAGAACAAATTATATCATCTTTTTGTTGAGATAAAGATAATAACTAGCTGAAAATCAATAATTTAAGGAAAAAATCCGACGAAACCAGAACAAGTTTTATTTAAATAACTTTCTGACTATCAAATACTTAAAAAACACAGTTTCGACTCACTAACTATCAAAATGACCGTTTTTAGGCTCAAATGTTACCCGCCAAATTTATGAAATGAGTTTAATAATACAAAAGAAACTCATTATTAATTTATCAGACTCAATGAATTTATAGTTGAAAAACCAGCCTAGAAGAAAGCAAAGGACGAAGCTTCATTATAAGGGTTCGAGCCTCATTAGCCACCCAATCGTACGGTATTCCCTTAGGGATACCGTACTTTTTCAAATAATTTTTTGTAAGCGACAAACTCCAAAGCTTAAAACTGATAAATATTCATTCCATTAGTTCCTTAAGCCAGCTTCATGTTTGTTTAATTATATTGCAACCATCTTAAATACCGGTAGGCCTAAAGGCTTGGAATTAGTTTCATTGAGATCCCGCTCCCTTCCAAATTTGGGAAGGTTTTGTTTCTACCGGTTTTCGCAAACGCTTTTCTTCAATGCCAATTTCGTTTCGAAATCCAAGCCCAGTCTGGTATATGTTGTCAAAGATTTGCTGGTTATCCGAAAGGAACTGCATAAAACCATCTGATTTTGTAACCATATCTTTAAAATCTTCCCTGTTAGTCAGGAAAGCGCCGGCAATATCCATCTCGTCTTCTGCATAAACGCCCCCCATGCATCTTTGATCGAATCTTAAGGTATTCGGTAAAGGGCGGAAGCGGATTGTTGTATAGCTTTATAAGGGCGAGTGTGATTGCCTCCAAATCATCGATGTATACCGACCAAGGGTAACGCTGTTGCTTCTCAATATTCAAGAGTAGTGATAGATCTGTTTGAATCGGGCCAAAACGTTCCAAAGTTACAATGATGGTAAAAACATTGGGGTACTTCTTCGGATTGACCTTGTACAAAACACGCTCTTTTTTGTCCTTGATCTCAAATTCCTTTCCCGCCAGGAAAAACCTTTCCACCCTGGCGGCCTGTTCATATCCATATTGTATGGATGCCTTGAAGTCATCCCTAATTCTTATGAATCCCTTTTCCGAATTTCGAAATGGTTCCCGGAATTTGGAAGCCTTGATTTCTATAATAAGTGCCAATCCGCTGGAAAGAACCAAAATGTCCTGCTCTGTATTTTTTTCGATGTGATAACTGTGGGAGATATGGTTCACTTTCCCGTTAAATAGCCGCTGCATAATTTCCTTTGTCTTCAGTTCCATGAACGTGTCCCGGTGTTTTCTAACCTTATCTGCCTTTTTCCCCTTTTGTAATATCTCGTAAAGATGTCCTGCAAAGGAGATTGGAAGTTGCTTTTGATAGAAAAACAACAGATGGCCATCTGGCAGACATAATATTGGCCGCTGATCCAAAGGATTGTTTTGGGTAAAAAATAAAAAACTTTCATCCTGGGTAGCCTCCAGTGAAAAGATTTCGATCAGCTTATCCACCCGATCCTTTCCGAAGCGTTCGTAGAATTCTGAAGGATGGAAGCGCGAAGCCTGATGGAGCTTGTGCATAGCCTCTCGTAAGGAATCGGGTAGCGAGAAAAACAGGTCCATCACCTCCTCGTCGGGCTCCTGGTCATTTTTTGCAGATTCATAAAGCAACTTGAAACTATCAGTGGATTTGAAGGCATTATATATGTTGATTTTCTTTCCATGAAGAGTCTCACTAAACAGGTAGAAGTCAACTAAAAATGAACTGTCGAACCCATATAGTGATAATATAAGCCCATCAAATGGCCTGAAGAATTCCGCAAGTCGCTCTAGGTCCTGCTCGCTGTATGACAAACTGCCGTTTTCAAAGTAGGAGTGAAAGCTGAGGTGGTGGATGGCCTTGGCGCGGTCGTCAATTGCATTTACCTGACTTAAGTTGGCCTCCTGATGTAAATCCTTAATCTTTCTCAACGTCACTCCCCACTTATTTAAATCCCTTTGGGTAATGTAGGTCTCACTCCCGCGTTGAGAACTTGCATTCAACATCACCAGATAATTAAAGTCTTTATATGGGGATTCAAAAACACTGAAGTCCAGGAAATTTGGATGATCGTTTCTGTACCGCAGGAAGAAAGTAAAGAAGCCTGCATAACTCTCTAGCTCAAACCTGGAAACGTCCGTTTTAAGCTTGGTGGATAGATCAAGTATTTGCTCGTTTATCAGGGCTAACGCATTCATAAGAAAATATGTATCGGACTGTTGCTTTGTAACTGAGCTCAAATATATCCATAATTTTTGCGGACTCGCCACACTGGAGATTTCGCTAGGAGGGATCAACTTATTTCGGAGTCAGGGTCAGTCTGTTTCGCTCTAGATTGACCACTCCAATAAACTGATAATTAGTGTGCTGAAAATGACTTACGCAGTTTCTTAGACTGGTCAATCTGCTACGGAATCCCTTGGTCAACGAAGCCGAAATATTCAATCATACGAAGTAGCATCCCAAAAAACACAGAGATGCCCAAAAAGAACGTTTTTATAGAATTTAAAAAAATCACAAAAATACCAAATCACTTTACCTTAAATCCTAATTCTTTTGATAAAAAAACATAATCGAATTCATCTGAATTTTGCTAGATTAGGGATGCCAGAATTTTATTTAAGTTTCAATATTAGCTGAATGTTTAAACAAGAGGAAGTTTTTTTTATGATTGACCCCCAACAGGATATAACTTCATTGAGGGAACTGGTTAGGGTAACAAATATGGGCGTGGAAGCGATTATGCACATGTATAATGATCACCGACGTGATCCGAAAGTTTATGATTTATTATTGTTGAGGATGGAAAATGTTGCATACAGGATTTCGGCCGTGATGACGCAATTTGAAATGCTGATGGAAGGGTTAAAAAGTAGATCTGTAATTGATCTGAAAAATGATCCTTTCGATGGCCCGAACTCGATGCATCCGAAGGTCTATGCATACAGCTGCGAGCTGAGTTCGATGGCGGACAGTGTATTTTTTCATCTTTGTTCTGCTTTTGATTATTTAGGGCACTTCATTTCATATATTTTCTTGGATAACAAAACCAAAACCTTGGACTGGGATTCGCTGGCGAAGACTGCATGGGGAAAGTGGAAGGATATCTACCAGACCAGTCTTGCAATACAAAGAGTCGACGCTAAATTGCGGAAGAGATTAGACGATTACAGATCAGATTTAATCCATAGAAATAGGGACCGTCATATGATAGGTGAAATAAGGCAGGAAGATAGTGGTATTTTAAACCTACATTTTTTTGCCTCAAATGATACGATGAGACATTTTAGAAAGCTTTTTCCTGGCCATCAAGATATTGTGCCTTCTTATAAAAAGGAGGCCAAATATACTTTGGATCTATTGTGCTCGGCGGTAATTTACGAGACCCTCCATTTGACGAATACAGTAATAACCTGTTTAAGGTTCGACCTTTTGACGGATTCCACCTTCAAGGAAAACGTTAAGGACCCAAAAACCGACGCTCCACATCTCTATGATGTCAACATGGAGACACAAGAGATATTCCCTTGTTCTGAGAAAATCTGGGCGGATTATCAAAATCAGCATGAAACTTTGTTAGTCAAGCTGAATGAGCGATGGAAAACCGATTGACAAAATAGAAAGGCGTGTCTATCCTTGGTTAGGAAAAATATTGGTTTAATCTATGGGTAAGATACCAGCTAGACCAGTAAAATCCGGGAAAACTTTTTTTTGCAGTGATGAGACAGATGAAAAGCAGTAGCGAACATTGTCTCTGACTCTTCCTGCTATAGCTTTTCACGGGTTAGTTGAGATATGCTCGCTGGTATTCGCAAGATAATATGCAAAAGATTTAATCTTCAGACATGTTAATTACCCACTTTTTAAGTAACACTTTTCTTGCTTTCCTTTTTAACCTAATTTTCTTCTTTTTATCGATAACTTTCGGGATTGATACTTCTTGTCCCTCCCTAATTTTTAAGAGTTTCCCGAGCTCATCGTATTCTGTCATCTTAGTGTCTAATTCCGCGATTCGCTTTAAATCAGCGATAAATTTATTGCTAATTTGGACCTTTGCCGACCCCCGAGCGGTCAAAGGCTTTTCAAGAAGTTTTTGGGCGCTTTTTTTGCTCGTAACTCTTTGTTTTTTAGGAAAATAAGCTCGGCCATTCTGTTGACCTTCAGGGTTCGACATCTCCCTTCAGAAAAAGTCAACTTTTCTGGAAAAAAAGCGCCAATTATGAGCCTTTTTGCCTCAATATTACATATCTCAAAAAGTTTATCGAGTTCGCAAAGTAGCCTTACCGCTTTCTCAGCAAGGTTATCAACCTGATTTGGTATTGATTTCTGTACGTTCAGGGATCTTAAGTGAGACTCCAGGATTACAACTGTAGAACCCACCTCTTCTTTGACCTTCATATGCTCCGCCGGAATGATCTCTCCATCGAGCATCAATTCCATTGCTCGCTCGATTTTTTGGTTCGATTCGGCTATTTTTTCACGTATTTGAAAAACATATCTTTTGTTTTCAGCAACCTGGTCATTATAGGCATCGACGATGCTCTTGACAAAAAGCTGTGTATACCCCGGTTTCGGGATATACAATAAGGTAAGTCGGTTGGTTTGAACAAGTAAAATCATTGTAGAAAAATCATTCCGTTTTTAAGCCTGCAGATGATTATATTTGTTTTGCTGGAGAATTCATTCCAGTTCTAAATTTAACCTCAATGGCTCATTTCTTGATCAGACCAGAACTCAATAACGCAAGAGAAGGCGATTATGATCGACTCCATGATGCAATGTACATGCGCAAAGCATACAAAGTAATAAAACTTGATGACGGGACATGGCGTGATTTGCCAACCGGAACCTATGACATGGAAAGCGAAGGCACAAACCTTGATGTATACACTGTAGCAGTCGCTGCACTGAATTCAATTGGTAAAGTGAACTCAGGCAATAAAAGGGATTTTGAGCTGATCGTTTGTAAGCGCTCAGGTTCCCACAGCGACCTACGCTACAATACCGATAAGTCAAAGCTTCCACCAAACTCCTAATGTATATCGCTGTTAAAATTAATTGAGACAGGTAAGGTTTCCAACACAGTTATTTTTCTGGTTGTGATTGTAAGTGCCACCTTATTGTTTGCCACACCAGATTTCATCATCAGACTGAAAATGGTCGAATTTATGAAATACTATGGGAAGTGGGTAGGGATTGCTTTCCTGGTCTCCAGTGCACTGCTCATTATTGTCCTGCTAGCCTGGATTTGGCGTGAAATTGAAGGGAAGTGGCAGGATCGGAAGTATAAAAAGTATATTTTGACCAATATCAAATCTATGGATTTTGACGAGCAGGCCATTATGAGGGAACTCCTTTTTAACGCCAGTACCCTGGCATTGCCCTTTACTAACCCCTCAGTCGCAAGTTTATCGAGTAAAAGGTTATCTATCAGGTGGGGAACCATGGAGGGATGAACTATGGCGAGCCATGTCTAAATTATACATTAACTAAAACTGCCAGAACATCTATCACCTTTCCCATGATTGGATTAGGGGACGAACAGGGAAGCCAGTTGAGTGAACATGCCCAACGCTTCATTAATGACAACAGGCCTCTTTATGAATAAATATAAACCCTGGTATTAGATTCCCTGCGGGATTGTTCTGCAATATTTAATTTTGCCTTTTTTTGATCTGCTCAATTAAATGGTAGTATTGTCTACGTGGCGATTCCGGGTCAGGTAACCAGTCAAAGTTCAGGTTAAACTGTTGTTCCCAAAGTTCCAGGCCGATGCAGGCGATGCCCCAAGCAATGTGTTCATCATCGACGTCTATTGATTCCAAAGCATTAGTGATCCGATCTTCAACATTAGGATGTCGGGCTCCGGTCGTATCCGCACTAAAATAGAGCATGGAGAGTAGGCCGATGACGATGCCTGTTTTTACAAAAACTTCGCCCATATAGGTTCGCCCATCATGGTGTGCTTGATGGCCTCTTGATCTGCTTCCATTTCGAAATTTAGATAATGAGATTCAGGCGTGTCTTTCTTCAGCTGATCGATGTGCTTTTCCAGATGCGTCAGTTCATGAGTAAGGATAGATTTTGTAGCCTCAGTGAAAAGCACATTGGACTGTTCAACATAATTCCTCTTCTCTGCATCGTATAATTCAGGATTCGGTAAGGTATCTTTGTCCCAGACAGAATAAAATGATATTAACGATTTGCCGTACGCGAGAGCGCTGCGGCTTTTTCGATTTCATCTGGACTTACTTTATAAACTTCTCTTCCCTGGTGTCTATTGATTGTTGGATAATCCACTTTTTCGATATACAGCACATAGAGTGCATAAGAAATACACCATAGATAGGAAAGGAATGTCTCATGCAATATAATCTGCCGTGTATCGGAACTAACTTTAGGGGAGTTGAAGCGGTTTTCCTGCCTGATGCTGTCTTCTGCATAACTCATCGAGATTGCGGGATTGAGTTTTCCCTCATCGACCAGTTGTTGCAGCTTATCCTTAAATGAAGGGTGGGTGTTTCCAAACATGTGGATATTCATATCATGGAGCACCCGAATTGGCTGGGTACCTTGGTGATAATCCTTTAAGCTGTTGATCATACCTTTGGTCTGACCTAACCCAGCTCGCTTTGATCTCTTCTATTTCACTTTCGGGAAAATTGTGTTTCTTCAAGAAAGCCTCTAATTCATCTTGGAATTCCATATTCTAATTTGCGAATAAAAAGTTCATAATTAAAAACATAAAATATATATTCGCATCATAAGGTGCTCGAAAAAATTGCTTTTTGTTGTGTTCCTGCGACAATTATAGGTCTGCTAGCATTCTAACGGACTGATACCTCGTAATGCGAATCGGCCCTTAGGCTGTTCGGAGTAATGAAATACTTTCAATATGATTATGGAATGATGAGCACCTTATTTTAAATTATGGATACCGCTACCTCGCCGACACAAGCTGATGTTGACAAATTCCTTGCGATAAAATCTATTGGGCAATTGGCCGGCTTTATCGGGGTCAAGAGTGGTCAGCTGGAATATTTTTTATTTTACGCTGAGGATGAAGCCAAATATCGGAGCTTCACTATAAAAAAGAGAAACGGAAAATTAAGGGAAATCGATGCACCAAGAAAGAAACTTAAGGAGGTTCAGGAAAAATTACAACTGATATTTCAGTCAATCTACGAGGAAAAGCCAGCCGTTCATGGTTTCGTAAATGAACGGAGCATTATTACCAATGCCAAAGGCCATGTCAGGAAGAAAATTTTAATAAATGTAGATTTGATAGATTTCTTTACGACCATCAAATTTGGATGGATCAAGGCCATTTTTCTCAGTTACCCATTCAATTTCAATGGTGAAGTTGCTAATGCCCTTACCCAGTTGTGCTGTTTGAACGGCTCCCTGCCACAGGGCGCACCTACATCTCCTGTATTATCAAATTTCTCCTGCCGGAGGTTGGATAATGCGCTGATGAAGTTCGCAAAATCATCGAAGCTTCATTATACCCGTTATGCGGATGATATCAGTTTATCTACAAATTTAAGAGGCTTACCGGAATCTCTAGGCATTATAGAGGGAGATAAACTCAACTTAAGTAATCAGTTCATCGGTATGATTGGCAAGTCGGGGTTTTTCATTAACGAGGACAAGGTAAGATTTGCACTGAGGAATAATCGTCAGGAAGTTACCGGTCTTATTGTAAATTCCAAGTTAAACGTCTCCCGCGGGTTTATACGACAGATTAGGAGTATGCTGCATGCATGGGAGAAATTCGGCATCGTGGCCGCGGCAAAAAGGCACTTTGAATTACCCATTTCGCAGGACAAGAAGTATGAACCTAACGTAACCAGTTTTCAAAGAGTTGTCACCGGAAAGATCAACCATGTTGGTGCGGTTAGGGGCAAGTCTGACGCGATTTTTATTAAGTTAGCTGCTCGTCTTAAATCACTGGCGCCAGAATTCAAATTGGAACTGATGAGGATGGAACTGGACGAATCCGAAAAGCCTGTTATTCTAACAGAAGGAAAAACAGATATCAAACATATTAAGGCAGCGCTAAAGAGATATCAGGCGAATGGTGAATTTCTGGATCTGGATTTGAACCTGTATATGCATAGCGACAGCGACAAATACTGTGATAGCGAATTGCTAAAAGCCTGCCAGGCCTTTTCGAAAGGAATTTCCAGGAAGAATATTCTCATTTGCATATTTGATAGGGATGCCAAAGGTTATCTGCATCAGGTGACCACGCAGCAAAACTTCTTCAAGCCCTGGGGCAACAAGATATATTCCATGCTGATTCCGGTACCCGATGATCGGGCATTTACCGAAATCTGTATCGAACATTTATATCCGGACGCTGATCTGACTATCGCGGATATCCATGGTCGGCGAATTTTTTTAAGCACAGAGTTCAATCAGCAAACGGGAAAACATATAAGTGAAAAACTGCATGTAAAATCAATTAATAAGCTTCAGGCAAAAGTTCCGCAAATCATTGATAGTGGGGTTTTTGATGACCATAAAAACAGTTGGGCGCTGTCGAAAAATGATTTTGCCGAGCAGATTGTGCAATCGCAAAAACCGTTTGACACCTTAAATATCGAAGGGTTTAGGGCGTTGTTCGAGCATATTCAATTCATTATTTCAATAGAAAAAGAAAGCACCAAAAGCACTGTTGGACAGAAGTAAGGCTAGGTTTAGAACATGACTCAGCTGCGCGATTTTTGTTTCGGTATGGAATAGATACCAATAGTCGGATCTTTGGCCTTATACTCATCTACCCAATCCACATTCCGGTCAACTATATTGACCAGATAAGACAAAAAATTATACCTGAAATTTATCAAAAGGGTTTGCGCATTCACGTTTTTATAACGTATCTCACATTTGATTTTCTTCAGCGCCAATTTATCCCTGAAGCGCGGTATGCTGATGAAATCTGCCGGCTTTAATGCAGTTGTAACCAGTGGCCAATCCACATTACTTTTCTTATCCAGATAATTTTTGACTAAACTTAGGTCTGTAGAGTTGAAAATTTTTCGCTGGGACTGGTATAAAGATTCCAAGCCAATTTTCAAAATAAGCTTACAGACTGGAACGACGTTCTTTTCAAAATCCTGGATGGTGACAACAACACTTCCATCAGGTTTCACTTCCTGCACGTTATCCTCATTAAGCCCAAAAACTGTCACACGATTTTCAATTGAATTTGGATTTCCCTCAAATCTAATTCCATGTGACTGTCCTTTTGCCGGTTTCTTTTTCTTCGTTAAATGCGCGCCTATTGGTCTGGCCATGGCTAGAATTCCATCAGAGAGGGCCCGTTGCTCAAAACTGGAAAAAGAGTTGTTACAAGTCCGGCAGATCGAACCCAACTCGAGCGTATAATGTTTATTGCCCATGGATTCAGGAACAATATGTTCTATGGAATTTTCTTGTACCTGGTTACCGCAGATAATACAGTTCATAAAAAGAGTTTAATTTTGATAGGTAATCAGTAGCCTAGTGTTTTTTTTACAATTTTGAAAATATGGAAATGATTCCAGTTCAATGCATTCGTTAAGATTGAGGCCATTTGATATATTTTCTCCATCTGCGATATTGTCTAAAAATAGGCATTTCTCATTATCTATAGGTGATAATAAATTGTTTCTCAAATGTCTTACTTAGCACATGCTAATTCTGTCTCAGTTCATTAAAGTTTTTAGAGTTGTAAATGATATGGGTAACCATAAATGGAAAGCTTTTCACCAACCTCGACCACAGCACACCCTTTTACCGCGGAGCCTACCGGATCCTCAAAAAAACAGGCACCCTCAGTCAGGCCATCTTCAAAAGCGATGAGCCCTACAGCGAGGCTCCATGAAAAATACGGCAGCTTCCTGGACTCCATCACCTTCATGCCCGTCATCGAAACCGACTACGGCGGAAACCTGCAGTAGATCACCGACTACCAAGAGCATCTCAAGCCCTACGCCATAGAACTCGTCTTCAGCCAGGACAGCATCAGCCTCATCCAGAACCCCGCCCTGCTAAAAAAACAGGGCGGCAGGCTCTGGGTAAACGCCCTATGGCCGACCCCTGCGGCGGCCACAACGATGACCTGGCCGTCCTGGAAGGCAAGCCCGAAAAAGCCTGGGGATGGCTTATCGCGCATGGCGTAGACATCATACAGACCGACCGGCCCGTGGAGCACATCGCTTACCTGCGAAAAAGGAAACTGCATCGATAAAAGTTCATCAATCAAAAACAAAAAAGTCCATGGCGATCGAATTACCATGGACTTTTAACCCCCAATCATCTAGATAATCATTTGGAATTAAACCGAAATAGCTGAAACGATATCAACTAACCGACATCCGTTCTAATTTGAAGACCACCTTTGATTGCAATCCTCACCGAATCGTAAACAGGCTCATCCGCTGGTACAGCCTGGTGTTCGTCATAATCTTCGGCTGCCATCGCGGCCTGGATTTTCACTTCGGTTCTTTCAATTTCTTTGGAATAAATAAAAAAACCAAAGCCTACAGGCTCATTGTTACCTTCTTTTTCTACAAGTTTCTTTAGCGTATCCCCATAGTATTTAACAGGCTCCAAAACAATTGGATTTCCAAAGCCAGACACACTTAACATCAGGTGGCATTTCCTAGGCGCCTGAGCAGTGCTCACTTCCAAATAACTTCCATCACCGCTCAGTGCACCATCAAGTTCTTCAGCCAGTTCGCGAAGCGCTTCTTCCTCATCAGCCTGGAAAGCCAGCATGATGGTTAAATTTCCCGCTTCATCAACCGAATTGAAAAGTTCCGTTGCCCGGTCCAAAATTTCTTTTATTTCTGTACTATTCATTCTCTCTTTGTTTGTAACAAATGTCGCTAATAGCTAAGTACCAAAAAAGGGATTTTCGTTAAAAAAGGAGATAAGATTGCCCTGATTGGCTGCCAGATTTTTACTCAGGAGTTAAGCGAGTTTATTGCTCATTGGAAAAGTAGAAAGTTGCGCCAATCATGAAATCACAGCATAACAAGTCAGATAAATAGACCAGCCAGCCCCGTTCCAGGGTATCAGCGTCAACAAGTACTGAGACCAATAATTCATTTCGTAAATGTTCGTCCCGCCAGACGAAGTTGGCAGGCCATAGGGCGGGAGGGGTAAATTGCTAACGGCTTTTACACACGCATTAGCTGTACCAAAGCCACACCTTTCCATAAAATCGATCAGTAGCTTACATTCTTTCATGCACATAGCATCATTTTGGCATATTTATTTTTCAGAAACTTATTTTCTATATTTAGCTATCTAAAATTCTCCATTATGTTATTACGCTTTCTTTACCCTAATGTTTTTCTTGCTTCCTGCAAATCCAACGCCGAGTGCCTAAACTTCGTTAATCTGGATGCCACGTAAATCAAACAGCTGCATTATCCCTGTCGATCTTTAACAAATCGAAAAAAATATGCATTACGGTTTCCCGTAACCATCATCTTACGGATTTTCCGATAATTGTTTAACACCAATGGCACGTTACTTCCAGTCGAAAGATTCCGGAGTCTACTGCCCTGGATACTTAAGAAATCTTTAACCATGAAAATTGATATCCATGTCCATACCAAAAAGGTAAAAACAGGCGATGCAGAAACCAGAAATGTAACGCCTGAACGTTTTAACGAGATTATCCGATTAACTGAGGTTAGGATATTGGCGATTACCAACCATAATCATTTTGACCTGGGCCAATACCAGGCAATTACTGAAACAGTGAGCGATGTTTGCCAGATTTGGCCAGGTATTGAACTGGATATTATCGAAGACGGCAGGCGTGCCCATCTATTGGTAATTGCAAACCCGAAACATGCGGAACTGTTCAGCCAGCGCTGTGATAAAATCCTAGAGACACAAAATCCAAATACCTTCGCCATTTCGATTGCAGATACGGTAGAAAATTTCAAAGATCTGGACTGTATCTACATCGCGCACTACCTGAATAAAACGCCCAACCTCGGAGATAAAGAACTGGAGCTGTTGGCCTCGCTCATCCCAAATCCAAGGCGGGTCATCAAAGAAGCTGCCAACTCGATTTCCGCTGGGATTTTTATCAGTCATGGCCACAACTCTATATACGGTTCAGATATCCAGGACTGGAACCAATATGAAATCCTTTCCCAGGACCTACCCGAATTGCGACTGCCAGTGGATAGCTTCGAGCAATTTTGCCTACTGCTGGATAAAAACGAGGCGACCATCAATACCATTTTACAAAAGAAAACTTTTGATCAAGTTACCATAACGCCATTTGGCGCTGGGGAAATTATCAATCTGGATATCTATAATGACATCAATGTTTTTTTTGGCTCCAAGGGTACTGGTAAAACGGATATCTTAAAAAGCCTGTCGCTATACTACAACGGCAAAGGGTTTACGACAAGCGTCTACATGTCGAATGACAAGCATGTAAATGACGTTTTCAACCTGCGTGGAATCAGCTTCAATGCCGACGTCAGCGATTTCGGCCTGGACGAATGCACCAATGAGATTGAATTCATCAAAACTGCCACCGAAGTGGGCGTTACCAGTATGGGTAAATATAGACAGCACTTTTCAGGGGAGGAGACCAATAAAATAGCCCAGCAGTTAAAAATCAAAAATATCAACCATATCGATGAGGAGAATGCCATGCGTTCATTGGAAGAAATCAGCGAAATTCTGGATGAATTCAAATCATTCCGATCTTTTGTGTCGGAAGATGAATTGGTTACCGACCTAATAGAACAGGAATTGCTCGATGAACTGATCGATATCTTGGAGCGTATCCTGCTCCGACTTAAATCAAAGATAGATGCACAGTTTTTAGAGGCCAATAGCCTGCGGTTACTGAATCAGATTGTCAAGATATTCAACCAGGAAGTCGCCAAGAAAACGGGCGTGCCCCAGAAACCGACCAGTACCGGATTCATCGACTATGCTCGTAACCGGATTAAAATTGAACAACAGATCAATAAAATAAAATCTATCATCGATACCCCTATATCACCGATTGAGGATTTTGCAGGGGATTTGGGTGAAAAAGGCAAACTCTATTGTAAGACCAGCCTCAGGATCCAGAACGGTTCCTTCACCGATGGCGCCTATAACACCGTGAAAAATATCAACAAGACCCCACAGAAGGAGTTTGCCAACCAAATCACCACCATATCAAAGCATATTTACAGCAATGAACTTTTTGAAAAGATCGCAACCCTGAAGGATATTGATGGCATCGAACATATTCGGACTGTCAGTGATTTGCTATTGTTCAACAGGATATTTGTTCTGGATGGTAACCTGTATCATCCATCGAACGGCGAATCCTCCATGATCCTGCTCCACAAAGAGCTTATGGAGGACAAGGAAATTTACCTCATTGATGAACCTGAGAAGAGCTTGGGGAATGACTACATCAATGATGTGATCGTACCGATCATTAAAGAAAAAGCATTGCTGGGCAAGAAAGTGATTATTGCCACACATGATGCCAACATCGCGGTGAGGACCTTACCATACAACTCCATCTACCGATTAAGAGAAAATGGACTATATTATACGATGACGGGCAATCCGTTTTTTAACACACTGAAATGCATCAACAATTCCAGAGGGGAACTGGACTGGAAAGAAATAAGTATGAAAACACTTGAAGGCGGAAAATCGGCTTTCGGGGAAAGAGGGAAAATCTATGGTAACTAAAACGGCAACAATCAAAAGGCAGACTGACCAAAGCAAATTAATTTTGGAAGGCCATTCAGGAAATTTTGAGATTATCCTAACCGAGGATAATCCCAATAATATCAAAAGTGTATTCAATGTTATCCTCAAGGATCTAAAAAAAGGTTTGATTCAGTTTGAGCTGACTGATGACAAAGAAGATATGTATTACCATATCTGCAGCGAATATGTCAAGCAGCTGAATGCGGAAATGATTGTAATCTATGCAGAATTGGAAAAATTTGAACTCGTTGACGTCAGTGAGCAGGTGGAGAATGCAGGCACTGCGGAAAATGCAGAATAAATTGAGAACTTTTAAATAGCAGTATCAAATTACAAAACGCTCATGACCATTCTACCAAACATATTTAAAATTGATCTGGATAACTACAAGTTAACCGGACTTAGCAGTACGCTGTCGAAAATAAATGCAATCGTCCGCACCGCCAAAGAGAAAACCAGTTTACCTGGTGCGAGTGAGGATTTTCATGTAAATAGCTTCACCAAGGATCAGATCAACTATTACATGTATCTTTTTGATGATGAAGATAAGACATCTGATTGGGCAGGTTTTTTGCCTAAAGAATTGTCTGAGGGAAAAAACTTCGTTCAGAAGAAAGTCTCCCTGATTTTATTCTTTGAGACGTACAACGAGCTTTTTGCCATTGTTGGAGGAAATGCCTATCCCGCAATAGTGGGTTTTATTGATCAATCTTTCGGACTGAATACCTATGACAAAATTGTTTCAAGAGAAGACGATGAGATGACAGGCATCAAATATTGGGGTATAACCGGTCAAAAAATAAAGGTGAATGAACATTTCAGGGATGATTACCGGATCATCAATTACCTCAAATTTGGAAAGGTTCCGGAGGAGATGAGCGTTAAGTTAGCACACAAAACTACGGATGAATATTTCGGTTTTTTGCTGGAAAAGCCCGCTGACAGACTCCAGCTCACTGTAGGCAGATCACTTAAAATCAAAAAGGAAATAGATTTCGATACCCTTCACAAAATTGCTGTGGAACTCAGCCATATCGTAGGTGTGGACTCCAAAAATTTTTTAAGCTCATATATTGAGGTCAAAGATCAGGGACGGATTACCCGATACAAAGAAGCTTTGATCGACAAAATTTTTGACCATATAGCTTTCTTACAGGGCTACGATAAAAGTGAGTCCAATAAATTTGAATTTGATTTTTGTAACCCCAAAAAGGTCGAGGCCTTTTATGAAGCCAACAGATTCCAGCTTAAAGAAAAAAGTGACGATGGCACAAACCTGTTTGCCACTATTACCGATCGCTCTTTAATCTATAGAACGGTACTGGATAGGGCTTTGCAAGTGAATGGATATAACCGCTTCGAGATCATGGTCTTTCTTCAGGGCGTCAGGATCCTCAGCTTTCTGGATAACAAAAGAACAGCGGAATCGATGTTCCTTTACCACATCAGTGCTGAGCTGAGTGTTGACGGTGAATCTGTGTTTTATCTGGATAATAAATGGTATAATATAAAAGATTCATTCGTAGATGATTTAAAAAGCCAGACCGAAAGGATATTCAGAACCTTTAGACTCGATCCAAATGTTCTTAATCAGCCATGGCCTAAAAAAGAAGATTCCATTTTAATGCTGGATGAGAATGAATATAATATGAAGTATGACCTACAGAGCGGTTACATCGTTGGGGATGAGCTTATTACCGACGGTGTTGAAGTTTTCGATATTTTGCACTACACAGCAAAGGAATTTTATTTAATCCATGTCAAGCATGGATTCACTGCGAGAGTCAGGGAATTGACAAACCAAATCTTGATATCCGCCCGCAGGGTTAGTGAAGCAAGGTCATCGGGTAATAAAAAATTCTTTGGTAAACTCTATGATCAGATACAGGCTGCTGGACGGAGCGTTGATGGATTAACTAAAACAGAATTCGTCGATTTGTTTTTGAAACGCGAACCCATATATGTTTTCGCAACCTGTTCACAACTGGACCATGATTTGCCGATTGAGGATAATATAAATCGGTATCGATCCAACATCGCAAGATTTTCTTTAGTGACCTGTTCGAGCGAAGTGCGTAACAGTTATTTCGAAATGCTGACTTACCAGATTCCTAAATCATAGCCATGGTTTAGTACTATTCAATGATGTGCAGTTTTCTGAGGAAATACGAGTTGTGGCTGTTTGTAGATGGATATCCGCATAAAGTCATCCGGCCAATTGTTGAGGCATTTTGCTTTTACAATTTGTTTTAGCTTATTTTCATGTAAGTTCCATAGTTGTAGATCTGTAAAAGCCAAATATAAACCGTTCTCAGTATGATCTCATGAGCTTTTTAAGATTTGAATATTATCCCTTGACTGCTACTCAAAAAGTCTAGAGTCAGTTCGTTATTCGTTATTACAGAGTAGGGGTCGCGACTTAAGGTGGCGACCATAATTCGCCACGGTAAATGTTGATCCCCACCATATTCCTTAAACATTTTATTATATTTGATTTTTAACCAAACGCTCCAATAATGCCCTCACAAATAAAAATTCTTTACGGAGACCTGTTTACCAGCGATGCCGATGCGCTGCTTCTTCCCATGGACGACGATCGGTTCACCTTAGGCGAGATCCAGCGAAAACTTCAGGAATACTGGAGGGTGGATCTTCCCATAACAGGGAGCATCCCGCCTGGAGATTTTATTACTTCACCGATACGCGGTTCCATTCGAAAAAATAATGGCAATCCCGTTAATTTTCTGTTGTTCACGAACTTCGGCAATAATCCAAATCGCCGATTGAGCAATTTAATTGAATTCCTGCCAACCTTGGCAAAATTTTCGAGAGAGAATCCCAACTTAAGGGAAATCGCCATACCTATGGACCGCTCCTGGGCAGAGCGCGATGTTTTAGGTTTCTTGGCTGATCAAATATACATGCACTTTTTTCCAGCTGCATACCAGGACTGCAACATCGAACTGATCTTTGAAACTTTGCAGGACAGCGAAGGGATGAACGAGGTCTTCCTGCAGTACTTAGCTTTAAGAAAACGCAAAGTCAGGCTCCGACAAGAATACGAACAGGAGGGGAGCCGAGAAAAATTACTGTCAAAAAAATACTATCTACTCAGGGGCTTTGCCGAACGGGGAAAGGAATGGATCAATCCATCCGCCTCTCTGCTCCGCGATCACGACGATGATCCTGTGATGGAAACTTTCCGATTAGCGCCCAAGGGCAGCCTAATTTTTCTTTCCTCCAGCGTATCCTCCGATATGGATTTTTTTCCCATCTCCGCAATCGGGGAGGTAATTGAAAACCTCAACGGTAATTTTCAGGTCATTTGGTTTTCAGAAGGCTTTACCGGACACCTCAAAAACCTTGGTTACCCCTTGCGTTCCATCAATGAAATTGAAATTCCCGATGAAAAAAGAAAGCTGTATGAACTCTTGAAAGCCAGTTTTTTCTCTGAATTTATCAGCCCCTCGCCACAAGAGCGTGAACGATTGCCTAAGAATGTCGATCTAGCAAATGACTACGAGATCGGAGAGGATTACCTGGAAATCGCCGAGGATGTCGATGCCTTCTCCAGGATCATTGCACTGCGCGACCTTCGTCCACCCTTGGCTATCGCCCTATGCGGCCAATGGGGGTCCGGCAAGAGCTTTTTTATGGGCAAGATGATCGATAAAATCAGCTCTCTTGCAGCCAGTGAAAATGGACCATTTTGTAAAGGCATAACCCATATCCAATTTAATGCCTGGTCCTATATGGACTCAAACCTATGGGTTGGTCTGGTCACCAAGATATTCAATGGAATCAATGCCTATGTCAATGAACATATTGAATCCAAAGCGCTAAAGAACCGTATCAAAAATGACCTCCAGGCGCAGGTCAGCCTATCACAAGAGAGTGTTTTCAACCTCGAGAAGGAAAAGCAGGACAAGGCCCAGCACCTAAAAGACATCCAAAAAGAAAGGGCAAACCTGGCGTTGAGCTTAAAGTTTGAGCTTAAGGAACTGGAAAGAAAAAGCTATACAGACTTTATCAAAAAAGCTTTTACCGAGTTGGCCGTTGAAAAAAAGATCGATGAGGCCCTGCAACAAAATGAGAGTGTTCAAAGTGTTTCCGCTTATATTCAAAAGCACTATCCAGAAGAACTCTATGCTGACGGAAAGTGGCTCAAGAAGGAAGTATCCCGCTGGAAAACCTTTCTGCTCGACTTTTTCTCCTGGCAAAGGATAAAGGGGAATCTATGGTGGATACTTGCTATTGTGCTTGTCATCTGGCTGCTGCCAAAGGGGTTGAACTACACCCTTACCCTGATCAAAAATCTCAAATTCACCCTATCAAAAGAATCACTTGCCTATATTGCCATTGGCGGTACATTGGTCAAGAAATCGCTCCAAAGTTACAAAAAAATCGAGCCGCTTTTCTCCGCCCTTTGGGAGGTGAAAAAACAATACCTGGACAAGATGGAAGAGGCCAAGCACCAATGGCAACAAAAAGAATCCGCACTACAGGCCCAGATCGCCCTCGACCAAGAGCGCATTGGACAACTGGATATCGAGATCACCCAAGCCAAAGCGGATCTCATTAAGGTGGAGTTCAGATTGGTCAACCGCCTAAATACTGAAACTTTTCAGAAGTTTATTGGGGACAAGAGTGGAGACGCAGGTTACCGCAAGCACCAAGGGATCGTAGCGACCATACGTGATGATTTCGAGACCCTGTCCAATCTTTTTGAAGCATACGCCGAGGAATGGCGCGCAGATCCGGAACAAGATCCAAAGAAACGACCATTGGAGCGCATCGTCCTCTATATTGACGACCTGGACAGGTGTGATGAGGCCCGTGTACTTGAAGTACTTGAAGCGGTTCACCTGATCATGGCCTTCAACCTTTTTGTTGTTGTCGTTGGTCTGGATCCAGCACGTGTAAAATCCGCACTTGCCAACCAGCTCCGTGGCAAGGGGAAAAAACTCGATCCCAATACAGCATCAAAATACCTGGAAAAAATATTTCAGGTACCCTTCCAACTGAACCCGCCAAGCGACCGGTCCGTTAAGAACATGCTGGATAAACTGCTGCAGTCGAAAGAAAAAAGGGCTTCCGCACCAATAATTCCGGCTCATGAGCAATTTGATACATTCCCCATTGAACTAGATACCGTTCATGCGGAAAATGTTCAAGATGATGCCATAACTGATCAGAATGCCATACCAAAAACCACATCTATTGAGAAATTGCTTATTGGCGCAGAAAGCATCAAGCGCATCGGCGACTTTTCCGACCTAATCGGTTCGAACCCCCGCTCCGTGAAGCGTTTTGTGAATATACTCCGCATCATTCGCGCACATGATATGCCAATTGATAGCAGTCCGGCTTCCGAAAATATAAAAGATGATGTCATTTCTTTCCTTTTGGCCCTTTCCATTGGTCCCTATCATGAGCTTTATCAAGAGCTAACGGTTTTCCTGAATGATAAGCCTCTCGGTACCATGAACGATTTAACCACATCACTTCCAACTAAAACACTGCAGAAAGAAAAAGAAATCCTCCACAGTTTCCTGAATCTTGATCAACAGCGTGCGTTGCTGCAAACTCCACTGGAGTTAATCGGCGGATATAATATGCTAGTGAGGCGTTTCAGCTTTGAGGATTTTGGCTGATTTTATAATTTGTTTCCAATACACGCATTTCTCATCTAAATTAGACAGTCCTTATGAACGGATACACTATAATCGACCAAGAGCAATTAGACACCCACATCACATTTTTTCGGGTTGAACCCACCGATATCAAACTAACCCTCAAACAGATCATGTTATCCCTGTCCGATATGGCCTGGATCCATAGGTTCGATTTGGGTTATCTTGCGAGCGCTTATCAGCAGCGAACACAGGAATCCGTTGATTACATTTCGGCAAATATCATCAAGGCCAGTGATGATGCTGTGACCAGTGATTCTGGGGAATACATTGTCTCCGAGCTTGCCAGGATTACCATTGTTGAAAATCTGAAATATTTGGATATCCCCCTTGCAGAGCTGTTCAAGGAAAAAGCGATCAAAAACCACGGGTTTGATTTTTACACCCGGAACCTGAGCGAAATATTATTATTCGGTGAAGCTAAATACAGCGGTAGGGATAATTCCTATGGAGAATCCCTTGGACAGATTATTGATTTTGTGAATATCAAACAGGACCTAAACGATCTGCCCGATATCGACCGCTTCTGCTGTGACAATTCGAAGAAAAATTTCCTCAATGGAGATAAAGGATATATTTCTGCATTTTCCAGCAAGGGCATTAAGACGGCGAAACTTATCGACGGAATCAAAAAGAACAAGCATTATGCGCTTGCAAGTGCTTTCAAGGAGCTTATCTGTGTAGCCGTAAACATATGAAAGAAGTAATCAAGCTTATTTTAAGCGGAGCGGACGTACGTCCGGTTTTTAAGTATGTAATTGAGAACCTATACAAAAATGGCCCAATATCAGTTAGCGATATGGAAATCCTATCCTACCTCGCGCTGTACCGTACAATTGAATTCGAAGCCCACCAATCTTCAATTTTGAATTTTATGGGCATTTTTTACAAAAAAACAGAGCGGACCACCCTTCAGGAAGTGGTCTTCATGCAATATAAAAAATACATCAGAGATATCTTCGAGCATAACTATACACCCGTTCAGGCCGATATTGTCAGAAGTATCTCCGGACATCAGTGCTTCACTTTTTCCGCACCAACCAGTACCGGAAAATCGTTCGTATTTCTCCAGCAAATCGCCCAAAGCCAAAATGATGTAGTTGTCGTTGTCCCTTCCCGGGCGCTCATCAATGAATACCTACTGAACCTGTCTACAGGAATTCAGGACAAAACGGTTAATGTCCTGACCTTCATCGATAAGATCAATACCAAACATGCCAAAAGAAATGTATTCATTGTAACACCCGAAAGATGCAGGGAACTATTTAAGCTCAAGGACCAGTTTAAGATTGATCTGCTATTATTCGACGAGGCGCAGTTAAGCCACGAGGACTCGAAGCGTGGACTTTATTTCGATAGCATCGTCAGGAGAAGCATGAACGCTTTCCCAACGGCGAAGTTCGTATTCGCTCATCCCTTTGTAAAAAATCCAGAATCGCAGATCGAGAAAAATCACTTTGATACCCAAAACTCAAAGGCGGTGCAGTATGTCCAGAAAAACGTAGGCCAACTTTTTATGTGCCATGACGCGGAAGGTCAATTTTATCATTTCGGCATTGATAAAGAAGTAATGGGTAAGCAGAAGTCCAAGGCCGATTTTGATCCATTGGCGCTCGTGTTGTCTGAGGATGGCTCCGTTTTGATCTATCTTGCCAAATCCAGGATACTGAACGGGAAGTTCCTGAACGACTTCGAGAAATATGTTTCCCTCTGCAAAGAATTGCCAGTGGGTAAAATCGCCCCCTATTTATCGCAATTAAGAGAATATACAGGAGGGGAGACGGAAAAAAACAGCGAGCATTACTCGCAGATGCTCGATCTGCTCAAATTGGGAATCGTTATTCACCATGGTTCACTGCCTTTACAGAGCCGAATGGTTATCGAGCAGTTTACCAAAGCGGGACTATGCAGAATTTGCTTTGCCACCGCTACACTGGAGCAGGGGATCAATATGCCGTTTGATGTCGTTTATCTGGACCGTTTAGAAGGAAGCAAGCCGCTTGCGGTGAAGAACCTTATTGGAAGGGCTGGCCGGTCTTCCTTAGACACTAAGTTTGATTACGGGTACGTTGTGCTGAGTTCGCCTGAACGTATGTCGGCCTTTAGGCGAGTGATGTTGCAGGACGAAGTCCTGGACAACGTATCTTCCCTGGAAAAAGATGGTCAGCATGATGAGGATTATGAAAATTTCAAGGACGCGATTCTCAATGGCACCTATTCCGATGAGTTTAATCTAACCAATACTGACCTGGAAAGGCTTTCAACTGATAGTATTGATGGGGTGACCGAATTAATCCTGAATGCGGTTTTCGAGGAGAGTGAACTGGTGGCACTTGAAAAGATCAGCGGAGACCTGGATTTTAGGCTTTCCTTTTATGCGCATTTCAGAAACCTTTATTCCCTGTTCCTTTCTAGGCCCCTTAGCAATGGTGAGGATGCTGTACTCAATACAGCCATCAAGATCATTCTATGGAGGGTATACGGGAAGACCTTCAAACAGATCTGTTGGTATAGGTACTCTTATGTCAGTAAGTCCCACGAGCGGAAAAAACTGAAGGAAAATCCCGAAGCCTTGGCAAACCTGGAAGCCGCCTTTATGATGGGCTATCATGACCTTCCCGACAAGAATCTCCCGGCTTTCAGCTTATTTCCAGATACCAAGGCGGTAGCCGTTTCCTATGATCTAGTCATGTATGATACCTATGATTATATAGATAAGCTTATTGGATTTAAGCTCAGTGATATCTTCTATGCGGCCTTTACCCGCTACGCTCAGAAATTCGAGGATCCGCGCGGCATTAAACTGGCGATGTACATCAAGTACGGCACTGATAAGGAGCGGTCGGTGTGGATGCTGCGCTATGGAATGTCGTTTGAGGATATCGAAGTCCTGGATGAACATATTGACTCGATTGGCGAGCAGGAAATCGTTTTTAAGAAGTCAATCACAGATATTCCGGACCAACAAAAGAGCTCCGTATCCAGATTTATTAATGAATAAGAGATCTTATCTGCTCAACTATTTTTTCAATAGTCCTGTATATATTGTTTTAATTAACGATTGGTTGTGGATATTCCGACCCATACTACACCACCCATTCCGAGGCATAGTGCACCAGTCATTCCGAGCCAAAGTACACCAGTTTTTGTTTGAGGTAATAAAATATTCCGAGGCAAAGTGCACCATTTT
>Ga0163161_10000142_pt1 | contig 66331 bp, 57 predicted proteins | sample S45metaG_FD_129847 | JGI IMG/M metagenome (GOLD analysis project Ga0163161, IMG submission 129847) | Switchgrass rhizosphere microbial communities from Kellogg Biological Station, Michigan, USA - S4-5 metaG | ecosystem: Host-associated > Plants > Roots > Rhizosphere > Soil | place: USA... | reverse complement strand
CCGCGTGCCGGGCTCGCTCGCGGTGACGACGCTGATCGTCTGCACCTTCTGGGGCATCGCGAGCGGACTGGTCGGCGCGGTGGTGGTGCTGATGGGCGTGATCGCGATGCGGCCGATGCTCAACGCGGGCTACGACACGCGGCTCGCAGCCGGCGTGATCACGGCCGGCGGCACGCTCGGCATCCTGATCCCCCCCTCGGTGATGATCATCGTGTACGCGGCCGTCGCCGGGCAGTCGGTGGTGAAGCTCTATGCGGCCGCGATGTTCCCGGGCTTCTTCCTCGCCTTCCTGTATTTGATCTACGTGATCGGCTGGGCCGTGCTGCAGCCGAAGGTCGCGCCCAAGCTGCCGCCCGACAAGCAGCGCGCGCCCATCACGCCCTGGGTCGCGCACATCGCGGCCAGCTACTCGCCGCGCATGCTGCCCGCGCTGTTCGCCGCAGTGATCTCCCCGGGGCGTGCGCTGCGCGGCGCGACCGAGAGCGTGCGCATCACGTGGTGGATGCTGCTGCGCAGCCTGCTGAACGCACTGGTGCCGCTGGCATTGGCTGCGGCGACGCTGGGCTCGGTGTGGTGGTACGTGACGATCTACTCGCAGAAAGACAACAACGCGCCGGTCGTGGCAGAGCAGCAGGCGACACAGAGGACAGCAGGCGCGGCTGCAACGCTCCCCGAAGCGTCTTCACCTTCGTCTTCCTCCGAAAGCGGCACCGGCCTGGCCGAACCGCCGACCGACGATGCGCCCAAGGAAGCCGGCTCCGACGGCGGCCTGCAGGAGCCGCCCGGCGGCGTCGAGGAGCCACCCGGCAGCGAAACCGCTGCGGCGCCGCTGGCGGCGGAAGGCGGACTTCAGCAACTCGGCGAAGCGGTCGATGCACCGAAGACCGCCGCCGTGCCCGAGGCCTTCTACACCGGCTTCCTGCTCGCCAGCCTCTTCACGCTCGCGCTGCTCGGCTGGTACTACTGGCGCATGGACGCGGAGCAGTTCGAGATCCTGCGCATGCTGGTGTCGTCGGTGATGCCGCTCGCCACGCTCACGCTGATCGTGCTGGGCGTGATCTTGTTCGGCATCACCACCGCCACTGAATCAGCGGCGGTCGGCGCGGCCGGTGCGTTTCTCATGGCCTGGCAGGCCGGAACGCTGGACTTCAAGAAGATCAAGGAGGCCGTCTTCCTCACGCTCAAGACCACCTCGATGGTGTGCTGGCTGTTCGTGGGCTCGGCGCTGTTCTCGGCGGTGTTCGCGCTGCTCGGCGGGCAACGCATCATCGAGGAATGGGTGCTGAGCATGAACCTGTCGCCGCTGCAGTTCCTGCTGCTGTCGCAGGCAATCATCTTCATCCTCGGCTGGCCGCTGGAGTGGACCGAGATCATCGTGATCTTCGTGCCCATCTTCCTGCCGCTGCTCGCGCACTTCCAGATCGATCCGCTGCTCTTCGGCGTGCTGGTGTTCGTGAACCTGCAGGCGGCGTTCCTCTCGCCGCCGGTGGCGATGTCGGCTTTCTATCTGAAAGGGGTGTCGCCTTCGCACGTGACGATCAACCAGATATTCGCCGGGATGATGCCGTACATGCTGATCGTGATCCTGTGCATGGTGTTCATGTACATCTGGCCGGGGCTGACGTTGTGGCTGCCGCAGTACCTCTACGGCTGACGCCATGAAGGGCGTGCCCGGCACGCCCTTTTTTCAGCGCCGCCGCTCCACGTACGGCCGCGCCTGCAACAGCACGATCCTGTCGCCCACCGTCGCCCATTCGATGTCCTGCTCGACCGCGTTGAACGTGCGCTTCACGGCAGCGCCCACATTGGCAAGCCGCACCACGAGCTCATCGGTCAGCACGTTGCGCCCCTGCTCCACCGGCACCTCCTTCACGCCGCCGTCCTTGTTCAGCTGCAGCGCCGTCTCCTCAGCCGACCGGCTCAGCACCTGGATCGCTTTCGACCAGCTCGAATACATCACCTGCTCGGCCACGCGCTGCCCCTCGACCACGCGGATGCCGATGCCGCGCTTGGCCGAGATGTAGGTGACGTGCGGATGGCCGGCGTCGAACGGGTCGCGCGTGATCATCACGCCGGCGTTGGTCGAGTCGATGGCGGTCTGCACGAACACGCCCATCAGCACCGATTCGGCGCCGAAGCCCGCGGCGCTGCGCGCCTCCCAGGCCTCCGGGTTGAACACCGAGGCCCAGACCTTCTTGACCGCGAGCTCGAGTGCGTCGCCGGTCTTCACGTTGGGCACCGTGGTGTAGAGCCCTGCGCCGCTGAAGCCGGGCAGGTCTTCGGAGTTGGACGAACTGCGCACGAACACGCCGCCGCCGCCCAGCTGCGACTGCCATGCGGCGCGCCACGACGCCGAGGTGCCTGCATCGACGGGCCACTTGACGATCTCGTCGCGCAGTTGCGCCAGCGCCTTCTGCCGCAGTTGCGGATCGCTCGCGAAGCCGGGTTGCTGCTGCATGCGCGCAATGCGGTCGGCCAGGCCATTGGTTCGCATGAAGCGGTCGTAATGCGCGAACGGAATGCAGAAGCCGTCGGGCACGGTGGTCGATGGAATGCGAGCGGCCAGCACGGCGCCAAGGTTCGCGGCCTTGGAGCCGCACTGCGCGCTGTTACGCGCACGCAGCGACGCGAGCGGCAGCAGGCGGGTTTCGCGCAGGTCGGGCTTCACGGCCCTGTCGCTACCGGGCACGGCACCCGTGGCGGCGGTGCGCGCGGCACGGGGCGAGAGCGCCGCGACTTCTTCCGCTGTGAGACGGCGCAACTGATAACCCGAGGCCGCGACCTTGAGCGCGACCCATTGGCCCGCATGCTCCCGCAACACGGTGGCCGCATCGCGCACGTACGCATTCGGAATGCCCCAGCCCTTGGCCAGCAGGTTGACGTGCGAGAGCGCGGTCGATGGCCGCTCGGTCAGCACGCCCGCGACAGGCGGCAGGTTGATCGGCACCTGGCGCAGCACGGCGATGTCGTCGGGCAAGAGCGCATTCAGCCCCGATGCGTCGTCCACGATGCGCACGCGGCCCGTCGCGGTGCCGAGGTTCATCGGCATGTAGGGCTGCTCCCGGATCAGCGCCTCCTGGCTCACGAAATCGACGCCCGCTTCCTTGGCCACGCGTTCGTGCAGCGTGGAGTTGGTCTTGAACTTCACGGGCGCGAAGAAGCTGGCCTTCACCTGCGCATCGGCCTGCTTCAGCAGTGGCGCGGTGAGTTGGTCGCCCTCCCAGAACTCGTAGGTGAAGCTGCCGATGTTCTGTTGCCAGCTCAGCGTGCTGAACAGGAAGCGGCGGTCGGGCACGAGGTAGTTGCGGTCGATCTCGCGCTTGCCCGCGCGCGGCGAGAGCCCGGTGTCGCGCACGAAGCGCACGTGCAGCTGGTAGCGCGGGGTGTCGATGTAGTGGGTGCGCAGAGGTTTGGCCTGGCGGTCGATGATGAAGAGCACATGGGCCAGCTGCATCGGCGTGCCGGCGTCGTAGACGCGCGCGAGCGTGTCGAAGTCCGCCTGGCTGCGCAGTGCCGGCAACGATGCGGGCACCGCGCGGCGTGGAACGGGCTGGGCGGCCGGGCCTTCGGGCTGCGGCTCGATCTGCCGTTGGTAGAAGGAAGGCTTGCGCGCGAGCTGCGCGTCGGCCGGCAGAGGCGCGATGGCCACCACGCACAACGCCAGTGCCGATAGCCAGACCGGCGCCTGGCGCGCGCGATCCCGGGTGCTGTTGTTCTTCATGGAGTGTCCCTCTCGTTGCTGGGCGAATTCTCGCTCGCGTTCCGGCAGGGCCGCACCGCGCCAAGTCCCGCCCGCGGCACTGCCATCGGCCGGCCGCTACAGTCGCCCGAAAGGAGCTTCTTCTCATGCCCACATTCGACTTCGACCTCTTCGTCATCGGCGGCGGCAGCGGCGGCGTGCGCGCCGCGCGCATGGCGGCACAGACGGGCGCCCGCGTGGGCCTGGCCGAGGCCGCCGACCTCGGCGGCACCTGCGTCAACGTGGGCTGCATCCCGAAGAAGCTCTACAGCTATTCAGCCGGCTATGCCGAATCCTTCGAGGAAGCCGCGGGCTACGGCTGGAAGCTGCCCGCCGAGCCGCAGTTCGACTGGGCGCATCTCAAGTCGCAGCGCGCCAAGGAGATCGGCCGGCTCAACGGCATCTATGCGTCGCTGCTGAAGAACTCGGGCGTCACGCTCGTCACCGGATGGGCGCAGTTGGTCGACGGCCACACGGTGGAGATCGGCGGCAAGTGCCACACCGCGCGCCACCTGCTCGTGGCCACCGGCGGCACGCCGTTCGTGCCGGACATTCCGGGCCGGGAGCACGTCGTGACCTCTGACGCGATGTTCGATCTCGACCCGTTCCCCAAGCGCCTGCTGGTGGTGGGCGGCGGCTACATCGCCTGCGAGTTCGCATCGATCTTCAACGGGCTGGGTTCCAAGGTGACGCAGTTGCATCGCCGCGCACACCTGCTCACCGGCTTCGATGACGACGTGCGGCAATTCCTCGCGAGCGAGATGGGCAAGGCAGGCGTCGATGTGCGGCTGAACTGCGAAGCCTCGTCGATCGCGCGCGGCGCGGATGGCCTGGTCGTGACGCTCGCGCGCGGCCAGCAGATCGAGGCCGACACCGTGCTCTTCGCCACCGGCCGCGTGCCCAACACGCAGGGCCTCGGCCTCGAAGCTGCGGGCGTGAAGCTCGATGAGAAAGGCGCCATCGCGGTCGATGCGAACTACCGCACCTCGGTGCCGTCGATCTACGCGGTGGGCGATGTCTCCACGCGCGTGCAGCTCACGCCGGTGGCGCTGGCCGAGGCGATGGTGGTGGTCGACGAACTCTTCGGCAAGGGCAAGCGCCGCATGGACTACGAGTTCATCCCGACGGCGGTGTTCACCCACCCCAACATCGGCACCTGCGGCTACACCGAGCTCGACGCGCGCGCGAAGTTCGGCGAGATCACGGTGTTCTCCAGCGAGTTCAAGTCGCTGCGCCACACGCTCTCGGGCCGCAGCGAGCGCACCTTCATGAAGCTGGTGGTCGACAAGAAGAGCGACCGCGTGGTGGGCCTGCACATGGTGGGCGCAGACGCGGGCGAGGTGGTGCAGGGCTTTGCGGTGGCGATGCGCGCAGGCGCGACGAAGGCGATCTTCGACAGCACCATCGGCATCCATCCGACGGGCGCCGAAGAGTTCGTGACGATGCGCGAGCCGATGCCGGGCTAGACGCCGGCCCTCTGCCGTTTTCCTTCGAGCAGCTTCACCATCACGAACAGCACGCGGTTGGTCGGCGTGGGCACGCCGAGCGCTTCGCCTCGGCGCACGACAAGGCCATTGAGGTAGTCGATTTCGCTGAGCTTGCCGCGTGCGAGGTCCTGCGCAGTGGATGAATACTGCGAGGGCATCGACTGCGCGATGGCGCGGATCGCCGCATCGGTATCGCCCGGGATCACAACGCCTTCGGCTGCCGCCACGGCGAGGCATTCGGCGACCACGTCGCGGATCACGTCGTTCACGCCCATGCCCTTCACGAGTTCGCCATAGGGGAGCTGCGACACCGCCGAGAGCGCGTTGTAGGCGCAGTTGAGGATCAGCTTGGCCCAGAGCGAGCCGCGGACGTTGTCGGAAATCTGGGTGGGGACGCCGGCGGCGATCAGATGCTCTGCCACCTGCTCACTCGCACGTGAAGGCGCGATCACCAATTCACCGCGACCGTGGTGCTTCACATGACCGGGCCCGGCCATCTCGGTGGCCACATAGACCACGGCCGCCGCCACTTCGTTAGACAGCACCGAACGCACGCGCTCGTCGTTGTCCACACCGTTCTGCAGCGTGAGCACCAGTGCGTCGGGCGAGAGATGCGGCTTGATCTGCGCTGCGGCCGATTCGCTGTCGGTGGACTTCACGCAGAACAGCACGAGGTCAGTACCCTTCACCGCGCTCGCCTCGGCGCTCGCATCGAGGCGCACCTGCTCGTCGAAGGTTTTCGTCTCGAGCCGCAGCCCGTTCGCCTTCACCGCCTCGACGTGCGAAGGCCGCCCGATCAGCACCACTTCGTGCCCCGCGCGCGCCAGCATGGCGCCGTAGTAGCAGCCGACTGCGCCGGCGCCCATGACTGCAACTTTCATCGGTTCGTTTCCTTGGTTGTCCGCCCGGCCAAAGGTTAACCGCCCATTGCACAATGCCGCCATGCCCTACATGCCCACATTCGTCGCCCCCGCCCGCTTCACCGACGCCGCCGCCGCACTCGAACAGGTCAAGGCGATCTACCAGGGCGGGCTCGCCCATCTGCGCGAGTCGATGCTGCGCTTCGTGGCCGGGGAGGCGCTGCCGGGCCGGGTGCGGGCCTGCTATCCGTTCGTGCGGGTGCACACGCACACGGTTTCGCGTCACACGCCGCCAGCCAACGCGGGCCTGAGCTACGGTTTTGTCGCCGGACCGGGCCGCTACGAGACCACGCTGACGCGGCCCGATCTTTTCTCGCGCTACTACCTCGACCAGTTCCGCCTGCTGCTGGAGAACCACCAGGTCGAGCTCGAGGTGGGTACCAGCACGCAGCCGATTCCGATTCATTTCTCGTTCGCCGAGAACGACCACATCGAAGGCACGATGAGCGAAGACCGCCGCGCACTGATGCGCGATGTGTTCGACCTGCCCGATCTGGGCGTGATGGACGACGGCATCGCCAACGGCACCTACGAGGCGCGCGACGGCGAGGCGCAGCCGCTGTCGCTCTTCACGGCCGCGCGGGTCGATTACTCGCTGCACCGCCTGCGCCACTACACCGGCACCGCGCCCGAGTGGTTCCAGAACTTCGTGCTGTTCACCAACTACCAGTTCTACATCGACGAGTTCGTGCGCCTGGGCCACGAAGCGATGGCCGACGAGAACAGCGAGTACATCGCCTTCATCGAACCGGGCAACGTGGTCACGCGCCGGCGCGGGCTCGATGCGGGCGCGAGCGCCACCTTCGGCCACCTGCTCGATGGCAGCCAGGGCACCGCGCCGCCGCGGCTGCCTCAGATGCCCGCCTACCACCTGGTGCGCGAGGACTACAGCGGCATCACCATGACGAACATCGGCGTCGGCCCGGCCAACGCCAAAACCATCACCGACCACATCGCCGTGCTGCGCCCGCACGCCTGGATGATGCTGGGCCACTGCGCGGGCCTGCGCAACACGCAGCAGCTGGGCGACTACGTGCTGGCCCACGCCTATGTGCGCGAGGACCATGTGCTCGATGAAGAGCTGCCGCTGTGGGTGCCGATTCCGGCGCTGTCGGAGATCCAGCTCGCGCTGGAGAAGGCCGTGGCCGACATCACGCGCTACGAGGGACCGGACCTCAAGAAGATCATGCGCACCGGCACCGTGGCCAGCACCGACAACCGCAACTGGGAGCTCCTGCCCGGCAACCAGCCGCAGCGCCGCTTCAGCCAGAGCCGCGCGGTGGCGCTCGACATGGAGAGCGCGACCATCGCGGCCAACGGCTTCCGCTTTCGCGTGCCCTACGGCACTTTGTTGTGCGTGAGCGACAAACCGCTGCACGGCGAGATCAAGCTGCCCGGCATGGCCAACCACTTCTACCGCGAGCGGGTGGAGCAGCACCTGCGCATCGGCATGCGGGCCATCGACATCCTTCGGGAAGAGGGCTCAAGCCGGCTGCACAGCCGCAAGCTGCGCAGCTTCGCGGAGGTCGCTTTCCAGTAAAAGTTGGCATTGCCTAGGGTTTTCACCTAGGCGTGGATGCAGGCGTTTTTCACGTTTCACGGACATCATCCAGTTACCTTTGTAAGCAACTGGAAACAAAATGTCTAGATCGTCGACCGCGGGCCTTTCCCGCCGCAACTTCAGCGCATGGATGGCGGGCGGCGTTGCCGCCGCAGGCGCCGGCCAGGCCGCGCTGCTGTGGCCCCGGTCGGCCGGCGCGGCCGAGCCGCAGCTGGTTTCCAAATTGCGCATCGTGATTCCCGCCAACGAAGGCGGCGGCTGGGACCAGACCGGCCGCGCGCTCGGCGCGGCGCTGCTGGCCTCGGGCGCGGCGGGCGACGTGGTCTACGAGAACATCGGCGGCAAGGGCGGCACCATCGGCCTCGCGAAATACGTCGAGAAATACGATGCCGACCCCGACACCCTGCTGATGAGCGGCATGGTGATGGTCGGCGCGGTGGCGCTGCAGAAGCCCGCCGTCACCATGGCACAGGTCGCCCCGGTGGCGCGCCTGACCAGCGACTACGAAGTCGTGGCGGTGAAGGCCGACTCGCCCATCAAGACCCCCAAGGACCTGATCGCCCAACTGCGTGCCGATGCGGCCAGGACCGTCGTCGCGGGCGGCTCCGCCGGCGGGGTCGACCACATGTATGCCGGCATGCTGGCGCGCGTGGCCGGCAATGCCGCGAACCTGGTCTACCAGCCGTACCCCGGCGGCGCGCAGGTGGTCGAGGCGCTGGAAACGGGCAAGGCGGTGGCCGGCATTTCCGGCTACAGCGAATTCAGCGACGCACTGGCCAGCGGCAAGCTGCGCGCGATCGGCGTGTCGGCGAAGCGCCCGTTCCAGGGCATTCCGTCGGTGCGCGAGCAGGGCGTGGACGCCGACCTCGCCAACTGGCGCGGTGTGCTCACCGGCAAGAAGGTGCCGGCCGAGCGCCGCGCCGTGCTGCTGGAAGCCGTGCGCCGTGCGACCGGCGCCGATGTCTGGCAGAAGACCATCAAGCGCAACAACTGGGATGCGTACTGGATGGCCGGCAAGGATTTCGAGAGCTTCCTCGAGCTCGACCTGGCGATGGCCGGGCCGATGATCTACCTGCTGAAACTCAAGGCCTGAAGACCGCCCTCAGGCGAACAACTCCGGCATCTCGCGCTGCGCCTTGGGCGTGAGCGCGAGTTCGCGCCCGTCGAGTTCCTGCCGCACCCAGCCGCGGCGCAGCGACAGCTGCAACCACGCCGCCCCCAGCGCGCCGCCCAGGTGCGGACGGCGTTCGCTCCAGTCCAGGCACGCGCAGGCAAAACGCCGGCGCGAGCGGCGCACGGCATCGACTTCGACACCCAGGCTTTCGAGCGCGATCGCGCCTTCGGGCGTGAGTTCGTACGAGCCGCTCTGCAGGCCGCTGAGCCAGCCCTGCGCATGCAGGCGGTCGTGCAGCGCGACACCGGCGGTGCCGGCCATGTGGTCGTAGCAGGTGCGCGCGGCGCGCAGGCGGCTCGGCGTGTTTGGCTTGAACCCGGCCGCGCGCGGTGCGCCGGCCACGACCATCAGGCTTTCGAGCGCGGCCGCGACGTTGTCGTCGGCCAAGCGGAAGTAGCGGTGCTTTCCCTGCACGAGCACTTCGACCAGCCGCTCTTCCTTCAGGCGCGCGAGGTGCGCGCTGGCGGTGGAGGCGGCCACCTCGGCGACGGTGGCGAGCTCGGTCGCGGTGCGCGCGTGGCCGTCCATCAGGCAGTTGAGCATGCGGGCACGCGCCGGCTCGGCGATGGCACCAGCGAGGCGGGCCAGTTGGAGATCTGCGTCGGCGTTCGAGGTCGTGTCCATGCGCCCATCGTAAAACGCGGCCGCAATCGACACTTCGTTCGCGGGCGAAGTGTGGCGGCGGCAGCAATTGCACACTGCGCGCCATGAACACAAGCCCTACCTCCCTCGCCGACATGCCCGTCGATCCGGTCGCGGCCGTCACGCATGCCGACCCCTATCCCTTCTATGCCGAGCTGCGCGCGGGCCCGGCGCTCGTGTGGAACGAGAAGCTGCGCGTGTGGGTCGCGAGCCGCGCGGACGTCATCGAATCGGTGCTGCTCGCGCACGGCGCGCTGCGTGTGCGGCCCGCCGCCGAGCCGGTTCCACGCGCCATCGTGGGCAGCCCCGCCGGTGAAGTGTTCGGCCACCTGGTGCGCATGAACGACGGCACGGCGCACCAGGCCCATCGGCCTGCGCTGCAGCGCGCACTGGCCGGGCTGGACCTGAATACCGTGCAGGCAACGGCCCTGCGGGTTGCGCACAACGTGCCGATGGCGCCTTTGTCGGACGCGTTGTTTTCGATGCCCGTGCAGGCGGTCGCTCACCTGCTGGGTTTTTCGGATGAAGCCCTGCCGCAGGTGGACCGCTGGATGCGCGATTTCGTCGGCTGCCTCTCGCCGCTGTCGACTGCGGAGCAGTTGCAGGCGGCGAGCATTGCTGCAAGCGAACTGATGACGCGCTTCGAGACGCTGACCGCGAGTGCGCCGCCTCGTAGCGGAACACTGCTCGCGGCCGTGCTCGCCGAGAGCGATGCCAGCGCGTCGCTCTCGCGCTCGTTGCTCGCCAACCTCGTCGGCCTGCTCTCGCAGACTTGCGACGCGACCGCCGGCCTGCTGGGCAACAGCCTCATCGCACTGGTGCGCGAACCTTCATTGCGCCAGGCTGCACGCACCCGCGACGGACTGCAGGCCATCGTGGAAGAGACGGCGCGGCACGATCCTTCGGTTCACAACACGCGCCGCTTCGCAGTCGAGCCCATCACCATCGCAGGCACGCCGTTGGCGGCGGGCGATGCGGTGCTGCTGGTGCTGGCCGCCGCCAACCGCGACCCGGCTTTCAATCCCGACTCTGACCGCTTCAAGCTGATCCGCGAACGGCGCCGCATGCTCGGCTTCGGCCACGGCATGCACGCCTGCCCGGGCCAGGCGCTGGCCTGCACGCTGGCGGCTGCGGGGCTCGACGCGCTGCTGAACCGCCAGCCCGATCTCGACGCGATCCGCGCGCGCGGCTGGAGCTATCGCCCTTCGGCCAACGCGCGCATCCCGGTCTTCCACTGAGGGGGTCAGCCGCGCGCGGTGGCCCAGTGCCCCGTACCCGCAAGGTGCGGCGACAGTTGCGCATCACCCCAGCGCAGCGGTAGCGCGGCCGGCCGGCGCAAGGCGTGCTCGACATGCAGGCGCAGCAGACGCTCGGCGCCTTCGAACTCGGCAAGCTCGGGACCGTCCAGCACGATCTCCGCGGTCGCCGCCACATGAAGCAAGTCGCCGCTGTCGTAATCGATGAACAGCAGACCCGCGCGCGGATGAGCGAGCAGGTTGCCGAGCGTGTTGAAGAAGCGGTTGCCGTTGAAGTCGGGCACGGTCAGCACGCCGCCTTCGTCGACACGCACGAAGCCGGGCCGGCCGCCGCGGTGCGACACATCGACGCCGTGCGACCTGGCATCGGCTTCGTCGCCCGCGGCTGCCGCCTCCGGGTAGGCCGTGGCGATGAACAGCGTGTCGGCGCTGCCGATGAGCCGCTCGGCAGCGAGGTCGAGCCTGTCAAGCCATTGCACCTGCGCGCTGGCCGTCCGCGCAGCCGCGAACACCGGCTCGCGCGCCTGGATGTACCGCGGGCAATTGCCGAAGCTCTGTTGCACCTCTAGCATGAAGCCCGTCGCATCGAGCGATTCGACCGTGCCGTTCATGCGGTTGCGCCGTCGCGTGTGCGGCTCGATGCCCAGCAAGCCGAGCGAAGCGCCTTGTGCGAGCTGGCCTGCGAGCGGATCGCCGGCCGCGGGCAGCGCATCGACGCGCAGGTGCGTCGCATCGGGCGAATGCGCGAAGCCCGCGGGCGCCGCGAGCACGCTGGCCCAGGGCTGCAGGTTCGCATCGAGGCTGCCGACCACGACGAACGGCAGCTGCGCGAAGAACTCGCGGTGCTGGTCGGGCATGTAGTCGCGGATCACGCGCGGCCCCGCGACCGCCATCTGCTCGCGCGAGCCGGCCTGCAATTGCAGCGCGCGCTCGCCAGCGTGGAACGGTACGGCGATCATGCGACCGCCGCGAGCCCGACCGGCGTACGCACCATCGGCACGAAACCAGGCAAGGCTTCAATGCGCGCGAGCCATTCGCGCACTTGTGGATAGGCTTCGAGCGACACGCGGCCTTCGGGTGCATGCGCCACGTAGGCGTAGTTCGAGATGTCGGCGAGCGTGGCTTCGGGGCCGGCGAGGAAGGGCTGGCGTTCGAGGTGAATTTCCATCACCGCGAGCAGCGCATGCGAACGCGTCACCGTCTCGGTCGGATCGACCGCAAGACCGAACAGCGCCATGACGCGCGCAGCCGCCGGGCCGTAGGCCAACGGACCCGCAGCCACCGAGAACCAGCGCTGCACCCGCGCCGCGCCCACCGCGTCCTGCGGCATCCAGCGCGACGGGTCGGCCGAATAGCGCGCGTTGAGGTAGACCAGGATCGCGTTGGAATCGGCCAGCGTGACGTCGCCGTCCTCGATCACCGGCACCTGGCCGAACGGGTTGCGCGCCAGGAATTCGGGCGTGCGGTTGTCGCGCTGCTTCAGGTCGAGCTCGATCACCTCGAAGGGCAGGCCGAGCATCGAGAGGAACAGGCGCACGCGGTGCACGTGGCCCGAGATGGCGCTGCCGTAGAGCTTGATGGGATGCGCGGGGCGGGTTGCGATGGCAGTCATGGAGGGTCCTTTCAATGGCAGGGTGGGCACGTTCCGGATTCTTCTCTCTTGCGCCGAATGAATGAATAGCCATTTCTGTATTTGACTGCTGCGTTTTCCGGTTTAATGGCCGCATGGATCGCTTCAAAGCCATGCAGACCTTCGTGCAGATTGCCGAGCAAGGCAGCCTGACCCGCGCCGCCGAGGTGCTCGGCACCTCGCTGCCCGCCGTGGTGCGTGCGCTCGCCGCACTCGAGGCGCACCTGGGCGTGCGCCTCTTCCATCGCACCACCCGGCGCCTGTCGCTCACCGAGGAAGGCCGCCACTACCTGCCGAGCGCGCGCGAGGTGCTGCTCGCGGCCGATGCCGCCGACAGCGCACTCAAGGCCGAGGCCCGCGAGCCGGCGGGCCTGCTGACCATTACCGCGCCGGTGCTGTTCGGCCACATGTACGTGGCGCCGGCCATCACGCGCTTCATGAAGCGCTACGACAAGGTGCGCTGCAGCGTGCTGCTGTACGACCGCGCGGTGAACCTGCTGGAAGAGAACATCGATGTCGGCATCCGCATCAGCCCGCTGGAAGATTCGTCGCTCGTCGCGCAGTCGCTCGGCACCATCCGGCGCGTGGTGGCGGTGAGCCCGGACTACCTCGCGCAACACGGCACGCCACGGCATCCGCGCGACCTGAACGGCGCGCCGTGCGTGCGCGGCCGCATCGACGCGCCGCCGCAGTGGCTCTTTCACGAAGGCGGCAAGACGATCAGCGTGACGCCGAGCAACCGCTTGGAGTTCAACCACCTCGCACCCGCGATCGAGGCCTGCGCCGCGGGCATGGGCTTCGGCACCTTCTTCTCGTACCAGGTGCTGCCCCATGTGGCGCAGGGCCGCTTGAAGATCGTGCTGGAAGACTTCGAGCCGCCGCCGCGCCCGGTGAGCGTGATCTACCCGAATGCCCGGCTGCTGCCGGCGCGCACGCGGGCCTTCATCGACTGGATGAAGACCGAGTTCAGCGGATTGCGGATGTAGCGCTAGGGCGCGGGCGCAGGCAGGGGCTTGCCCTCGCACAGCGCCACGGCATCGGTCGCCATGCTGCGCACCGCTTCTTCCATGCCCAGGTTCAGCACCGCCATGAACTCGCCGTTGCCGCTGGCCCAGTTGGTGCGCGTGCCCATGCCGCTGTAGAGGCGCGTGGCCGTCTCGCCGCCGGGCAGCCGGTAGTTCACCTTGAGCACCACATGCGAGACGAGGTTGAGCCCCGCCGACCATGCATGGGCCAGCCGCAGCGCGACGACGGCCGAGACCTGCCGTGCCGAAGCGGAAGCAGGGGCCGCGGCCGGCGCACCGACGACGGTCTGGAAACCGTAGCGCCTGGTCGACAGCAGCGCGGTGCGCGTCCACATGCCCGCATCGCCGCTGCGCAGCGATTCCACCGCCTTCGGGGTGGCATGCACCGTCGGCAGCATCAGCGTCAGGTTGCCCGCGTAGAGCTGGTTGTTGCGGGCGTCCTCGACGGCCGGGAGGTAAAGCGTGCAGCCCTGCGGCGCGCGCAGGATTTCGACCGGCGGGCCGTTGGGGCGCTGCTCCTGTTCCGGCGCCTGCTCGTAGACCATGTCGAGCGGCTCGCTCTCGCTGAGCGCGTGCGCGAAGCCGGGCACGGCGCACAGGGCGAGCAGGACAGCCGCGGCCATGCCGCTGCGTTGCGCTTGTGGCTTCATGGGGCGGCGCTCCGGACCGAATACATCGCGTTGTCCTGGTCGCGGAACACCACGCGGCCGGGCTGGTCGTCGAAGCCCTGGCCGCCCAGCGTGTACCACGTGCCGTTGACGTTGAAGCGCGCCGTGCGGATGGCGCCGGAGGGCGTGCCGACCAGGTCCAGCCCCACCACGTGCAGCGTCTGCTTGATGGAATCGCGCATCACCGCCTTGAGCGGCTGGCCGTCGTTGGCGCCCAGCCGGCGCACGACGGTGGCGCGCGTCCCGCCGCCGACCGGCGTCTGGAAGATCGTGGCGGAGCGGTACGACGGCTCCTTGTTGCCGTCCTGCCAGAGCAGCGCCGTGGTGCGCGTGGTGAAGGCGCCCAGCCCGGGCTCGAGCACGTACTGCAGCAACAGCACCAGGTACGCGGGGCCTGTCTTCGTGGCGGCGATGCGGGCGTTCTGCTCGGCCTTCGGCGGCATGCCCGCAAGCACCTGCGACGAGGCGATCTTCAGCGGGAACACATTGGGCGTGTTCAGCAACTCGCCCAGGGCCAGGCCGGCCTCGACCCGGTAGTCGTAGTCGAGCAGCGGACCGACGATGGCGCCGACTTCCGCACTCATTTCCTTTTGCCGCACCTGCTGCACCGAAGAGTCGATCAGCGCACCGAGCAGGCCGCCGCCCGTGGCCTCGGCCACGCCGGGGGCCTGCGCGGAGAACATGAAGTTTTCCTGAGCGACGACCACGCGAACATCGACCTCCCGGACCTTTGCCCGGTCCGCCGCCGCGAGCGGCCGGTGGAATTGCGCGCAGGCGCCGAGCAGCAGCACGACCGACAGCGCCAACAGAAAACGCAGCATCTTGGGATCTTTCCTGGCGGTATTCGCCGGGCGTCGATTGTGCCGGGAGTTGCGCCGAACCCGCGCCGCTTGTCCATCGGTTGAAGCGATGGCGGCGCGCGGCGCGGGCCTGCGCCAGAATGGCCGCGTGCCATCCTCTTCTTCCACCCCTCCCCTCTTCCACGCCAGCCACTTGCGCAAGCGCTATGGCGACACCACGGTCGTGGACGACCTGTCGTTCGAGATCGCGCCGGGTGAATGCCTCGGCGTGATCGGCCCCAACGGCGCCGGCAAGACCACCACCATCCGCATGTGCCTGGGCCTCACCGCGCCCGACGGTGGCGAGATTTCGGCGCTGGGCTTGCAGATGCCGCGCGATGCGCTCGCCATCAAGGCGCAGCTGGGCGTGGTCACGCAGTTCGACACGCTCGACCCCGACTTCAGCTGCGCCGAGAACCTTGTGGTGTACGGCCGCTACTTCGGATTCAGCAAGGCCGAGGTGCGCGCTCGCGTGCCGCAGTTGCTGGAGTTCGCGGCGCTCTCGCACAAGGCCGATGCGAAGCCGGGCGAGCTCTCGGGCGGCATGCGCCGGCGGCTGTCGCTGGCACGTGCGCTGGTGAACGACCCCAAGCTGCTGCTGCTCGACGAACCGACCACCGGGCTCGACCCGCAGGCGCGCCACCTCATGTGGGAGCGGCTGCAGGTATTGCTGCAGCAGGGCAAGTCGATCCTGTTGACGACGCACTTCATGGACGAGGCCGAGCGCCTGTGCTCGCGCCTGCTGGTGCTCGACCACGGCCGCAAGATCGCCGAAGGCAAACCGCGCGACCTGATCGCCGAGCACCTGGAGCCCGACGTGGTCGAGGTGTATGGCAACGGGGCGCTGTCGCTGGCCGAATCGCCGGAACTCAAGGCGATGGCGGCCCGCGTCGAAGTGAGCGGGGAGACGGTGTTCTTCTACACGCAGGACGCGCGGCGGCTGCTCGATGCCCTCACGCAGCACGGCGGCCTGCGTACCTTCCATCGCCCCGCGAATCTCGAAGACCTTTTCCTGAAGCTCACCGGGCGGCAGATCCGCGAGGACGGCTAGACCATGAACACGACGACCGCAACGACAACGACGAACGCCACGACGCCCTCCCCCTGGCGCGCACCCGAGATCTCTCTGCGCTGGTGGCCCGTGTTCCTGCGCAACCTGCTGGTGTGGCGCAAGCTCGCGATCCCGAGCCTCATCGGCAACATCGCCGAGCCGCTGATCTGGCTCGTGGCCTTCGGCTACGGCATGGGTGCGCTGGTGGGACAGGTGGCGGTGGACGGCGTGAAGGTGCCCTACATCCTGTTCCTGGCCAGCGGCTCGATCTGCATGAGCGCGATGAATGCGGCGAGTTTCGAGGCGCTGTATTCGGCGTTCTCGCGCATGCATGTGCAGAAGACCTGGGACGGCATCATGAATGCGCCGGTCGGGCTCGATGACATCGTGATGGCCGAGATGCTGTGGGCCGCGTTCAAATCGATCTTCACCGTCACTGCGATCCTGTTCGTGATGCTCGGCCTCGGCATCAGCCACAGCCCGAAGTTGATCGTCGCTTGGCTGGTGCTCATCGGCGCGGGCATCACGTTCTCGTCGATCGCGCTGATCTTCAATGCGCTCGCCAAGGGCTACGACTTCTTCACCTACTACTTCACGCTGTTCATGACGCCGATGATGTTCCTGAGCGGCGTGTTCTTTCCGCTGGAACAACTGCCCTCGGCGGTAAAGGCTGTGGCCGCATGGCTGCCGCTGACCAATGCAGTCGCATTGGTGCGGCCGCTCTTCATGGACCAGTGGCCGGCCGACTGGTGGCTGCATGCGGGCGTTCTGGCGGTGTATGCGGTCGTGGCGTTCTGGATCGCGCTGGCACTGACGCGCAAGCGCTTCAAGGCCTGAAGCTTCCCGGCTGAACGCATCCTCGAAACGGATGCTTTCAAATTACATTGCACGCAATTCAATTGCTCGATAGAATTCGGGCCATGCGCTCCACCACCGTCTCCGCCGACGAAATGCTCAAGCTGGACAACCAGCTGTGCTTCGCGGTCTATTCCGCCTCGTTGGCGATGACCCGGCTCTACAAGCCGGTGCTGGAAAAGCTGCAGCTCACCTACCCCCAATACCTCGTCATGCTGGCCCTCTGGGAGCAGGATGGCCCCATGGTCTCCGAACTCGGCGAGCGCCTCTCGCTCGACTCCGGCACGCTCACCCCGCTGCTCAAGCGGCTCGAAGCGAATGGCCATGTGGCCCGGGTGCGCGACGTGGCCGACGAGCGCCGCGTGCACATCACACTCACCGCCGCCGGCCGCAAGCTCAAGACCCGCGCCGCCAGCGTACCGGGCTGCCTGCTGGCCGCCACCGAATGCTCCGTGCCCGAACTCATCGCGCTCACCCAGCAAATCCAGACCCTGCGCGACCGCATCAAGAAGGCGGCCTGACAGCCCACGTTTTTCTTTCTCCCCGCTTCGATCCAGAAAAGAGAGAAGCATTTTTCACCCCTCCCCTCCCTCCATCATCAAAGGAATCACCATGACCACCAAGCTCGACAAAGTGCTCTACACCGCAGAAGCCCACACCGTCGGCGGCCGTGACGGCGCAGGCAAGTCCAGCGACGGCGCGATCGACGTCAAGCTCAGCTCGCCCGGTTCGGGCAAGCCCGGCACCAACCCCGAGCAGCTGTTCGCGGTCGGCTATGCCGCCTGCTTCATCGGTGCAATGAAGGCCGTCGGCCCGAAGATCAGCGTGAAGGTGCCTGACGACGTGTCCATCGACTCGAAGGTTTCCCTCGGCCCGACGAACGGCGGCGCTGCCTACGGCATCTCGGTGCAACTGGCGATCACGCTGCCCGGCCTCGATGCTGAACAGAAGCAGAAGCTGGTCGACACCGCTCACCAGGTCTGCCCGTACTCGAACGCCACCCGCGGCAACATCGACGTCGAACTCACGATCGTCTGATTTCGCCATCGGCGAAGTAACAAGGCGCCCCGGCCACAAGCCGGGGCGCTTTTTTCATGCCCGGCGTTGTCTCACGGGTGACGCGGAAAGGGACAACGCGATAGCGCCTTTCATCAAGCTTGGCTAACGTGGCCGCACGCCCTTCAACGCACCGTGGAGATCGACCCCATGAGCACCACCAGCCTCCTGATCCGCAAGGACAGCCTTCCCACCACGCGCCTGCACACCGCCACTGACCAGCCATTGGCCGACGGCCAGGTGCGCGTGCGCATCGACAGCTTTGCGCTCACATCCAACAACATCACCTACGCCGCCTTCGGCGATGCGATGAGCTACTGGCAGTTCTTCCCCTCCGAGGAAGAAGGCTGGGGCAGCATCCCCGTGTGGGGCTTCGCGAGCGTCGTGCAGTCGCTGCACCCCGGCGTGGCGGTGGGCGAGCGGCTCTACGGCTACTGGCCGATGGCATCGAGCGCGGTGCTGAGCCCCGACCGACTCTCGCCCGGCCGCTTCACCGATGCGGCAGCGCATCGCGCCGAGTTGCCTGCTGTCTACAACCAGTACTTCCGCTGCAATGCCGATCCGCTCTACACCACCGACACCGAAGACCTGCAGGCGCTGCTGCGCCCGCTGTTCATCACCTCGTGGCTGATCGACGATTTCATGGCCGACAACGATTTCTTCGGCGCCAGCACCATGCTGCTGTCGAGCGCGTCGAGCAAGACGGCCTATGGCACGGCCTTCCAGCTTCATCAGCGCAAGGGCATCGAGGTGATCGGCCTCACCTCGCCCGGCAACGTGGCCTTCTGCGAGAGCCTGGGCTGCTACCACCGCGTGGTGACCTACGAGGCACTCGACAGCATCGCGGCGGACACGCCCGGCGTGTACGTCGACTTCGCGGGCAATGCCGGGCTGCGCAACGCCATCCACACGCGCTTCGCGAACCTCAAGTACAGCTGCTCGATCGGCGGTACGCATGTGGAACAGCTCTCGGCCAAGGGCGCGGGCAAGGACCTCCCGGGCCCGCGCGCCACGCTGTTCTTCGCGCCCGCGCAGATCAAGAAGCGCACCGCCGAGTGGGGCGCGGACGAATTCGGCCGGCGCATGGTTTCGGCCTGGCGCAACTTCCTCGCCACGGTGACCGACGCCAGCAACCCCTGGCTGCACGCCGAGCAGCACCGCGGCGGCGAGGCGGTGCAGGCCGCCTATGCGCAGGTGCTGGCCGGCAAGGGCGACCCGCGCACCGGGCATCTCCTTTCGCTTTACAAACAACCCGGCGCTTTGTAATGGCGGCCTGCGCGGGGGTGGCGACAATCGCTGCATGACCCTTTCCCCCGCAGCGCCCGCCAACACCCATCCCTATGAGAGCCTCACGCCCGACGTGGTGCTCGACGCGCTCGCGACGCTCGGCCTGCACGGCGACGGCCGGCTCACCGGCCTGAACTCGTATGAAAACCGGGTCTACCAGGTGTTCCTGGAGGACCGCAGTGCCGTGGTGGTGAAGTTCTACCGCCCCGAACGCTGGACCGAAGCCGAGATCCTCGAGGAGCACGGCTTCTCGCTGGAACTGGCTGCAGCCGAAGTGCCGGCCGTGCCGCCACTGGTATTCGACGGCAAGACCCTGCACCACCACGCGGGCTTCGCCTTCAGCGTGAGCCCCTACCGCGGCGGCCGCGCGCCCGAACTCGACAACTTCGAGGTGCTCGAATGGGTCGGCCGCTTCCTCGCGCGCATCCACACCGTGGGCAGCGCCAAGCCTTTCGAGGCCCGCCCCGCGCTCGACCTGCAGACCTTCGGCCTCGACTCGCGCGACTGGCTGCTGGAGAACGACAAGATCCCGCTCGACATGCAGCGCGACTGGGAAAAGATGTGCAACGAGGCGCTGGACATGGTCCGCGCGACTGCCCTCGCACTGCAGCCGCCGGCCTCCGACTTCAAGCCGCGCAAGCTGCGCCTGCACGGCGACGTGCACCCCGGCAACATCCTGTGGACGCCCACCGATCGCCCCGGCGGCGGCCCGCACTTCGTCGATCTGGACGACGCGCGCACCGGCTTCGCGGTGCAGGACCTGTGGATGCTGCTCTCGGGCGACCGGGCGCAGCGCACCTCGCAGCTGTCGGGCCTGCTCGACGGCTACGAGCAGTTCCGCGAATTCGACCGCCGCGAACTCGCGCTGATCGAGCCGCTGCGCACGCTGCGGCTCATCCACTACAGCGCATGGCTCGCGCGGCGCTGGGAAGACCCGATCTTCCCGATCAACTTCCCGTGGTTCGGCTCGAGCGACTACTGGAAGGGGCAGATCCTGGTGCTGGAAGACCAGTGCGAGCAGATGCTGGAAGAGCCTCTTTACGCCTGAGGCACGCCGCGCAGCACTGAACGCCCGCGGCCGATGCCGTAGTACGCGATGCCGGCGGCTTCGACTTCTGCGGCGTCGTAGATGTTGCGGCCGTCGAAGATCGCAGGTGTCTTCAGGGCGCCCGCGATGCACGCGAAATCGGGACGGCGGAACACGGGCCATTCGGTCACGAGCGCCAGCACGTCGGCGCCCTGCAACGCGTCTCCCGGCGTGTCGCACCAGCGCACATCGCCGCGCTCGCCGACGATGGCGCGCGCATTCGGCATCGCCGCCGGGTCATGTACCTGCACTCGCGCGCCCGCTGCCCACAACCGTTCCAACAGCACGAGGCTCGGCGCATCGCGCATGTCGTCGGTGTCGGGTTTGAAGGCCAGGCCCCAGAGCGCGATGGTCTTGTTCGCGATGTCGCCTTCGAAGTGATGCGTCATCAGGTCGAACAGCCGGCCCTTCTGCTCATGGTTCGCGGCTTCCACCGCCGAGAGGATGCGCAGCACCTGCCCGCCGCGATCGGCCGCATGCCGCAACGCCCGCACATCCTTCGCCAGGCACGAACCGCCATAGCCCGCGCCGGCCTGCAGGAAGTCGGGGCCGATGCGCGGGTCCGAGCCGATGCCGCGACGCACCATCTCGATGTCGGCGCCCGCATGCTCGGCGACGCGCGCCATCTCGTTCATGAAGCTGATGCGGGTCGCGAGCATCGCGTTGGCGGCGTACTTGGTGAGTTCGGCCGAGCGCCGGTCCATCACCAGCAGTTGCTTCGCGGGGTCTTTGACGAAGGGCGCATAGAGCTGCGTCAAGAGGTCGATGGCCACGGGGTCGGCAGCACCAATCACCACACGGTCGGGCTCGCGGCAATCGCGCACGGCAGAGCCTTCGCGCAGGAACTCGGGGTTCACAGCCACCGCGATGCGATGCGCCGCACCGCGTTGCGAAAGCTCGTCACGCAGCACGGCCTCGACCTGCTCCGCGGTGCCGACCGGCGCGGTGGACTTGCAGACGACCACCGCGTCGCGGTCGCGGTGCCGGCCGATGCTGCGCGCCACGGCCATCACGTGCCGCAGATCGACATCGCCTTCCGCATCGGCCGGCGTGTTGACCACGATGAAGAGCAGGTCCCCATGCAGGCTCGCCGCGCGCTCGTCGGCCGTGAATCTCAACGTTCCCGCGGCAAGGCCTTGTGCCACCAGCACCTCCAGCCCCGGCTCGTGCATCGGCATCCGGCCCTGCTGCAGCCCCTCGATGCGGCTCGCATCGGCATCCGCGCACAGCACATCGTGCCCGGCTTCGGCCATGCAGGCGGCGAAGCTGAGGCCCACATAACCGGCGCCGAAGATGGCGAGCTTCATGCGCAAGCCCCTCCCCGTACCCCTTGCTTAAGGCACTGGCAGCAGCGGCGGTTGTGAGATAAAAGCAGGATGCAAGCCTTCAAAACAATGTCCGGACAGGAAAATTCGATGATGCCCGATCAAGTTGCCGCGCGTTGCGCGCTGGTGCTGGAGACCAACAACCTGCGCGGCGGAGCGGATGCCGAAGTCGCCGCGAGCACCAGCCTGCAGCGCCTCGTCGCCCTGCTGGCGAAGCAGCAGGTGCCGCTCACGGCCCTGGCCCAGGTGGTCATCACGCACGACGGGCTGAGCGCCGCATCGTGCGAAGCCGTGACGGCGCTGGCGGGCCGACCCATCGACTTCGTGCGCATCGACGTCGCCACCGGCTACTACGACGCCAAGAACGTCGGCTTCGCGGCCACCGATGCGGCGCGCTGCGACCACGTGGTGTTCGCCGATGCCGACTGCCTGCCCGCCGACGACTGGCTCCTGCAGATGCTCATGCCCTTCACGCGCGGTGCCGATGCGCCCGCGGTGGTGGCAGGCCGCACGAGCTACGCGGCCAACATCGTGGGCACCGCGCTCACGACCATCGACTTCATGTACTTCCCCAACGCCGACCACGCGGGCGCCACGAGCAACTTCTACGCAAACAACGTGGCCTTCCGCCGCGAGGTGTTCGAGCAGCACAGCTACCAGGCGCTCGACGGCGTGTATCGCGCACACTGCCAGGTGCTGGGCATGCGCCTGAAGGCCGCCAACGTGCCCATCCACTACGCGGCCGCAGCGCACACCGAGCACCGCCTGCCCGACACGCGCACCGAGGCGCTCAAGCTGCGGTGGATGCGCGGACAGGACACCTATTCGCTCACCCCGCACCTCTTGCGCAGCTACGTCTCGGCGCGCTGGCAATGGCTGGCGAAGAGCGGGCCGATCGGGCCGCTGTGCGTGCTGTTCACGCGGCTCGGGTTCAGCGTGCGCGCGCTCAACCACCAAGACCTGCCTCCGCTGCGCGGCCTGCGCTGGCTCGCGGGCGTGGCGTTGATCGTGGGCTTCTCGGCCATCGACATGCTCGGCGCCTTCGCGCGCGGCATCGGCCTGCACACGACCGGCCGCATCAACGCCGATGCGCAAGCGCTTTCCTACCATCGCCCGACATGAACAAGAAAAACATCATCAGCCTTCTCGTGCTGGCCGGCGCATGCGTCACAGCCGGTGCCGCCGACTTCACCGGCCGCGGCATCTTCAACTTCAAGTCCGACAGCGGCTGCCCCTTCTCCGCGCTCGCGGGCCCCGCCAACGAATGCAACCGCCTCGCGCTGGACGATGCCGACACGCGCGCCGCGCTCGACAGCGCCGCACACACCATCCGCTTCGCCAATCCGCGCGTCTACGGCGAGAAGACCATCGTGGGCGATGTGCTGCTGCAGGGCTCGGGGCAGTCGCGCGGCAATGGCCAGCGCGTGCCATTGACTTTCCACGCGCTCCTGAGCCGCTCAGGCAACGAATGGTCGGTGAGCAGCCATGCGCACTCCCCCATCGGCGGCGAGTTCAGCGACATCAAGATCGATCCGTACCAGGTCGTGGTGATCGAGGGCAGCGCCGAGCGCATCGTGTTCACGCCGGCGCAGATCAGCGAGACGCTTTCCAAACCCTCCATTGCCGCGCGGCTCGCCAACGAGATCGTGCAGGTGCAGGACAACCGCACGGGCGGCGCCACCGATGCGGACATCACCGTCGGCCTGGGCTTGAGCCGCGCCTCCAAGTCGGTGGCACGTGCGCGTTTCCGCGCGCCTGCGGCCAAGGGCAGCGAGCTTTCCGAGGCGATGCGGCAAGGCAACTGGTCGCTCGAACTGCAGGCGCTGAGCGGGCAGATCCCGCGCCAGGTGGTGCAGCGCGACCTGTTCCTCTATGGGCTCGAATCGCAGTCGCTGCTGCAGCCGTTGATGCAGCGCGGCTTCAAGAAGAACGAGAAGCTGGTGCTCGGTGCCGCGGGCGGCAAGGGCTATGTGCGCTACGACGGCCAGCAGCGCGAGTTCGCCGGTGCCGATGCGTCGGCGCGCGCGTTCCTGCAGGACAGCTTCATCGGGCTCGTGCTCGGTTGGCAGCAGCAGCAACCACAGCAGGCCCCGGTGGCCAAGGCCAATGGACGCTGACGCTGTCTCGCCGACCACCCTATTCGACTGCCTCGCGCCGCCGACATTGCAAGGCTGGCCGGCGCTGCAAGCGCGGCTGGTGCACCACATCAAGCGCGCCGCCCTGCGCCAGATGCATGCGAGCCGCGCCGGTGAAGTGATGTTGTTGCGCCTGTACCTCGTCGGGGAAGAATCGTCCGAGCAGGCGCTGCAGCGCGAGCTGCGCTCCAGCGCGCCCGAGTGGCTCACGCGCCAGCTCGACCAGCACCTGGCCGACGAGCAGCTGCATGCGCGCCTCTTCGCCGATGCCATCGTCGAGCGCGGCGGCACCGCGCAGGCGGCTGCATCGCCCGAAGGAGCACCGCAGCCCGACTGGCTGAGTCAGCGCAAGCTCGCGCGCTGGCAGCGGCTCATCCGGCGCCATGCGCCGCACTTCGCGCACGGCGGCCTCGTGCCGGCCTATGCGATCGGCCTTGCCGCCGAACAGATGGCCTCGCGCATCCTGCAGCGCCATTGCGCGCTGATCGGCCCGCAGCATGCGCTGCACCCGCTGCTCACGCGCGTGCTCGCCGACGAAGACCGCCACATCCGCCTGTGCAGCCACACGCTGCAGCGCTGCGTGGCACCGCATGAAGAAGCAAGGCTCGCGCAATTGATGCGCGAGGTGCGCGACACCGAGCGCGGCTTCGGCGTCACCGGCGCGCTGGGCATGTACGTCGCGGGCCTGGCCTTGCGCCTGCGCCCCGGCCGTGCGCGGCCGGTCGCCGCCTGAGTCCGTCGATGCCACCGCGCATCGTCTACCTCGCGACCGCGGACGCGCGCGGCCACCTGATGCGCGCGCAGCTCATCGCGCATTCGCTGCGCGCGGCGGGCGCCAGCGTGCAGGTGCTCACCACCTCCGACGAAGGCGCGCGTTTTCTCGCCGGCTTCGGTGTCGAGGCCCCGGTGCTCTCGCGCCACTACGCGGTGCAGTTCGACCGCGAGCAGAACATGCTGCGCCGCGAGACCGACCGCAACGTGGCGCACTACGTGTTCCGCCCGGGGCGCATGCTGCGCGACATCCTGCGGCTGCGCGCGTGGTTCCGCGATGCGGACCTGGTGGTGAACGACTCCTTCCACCCCGCGCTGCTGTTCATGGGCTGGATGCCGGGCTGGCGGCGCAAGGTGGTGCATGTGTACGGCGCGAGCCTGCGGCATGCGCTCGAAACCAATTTCAGCGGGCGCATGCCGGCGTGGATGGCGGGCATCTTCGGCCGCATCGTCGCTTGGCAGATCGACCGTAGCCGCGCGCGCATCGCGCACGATTTCGCCTACGGCGAGCCGCGAGACGACGGCCGCGGCGGCCACCAGCTCGCCACGCCGGTGGCCGTGATGGGCGCCGATACGGAAGCGCACGACGACCTCGCGCCGCAGGCCGCGGTCTACCTGAATCCGCATTTCCAGGAGTCCGCGCTGGCCGACGGCCTGGAGCGCGGCCTGGCCGATGCGCGCGTGCCGGCGCACCTCGTCGGCGAGGGCTATGCGCAGCGCGCGGGCTGGCATGCGCAGGACGAGCACTGGATCGAGATGGCCGCGCGCAGCGCCTTCATCGTCTCTGCGCCCGGCATGGCGGCGCTGTCGATCGCGGCGGTGTACCGAAAGCCGATCCTGCTGCTTTTGACCGACCAGCCCGAGCAGGCGATCAATGCGCAGCGTGCCGCGCACCTGGGCCTGCACCATCGCATCGTGGTGTGGCAGGGCCGCACCGGCGATTTCGCGCGCGCCGTGACAATCGCCGCGAGCGAACTGCTCGCCCTGGCCGACACCGGCAATGCCCAGCAGGCGGCGAAGAAGGGCCGCGAGGCGGCCATCGCACGCCTGCAGCACTGGACGGTGCTGCTCCACGACCTCGCTGCTGAAAAACCTACCCGGTAACCCCACGCGCCGAATCGCGCAGTGCGCGGAACACGCGGGCCAGCGCACGCACCGGCCGCATCTCGGACCACTGCATCGACGACGACACCGTCGGCGGCATCGAGACGACGCCCCGCGCGGTGCGCAGCGACACCTGCAGCTTCCTGAGCGTGAAGCCCGGCGCCGCGACCGCACGCCGCCCGTTGCCGCGCCCCGCATCGGCCACGACGAACTGCAGCACCAGGCACTTCCTGCCGGCCGTGGGCTGCACCTCGAACACCAGGCTGCGCCGCTTTGCGCCAGTGGTGCAGGAGCCGGGCAGCACCACACCATCGAACATCGCGTGCACGCTCATGGTCCTGAGGTTGCAACGGTAGTCGATGCGCACTTCGAGGCGATGCGGCTGCTGGCGCGAGAGCGTTTCCGCCAGCGACGGCAGCGGGATCACCAGGCACGCCGATTCGCCGACGCTCTTCGCGCCCTCGGCACCGGGCGCCGACCAACCCTGGCTCAGCCAGCCTGCAGCGGGGCTGCCGGGGTGGAACAGGTACGAACGGCTCAACTGCAGCTCGGCCACGTCGCACAGGCCGCGGCTCTGGTCGTCGAAGCCCCAACGGGTCATGAAGGCGCGGTCGATGGCGGTGGTGGGCCATGCGGCGACATGGCGTGGCGCCGTGTCGGCCGTGTTGGCCGCGTCAGCGATGCCGCAGACGGCGCTCATGAAATCCATCGCGCCGAGTTCGGGGCCGACCGGTATCCACGCCGAGCACGCCACCGGCAACTGCCCTGCCGCATTGCGGTCCGCGCGGATCAGCGCATGCGCGGGCTTGCGGAAGTAGCGTGCCTCGGTGAGCACGCTGGACGACAGGCTGGCCGCGAAATGCACGTTGGCCGCCGACAGCAACGCATAGGTGTTCTCCCCGGTCCACGCCGCATTGGGAATGGCCCGTGCGATCGGCGCGAGGTCGTGCAGCGCGGGCTCGTAGGGATGCGGCTTGATCACCAGCAGATCGACACTGCGCGCCAGCTCGCGCAGCGGCGCGACCACGCTCGCCGGGTGCATCGTGCGCCCGCCGCTCACCAGCGACAGGTCGACCAGGCTCTGGCCGAAGAAGAGGCCGATGCGAAGCCGCGGATCGAACAGCGCCGGAGCGCCGTGCCGAGCGAAGTGGCCCTTGAGCGCGGACGCGTGGTTCCAGAACACCTCTTCATCGACGCGGCGCGCCTGCAGCGCCGCGGCGATGACCGCATCGTTCGTGCGTGCGCAGAAGTGCAGGTGCTCGGTGAAGCGGCGCGGATCGATCTCGATGTCTAGGTAGCTCGCGCCGCTGCGCGCGATGCAGTGCTGCAGCGCCGGCGTGAGGCCCCAGCCGATCACCAGGCAGCCGGGGTCGAAGGCCGGCAGGCCCTCGCGCCCGTGCACCGGCAGCAGGTCGGCGATGCAGGCGCGGGCCCAGCCGGCCGGCGTCGCGGGCAAGTCGAGCCGGGCCATGAGGCGCGCCACGTCGATGCGGCCGCCGCCTTCCAGCGGCGCCATCTCGCGCACCGGCAGGCCCAGGCGGCCGAGCGTGGAATCGAAAAAGCCCCGCAGGAATCGCCGGTTCGCGGCGTGGTACGGAAGACCGTTGGCGGCGGAGCGAAAGAAATCGTCCGCGAAGATGACGTGATTGAACCGGCGGGTTGTCATTGACTGGGTGCGAGCCGGCCTGCCCTGTGCAACCCGTCCGCGCGACCTTTCCATGTGCGAGGCGCCAATCTAGGCAGCCACTCTTAGTCCAGCGTGAGGACGGCGGAGCGCCCGCGCAAAGTTCGTGCAAAGGTCCCGTGAAGGGGTCTGAAACACTGCCTGTTTTTTAATCAGTCGAGCGACAGGTTGAGGCTCTTGATCAACGGATGCCAGCGCGCCGTTTCGTCGCCGATGAGCGCTTCGAACCGGGCCGGCGTGCTGCCCACCGGGTCGACCCCGGACTCGGCCAGCTTGCGAAGCACCACGGGGTTGTGGATCGCGCTGGCCACCGCCTGCTGCAGCCGCGCTACCAGTTCCGGCGGCGTGCCCGCGGGCACCGCCAGGCCCATGAGCGCGGCGGCCTCGACCCGCGGCAGGCCGAGCTCGGCGAAGGTGGGCACCGCGGGCAGTTGCGGCAGGCGGGTGGCATTGGCGACCGCGAGGGCGCGCGCCTTGCCGCTCTGGATGAAACGATTTGCCGCGGCCAGGTCGCTCATCATCGAGGGCAGCTGCCCGCCCGCGAGGTCGGCCAGCGCGGGCGCGGCGCCGCGGTAGGGCACGTGCACCATGCGCAGCCCGGCTTGGCGCTGGAGCAGTTCCATCGCCAGGTGCTGCACGGTGCCGGTGCCGGCGGAGGCGAAGCTGACCTTGCCGGGGAAGGCCCGCGCATCCGCGATGAAAGCGCGCGCGTCCTTCACGCCGCTGGACGGGCCGACCAGCAGCACCATCGGCAGCCGGCCCAGCAGCGTGACCGGCGCGAAGTCGCGCGCCGGGTCGTAGCTCAGGTTGCGGTAGAGCGCCGGGTTGAACACCAGCGTGCCGTTGTCGGTCGAGAGCACGGTGTAGCCATCGGCCGACGCGCGGGCCGCCTCGATGGCGCCGAGCGCGGTGTTGCCGCCGGCGCGGTTCTCGATCTGCACCGGCTGGCCGGTGTCGATGGCCAGCTGGGTGCCGACGGTGCGCGCGACGATGTCGGCGATGGCGCCCGGTGGGTACGGCACGATCCAGCGGATCGGCTTGGACGGGAAGTCTCGCTGCGCGTGCGCCGCCCGGGCCAAGGTGCCCGACACGGCTGCGAGGGCCAGTGCCGCAAGCGCGCGTCGGGACAGACCGGGCATCAGCTCACGCAGCGCGGCTGGTCTTCAGGCCTTGGCCTGCGGCCCAGGTTGCGACGTCTTCGCGCTTGATCGCCGCGGCCATCAATCCCGGAAACGCATCCGGCGTGCATGCGAACGACGGCACGCCGAGCGCGGCCAGCTTGGAGGCCAGGTCGCGGTCGTAGGCGGGCGCGCCCTCGTCGCTGAGCGCGAGCAGCGCGATGAACTGCACGCCGGCTTCGACCAGCTCGTTGGCGCGGCGCAGCAGGTTGTCTTCCACGCCGCCTTCGTACAGGTCGGAGATCAGGATGAGGATGGTGTTGCGCGGCTCGCGCACCAGGCTCTGGCAGTAGCCGACCGCGCCGTTGATGTCGGTGCCGCCGCCCAGCTGCACGCCGAACAGCAGGTCCACCGGGTCCTGCAGCTGCTCGGTCATGTCGACCACGGCGGTGTCGAACACCACCAGCTTGGTCGCCACCGCGGGCAGGCTCGCCATGACCGCGCCGAAGATGCTCGAGTAGACGACCGAGGCGGCCATCGAGCCGCTCTGGTCGATGCACAAAATCACCTCGCGCTGCGGCTGGCGGGCCTTGCGCCCGTAGCCGACCAGCGTCTGCGGCACCACGGTGCGGTATTCGGGCTGCCAGTGGCGCAGGTTGGCGCGGATGGTGCGGTTCCAGTCGATCTCCGAATGGCGCGGGCGGCGGTTGCGCTGGCTGCGGTTGAGCGCGCCGCTCACGGCGCTGCGCATCGGCTCCTCGAGCTTCTTCATGAGTTCGTCGACCACCTTGCGCACCACGGCGCGCGCGGTGTCCTTGGTGCCGGCCGGGATCACGCTCGCGAGCGCCACAAGGTTGGCGACCAGGTGCACGTCGGGCTGCGCGTTCTCCAGCATCTCGGGCTGCAGCAGCATCTGGCGCAGGTTCAGGCGCTCCATCGCGTCGCGCTGCATCACCTGCACCACCTGGCTCGGAAAGTACTTGCGGATGTCGCCGAGCCAGCGCGCCACGCTGGGCGCCGAATCGCCACGGCCGCCACGCTGCCCGCCCTGGCCGAGGCCGCGCCGGCCGTCGGCTTCGTAGAGCGCGGCGAGCGCCTGGTCGATCTCGCGCACGCGGCCTTCGACGGCACCGCAGCTCGCGTTGGCTTCTCTGCCGAGCACGAGGCGCCAGCGCTGCAGGCGGTCGGTGGGCGGCAGTGCCTTGTCTTCGGCGGGGTCTTGAAGATTCGCGTTCATTGAGTCGCCTCTGTGCTCGTGTTGCTCCCTCTCCCCTTGGGGAGAGGGCTGGGGTGAGGGCCAGCGACGACAGCGAAGGCGGTGCAGGTGCGAAGGCTCATGCCCTCACCCCAACCCTCTCCCCGAGGGGAGAGGGAGCAAGAGTGAACGTTCATGCTTTCACTCCCAGCAGTTCCCGCAGCAGCGGCAGCGCGAGCACCGCGCGTGATTCATCCCAGTCGCTGGCGGCCACGGCGGCCGGCAGCGTGCCGCCGACCGCACCGCGTTTCGCACGCTCGCCGAGGGCGCGCCGGTCCGAACCCGAAAAGTCCGCGAAGCTGCGCCGCACCAGCGGCAGCACCTGCACGAAGTGTTCTTCGCCGAGCCCCGCAAGCCAGCGGTCGACCAGCGACCAGACGGCCTCGTCGTGCAGCAGCACCATCGCGTTGCGGTTGAGAAAACCTTCGAGCCACGCGGCCGCTTCGGTCGGCGGTGCGCCGGCCGAAAGGTTGCGCGTGAGCTGCTGCGAGGCGCCGTCGCTGTCGATCTGCGCATCGTCCAGCAGCAGCCGGCAACTCACGCCCCGCAGCAGCGGCGCGCCGGTTTCGCCGAAAGCGATGGACCGCAAAGCGGCGCGCCAGGCGGCGGTGGTTTCTTCGCCGTCGCGCAGGCGCACCGCATCGTGCGTGGCGATGAGCCGGGTGCGCAGCGCCTCGGCGGCTTCGGCATCGAGCGCGCCGCAGGCAATCGGCAGGCCGATGGCACCGCGCACGATCAGACTGTCGAGCACGTGGGAGAGCAGCGCGCTGTCGGTCTGGCGCACGCTGCCGTAGCGGAACACGTTGGCCAGCGGCGGCACCGCGCCGATGAGCTGCACCGCGTCGCCGGTGAGCGCGGCGCGGTCTTCGAGCGCGCGGGTCACGGCCTGCACAGCGACCGGCAGGTCCGCCAGCAGCACGACGTCGACCTGCTCGGCCAGCGCCGTGAGCGAGGTCTCCGCAGCCAGCCCTTCCATCACGCGCGCACTCGCGGCGTGCGCCACGGTCGCGCCGAAGCGGCTGGCTTCGATGATGCGCAGCGCGAACTCGGGCTGCCACTGCAGTTGCCACACCTCGTGGAAGGTGCCCCGGCTCGCGCGCTGTCCGGCGGTGATTTCGCCCCACGGCAGGTCGAGCAGCCGCAGGCGATGCAGCAGATGGCTGCGCGCGAGGTCGTTGGGCTGGCGCAGATCGAGGTCGAGCGTCTTGGCGGTCGCCTCGGGCTTGAGGCGCAGGCTTTTCTGCGCCTGCTCGATGTCGCGCTGCAGCGGCACGGTCGGCACTTCGGCGGGCACCTGGCCCATGCGGTCGCCGACGGTGAGTCGCTGGTGGATCAGCGTGAGCGGCGCCTGCTCGCCCATGCAGATCACGCTGCGCACCGCCTCGTCGAGCTCGGGCAGGCCGGGCGCGGGGCGCTCGCGGAGCGCGGCGAGCGTTTCGGCGAGGCGCGTGGCTTCGATCAGGTGGGCGGAGGAGCAGTCGAGGTCGTGTTCGCGCAGCAGCCTTGCCACGCGCGCAAGCCAACCGGTTGTGCGGCCCGCAACCTGCTGGCCTTGCTGCCACAGGTGTTCGTACCAGCCGGGCGAATCGATGCCCGCGCCGCAGCCGCTCGCGCTCGTGAGGTGGCGATAGGTCCACGGCACCCAGGTCGCGAGCACCTTGAGCTTGGGCAGGCCCTTGAGCAACGCGGCATCGGCCTTGGCGGTGACCGTGCCTTGCAACGCCGGCACATGCCACGCCCCGCAGACGACGGCGATGCGCTGGTGACCGGCCTTGACGGCTTCGCGGATCGACTGGCGCATGAAGGCTTCGCGCAGCTGCTCGCGCTCCATCGCGCGCTGGCCGCGGCGGTCTTCGGGCGTCTCGGCGCGCACGGCGGTCATGGCTTCGGCGATGGCGCCGAACAGGTCTTCGCCGTCGCCGCGCTCCTCGACCATGTGGTTCCACCAGCTCTCGCCGTCGGCGTAGCCGGCGGCGTGGGCGAGCCAGTCGAAGGGGTCGTCGGGCAGCGCGTTGACCGCCTGTTCCTGTTCAGGCGCTTCGACCGTTTCGGCCACCGGCAGCTTGTCGGTCTCGTCGTCGTCGAGCGGCGTTTCGGCGGGCACTTCTGCCTCGGCAGCCTTGGCCTCATCGGCCGCGCGCGCCGCCTGCTCGATGGCCATGCGGTGCGCTTGCGGGAGGTCGATGAAGCGCGTGGGCAGCGCGTGCTTCACGCCCCACTGCAGCGCCTGCCACTCGGGCGAGAACTCGGCGAGGGGGTAGAAGGCGGCCAGGCGCGTGTCGTCGTTCGCATGCACCAGCATCGCGACCGGCGGGCGGAGGTCCGCATGCGCCATGAAGGAGAGCAAGCCCTCGGCCTCGGGCGGGCCCTCGACGAGGATGCAGTCGGGCTGCAGCGACTCGAAAGCGCGCAGCAGACTGCGCGCACAGCCGGGCCCGTGGTGGCGGATGCCGAAGTAATGCAGCGGTGAGGCCATGGGTTCAGAGTTGCTCGCGGCAGGCGCGGTACAGGTCCTTCCAGTCGGCGCGCTCCTTCACCACGGTCTCCAGGTATTCCTTCCACACCACATGGTCCTGCACCGGGTCCTTGATGACCGCGCCGATCAGGCCCGAAGCCACGTCGGCCGAGCGCAGCACGCCATCGCCGAAATGGCCGGCCAGCGCCATGCCGCTGTTGATGACGGAGATGGCCTCGGCGGTCGAGAGCGTGGAGGTCGGCGACTTGATGCGCGTCTTGCCGTCTTCGGTCTGGCCGTTGCGCAGCTCGCGGAAGATCTGCACCACGCGGCGCACTTCCTGCAGCGCGGGCGGCTCGGCCGGCAGCGCGAGCGCACGGCCCAGCTCGGACACGCGCTTGACCACGATCTGCACTTCTTCTGCTTCGCTCGCGGGCACCGGCAGCACCACCGTGTTGAAGCGGCGCTTCAGCGCGCTGGAGAGTTCGTTCACGCCCTTGTCGCGGTTGTTCGCGGTGGCGATCACCGAGAAGCCGCGCACGGCCTGGACCTCGCTGCCGAGTTCGGGGATGGGCAACGTCTTTTCAGACAGCACAGTGATCAGCGTGTCCTGAACGTCGGCCGGGATGCGCGTGAGCTCCTCGACGCGCGCGATCTTGCCGAGGCGCATCGCGTGCACCAGCGGGCTCGGCACCAGCGCCTTTTCCGACGGGCCGTGGGCCAGCAGCTCGGCGTAGTTCCAGCCGTAGCGCAGTTGCTCTTCGCTGGTGCCGGCGGTGCCCTGGATCAGCATCGTCGAGTCGCCGCTCACGGCCGCGGCCAGGTGCTCCGACACCCACGACTTGGCCGTGCCCGGCACGCCGTACAGCAGAAGCGCGCGGTCAGTGGCGAGCGTGGAAACGGCGATCTCCATCAGGCGCGAATTGCCGATGTACTTGGGGCTGACCTCGAAGCCGTTGGCCAGCTTGCCGCCCATCAGGTAGGTGAGCACGGCCCAGGGCGAGAGTTTCCAGTTGGCCGGGCGCTGACGGTCGTCGACCTTCTGGAGCGCATCGAGTTCTTCGGCGAATTGATGTTCGGCATGCTGGCGCAGGACATTGCTCATGGACGGCCTTGGGATGAGGAAGAAGAAGTGGACGAAAGACGAAGGGTTGAAAACAGCTGGCGCGCACGCACGATGCGCGCGGTGTCGCTCAATGCGCTCGCGAGGCCGGGGCTTTCCTCGGCGGCGCGCGGCAGGTCGGCCAGAAGGTGCAGCGCATCGGCATGCAGCAGCGCGGCCGCGTTGCCGAGCACCTGGCGCAGCACGTAGTCGTTGACGAGGTCGCCGCGCTCCACGCGGGTGCGCAGCGCGCCCGCAAGCTGGAGCGAGAGTTCGGCCGATGGCGTTTCACCGGGTGCGCAGGCCTGGTCGGCGAAGGCGATCACGTTCTGCACGCCGCTGTCCGCGAGGCCCAGTTCGATCACCCAATGGCGCTCGCGCCGTTCGCGGGGCAGCAGCGCCAGCAACTGGCCGACCCAGGCGCGCTGGCTGTGTCGGGTGTGGTGGTGGTCGAGCATCGCATCGCCCCAGTCGACATCGGCCGTGGCGAGGATGGCTTCGTTCCAGCCGCGGAACAGGGCGTCTTTCCAGTCGCTCTTCTCGGCCCAGCCGAGCAGCGCGGCAGGGGTCATGCCGGTGTGCGCGGTCCACCACGAGAGCGGCGCCTGCCGCACGAGTTGGTAGAGCCACCAGGCGCGCTCGCCGAGGCTGTCGTGGGTGGGGCGCACGGGGTCGATGGCGTCGTCTTTCCAGCGCGGGTCGGCGGCCTCGGGGGCGTTCAACTGCCATGCGTCGCCCACTTGCGAGAGCAGCGGCGCGAGGAAGGCTTCGATGCGCTGCACATGGGCGCTGGCGGGCAGGCGCTGCAGCAGCTCGACCGCGGCCTGGCGCACATCGCGCGCGCGGTCCTTGAGCTGGGCGTCGATGAGGGCTTCGTCATCGGGGCCGATGTTCTCGGCCAGCGCGCCGAGCAGCGCGGCGCGTTCCTTGGCGGGAAGCTGCGGCAGCTCCGCGGCGAGACGATCGCGCGCGGCGGCGGGGTCGCTGCGGCGTTGTTCGACCAGCACCGCACGGCGTTGCTCGAGGCTGCCTTCGTCCCAACGCGTCTGCGCATCGGCCTGCTCGCTGGCGCCGACGGCGTAGCGCCAGTCGTCGTTGCGCGCGGCGAGCCAGAGGCCGCGCTCGCCGAGCGCCGGGATCACGCCGGGTCGCAGGTCGATGGCGCGGCGGCCGGCGTCGAGCGCGGTGGGCAGAAGGTTGTGGGGGAGGCGCAGGCCCGCGGCAGTGACTGCGGCGAGACCTTCGTGCTGCAGGCGCAGCGGACCGCTTGCCAGCGCATCGGCGATGGCGGCTTGCAGCGCAGGATCGTTCAGCACGGGGCGTTCATCCGCGGCGGCAATCGGCGCATCGGAGGGCGAGAGGCCCGGCGCCACGAAGCCGGCACGGCGCCCGATGGCGACGGCGCCTGCGACGCGCAGCAACTGGCCTTGGGCGTCGCCGGACTGGATCGCCTGCAGCAATCCGCCGAACTCGCCCGCCATTGCATCGGCCGCCGGCACGGGCTGGCGGGCGGTGCCGACCAGTGCGCTCTGCAGCAGCGTGTTCCAGTGACTCATTCGATGACCTCCGCGCTGCGCGCTGCGGTATTCGCCTTGGGAGCGGCCCGGCGGCTCATGCGCGCACTCCAGCCAAGGTCCAGACCGGCGCACTCCCGGCCGCTGCACCCGAAGCCCAGGCGGTGAGCGGCGCGAACTGCTCGCCGTCCCATTCGCCGAAGACCCGCAACGGCGCGCCGCCGGAGTGCGCGAGCAACTGCCACGCCTCCTGCGTCGCCAGTTGCATCGGCAAGGCCTGCGGTGCGGCATCGAGGCGCAGCCACCATTGGTCGCCGTGCCGCGCCGGCACGGCTTCGGCCCACACCATCGGCAGCAGCGGTTGCCAGGGATTGGCCGCGATCTGTTGCGCCATGCGTTGCCACTCGTCGGGCGCATCGGTTGCCGGCGCAGTCGATGCAGGCGCGTCGGCCAGAAGCTCGGCCACCAGCGCGCGCTGCGACGCGTGGCCCGGATAGAAGCACAGCACCGCGGCGCGCTCGCTGCCGCTGACCCAGCCGGTTTCGAAACCACGGCCGCCATGCGAGTAGTCGAGCAGCAGCGCACGCCGCCCGCTCGCGCGGCCTTGCAGCCACACATGACGTTCGACCAGCTTCGCATCGCGCTCGTCGGTGCATTGGCCCAGCACGAGCCAGTGGTCGCTGATGCGTTCGCCGTCCGCGAGCAGGCCCTCGCGGTCCTGCGGCCATCCGAGCGCGATGCGGAGGTCCGCCAGCGTGGCCGGCGAGAGCGATTCACGGCGCGGCACCGCATCGACGATCAGTTGAAGACGGCCCAGCCGGTCGAGCAGGCGCGCCGGCCAGCCTTCGCCCGCGCCGATGAGTTCGGCCGCCTGCGTGATGCGCTGCCCGAGCCCCGGCGCCTGCGCGTCGACCATGCGCGCGGCCATCGCGCCCCAGGCCTGCTGCTGCTCGCTGCCGAGCGCGGCGAGGCCGCGCTGGGTCTGGTCGTCGAGCCAGCGCGCGAGCTCCTGCACGCCGGCCTCGATGCGCTTCCAGCGCTGCGCGTCGCGCTTGGCGGCCGCGGCGGGATCGGGCGCGGCCGCAGGTTCGGCGGCGCGCGCTTCTTTCTTCTCGGCCTTGTCGCGGCGCGAGGCGATCCACTCGGCCACCCACGGCGGCGGCGCGGCGGCGGTGAAGCTGGCGCCGCTCTGCGCGCGCAGCAGCATCAACGCGAGGCCGTGCTTGCAGGGGAATTTGCGGCTGGGGCAGGAGCAGCGGAAAACCGGGCCCGAAAGGTCGACCTGCGTCTGGTACGGCTTGCTGCCGCTGCCCTGGCATTCGCCCCAGACGGCTTCGTCGGAATACCCGAGCGTGGGCCACTTGGCCGGTGCGAGCAGGCCCTTGGCGGCCTTGGCCGACGCATCGTCGGGTGCGAGCGCCAGGACGGCTTCTGTGCTGAGAGTCATCGGGGCACCCTCGCGCCGGTCCGCGGCGCGGATGAATGGAAAGACGCGGCCATCAGGGCGCGACGGGATTGCCCGGCGTGCCGAGGCTGCCGGCCGGAGCCGTAGCAGCGGCAGGGGCCGGTGTGCTGTAGGAAACGCGCACCGCGGGCGGTTGCTGCTGAGGTGCGGGGTTGGCGACCGGCCGGGTCACACCGCCCTTGCTGACCGTGACCGGCGCAGCCGGCGAAACCAGCGCCACGGGCGTGGCACCGGTGACGCCGGACGTCCCCGAAATCGGCACCGTGGCCCCGACCGCCGCCGTGGTGACCGGCGCGGTGCCGCCCGCGGGCGCATACCCCGGCTTGCCCGCATTCGGGTCGTGCAGCACCACGCTCTTGCCCACGCCGACGCCGGTGCCGATCGGCCCGATGCCGACGCCCACACCCACGCCCGCGTTGCCGGCGACCACGCCGGTGTTGTTGACCGACACACCCGCGCCGAGCGGCCCCCAGCCGGTGTTCAGGCCGACGGAGAAATTGCCGTCCTTGGTGGCGCCCAGCCCGAGCGAGAGCCCGGGCACCAGCGGAATGCCGATGTGATAGTGCGAACAGCCGCCCACCAGGAGCATCGCCAGCAGCGCCGCCGGAACGACGGCTGCTGCACGAAGGGTGCGCGGCCGGGCCGTCACACCAAGAGCGCGTTGACGCGCCTCACATAGGCGGCGGGGTCCGCCGGCAGCCCCCCTTCGGCGAGCAGCGCCTGGTCGAACAGGATGTTGGCGAGATCCTCGAAGTGCTCGGAGCTCTCGAGCTTCTTCACGAGCGCGTGCTCGGCGTTGACTTCGAGCACCGGCTTCAGGTCGGGCGCCGGCTGGCCGGCTTGCTTCAACATGCGCGCGAGCTGCGTGCTCATGCCGCCGTCCTGCACCACGAGACAGGCGGGCGAGTCGACCAGGCGCGTGGTCACGCGCACGTCGTCGGCCTTGTCCTTGAGGGCTTCCTTCAGGCGCTCGAGCAGCGGCTTGAAGGATTCGGCGGCCTCTTCTGCCGCCTTCTTCTCGGCCTCGTCCTGCAGCTTGCCCAGGTCGACCGCGCCCTTGGCCACGCTCTGCAGCGGCGTGCCGTCGAACTCGGTGAGGTAGTTGAGCGCCCACTCGTCCACGCGGTCGGTCATGAGCAGCACCTCGATGCCCTTCTTCTTGAAGACCTCGAGCTGCGGGCTGTTCTTGGCGCCGGCCAGGGTGTCGGCCGTGATGTAGTAGATGGCGTCCTGCCCGTCCTTCATGCGCGCCTTGTAGTCGGCCAGGCTCACGGTCACGGCGTCGCTGGTGCTGGAGGCGAAGCGCAGCAGCTTGGCGATGCGGTCGCGGTTGCCCATGTCCTCGCCCAGGCCCTCCTTGAGCACCGCGCCGAACTCGGCGTAGAACTTGGCGTACTTGCCCGATTCGTCGGCGTGCGCGGCGGCGGCTTCGGCAGCCGGGGTGACGTTCTTGTCGACCACGTCGGTCACGCCTTCAGTCGGTTCGGGGGCGGGCACCGATTCGCCCGAACCCACGTCGATCTTGCCTTCACTGCTCTCCGGCGCGGTCTTCTGCTTCTTCGCCAGGTCTTCCAGCATGGAGAGCACGCGCTTGGTGCTGCCTTCGCGGATGGCCTTCACGTCGCGGCTTTCCTGCAGCAGCTCGCGGCTCACGTTCAGCGGCAGGTCGGCCGAGTCGACCACGCCCTTCACGAAGCGCAGGTAGTTCGGCAGCAGCGCCTCGGCGTCGTCCATGATGAAGACGCGCTTGACGTAGAGCTTCACGCCCGCGCTCTTGTCGCGGTTCCACAGGTCGAACGGCGCCTTGGCGGGGATGTAGAGCAGCTGCGTGTACTCGGTGCTGCCTTCCACGCGGTTGTGACTCCAGGCGAGCGGCGCCTCGTAGTCGTGGCTGATGCTCTTGTAGAACTCCTCGTACTGCTCGGGCGTGATGTCCTTCTTGGGACGGCTCCAGAGGGCGTTGGCCTTGTTGACCGTTTCCCATTCGCCCGTCTTCACCATGTCGCCGGGCTGGTCGTTCTCGCCTTCCTTCCACTCTTCCTTTTCCATGAGGATCGGGAGCGAGATGTGGTCGGAATACTTGCCGACGATCTGCTTCAACTTCCAGGCGTTGAGGTATTCGTCGGCGTCGTCGCGCAGGTGCAGCGTGATGCTGGTGCCGCGCTCGGCGCGGGTGATGTCGGCCACCTCGAAGTCGCCGGCGCCGCCGCTGACCCATCGCACGCCCTGCTCGGCCGGCAGGCCCGCGCGGCGCGATTCGACGCTGATCTTGTCGGCCACGATGAAGCCCGAATAGAAGCCCACGCCGAACTGGCCGATGAGCTGCGCGTCGGCCTTTTGGTCGCCGCTCAGCTTGCTCATGAAGTCCTTGGTGCCGCTCTTGGCGATCGTGCCGAGGTTGTCGATGGCTTCCTGGCGCGACAGGCCGATGCCCTTGTCGGTGATGGTGAGGGTGCGGGCGGCCTTGTCGAACGAAAGGCGCACGTCCAGCTCGGGCTGGTCTTCGTACAGCTCGGGGTGGTCGAGCGCCTCGAAACGCAGCTTGTCGCACGCGTCGGACGCGTTCGAGATCAGCTCGCGCAGGAAGATTTCCTTGTTCGAGTAGAGCGCGTGCGTGACGAGGTGCAGCAGTTGCGCGACTTCGGCCTGGAACGGGAGTTTGGTGTTGGAGGAATCAGCCATAGGAAAAAAGAGATCGGATCGAAAAAATTCTAAGTCGGCACGGCGAGCCAAAGACGCCGCACCACCAACTTCTTCAACTGAGGCGTGGTGTTCAAAAAACAACGATGGGAGGGTTTCAAACAGCGCAGCTTTTCACGCGCCGGCCGGCACAATTTGGCAGCGAACTCCAAAATGAGTACTAAAGACCCATAAAAGGTGAATCTCGACTTCACGATCAGCATCGACAAGTTCATCTTCTTTCGCATCGGGGATGGTGCCTGGCCTGTCCCCGGCGGCGGTGCGCCGACCGCCCGGCAACAACAGGGCCACGAGCTGGAACGGCACGGCGCCGATTTTCAGCGTCGGCGCCACGGGCAACGTGCTGCCGGTCGAGGTTCGCAGCAATGCTGGCCAGGTCACGCTGCGCGCCACCACGACCGGCCCGCTCACCAACACGGGTGGCAACACCATTCCGATGTCGGAGATCACCGTGGCTTCGAGCGCCAGTGCGCTGCCCGCGCCCACGATTCCGGCGACCGGCCTGGGGCCCACGGCCAATGTCTCGAGCGGTGGCCCGGGGATCGGCTTCACGCAGGTGACCCAACGCGCGGCGGACTGGACCTTCTCTTACGCCAACTCAGCGAACCGCCCGGCCGGCACCTACGCCGGGCAGATCACTTTCACGGCCAGTTCGCCCTGAGTCTTTTCTAAAAGCGCCGCGAGCGCCGCGCGGCCAGGATCAACGCGGCTGCGACTCGACCTCCCGCGTCCACCGGTCGATCAGCCGCTTGCGCTCGGATGCCTGCCCGTACTTCTGGAAGTCGTACTTGATGAGCTTCACATCGGCCATCGACGGAATGCGCGGATCGGGCTTGAAGGTCTTGTTGGCCGGCGACTGCAGGCTGCCCGCCTCGCCGCCGATGGCCTGGCCCTTCGGGCTCATGAGCCAGTCGTAGTAGCGCCGGGCGTTCTCCTTGTTGCGCGCGCCCTTCACGAGCGCGATGCCGCCGATTTCGTAACCCGTGCCTTCGCAGGGCGCGGCGGTCTTCACCGGAAATTTGTCGTACCGCCAGCGCTCGAAACCGAAGATGAAGCTCACGCCGATGGCCACCTCGCCCTTGGCCACGTTGGGCGCCTGCGCCTGGCCGCTGCGGGTGTAGCTGGTGACGTTCCTGTGCAGCTTCTTCAGGTAGTCGAAGGCCGCGTCCTCGCCCATCTGCTGCACGAGCCCCGCGATGATGGTGTAGGCCGTGCCGCTGGATGCAGGGTGCGAGATCTCGATCTCGCCCTTGTATTCGGGCTTGACCAGATCGGCCCAGCACTTGGGTTCATGCAGCTTCTTTTTCTTGAGCACATCGGTGTTGAAGCCGAAGCCGATCGCGCTGGTGTAGAAGCCGCCCACCATGTTCTGCGACAGCGCGTACTGCCGCACCGCCCAGTCGTGCAGGTCGTTGATGTAGGCCGGCCGATAGGGCTCCAGCAGCCCTTGCTCGGCCGCCTGCAGGAACGGATCGCCAGTGCCGCCCCACCAGATGTCGGTCTTGGGGTTCGCGGCTTCGGCGCGCAGCTGCGCACCGATCTCGCCGGTGCCCTTGTGCGCCTGCTGCACCTTGATGCCGGTCTCGCGCGTGAAGGCGGTGGCGGCGGCCTCGCACCAGCCGGCGTCGGTGCTGCACAGCGCATTGACCGTGCCCTGCGCGGCCGCGTTCTGCGACGGCGACAGGAGAAGGGCCGCGAAGGCGGCGGTGGCCGCGATGTTCCGGATGGCAGGGGTGCGCATGCGCTTCTCCTCGGGACTGGGTGTTGTTCGAAGGCGCAGGATAGCGCCCGCACGGTGGATCACGGCACGGCCAGCAACGGCGGCAGGTGCTCGGCCAGCCAGTCGATCACCACGCGCGTCTTGAACGGCAGGTAGCGGCTGCGCGAGCGGATCACGTTCAGTTCGAAGCCGAAGGGCCTGGGCTCCTCGAACACGCGCACCAGCGTGCCTGAGGCCAGCGCATCGGCCGCGAGCCATGCGGGCAGGCGCGCGAGGCCCATGCCGCCGATGGCGGCTTCGAGCAGCACCTCCGCGCTGTCGCAGCGCAGGCGCGAAGGCAGCGTCACTTCGACGAGCCGGCCCTCGGCATCGTGAAAGCGCCAGGTCGAGACCTGCCCGTCGCGCGCATAGAGCACGGCCTCGTGCGGCGTCTGCGGAGACTGGAGCGCATCGATGCCATGCGGATGCCCGCGCGCGGCGAGGTACGCGGGCGCGGCGCACAGCGCCATCCATTGCGTGCCGACCGGGCGCGCGATCAGGTCCGAGGTGTCGGGCAGTTCGCCGCTGCGGATCGCGAGATCGAGCCCTTCTTCGACCAGGTCCACGCGCCGGTCGTTGAACGCGAGTTCGAGCGACAGCTGCGGATGCCGCCGCGCCAGTGCCAGCAGCAGCGGCCCGACCTTGAGGCGGCCGAGCATCGCCGGCATGCTCAGGCGCACGACGCCGGTGGCGGTGCTGCGCGCCTTGTCGGCCAGGGCCTCGGCCGCATCGAGCTCGGCCAGCGCGCGGCGGCAGCGCTCGTAGTAGCCGTGGCCTTCCTCGGTGAGGCTCTGGCTGCGCGTGGTGCGCAGGAACAGCCGCGTGTCCAGCCGCGCCTCGAGCCGCGCGATGCTCTTGGCAACCGCAGAACGGGTGACATGCAGCCGCTGCGCCGCGAGGGCGAAGCTGCCCGCTTCCACGGCCGCGACGAACTCCTCGATGCCCTGCAGGCGTTGGCTCATTGGATACTTTCAGGCGCCATGTTGAAGAAAATTATCCACCACCGGATAGTTTTCATCGTCAATAGCATCAAGGCTTCGCTGTTTTTCGTGGAGCTTTTCGATGCAACAACCTCAGACGCTGCGCCGCTGGCAGCTTCCCCAATTCGGCCGCGCCCATCTCGAACAGGTCGAGGCGCCACTGCCGCTAGCGGGCGCGGGCCAGATCCTCGTGCGGGTGGACGCGGTGTCGCTCAACTACCGCGACCTGCTGATGATTCGCGACGGCATGGGCATGAAGCTCGACCTGCCCTTCACGCCCGGCTCCGACATGGCGGGCACGGTGGTGGCCGCGGGCCCTGGCGTGACGCGCTTCGCCGTGGGCGACCGCGTCGTCAACACCTTCTGGGGCGGATGGATCGACAGCCACTGGCACAGCGACGCCGTGCTCGCCGGCGGGCCCGGCCCGGGCATGCTCGCATCGCATGTGCTGATCGACGCGGCGTGGGCGGTGGCCGCGCCCGCCACGCTGAACCCGGCCGAAGCCAGCACGCTGCCTTGCGCGGGACTCACCGCCTGGTTCGCACTCGCCGAGACCGGTGGTCTGCGTGCGGGCGAGACCGTGCTGATCCACGGCACCGGCGGCGTCGCGCTGTTCGGTCTGCAGCTTGCGCGGCTGCATGGCGCGCGAGCCATCGTGGTGACGGGGAGCAAGGACAAGCGCGAACAGACGCTTGCGCTTGGCGCGTCGCACGTGCTGATGCGTAACGGCGACTGGCCCGCGGAAGTGCGCAGGCTCACGAACGGACGCGGCGCGGACCACGTGCTCGAACTGTCGAGCGGCCCGAACCTCGATCGCTCGCTGCAGGCCGCCAGGCAGGGCGGGCGCGTGTCGATCATCGGCATGCTCGGCGGCGAGACCTTGAGCGCATCGTTCTATGCGATGGTGCTTGGCCGAGTGACGGTGCAGGGCATCGGCGTCGGCCACCGGCGATCGCTCGAAGATTTGGTGCGCGCCGTCGACATCAACGCGCTCAAGCCGGTGATCGCGGCGCAGTACGAATTCGATGCGCTGCCCGCCGCGCTCGATCACCTGGAACGCGGCGCATTCGGGAAGATCGTCATCACGCTTTGAAGTATTGAGGACTTCCGTTCACATGCAACGCAGTTGCGGCAGCGTACAAAACTTGCGCGATCCGTGAAGAGATTCCGTTCGCTGCAACAAGGTGCTCGACGCCCCTGATTTCTCGACTCAGAATGCGCCCGCGCTCGGCCCTGGACCGGCGCGCTTTCTCAACTTCAGGATGGAGCGTTATGGAACACAGTACCTACAAAAAGTGGGCGGCCGAATTCATTGGTACTTTCTGGCTCACGCTCGGCGGCTGCGGAAGCGCGGTCCTGGCGGCGGCCTTTCCGGGTGTGGGCATCGGCCTGCTCGGGGTCTCGCTGGCCTTCGGTCTCACGGTGGTGACAGGGGCCTATGCGCTGGGGCCGATCTCGGGTGGCCACTTCAATCCTGCGGTGTCGATCGGCCTCGCAGCCGCGGGCCGCTTCAAGGCATCGCAACTCGCGGGCTACATCGTGTCGCAGGTGCTCGGCGCGATTGCGGCGGCTGGCATTCTCTATCTCATCGCCACGGGCAAACCGGGTGCCGACATCGGCGGCTTCGCCACCAACGGCTATGGCGAGCACTCCCCCGGCAAGTACGGCCTGTACGCCGCCGCACTGTGCGAAGTGGTGATGACTGCCGTGTTCCTGATCGTGATCCTCGGCTCGACGGCCAAGCGCGCAGCCGGCGGCTTCGCGGGCATGGCCATCGGCCTGTGCCTCACATTGATCCACCTGATCTCGATCCCTGTGACCAACACCTCGGTGAACCCGGCACGCAGCACAGGCCCGGCCCTCTTCGGGCCGTCCTATGCGGTGTCGGAACTGTGGCTCTTCTGGATCGCGCCCATCGTGGGCGCGATCATCGGCGCAGTGATCTACCGCACCGTTCTCAGCAACGGCAACGACGACTGAGCATCGTCGTCCCGTCGTCGACCGAAATCAGCTGCCGGTGCCCGACTTCACCAGCGGCAGCGAGGTCGACTGGCCGATGGCCTCGGAGCCGGTGGCGTGCGAAGCGGCAAAGGCGCCGGCCTGCACTTCGGTGTCCGACACGGTCGACAGCATCGCGGGCGCTCCGGTCGACTGGCCGACGGCCTCGGTGCCGCTCGCATGCGCAGCGGCAACCGCACCGGCCTGCACATCGGCGCTTTCGGGCGAGTTCATCTGCAAGGGATGGAAGTCCGAGCCATCGGTCGTTTCGGCCGAAGCGTTGACGGCGCCCAGCGCTGCGAGCGCAGCGAAGGAACCAATGGCGAGAAGCTTGAGGGAAGTGCGCATGGTGTGTGCTCCTTGAGGGCAGGTTTTCTCCGGTCTCGTGCCATCGCGCGAACTGCGCGTGGCAGGACCTGAACGCACTCTAGGCAGCCTGACTGAGATGAGCGTGAGCGAAGAGTTAGCTGCGGCTTAGCGGGGCAATGGCGGCAGATGCACGCGCGCCATGAGCCCCGGGCCGTCGTCCCGGTTGCGCAATTCGATGCGCATGCCATTGCGCTCGGCGGCGGTTCGCGCAATCGCCAACCCGAGCCCGCTGCCACCGGCCGCCGCGCCCGGCACGCGAAAGAAGCGATCGAACACGCGCCCCATGGCGCTCTCCGGAATGCCCGGCCCGTTGTCCAGCACGTCGACCACCGCATGGCCCTCGACCTCGTGCAGCCGCACGTCGACCACGCCGCCTTCGGGCGCATAGCGCAGCGCGTTGTCGATCAGGTTGTCGAACACGCTGCGCAACTCGGCCGCGGGCGCCGACACCACCGGCGTGATGCTGCCTTCGAAGCCCACGTCCACGCGCCGCGCATCGGCCAGCACCATCAGTTGGCTCACGCTTTCGCGCAGCAGCACCTCGATGTCGATGGCCTCGCGCGCCATGGCGCGCTGCGGCGCGTCCTGCCGCGAGAGGCTCAGCAACTGCTCGATGAGGTGCTGCGCACGCGTGACGCCGGCTTCGAGCTGGTTGAATCGATCCGTGGCTTCGCCGGCCGGCACGTGCGCGCGCAGGTTCTCGATCTGCAGGCCGATGGCGGCCATGGGCGTGCGCAGCTCGTGCGCCGCGTCCTGCACGAAGCGCCGCTGGGTGGCGAAGGCATTGCGCACGCGGGCCAGCAGGTTGTTGAAAGCGCCCACTAGCGGCGCGATCTCGTCGGGCATGCGCGCCAGCGAGAGATCGGTGAGGCTGCGTTCGTCCTGCGATGCCACGTCGCGCGCCACGCCGCGCAGCGATCGCGAGGCCGCGGACACGATGAGCCACAGCATCAGCAGCGCCGCCGGCAGCAGCAGCGCGATCGGCAAGCCTTCGAGCAACGCACGGCGCAATGCGCGACGGCGGCGGTAGTCCTCGTTCTGCAGCACCTGCACGCGCGGCTGGTCGGCTCGCGGGCCGGGCTCGGCGGTGAAGACGCGCCAACTCGCGCTCGCCTGCGTGCCGGTGCTCACGTTGCGAAAGCCGTTGCCGGGCTGCAGCGGCACCGTCAGCAGCGGCCATGAGCTCGCGCGCAGCGCGGTGCCGTCGGCACTCCAGATCTGAACGACGAAGGCGCCGCGCGTGAACGCGGCTTCGCCATCGACCGCGCGCGGCATCTTGGGCGGATCGTTGCCCGCATACGACTCGGCCACCAGCCGCATCTGGTCGTCCAGCGCGTTGTGAACCAGGTTGCCGTACGCGAGAAAGGAAAACCATGCGGTCGCGACCGCGCCGACCAGGTGCAGCGTGATCAACCACAGCAGCAACTGCATGCGCAGCGAGCGCGGACGCCACCAGCGGCCGGACTGCGCAGCGCCGTCCGTCATGCCGCCACGCGCCAGCCCAGTCCGCGCACGTTGCGAATCGACTCGGCACCGAGCTTGCGACGCATGCCGTGGATCAGCACGTCGATGGCGTTGCTCGTCACTTCTTCGCCCCAGCCGTAGATGCGGTTTTCGAGTTGCTCGCGGGAAAGGATCGCACCCGGCCGCTCCAGCAGCGCATGCAGGAGCGCGAATTCGCGCGCCGTGAGCGCCTCGCGCGCGCCATTCACCAGCACCTCGCGCGTCGTCAGGTCCAGTTGCAGGACGCCGCTGCCCACCAGCGAATGCGCCGCGCCGTCGCGACGCCGCACGATGGCCCGCATTCGCGCAAGCAGTTCGCGGAACTCGAAGGGCTTGAGCAGGTAATCGTCGGCCCCGAGGTCCAGGCTGTTGATACGGTCGTCGAGGCCGTCGCGCGCGGTGAGCACCAGCACCGGCGTTGCGTCGCCGCGTTCACGGGCGCGCCGCAGCACGTCGGTGCCGTCCTGCTTGGGCAGGCCCAGGTCGAGCAGCACGCAGGTGTAGCCGCCGTCGCCCAAGGCGCTCTGCGCGAGCTCGCCGTCGCGCACCCAGTCCGCGGACCAGCCCGCGCCCTCGAGCGCCTGTTTCAGGCTGCGCCCGATCATTTCGTCGTCTTCCACCAAAAGCACGCGCATTGCAGCGACTCCTTGGGCCGCAAGGTAGCACGCGATCGGGATGACCGGTAGTGCCTTGCGCCGCGGCGCAGCGTAGGGGCGAAGTCTTAGGCGGGGCTTAGGCGTCGTGCGGATGCAAGGGTCACAACACGCGCACGTCGTGCCGCTCGCCCTCGCCGTCTGTGGCAAAGGCCAGCAGGCGCATCGCTTCTTCCTGCACGCCGAGCCGGTCGGACCTGGACCAACGCGTGAAAGGCTCCAGCACCGCAGTGGCCGTGTTCTTCGCCCGCTCGATCTTCCAGGTGCCCGCCACGAAGCCGTCGAGCAGCACCGTGCCGCGCACGATGCCGTTGACGGTGAAGACGCGGGCGCGGTGGGCCTCGCTCAGCACGCGGCTGCGGTCGGCGTGCGAGAGCAGCAGGTTGTCCCATTCCGCGACGAGGCGCGGCGGTGCAGGCGTGTCGGGGTCGGGGCGCGGCGCGCGCGGCAGGTCGAACAGTTCTTGGCCCTCTTCACCGATGAACACGCGCAGTTGCGGCCGCAGGCGCTCGGCCACGGCCTTCCAGCCGGTGAGGCCCGACCACGCGCCGGCATCGGCGAGCGTGGCGGGGCCGAAGGCGGCCAGGTAGCGCAGCAGCAGGTCGTCCTGGGTGGCGGAGGCGGTGTCTGCGGCGGATTCGCCGAGCCACTGGCCGATGGGCTGCAGCCGTGCGTTCTGGTGCGAATTCCAGCTGCCCGCAGGGGGCAGGTGCACCAGCGGCACGTTGTTGCGGATGAGCGCGGCGAGCGAGGCGGGGGCCCGGTCTTTCCAGTGCGCTGCGAGCCCTTGCCCGAGTTCGGTGCCGGTGAGCGGGCCTTCGTCGAGCAACGCCTTGCCGGCCTTCACCACGGCGGCCCGGTCGATGCCTTCGAGTGCCCGCGAATGCTCGCCCGACAGGCCCCGCTGATGCACGGCCTCGAGCAACGGGCGCCATGCCAGCGCATCCGATGCGGCCATCAGGTGCAGGGTCGCGCGCAGCGTCGACATGCGCACGATGCGGCGCTTCTTCAGTGCATCGGTCAGTTGCTCGCGGCGGAAGCCTTCGAGCCGGCTCCACAGGCCGATGTACGGCGGGTTCGGCGCCTGCGCCTGCAGCCCCGCCAGCTTCTCGATGGCCTGCACGACCGTCGCCTTGCGCCGCTCCAGCAGCATCTGCCGCGCCAACGTGGCCCTGTTCAGCGCGCGCTGGCTCAGCACCACGGGCATGGTGTGCGAACGCTCAGAACTTTTCGTGCGGCCCGAGGTAGCGCCACTGCCCCACGGGCAGGTTGCCGAGCATCACCTTGCCGATGCGCACGCGCTTGAGGCCCACCACCTTGAGGCCGACCAGCTCGCACATGCGGCGGATCTGGCGCTTCTTGCCTTCGGTGAGCACGAAACGCAATTGCTCGGGGTTCTGCCACTCGACCCGCGCTGGCTTGAGCTGCTGGCCGTCGAGGCTGAGGCCATGCCGCAGCCTCGCGAGCATTGCCGGCGGAAAGACCGCCTGCACGTTCTGCGTGACGGGATCGTCGTCGTCCATGCGGATGAGCTGCCCCGTGGGCGCGGACTGGCCCGGGCCGTAATAGGCCACGCGCACCAGGTACTCCTTTTCCATCACCGAGTCTTCGCCGATCAACTGGCGCGCGATGCGGCCGTCCTGCGTCATCACCAGCAGGCCGATGGAATCGATGTCCAGACGCCCGCAGGGCGCGAGGCCGCGCAGCTGCTGGGGGCTGAAGAAGAAGCGCGCGTTGTCCTCGGCCCAGCGGTTCTGCGGCGTGAACAGCGTCACCGCCGGCTCATGGCCGTCTTCGGCCTGCCCGCTCACGTAGCCGATGGGCTTGTTGATGAGGATGGTGACCTGGTTCGCCTGCTGGCCCTTGGCGGCCTTGTCGATCTCGATGCGGTCCGACGGCGTGACCTTCACGCCCATCTCGGCCGGCTTGCCGTTCACCTTCACCCAGCCGTTGGCGATCCACTCGTCGGCCTCGCGGCGCGAGCACATCTTGAGTTCGGCCATGCGCTTGTTCAGGCGCACGGGGGCGTTGGGGGAAGTGGAGGGCTCGGTCATCGAAAGGCTTGATTCATGGGCGGCACCGATGCTATCCTGAACCCAAGCGCAAGTTGATTGCGCCAATTTTGGGGGATTCCCAAGTGAGCACACGCAAGTACCAGTACGCCATTGTCATCGGGCGTTTCCAGCCCGTTCATTTCGGTCACCAACGACTCATCGAAGAAGGCCTTCGCGCCGCCGATCGGGTCATCGTGGTGGTCGGCTCCGACCGCAAGCCCCGGAGCGTCAAGAACCCTTTCACCTTCGACGAACGCGAACGCATGGTGCGCGCCTGTTTGCGCGGCACCGAGCAGATGCGCGTGAGCGTCGTCGGCGTGGGCGACTCGCCCTACAACGACCAGATCTGGATCGCGTCGATCCAGTCGGCCGTCGACCGGTTGATCCGGCAGGACGGCCACGCACCCGCCGACGCCAAGGTCGCGCTGGTAGGCCACCTGAAGGACGCCTCGAGCTACTACCTCAAGCTCTTCCCGCACTGGGAGTTCGTCGGCCAGCACAGCGTGGAGAGCCTGAACGCCACCGATGTGCGCAGCCTCTACTTCGACCCCGAGAACCGCGGCCAGCTCGCACGCGCCGACCTGCCCGACGGCACCGCCGCCTTTCTCGACCAGTTCACCGGCACCGCCGACTACACGGAGCTCTGCGAGGAGCGCGCCTTCCTCGTCGACTACCGCGACAAGTACCGCTATGCGGGCAGCGACTTTCCGCCGATCTACACCACGGTCGATGCCATCGTGGTCGAGGCCGGCCACATCCTCCTGGTGCAGCGCAAGTTCCATCCAGGCAAGGGCACCTGGGCGCTGCCCGGCGGCTTCGTCGGCCAGCACGAGCGGCTGCAGGAAGCGGCCATCCGCGAGCTGAAGGAAGAAACGCGCCTGAAGGTGCCCGTGCCCGTGCTCAACGGCAGCATGAAGGCGAGCCATGTGTTCGATGCGCCCGACCGCTCGCAGCGCGGCCGCACGATCACATACGGCTTCTTCTTCGAGCTGGCGCACAACCAGTGGGCGGGTCTTTCAGACGTGCGCGCCGACGACGATGCGGCCGAGGTCCGCTGGGTGCCGATTGCAGAATTCCTCGGCATGCAGGACCGCATCTACGAAGACCACTACTTCATCGCGAATCATTTTTTGGGTGGCCTGGGCAAGAACTGAATGACCAGGCTTTGTCAGCAAGAACGGGCTCCGGTTGACGGGGCCCACGTGAAAGGAGCTTTCACATGAACCGCAACCTCACCTCCTCGCCTATTTCCACACGTTTGGGCAACAACCTCCTGCTGCGCACCGACTCCTACAAGGTGTCGCACTGGATGCAATATCCGCCCGGCACCCAGACCGTTCACAGCTACATCGAATCGCGCGGCGGCATCTTCAGCCACTCGCTGTTCTTCGGCCTTCAGGCGTACCTGCGCGAATACCTGCAGACGCCGGTGACGCTCGCCGATGTCGACGAAGCTGCGGCCATGATGGCCGTGCACGGCGAGCCCTTCAACCGCGAAGGGTGGCTGCGGCTGATCGAGAAGCACGGCGGGTTCATGCCGGTGCGCATTCGCGCGGTACCCGAGGGCAGCGTACTGCCGGTGCACAACGTGCTCGCGACCATCGAGAACACGGACCCCGAATTCTTCTGGGTCACGAGTTTTCTCGAGACCGAATTGCTGCGCGCGATCTGGTATCCGACCACCGTCGCCACACTCTCTGCGGCTGCGCGCACGACGCTGCTTCGTTACCTCGAAGCGACTTGCGACGACCCTCAAGGCCAGATCGCCTTCAGGCTGCACGACTTCGGCGCGCGCGGCGTCTCCAGCCTCGAATCGGCGGCGCTCGGCGGCATGGCGCATCTGGTCAACTTCATGGGTACCGACACGCTGGCCGCACTGGTCGCGGCGCGTCGCTACTACGACTGTGACGTGGCGGGCTTCTCGATTCCCGCAGCCGAGCACAGCACCATCACGGGCTGGGGCCGCGACCACGAGTCTGATGCCTACAGCAACATGCTCGACCAGTTCGGCAAGCCCGGCGCGACCTTCGCGGTGGTGAGCGACAGCTACGACATCTTCAATGCCTGCGCGCGCATCTGGGGTGGCGAGCTCAAGGCGAAGGTGGTGGCCTCGGGCGCGACGCTGGTGGTGCGTCCCGACTCGGGCGACCCGGCCGAAACCACGTTGAAGGTGGCGCAGATCCTGGCTGATCGCTTCGGCACCACGACGAACGCCAAGGGCTTCCGCGTGTTGAATAACGTGCGGATCATCCAGGGCGATGGCGTGAACCTCGACTCGCTGCGGCTGTGCCTGTCGAACTTCTTCCACAACGGCTTCTCGACGGAGAACATTTCCTTCGGCATGGGCGGCGGGTTGCTGCAGCAGGTCAACCGCGACACCATGCAGTGGGCGATGAAGTGCTCGGCCATGCAGGTGAACGGCGAGTGGCGCGATGTCTACAAGTCGCCGGTCGGAGATGTCAGCAAGGCTTCGAAGAAGGGGCGGCTCGCGCTGATGCGGAATGCGCGCGGGCAGGTGGAGACAGTGCGCGAAGAAACGCTTGCGGATGGTCAAGTCGATCTGCTGCAAACGGTGTTCGAGAACGGGCGCATCGTCACGAGCACCACGTTCGATGCGATCCGTGAGCGGGCGGCTGTTGGCGTAAATCAGTTCGTCACCTCGCGGGCGCCGCTTTGATGCGGTGATCTTTCGGTTCAGGGCGGGTGCGCAGGCCACCGGGTACTCCCCTCCGCGAATGTCCCCCGGGGCTTTGCCCCTCCTCCTTGATTTCGCTGCGGGGAGCACCCGATGCCCTGCGCACTTGGGCACGCTCTGAGCGAACAGCCGATCAACGACCGCTCTGAAAGCGCTCGCGCTGATGGTGGGCTCTGTTTCGCGAAATAAAGGAGGAGCCGAAGGCGGGGGACATTCGCGAAACAGAGCCCACCGTCGGCGTGAGTGCCGCCCTGAACGGCAGGCCTCGAAGCAGTGCCACACGGCATGTTCATAATCCGCGCAGACCGTCGAATACATGACCAAACTCCTGATCCTCAGCGTGAGCGCCGGCAACGGCCACGTGCGTGCAGCACAGGCGCTCGCCGCCACCGCCCAGTCCCTCGCCCCGCCCTGCACGGCGGTCCACACCGACGCCATGGCCCATGTGGCCGGGGGCTTTCGCAAGGTCTACACCGACTGGTACATCCAGCTGGTGAACCGCGCGCCCGAGCTGTGGTCGTACCTGCATCAGCGCACCGACACCACGCCGCATCACGCGCCCTCGCAGCGCTTGCGCCGTGGCATCGAGCGGCTGAGCACCGGCGCGCTGGTTCGCGAGATACGGCGCGAGAAGCCCGATGCGGTGATCTGCACGCACTTCCTGCCGGCCGAACTCTTGATGCGCGAGCGCAACCGCGGGCGCATCGAGTACCCGGTGTGGCTGCAGATCACCGACTACGACCTGCACAACATGTGGCTCGTGCCGGGCATGGCCGGTTACCTGGCAGCGACGGAAGAGGTCGCCTTTCGCCTGCGCGCACGCGGCATTCCCGCGGACCGCATCCACGTGACGGGCATTCCGGTGATGCCGGCGTTTTCCGAACCCGACGTGCCGGCGCTCGCGCGCAACACCTGTGCCGCAGAACTGGGGCTCGATCCGTCGCGGCCCGTGTTGCTGATGGCCTCGGGCGGTGCCGGCGTGGGCGACCTCGCGAGCATGGTCGAGCGCGTGCTCGGCTTGGGCGGTGAAGGAAATTTCCAGGTCATTGCGGTGGCAGGCCGCAACGTCGAGGCGCACGGCAAGCTGCAGGCGCTGGCGGCGCGTTATCCGGGCCGCGTGGTGGCCGTGGGCTTCACCAACGAAATGCACAAGCTGATGGCTGCGGCCGACCTCGTCGTCACCAAGCCCGGCGGGCTTACCGTGTCCGAGTGCCTCGCGCTGGGCAAGCCGATGCTGCTGATCTCGCCGATTCCCGGGCAGGAAGAGCACAACGCCGGCTTCCTGATGGAAGAAGGCGCCGCCTGGCTCGCCTACGACGCCATCGGCCTCGACTACAAGGTCGCGCGCCTGATGGCCGACCCGGCCAAGCTCGCGAACATGGCCGCGCGCAGCCGCGCACTCGGCAAGCCGCAGGCCGCGCGGGCCGTGCTGCAACACGTGCTGGGTGCCGTAGCGTGAGCGGCGAGATCGAAAAGACCGGCGTGGGCCGCACGCTGGGCTACCTCTTGTGGGTGGTCGTGATGGCGTTCTTCTTCGCCAATGCCGAGATCCAGATCGAAGGCGGTGCGGGCTGGGCCACGTCGCTGCCCACCTGGCGCATCGAGAACAACATCTGGCTCGACATCTTCTGGGGCGGCCGCGCGATGACCGGCTATCACGCCTGGGTGTTCACCTTCATGGCGCTGGTCTTCTTTGCGCCACTGGCGTTCAACGGCCGATGGACCTGGCGTGATGTGGGGCTCGCCGGCGTGGGATTGATCGTGTTCTGGGTCTGCGAAGACTTCCTGTGGTTCATCATCAACCCGGCCTTCGGCTGGGCGCGCTTCAACCCGGTCGATGCGTTCTGGCACAAGCACTGGCTGTGGGGCGCACCGGTCGACTACTGGGGCGGGCTTGCGGTAGCAGCGCTGATCCTCACGGTGCGCCATTGGCGCCGGCGCGCGCGATGACGGCGGCAACGAAGGTCGACGACCTGCGCCCCGGCCATTGGGCCGATCCGCTGGACGAACTGAAGGTCGAGAACCTGCACCGCATCACGCCCACGCTGTACCGCAGCGCGCAGCCGCGGCGCGCCAACGTGGCTGCGCTGCAGTCGCTGGGAATTCGCACCATCGTGAGCCTGCGGTCGTTCAACGACGACAGGAAGGTGTTCGCGGGCAGCGGCATCCGGCTGGTGCGCGTGCCGATCAACACCTGGTCCATCGACGATGCCAAGGTGCTGCGTGCGCTGGTCGCGATCCGCGAGGCCGAGAAGCAGGGGCCGGTGCTCATCCATTGCATGCACGGTGCCGATCGCACGGGTGTCGTGGCGGCGGTCTACCGCATGGCGGTGCAGGGCTGGGACAAGGAGAGCGCGCGCCACGAGATGCTGCGCGGCGGCTACGGTTATCACACGCTGTGGCGCAACATTCCGCGCTACATCGAGCAGCTCGATCCGCTCAAGCTGGGCCACGCATTGGCCCATTCCCCGGTGATTCCGGTGGTGTCCTGAAGGCGCCTGCAGTTTTCGATACCCGCTCCTATACTGGCCGCCCCGTGGCCCATGGCCATCTCCGAACGACCTTTCACAGGGGCTTCTTCCATGGCACTCCAACTCCGCTCCCTCGTCCGCTCGAACGGCGAACTCGAACTCTCGCTGCACGACGAACCAATTCCCGAACCCAAGCCCGATGAAGTGATCGTGCGCGTCGAGGCCGCTCCGCTGAATCCGTCGGATCTGGGCCTTTTGTTCGGCGCAGCCGACATGAGCACCGCGAAGGTGTCGGGCACTGCGGATCGCCCGGTCGTGACCGCCATCGTTCCCGAACGCGCCCGGCCTTCGATGGCGGGGCGCCTGGACCAATCGATGCCGGTCGGCAACGAAGGCGCCGGTGTGGTGGTCAAGGCCGGTTCGTCGCCAGCCGCGCAGGCGCTGCTCGGCAAGACGGTGGCCGCCATCGGCGGCGCGATGTACTCGCAGTACCGCGTCTTCCCCGCCGCGCAGTGCCTCGAGCTGCCCGCGGGCACGACACCGGCCGAAGGCGCTTCATGCTTCGTCAATCCGCTCACATCGTTGAGCATGGTCGAGACGATGCGGCTCGAAGGCCACAAGGCGCTGGTGCATACGGCCGCCGCATCGAACCTCGGGCAGATGCTCAACAAGATCTGCCAGAAGGACGGCATCGACCTCGTCAACATCGTGCGCAAGCCCGAGCAGGAGGCGCTGCTGCGCGGCATCGGCGCGAAATACGTGTGCAACGCGACCTCGCCGACCTTTCTCGAAGACCTGACGCAGGCGCTGGTCGACACCGGTGCCACGCTCGCCTTCGACGCGACGGGCGGCGGCAAGCTCGCGGGCCAGATCCTCGGGTGCATGGAAGCGGCGCTGAACCGCACCGCCAAGGAATACAGCCGTTACGGCTCGACCACGCACAAGCAGGTCTACATCTACGGCGGCCTGGACCGCGGCCCGACGGAGTTCGTGCGCAACTTCGGCATGACGTGGAGCATGGGCGGATGGCTGCTGTTTCCGTTCCTGCAGAAGCTGGGGGCGGAAGGAACGCAGCGGCTGAAGGCGCGGGTTGTCGCCGAGTTGAAGACGACGTTCGCGAGCCACTACACGCGGGAAATCTCGCTGATCGAAGCGCTGCAGCTCGATGCGATCGGGGTGTATGGGAAGCAGGCGACGGGGGAGAAGTTCTTGCTTAATCCGAACAAGGGCTTGGCGGGCTGATTCTTTGCCTGGGCGGAGGGCGCCCGGTACGCTGTGCGGCCCCGTCAGCCCCACTGTGCCGGCCCTTCGGGCTCCCCTGCGGTGCTCGCGTCTCGCGGGGTCTCGCAGAACTCGCCTTCGGCTCAAACAGCTGCGAGCCCTGATCCGCGAAACGCTGCGCTCCTCGGCGGCACAGAGGGGCCGACCGCGCCGCACCGCATACCGGGCGCTTGTCGTGGCATGGAGGCCGTCTGCCCTCACCCCAACCCTCTCCCAGGGGGAGAGGGAGTAAAGCGGGCGCCGAAGAGAGCTACACGACCAATCGATATCCGACAGCCGTTTCAGTCAGCAAATGCTTGGGCTGCGCCGGATCGGCCTCCAGCTTCTGCCGCAGATGCCCCATGTAGATACGCAGGTAGTGGCTCTGGTCCGTGTGCGACGGACCCCACACCTCGCGCAGCAGCTGACGTTGCGTGAGCACGCGGCCTGCATTCGCGACCAGCACGGAGAGCAGGCGGTACTCGGTCGGTGTCAGGTGCACCTCGGCGCCGGCGCGGCGCACGATGCGTGCGGCACGGTCAAGTTCGATATCGCCGAATCGGAAGACGGCTTCAGCGGGTTCATCGTTGCCGCCACCGGCTGCGCGCGGGCGGCGCAGGTTGGCACGCACACGTGCCAGCAGCTCCCCGGTGCCGAAGGGCTTGGTGAGGTAGTCGTCGGCGCCGGCATCGAGCGCGGCGATCTTGTCGGCCTCGTCGGTGCGTGCGGACAGCACGATGATCGGCACCGCCGACCAGCCGCGCACATCGCGGATCAACGAGACGCCATCGCCATCGGGCAGCCCCAGGTCGAGCACCAGCAGATCCGGCTGCCGCGTGCCGGCCGCGGCGAGGCCGTCGCGCAGCGTGCCGGCTTCGTGCACCAGCCAGCCTTCGGCCTCGAGCGCGCCGCGCACGAAGCGGCGGATCTGCGGCTCGTCCTCGATCACGATGGCGGTGGGGGATGGCATGGCTTCAGAGTTGGGCTTCGGCCGGTTCGGGCGGCTCGCGGCGTGGCAGGGTGACGGTGAATTCTGCACCGCCGTCGCGCGCATTGGCCGCCGTGATTTCGCCGCCGTGCGCGCTCACCACCGCGCGGCAGATCGCCAGGCCCAGCCCGACACCCGGCGTAGCCGACTCGGCCTCGCCGCGGGTGAACTTGTCGAACAGCTTCTGCTCCCGACCCAGCAGCGCGGCGGGCAGGCCGGGTCCGTGGTCGCGCACCGTGAGCACCAGCGTGCCGGACTCGGCGCGTGCGCCCACCACGATGGGCGGGGCGCCGTACTTGGTGGCGTTCTCCAGCAGGTTGACGAGCACGCGCTCGATCAGCACGGCATCGAATTCGACCAGCGGCAGGTCCGCATCGAGCGCGGTCTGCACGACAGCGTCACCCAGCGACGTGCGCGCCGCGCGGATCGACGAGCCCACGACCTCCTCGACCGATTGCCAGTCGCGCCGCAGATTCACTGCACCGCCCGCGATGCCGCTTTCGAGCCGCGCCATGTCGAGCAGGTTGTTGACCAGCGCGTGCAGTTCGTGCGCCTGCGCGACGATGGCGCGCGCAGCGTTGCCGTGCTCCTCGGGCGGCAGCGTTTGCAGCGATTCGGCCAGCGCGATCAGCGCGGTGAGCGGTGTGCGCACGTCGTGCGAGATCGCGCCGAGCAGCGCGTTGCGCAGGCGCTCCGACTCCATCTCGACCACGGCCTGCTGCGCCACCTCGACGTAGTGCACGCGCTCCAGCGCGATCGCGATCTGCCGGGCCAGCGTGTCGAGCTGCTGCGCCTGCTCGGGAATCAACAGCCAGCGCGGCTGCGCGGGCGACAGTGCCAGCACGCCGCGCACGCGCATCGGCGCCTTCAATGGCACGTAGTGCCAAGGCTGCGCAGCCAACGTGGCGGTCGCGAGGCCTGCGGGTTGGCCGTGGCGGAAGGCCCAGTCGGCCACCTGCGCGTCGAAGCCTTCGGGCGGCTCCGTCGGCAGCACGAGTTGGTCGACCGCGTCGGTGACCAGCACCAGCGCATGGCCGCCGAAGTGGCCCTGCACCGCAGCGGCGCCGAGCGTGACGACCTGCGTGCTCTCCAGCGCCGCCGAGAGTTCGCGCGTGAGTTCGAACAATGAGCGCGCACGCCGCTCGCGGCTGGTCGATATGCCCGCCGCAAAACGCAGCCCCGCGGTGAGCTGCCCCACCAGCAGACCGACGCCGAGCATGATCGCGAAGGTCAGCACGTACTGCACATCGCTCACCGCGAACGACAGGCGGGGCGGCACGAAGAAGTAATCGAACGCGGCCACGTTGAGCAAGGCCGCCAGCGCCGAAGGTCCGCGCCCGAAGCGCATCGCGACGCCGACCACGCCGAGCAGGAACAGCATCACGATGTTCGACAACTCGAGCACGCTGGCGAGCGGCGTGCAGAGCAGGGTGAGCGCCACGCTCGTGGCCGTCGCCCAGGCGTAGCCGGGCCAGTGGATCGGCGCCTTCTCGTGATCGTCGTCGTCGGCACGCGGCGTGTTGAGCGGCGTGCGCGCGAGGCGGCGCGCGCTGTCGGCGCGGCCGACTTCCAGGATGTCAAGCGCGGGCGCACGTTGCGCCAGCGCGCGCGGCAACGAGACCGACGCGGCGGGCCACCAGCGGCGCCAGCCGCTTGCCGGCTCCGAACGCCCCATCACCAGCGTCGCGCAGTTGAGCCGGCGCGCCTGCTCGGACAGTTGCTCTGCCACATCGGAACCCGTGAGCACCGCGGTGGCGGCGCCCAGTTCCTCGGCGAGCTTGAGCACCGCGAGGATGCGGTCGCGCTCTGCGGCAGCGAGGCGCTGCAGCCGCGGCGTCTCGACGTACGCCGCGTGCCAACGCACGTTGAGCTGGCCCGCGAGCCGCGCCGCGGTGCGCACCGTTTGCGCCGCGCCTTCATGCGGGCCGACGCACGCGAGGATCGCGCCCGAAGTGTTCCAGGCCTGCAGCGTGCCGCCCTGCCCGTTGCCGGCCGCGCCCGACTGCTCGACCCGCCAGCCGCGCACGTCGTCTTCCACATGTTCGGCGGTGCGGCGCAGCGCAATCTCGCGCAGCGCGATCAGATTGCCCTTGCGAAAGAAGTTCTGCGCGGCGCGCTCGGCCTGCTGCGGCAGATACACCTTGCCGGCCGCGAGCCGCGCGGTGAGTTCGTCGGGCGTGACATCGACCAGCACCACTTCGTCGGCCTCGTCCAGCACGGTGTCGGGCACCGTCTCGTGCACGCGCACGCCGGTGATCGCGCCGACGGTGCCGTTGAGGCTTTCGAGGTGCTGCACGTTGAGCGCGGACCACACCTCGATGCCCGCGGCCAGCAGCTCCTGCACGTCCTGCCAGCGCTTGGCGTGGCGGGAGCCGGGGGCATTGGTATGGGCGAGCTCGTCGACCAGCAGTACGGCGGGCTTGCGCGCGAGGGCGGCGTCGAGGTCGAACTCGGCGAGCGTGCGGCCTCGGTAGGCCAGCTCGCGCAGCGGCAGCGTATCGAGCCCCGCGAGCAGCGCGGCGGTTTCGCTGCGCCCGTGCGTCTCGACCACGCCGATGAGCACGTCGCGCCCCGCGGCGCGCTCCCGTTGGGCCGCGCTCAGCATCGCCCATGTCTTGCCGACACCGGCACTCGCGCCGAAGTAGATGCGCAGTTTGCCGCGCAGGGCGCGCGCCTCGTCGTTGCGCAGTTGCGCAATCAGGGCGTCGGGATCGGGGCGGGCGTCATGCATGGCGGTGGCTGCGCAGGTTATCGCATCGGGCCGCCTTTGCGGCGCCTGGCCTCGTGCCGCCGCGCGGTGCGCGAGAGCGCCCACCACGCAAAGCCGAGCGGCACGAACAGCGCCGCGAGCGCCAGCAACGCATGAAAGAGATCAGTGACCATCGCGCAGGCCGCAGCGCGTCAGGTGCTCGCGCCAGCTCACGAGCCGGCCGATCTCGCCCGAGGGCACGCACTCGATCAGGCGGTGCAGCACCTCGGCGTAGCTGGCGATGGGCAGGCGGATCATCAGCCGCACGCAGGGCGCATCGCTCTCCTGCGAGCAGAGCACGTGCAGCAGCGGTTCGCAGCGCACCACGCCCGCGTCGGGGCAGCCCGCGATGCTGCGGCGCACGCGCAGTGCGTCGGCGCAGCAGACGGTGACGTCCAGCACGTAGAACGGGCTCGCAGTGGTCAGGGGAGCGTGCGTTCGCAGCACGCCAGGGTGTTCACGGTAAGCGGCATAGGCCATGGTTTTCTCCTCAGCGCACCGAAGCATCGAGCGCGAGATTCAATGCGAGAACGTTGACGCGCGATTCACCGAGCAAGCCCCAGAGCGCACCCTGGGTGTTCTTCTCGATCAGCGCGTTGATCTGTTCGACCGGCACGCCGCGCACGCGTGCGACGCGCCCCGCCTGGTAGCGCGCGGCGGCGGGGCTGATGTCCGGGTCGAGCCCGCTGGCCGAAGCCGTGACGAGGTCGACCGGCACCGGGGCGGTGTTGCCTGGGTCCGCGGCGCGCAGCGCTTCGACACGCGCCTTGATCGCATCGGTGAGCGCCGGGTTGAGCGACCCCTGGTTCGCGCCGCCCGAGGCGCTCGCGTTGTAGGGCTGCGGCGCAGTGGCCGACGGACGGCCCCAGAAGTGCTTCGGATCGCTGAAGTTCTGCCCGATGAGTTTCGAGCCGACTGTCGTGCCATCGAGCACGATCAGGCTGCCCGCCGCCTCTTTCGGAAACATCGCCTTGGCGGCGCCGGTGACGGCCATCGGATAGATGAGCCCGGTGAGCGCGCTCAGCAGTACGAAGAGCACGATGGCGGGGCGAAGAATGCTGTTGCTGTTGTTGTTCATGAGAAATGCTCCTCAGACCAGGTGGACTGCGACGAGCAGCCAGTCGATCAACTTGATGCCGATGAAAGGGACGACGAGGCCGCCCAGGCCATAGATGGCCAGGTTGCGGCGCAGCAGCGCGGCAGCGCCCACCGGCCGGTAGCGCACGCCCTTGAGCGCGAGCGGAATCAGGAACACGATGACGAGCGCGTTGAAGATCACCGCCGAAAGAATGGCCGACGACGGGCTCGCGAGACGCATCACGTTGAGCGCGCCCAACTGCGGATAGGTCGAGACGAAGATCGCCGGAATGATCGCGAAGTACTTCGCGACGTCGTTCGCGATCGAGAAGGTGGTGAGCGAGCCGCGCGTCATGAGCAGCGCCTTGCCGGTCTCCACCACTTCGAGCAGCTTGGTCGGGTTGGAGTCGAGGTCGACCATGTTGCCGGCCTCCTTCGCGGCCTGCGTGCCGCTGCCCATCGCCACCGCCACGTCGGCCTGCGCGAGCGCGGGAGCGTCGTTGGTGCCGTCGCCGGTCATCGCGACCAGGCGGCCTTCGGACTGGTACTTGCGGATGAGCGCGAGCTTGTCCTCGGGGGTGGCTTCGGCGAGGAAATCGTCAACGCCGGCCTCGGCCGCGATGGCCGCGGCGGTGAGCTTGTTGTCGCCGGTGATCATCACCGTCTTGATGCCCATGCGGCGCAGTTCGGCGAAGCGCTCCTTGATGCCGGTCTTGACGATGTCTTTCAGCTCGACCACGCCGAGCACGCGATTACCTTCCGACACGGCCAGCGGCGTGCTGCCGCGGCGCGCGGTTTCCTCGGCCGCGCGCAGCATCTCGGCGGGCATGCTGCCGCCCAACGCTTCGACGTGGCGGCGCACCGCTTCGACCGCGCCCTTGCGCAGCAGGACGACATCGGTATCGAGGCTGTTGGGAGCGGCCGGGAGGTCGGCTCCGCTCATGCGGGTCTGCGCGGTGAACTGCACGAAGCGTGCGCCTTCCACGGCCGTGGCTTCGAGGCCGTCGCGGCGGGCCAGGTCGACGATGCTGCGGCCTTCGGGCGTTTCATCGGCCAGCGAAGCAACCATTGCCGCACGCGCCAGACGGGCCTTGGTCACGCCGGGTGCCGGCAGGAAGGCGCTGGCCTGGCGGTTGCCGTGCGTGATGGTGCCGGTCTTGTCGAGCAGCAGCACGTCGACGTCGCCAGCGGCTTCCACCGCGCGGCCCGAGGTCGCGATCACGTTGGCCTGCATCATGCGGCTCATGCCGGCCACGCCGACGGCCGATAGCAGGCCGCCGATGGTGGTCGGGATCAGGCACACCAGCAGCGCGACCAGCGCGGTGAGCGACACCACGGTGCCCGCACCCGCGGCCTCCACGCTGAACACCGAGAACGGCAGCAGCGTGACGGTGACCATCAGGAACACGAGCGTGAGCGCCACCAGCAGGATGGTGAGCGCGATCTCGTTGGGCGTCTTCTGGCGCTTGGCCGCTTCGACCATGCCGATCATGCGATCGAGGAACGACTCGCCCGGGTTCACCGAGATGCGCACCACCAGCCAGTCGGACAGCACGCGGGTGCCGCCGGTCACTGCAGAGAAGTCACCGCCCGATTCGCGCACCACGGGCGCCGATTCGCCGGTGATGGCGCTCTCGTCGACCGAGGCCACGCCTTCGATGACTTCGCCGTCGAGCGGGATCACGTCGCCGGTTTCCACCAGCACGACGTCGCCCTTGCGCAGGTTGGGTGCCTGTTCAGGCAGCCATTGCGCACCGTGGTGCGGCTCGGCCAGTTTCTTGGCCCAGGTGTCCTTGCGCAGGCCGCGCAGCGACGCAGCCTGCGCCTTGCTGCGGCCCTCGGCCAGCGCTTCCGCGAAGTTCGCGAACAGCACGGTGAACCACAGCCACACGGTGATGGCGAGCACGAAGCCGGGCTTCATGCCGGTGTCGCCCGGGAAGCTGAGCGCATGCACCCAGAGCAGGCTGGTGAGGATGCTCCCGATGTAGACGATGAACATCACCGGGTTGCGCCACTGGGTGCGCGGGTTCAGCTTGGCGAAGGCGCCCCAGAGGGCGGGCTTGACCAGCGCCGCGTCGAGCAGCGAGAGAGAGGTTTTGGTATTGGCAGTCATGGTGCGCTCCTTCTTATTTCCAGAGCACGAGGTGTTCGACGATCGGCCCGAGAGCCAATGCCGGCACGTAGTTGAGCAAGCCGACCAGCAGCACGGTGCCGATCAGCAAGGAGACGAACAGCGGGCCGTGCGTGGGCAGCGTGCCGCTGGTGACGGGCAGGCGCTTCTTGGCGGCCAGCGAACCGGCAATGGCCAGCACCGGCACGATCATCGCGAAGCGACCGAGCCACATGGCCAGCGCGAGCAGGCCGTTGTAGAAGGGCGTGTTGGCCGAGAGGCCCGCGAAGGCGCTGCCGTTGTTGTTGGCAGCCGAGGTCAACGCGTAGAGGATTTCCGAGAAGCCATGCGCGCCCGGGTTCGCGATGCCGGCCTTGCCGGCGCCTGCGATCACCGCCACCGCGGTGCCGGCCAGCACCAGGATCGGCGTGACCAGGATCGCGATGGAGATGAGCTTCATCTCGCGCACTTCGATCTTCTTGCCCAGGTACTCGGGCGTGCGGCCGATCATGAGGCCCGCGATGAACACCGCGAGCATCGCGAAGATCAGCATGCCGTAGAGGCCGCTGCCGACGCCGCCGAACACCACCTCGCCCAGCTGCATGAGCACCATGGGCACCATGCCGCCGAGCGGGGTGAGCGAGTCGTGCATCGCGTTCACCGCGCCGCACGACGCCGCGGTCGTGATCGCGGCGAAGAGGGCCGAGGCGTCGATGCCGAACCGCACTTCCTTGCCTTCCATGTTGCCGCCGCTCTGCAATGCGCTGGACATTTGGTCCACGCCGAGCGATGCGAACAATGGATTGCCGCCCTGCTCGGCCGGCGTGATCACCATCACCGCGACCACGAACATGACCGTCATCGCCGCGAGCACGGCCCAGCCCTGGCGCATGTCGCCGACGACGTGGCCGAAGGTGAAGCACAGGGCCGCCGGGATCAGGAAGATCGCGATCATCTGCAGTAGGTTGCTGAGCGCGGTCGGGTTCTCGTAGGGGTGCGCCGAGTTGGCGTTGAAGAAGCCGCCGCCGTTGGTGCCGATCATCTTGATGGCTTCCTGCGACGCGACCGGGCCCATGGCAAGGGTCTGCGTCTTGGTGGTGGCGTCTTCCATCACGGGGGCGCCCTTCTCGTCCTTCAGCGGCTGGCCATCGGCGCCGTTCTTCGGCTGCTGGAAGGCGGTGGTCTCGACGGTGGCCACATCCTTGTAGGCATCGAAGTTCTGGATCACGCCCTGGCCCACGAAGAAGACCGCGAGCACGAACGACAGCGGCACCAGCACCCACAGCGTGACGCGGGTGATGTCGGCCCAGAAGTTGCCGACCAGGCCCTTGCTCCCCGCGCCGTCGCCCCGGCGCGCAAAGCCGCGCACCAGCGCGAAGGCCACCGCGATGCCGGTGGCGGCGGAGAAGAAGTTCTGCACCGTGAGACCGAGCATCTGCGTGAGATAGCTCATGGTCGATTCGCCCGCGTAGCCCTGCCAGTTGGTGTTGCTGACGAAGCTCACCGCGGTGTTGAAGGCCGAGTCGGCCGACACCGCGCCCATGCCGGCCGGGTTCAGCGGCAGCACGCCCTGCAGGCGCTGCAGCGCGTAGACGGCGACGGCGCCCACGAGGTTGAAGGCCAGGAGCGCCAGCGCATAGGTGCGCCAGTTCATCGAGCGCTCGGGGGCGGTGCCCGCGAGCTTGTAGAGCGGCGCCTCGACGCGCTGCATCCAGCGCGGCACGCGCTCATTGCAGAGCGCGGCGAGGAACTTGCCGACGGGCCAGGCCAGCACGGCGAGTGCGGCGAGGAAGAGGGCCAGGAGGCCCCAGGCGGACGCGGTCATTTCAGAATTCCTCGGCGCAGATCAGCGCGAAGACGAGATAGGCGAACAGGACGACGGCGATGAGCGCGCCGAATCCGTAGAGAACTTCGAGACTGATCACGATGCGTCTCCGTTGCTGCTGCTTTTCGGCGGGTTCGGTCCCTCGAGCCTGTTCAGCCCTACGACCATGGCCGCCACCACGACCCACAGCGCCAGCAAGGCGCCCATCCAGACGATGTCCATTTCGATTGCTCCTGGAGCGAAACACAAGGGCTTCAGTCTCGGCAGGCGTCCGTAAAAACGGGGAACAGAGTCGGTGGGGGCGCATAAAGAAAGCGTAAAAACGCTCGTCCGCCGGGCCGGATGGCCCCGTGGCGCGCCGGGGTCATTGCGGTGCCGCGCTCGACAGCGCGGGCCGCCTCATTCAATAATCAAAGCGATTGCTTGATAAATAGCAAGCCACCCATGCACACCCGCCCCACGAAATCGACCGTGCCCACCTGGATGCCGCACCAGCCGGCAGACCGCATCCTCTCCACGCTCAAGACCCGTGGCGCGCTCGGCATTCCTGACATCGCCAAGGTGTTGGGCGTCACGGTGGAAGCGGTGCGCCAGCAGATGGCCAAGCTGGAGGCCGAAGGCCTGGTCGATGCGGAAAGCCGCCCGAGCGGCCGCGGCCGGCCGACGCAGATCTGGCGGCTCACCGGCGAAGGCCACAAGCGCTTTCCCGACACGCACGCCGAGATGACGGTGCAGATGATCGGCGCCGTGATCAGCGTGTTCGGCGAGAAGGGCATGGACCAGTTGATCGGCGCGCGCGAGAACGCGATGCGTGCCACCTACACCGAGGCGATGCGCGGCGCGCGCAGCCTCAAGACGCGGCTGGAGCGGCTGGCCGATATCCGCAGCCGCGAGGGCTACATGGCCGAGTTCCGGCCCGAGGGCGATGGTTTTCTCTTCATCGAGAACCACTGCCCCATCTGCACCGCGGCGCAGGCCTGCACCGGCTTTTGCCGCAGCGAACTGCAACTCTTCGACGAAGTGCTGGGGCCGGAAGTGACCGTCAGCCGCGTCGAGCATGTGCTCGCGGGTGCGCGGCGCTGCGCCTACCAAGTAAGCCCGAAGCCGCGCGCCTGACTGAACACTGAACAACGATTTACCCACAACCGACCGAAAAGGAACCACGATGGAACACAAGCTCCCACCCCTGCCCTACGCCCTGGACGCGCTGGCACCCGAGTACTCGCAAGAGACGCTCGAATACCACTACGGCAAGCATCACAACGCCTACGTGGTGAACCTCAACAACCTGCAGAAGGGCACGGAGTTCGAAGCCCTCACGCTGGAAGAAATCATCAAGAAGGCCAGCGGCGGCATCTACAACAACGCTGCGCAGATCTGGAACCACACCTTCTTCTGGAACTGCATGAAGCCCCAAGGCGGCGGTGCACCGACCGGTGCACTGGCCAAGGCCATCGACGCCAAGTGGGGCAGCTACGACGCCTTCAAGGAAGCCTTCGTGAAGTCGGCTGTCGGCAACTTCGGTTCGGGCTGGACGTGGCTCGTGAAGAAGGCAGACGGTTCGGTGGACATCGTGAACACCGGCGCCGCCGGCACGCCGCTGACCACCGCCGATACCGCGCTGCTGACGGTGGACGTCTGGGAACACGCCTACTACATCGACTACCGCAACCTGCGTCCGAAGTTCGTCGAGACCTTCCTGGCGAAGCTCGTGAACTGGGACTTCGTCGCAAAGAACTTCGGTTGAGACTTCGGCTGATCGATCAGCCGTTGATCAGGTTCAGGATGTTCCCGTCCGGGTCCTTGAACCACGCGACCTTCATGTCGCCCATGACATGGAGGTCGCCTTCGAGTTTCGTATCGGGCATGTCGTAGTGCTCGAAGCGCACGCCCTTGGCCTTGAGCGCCGCGGCGAGGCGGTCGATGTCCGCTCCGACCTGCCAGGTCACGGCCGTCGCCTGGTTGGTGCCGGCGAACGTTGAGCGATACACGTTGATGCGCGTGCTGCCGCTGCGGTAGACGACGACTTCGTCGCCCTCCGCGTCGACCTGCGAAAGGCCCAGCGTGTCTTCATAGAAGCGGCGGGCCACTGCGAGGTCTTTCACCGCGAGGTTGGGCACTGCATCGATGTTTCCGAGCATGGTTTGTGTCTCCTGTGCGTGGATCGGCATGTCATGTTCGACGCCGCAACCGCCCTGTCAAGTCGCCGCCGTCTGATACGGGGCCCATCGCAAACCACGAAAACACCATCGCGGCGCTTGCGGCACACTGCACCCTCGGTGCAGTGAGGCCAAAAGACCTCCATCGTCGCCACAGCTGCAACCCCGATCCGTCCAGACCAAGAGACAAACCCATGATCCGCAAACTCACCCGCACGCTGGCCTTTGCGCTGGCGCTCCCCCTGGCCTTTGCCGCCGTTGCCGTGCACGCGCAAAGCTACCCCGCCAAGCCCATCCGCATGATCGTGCCCTTCCCGCCCGGCGGCGGCACCGACATCCTGGCGCGCCTGGTCGCGCAGAAACTCACCGAGGCCAACCACTGGACCGTGGTGCCCGACAACCGCGGCGGCGCCGGCGGCACCATCGGCATCGCCGAGGCCGCGCGTGCCGCGCCCACGGGCTACGACATCGTGATGGGCCAGAAGGACAACATGGTCGTCGCGCCCTGGCTCTACAAGAACCTGAGCTACAACCCGGTGAAGGACCTGACGGCCGTGGCCCACGTGGCCTACACGCCGGTGGTGATCGTCACGCAGGCCAACTCCAAGTTCAAGACGCTCGACGACGTGGTGAAGGCCGCGCGCGCCGCGCCCGACACCGTCACCTACGGCTCGCCCGGCAACGGCACCACCATCCACCTGGCCGGCGAGATCTTCAACAGCGCCGCCAAGATCAAGATGCGCCACGTGCCCTACAAGGGCTCCAACGCGGCCATG
>Ga0163161_10000141_pt1 | contig 66482 bp, 56 predicted proteins | sample S45metaG_FD_129847 | JGI IMG/M metagenome (GOLD analysis project Ga0163161, IMG submission 129847) | Switchgrass rhizosphere microbial communities from Kellogg Biological Station, Michigan, USA - S4-5 metaG | ecosystem: Host-associated > Plants > Roots > Rhizosphere > Soil | place: USA... | reverse complement strand
GCTTCATGCATCTGGTTGTGACCATTGAGCACCGAGGTTTTGGGGTCATGTCCCATTCTGGCTGTTCCCATTTCATGAACAGTTGAACCTCCTGATTTATGATAATTAAAAGTCTCAATATTTCTGAAACCTGCTTTTTCCAGCATTCCGGCAGAAGCGCTTTGAATATCCTTCATCATTTCATGTTCATTGTCCTGAAAAGAAAAATCAATTTTAATTACAGGTTGTCCCCATTTATCTTTTTGACTGGGATCAAGTGTAATTTTATTCTGCTCATATGGAAGACACTCGCCCCATCCCGCCATCCATACCGTCCATGGGCCGGGAGTAGTCAGCTGTGCCTTAAAATCTGCGCCAAATCCGTTCAGGTCATTCACTTTATCGCTCCATTCCTTCCGTTCACCATGTCCCTGAATGTTATATCCCCTTTTAAATTTTAAATTTTCTCCGTCATGAAGGTTTCTGAATCTCGGTATTAAAAATCCGCTGGGCCTCCGTCCCTTATAATACATATCCGCAAACTGATCATGTGTACCTGCAGCACCTGCTGTAGAATGATGATCCATTAAATTACGGCCTATTTGGCCACTGCCATTTCCAAAACCATCAGGGAACCTGGATGAGGTAGAATTTAAGAGAATACCTGCTGTTGCAATGGTTGAGGCATTGACAAACACAATTTTGGAATAAAACTCATGCGTTTCATTGGTAATGGCATCAACAATCCTGACACCTTTTGCCTTCTGCTTTTGTTCGTCATATAAAATTTCTGAAACAATAGAAAAAGGTCTCAATGTGAGGTTTCCCGTGGCCATCGCTGCAGGAATAGTAGAACTGTTACTGCTGAAGTATCCACCAAAAGGGCAACCTCTGCTGCAAAGGTTACGGTACTGACAGGGGCCGCGGTTGTCCCATCCTCTTGTCAGATTGGCTACACGTGCAATAGTCAGCAGCCTGTCGTGATTATTCTTTTTGATAGACTCTCCCAAATGTTTCTCAATACAATTCAGTTCCATTGGTGTCAAATATTCCCCATCGGGCAATTGCGATAATCCTTCCTTGTTCCCGCTTACACCAATGAAGGACTCTACATAACTGTACCATGGTGCAATATCTTTATACCTGATCGGCCAATCCACAGCAATCCCCTCTTTTCTGTTAGCCTCAAAATCAAGGTCGCTCAGACGATAACACTGTCTTCCCCAGGTAAGTGAGCGCCCGCCCACTTGATAACCTCTGATCCAGGTAAAAGGCTGATCCTGTATGTAAGGATGATCGGTATCATTGGCGAAAAAATGCTTATTGGCAGGATCAGATGTAGCACTCTGAACGGGATTACGGATCTGATCTTCTATAGTATGATTAAAACCATATTTAAAATCCCATGGATTGAGGTTTGCGGTGGGATAATCTACAATATGCTTTACATCCCTTCCCCGTTCCAGTAACAACGTTTTTAAACCCTTCCTGCAGAGCTCCATTGCAGCCCAGCCACCGCTAATACCCGACCCTATCACTATTGCGTCATAAGTAGAAGACTCTTTTATTTTGTCAGTTATATATATCATTACTTTGTTGCCCAGGATTTTTGATTCGGTTGAAGTGAAATACAGGCATCAAACCTGCCAGGTACATAATCATAGGCAAGAGCTGCTGTAGCACCGGCCCTGGAGAGACAATAGCCTTCTACCGTTAGATTTTTGATCTTAGAAAAAAATGATTGTCCAAAAAACTTATTGTTAATCTTATTAAGGATTTTATTTGAAAAGAATGCATTTTCGGCGAAATGCTGTAATACAGATTGCTTTTGTACCATCGTGCAACCCATGAACTGCTTATTGAAGGTGCTTATTGTATAATCCTCAAGTTCTACAAGCCCATCATAGAATTTGTTTTGCTGCCTGGCCGGGTTGCAATTGATCATCACATCAATTATATAGCGGTCAACACCTGCACTCTTGGCACCGGGGGTATCAGTTTCAGGAATAATCAGTTCAGCAATTTCGGCAATAATTTCCCGTTTATCCCATAATTTCCCCGGATCTACACGCTTGTTCAGATCAAACCACTTAAATAAAGAAAAAGATGTGGCCCCAACAACACCAACAGCTACTACAGTTTTTAAATACCCTCTTCTATCCACCTGTATTTTGTTCTAATATCCCATAAATATAGGGCAATATGTGTTAAAAAAAGACGGATTCAACATTTTATAATGATTATAGCCATATGAATGGGGATTATCTTTCACATTCAATAAAGTTTCATATGGGTCAATAAACTTTAATAGCCGTTGTGTGTAATTTTTATAATACAAAGACCATAAAATCATGACATGAACCCACTTTAAATAGGAAATAAGAGTGTAAGTGTCATAGTATTGTCATAACTAATTTTTTTTTAAAACATTTTTTTTACGAATTACCCGAGAAAAACATTCCCCACAACGGGGAAATGCGGTTTTTGGGGAATTTCTACTCTTTTCGGGGAATTCCCGCAATATCGCGTATGATAATTATCCGGATTATTTCTCTATCCTTGTACTGTAAACAGTCAGTAAACGCTTCAAAAACTTAAAATTATGGTAAAGAATCAAGCAATTTATGCACTTATAATCGGATCGGTTTTCTTCCTTACTTCTTGTAAGAAAGATGGTTTCAGAAGACGTTCACAAAATACAGAAACTCCAACTACTACAACTCCGGTGACCACTGAACCGGTAACGATTGTAGCCCCGGCCTCCAGCTACGCTGTGCCATCTGACGCTACAGTTGTTGACCTTGGTACAGGGTCAGGTTATCTGGTAATTGACGGAAGCACACTGAATATTGCAAACAATACTTTTATCAGGATCAAAGCAGGAAGCTATAAAGGAATCACCATTAAAAATATTCTTGCAACTGCAGCTAAACCAGTATACATCAAAAATGTAGGTCAGGTAAATATCTCAGAGAACATGTCTACTGAAAACATTACCAATGTGATTATTGATGGTGACTATACTGCAGGATTAACTTATGGATTCCAATTTAACAACATCTCTTACAGAGCCATCACGATGAGCGGAAAAATGACTGGTGTGGTTTTGAAAAGCATGAGTTTTACCAATGTTGGAGACTATACAATTTCAGGTAACGCTAATAACGGATCTGGTTTAGCATACAAAGGAACTGCAGATACCAGGACTGAGGGATTCAAAATATTAAACTGCTCTTTCACAAACGCTGGGATGATAACATTCGGTGGTAGCTTAAATAAAGACAGCGGAGAAGACAGCGGATTCTTTAAAGATGTTGAAATTGCGAATAACACTTTCCAAAACAGCCCGTATGTTGGTTCAGTAGTTTCATTCTCTAACGTTCAGGACTATAATATCCACAATAACACTGTTGATAATGTAAATACATCATCAACCAACCACAATGGTGTATTCATGATGCAGGGAAATGGCATCTTCCACGACAACAAACTTACCAACTACCAGGGAAATGCAATTAGAATGTGGTTATATTCAAGAGGAACAAGTCCTGCAGTAAACCAGATCTACAACAACATTTGCTATAACACCAAAAAATACGGAGGTTTTGAACTACAGGCATTCGCCAGGAACATCGTTTCAGGAAAAACTACATATGCCAATGCTAAAGTATATAACAACACAGTAGGACAAATGAATACCAACAAAGACTGGGAAGGTCAGATCTTAGACCTTTACAACACAGGTGGAACATTAGAATACTATAACAACCTTGGATACAGCCTAAATGGTGCATCTACAATTACCAACATGATCAATAACATGAGTGATGTGAAAGTAACAGAGTCAAATAACAGATACTTCTCTCTGTACCAAAATGCTGTAGCTAACTTAACTGGCTTCACTTCTCTTCTATCAGGAATTGGTTCAAGCTTAAAATAAGATCTGCAACAAGTCCTGAATACGGACAAAAAGAAATGCCGGTTCATCAGATGAGTCGGCATTTCTTTTTTGGTTCCAACCTGATAGAGCAGAATTGATTCCTGATGATCTTGCGGATCACAGCCAGATTGATCAGGCAGTGCAGGAACAGAACATCGCATTACCCGCTGAGACCCTTTTTCAAATACATGATCTATTAGCTGCAGCTTCTAATGAAAGTCTGAATGCGACTCAATTGTATGTTACCCGAATGGGTTTTCATACCCTGCTGGCTACAACGGCTAAAAGCCCTTAAATGACCTTAGTTACATGGACTAAAATAAGCAAAGCTTGTCCTTCTGATTTAAAAAACCTGTCAAAGGAGCGTGCTCACATCTAATTGGACAAGTCAGCATCAAAATGATACTGAAGATGAAGAAAGTTTGCCCAGGAAGATTATTTACAGAAATCAAGATGCGTATTGAGCGCTTATTTAATCTTCCGGATAAGATCATTTGTAAATTCTTCAGATCCTTCCTTATTCAGATGGAATACATCAGAGAACTTAGAAAACTGATAATTATACTTTGGGTCTGTAGAAAAATTGAGAAATGTGACATTCCTGAATTTTGCTGCCACAGCGATAAATTTACGGATCTTATAATTCTGGGATTGCTTGAGAATAGTTGGGGAAATCACTACATAGGTTTTAATACCTTCCCTCTCAGTATTACGTAAAAACTGTTCATAATAACCCAAAGACCTTTCATCAATGACCTTACTTTCATCATCAGCACTTTCTGAACTGTTCTTCATCCTGTCATTAAAGTCAGTTAGCGCTGCCTGGGTCATTTTTCCTGGTAAAGGCACATAACCATTGTCATCTTCCTGTACCTTATCGGCAAAGAGCGTATTGTACCCCAGGATGAACAGACTTGAGTTGTAAGGGTACGTTCTCGATAATAATTTATACTTTTCCCAGGGACTGCTGTTTGACATATACTTTATCATTTCAGGATGCTCTCTGCAATAGGGAAATAGGATAGACAATTTCTCATATTTTTCTTCACCCGGCGACAATTCCCATGGATTAATATCGAGAATAACGAGTTTAGGTTTATAACGTTTGAAAATTGTTTCCTGTAGTGCAGAATAATAGGGAATCATTTGCCCGTCCCTGCCTACATTATAACATGAAAGATGCAATGACTGAGATATAATTGAAGGAGAATAATGCCTTACTGCCCTTGAGCTGCCAAAGATCAGCACATCCTGATGCGTGCTGTCAACCGAATAGGTTGTCTGCGCAAATTGCCCTTTTTTCTGACTAAAGTAGATAGTCTGAAGGCAATAGCCAAGTAAATTGTCAACGATGACAACTAGTATTACAAATAATAGAAGGTTCCTGAGGAATTTAGATACTTGCGACATAAATTAAAACTGAAAATAAATAAACTGACCACCACTGAAAACCCCCAATAACAGTATAATAAATAGAAAAGCAACAGTTGAACCCCATCTCACCCACATGCGGTTATCCGTGATCAGATTAAACTTCTCAGACAAATATTCCATTTTATACTCAATGATGAATAAAAGCAATATTGCCAGGATGCAATGCGCCATATTACTGATTCCATCACCGGTAAATGGTGCGGCACCAATTGACTTCAGATTTTTGATCAGACTAAATGCATCTCCAATTGTTGCAGCTCTGAAAAATATCCATGCAAACGTAACAAGCAATATGGTAAACAGGATATTAAAGACATTTAAAACCCTCTGATTTATCCCTGATGCTTTAGCTAATTGCTCACCATAGGGCTTGAAGATAATTCCCGATAAGGAATAGAATCCATGAAGAATGCCCCATACGATAAAGGTATAATTGGCACCATGCCATATACCGCTCACGATAAATACCACCATCAGGTTCAGATAAACCCTATACCTGGCAACCCTGTTTCCGCCCAAAGGAATGTAAAGATAATCCCTGAACCAGGTTGACAATGATATATGCCAGCGGCCCCAGAATTCACTGATTGACCTTGCAAAATAAGGCCTTCTGAAGTTGATCATCAGATCATATCCCATTACCCTAGCACAGCCTATCGCCATGTCTGAATAACCGGAAAAATCACAATAGATCTGAACAGCAAAGAAAAAAGATGCAATCGTGATCGAAGAACCATTATGCAGATCAGGATGGCTATATACTGAATTGACGTATATAGACAAGCGGTCTGCCACAACTAATTTTTTGAAGAATCCCCAAAGCATCAACTGTAATCCGGATACGATCCTTGCATAATCAAATTCATGTTCCTCATGCATTTGGTGCAGGATGTTCTGAGGGCGCTCTATCGGGCCAGCCACAAGCTGTGGATAAAACATCACGTAAAGACTGTAGATACCAAAATGCTTTTCGGCCTTCTGGTTCCCCCTGTAGACTTCGATCGTATAACTCATTGCCTGAAAGGTGTGGAATGATAAACCTATCGGAAGAAGTATACTCAGATAAGGTATAGGGTTTTTATACCCCATGTCCCCCAGCACATAACCAAAGCTTTCATTCAGGAAATTATAATACTTAAATACTACAAGTACCCCTATATTTGCAATCAGGCTGCATATCAGCAGCAATTTTCTATTCTTTCCTTCTGTCTTTTCTATATAAATACCCGCAAAATAATCTATAACGATAGTAAATCCCAGGATCAGGATATACACCGGAACAAATGCCATATAAAAATAACAGCTTGCCGCAAGAAGCAGTATCCATCTGTATTTGTGCGGCAACAGAAAATATCCGACTGTTACGATAATAAAAAAGAAGACAAAGTCAATGGAATTAAAAAGCATAGAATTTGTGGAAGAAAATTAACATTAGACTTACTTACAATTGCTTAAGGTAGAAGCACTCAAAATATCACTATTTTTTCAGGAATTGATTATTTAATTGTTTTATAAATATAATTACCTCTTTATAGCCAATTTCATACATCTCCCAAAAACTAAATTTGTAATATTTATTCAGGGGCCTGTAAGTAATGATAACAGCTACGATTGTTGGAAATATCCCGGCTATGGCAATAGAATAAATGGAATGATGTATCCATACGCCAATCACAATTGCGACAACATACACAACCAGCATCACAATGATCTTGTAAAAATTAATTTTTGGCTGATGTATGACATCAAGTGCAAGTGCAAAAAAACGATCTGCAGGATATAATAATCCAAATACCATAAACATACGGAACAAATTGGGAGCTTCATTGTGCGAATTGGCATCCCCCCCCAGTAAAGCTATCAGTGGCTCAGCCAGTATTAGTGTAAGCAGGGTAAATGGCAGGAGAACTACAGTCATCATACCAATAACTTTTTTAAGTTGGTACATCATTTCCTCATGCTCGTCCCTATTGTAGTGCATTGCCATAATTGGGGTGGCCGTAGAGGCAAAACTTAACATGGGAATTTCAATGACCTGCATGAATTTGCTGCCTAAGTTAAAGATAGCCAAAGCGGCAGGCCCTATAAAGAAATTGATAGCAAAAGTATTAGTAACGTTAAACAGATTTGATCCGATATTGGTTCCCATACTGTACTTTCCGAAATGAAACAGCTCCCTGATTGTTTCACGGTTTGCATATTTCATGGAAAAAATCATGGTCCATTTCAGGAACATGACAATAACACTGGTCAGTAAATTTGACATCGCATAAGCAAGCAGTACTGAAGTAAGTGTTATTTTATCAAAATATGCGAGCAAAAATATCATTAATGCAAAAGAGCCCTGTGTCATTATTTTAAACCATAATAACTTATCAAACCCCTTTTCGGCCTGAACTATGCAGTTTGCCATAAAGTGTGGCAGCGTTATTACGGATACCAATGAAAAGTATTTCAGAAATAAAACCAGTCCCTGATCTGTAACATAATCCGCAACAAAATACGTTGGAATATTAACTATTACTGATAGTGCAGTAATCACAATTGCAATCACCCAGGCAGATCCAGCAACTTCCCGTTCCCTTTCCGGCCCGGTACCAGAGTAAAACTTAACGATAGCGATTGTCAGGAAACCTGCACGTAACACATCTATCAGTCCTAAGATCGCCATAAAAAATATGTAGACACCCATTTCTACAACCGGCAGTGTCCGATAAAGAATAGCAAGGGTTACCATCCCAAAAACAGCCATCATGCCATTTCCAAGAAGTGCTAAGAAATGGATATTCTTACGTACAAGTAGCAGTTTCTTTATAAGGTTCAGCATGGATGAGTAACAGTTATCGTTTATAATATTAAGGTGTGTTTATAAAAATTCAAATTAAAACGATCTCTGTTTCAATCTTAAACTCCTGATTTTATTTACCAAATTTGTTGTTGAAATGAATATCATAATTATATTTCACCTGTCTGTATAACCATCTGACAAATCCGATCAGCGGATTACCGCTTTGCCTCCAGTCACTCCTCTTCACCGTACTTGGTTCCTCGGTTGAGTTTGCCTGCAGGAACAAGGTGCTGAACTCATTGTAAAACAACCCGCGGCCTTTATTCTTGATGAAAGCTACACACATAGAATATTCCGTTCGGTCTACTTTCAGCCCTTCACGGTACTGACCAAAACGTTCAAAAAATGTATTTCTTCTCAAATGCGGGTGATCACTATATACATAAATTTTATTTTTATCTCCAAAAAATGGCTTATAGACCATTTCAGAAAAACCTTTACCATATGGTTTTAAATAAGGATACGGTGAATAAGCATAAAATCTGATGATGTCCAGATCCGGTTCGACATCCATTATATCCAGGGCATCTTTAAAATGAGGATAAAAGTCCGGAAGAGGGATAAAATCCTCCTGTACGTATAATGTAAATGGAGTTTTAACTGCAAGTTGCCCCTTGTTTATATTATTTCCCAAGCCTTTATTGACCGGTGTAGAAACCAATTTGAATTCATAATGATCATGAAGACTTTTGATATGATCTAAATGGACTGGCTGACTGGAATCATCAGATACAATGATTTCCTTAAAATGTATGTCCAGCTCTTTAAACGTTTTCAATAAACGCTCTAATGAAGTGCTTCTGTTGTAATGGGTAATCAGTAGAGACACATTGTCAAACAGTTTAGGGGTATTGTCCATTGTATAAATATTTATATTATTTAATTTCTGCTGATAAAATTATACTTAAAACGCTTTAGGTCTTCTTTAATCCTGGAAGCCACGATATTGTAGAATGAGCCATTTTGTGTCAGGGTCCGTACACCTGTCCATACCCGTCCTCTTCTTGATTTCATTTGTTTGATTCTGCCATACTTCATCAGGTCCATGGCAAGCTGCCCATCTTCTCCCCTGCGGTTAATGCTGATGAAACCGATCTTTAATCCATATTCTTTCACATATCCCATACTGATCCCAAAGGTATTAAAATAAGGCTGCTTTATATGTCTCAGACTGGCCATAGTATCTTTTAACTTCTCCAGGATCAATAATTTCCATCTTGGGAATGCAGGCTCCCCTATAAATGAATATCTCCCGTAAATACACACTACGCCTTTTTGCTGTAAAACCTTCATCATCTCGTCAATCCAGCATGCAGGATAAAAACAATCAGCGTCAGCAGTGAGGATATATTTACCCAGGGCTTCTACCTGACCTTTCTGACGTGCGGGACCGGCGCCCTGCGTAAGTTCGTTGAATTTTCTCACATGAAGTCGGTCAAGGGTATCCTGTGTCCTGTCTTTGGAGTTGTTATTCACAACAATAATCTCAAATGGAATATCAGTAACCATTTTGGACAAAGTTGCTATACAACGAAGAATATTGATCTCTTCATTCCATGCAATGACCACGATACTAACCACAGGTGTTTTACTTTGTACCTGATCAAGATCGATGTTGATAGATTCGAAAAGAGATGAAGGAATTTCCTCATACTTTTCGAAAGGATAGAGAAAGTCGCTGATCCAACCGGGGTTCTTTAAATAACTCATAAGCTTATATCCTCTCCCATTTACTATTTTCGAAATTATACAATTTAACCACTCTGGCAGGATTGCCAACGGATACCGAATAAGGAGGCACATTTTTAGTGACTACACTTCCCGCACCAATTACAGCGTGTTTCCCTATAGTGACACCTGCAGTGATTACGCAATTTGCCCCTACCCAAACATCATCCGATATGGTAATCAGGCTGGTTACGGTCTTTTGTTCACTTGGAGGTATATCGATCAGCTCATAACCATGATTTAACCCTGAAAGCACAATGTTCTGCGCCATGATTACATGGTTACCTATATTTACCGGACCGATCACTGTACAACCGATTCCGATCACAGATTGGTTGCCTATATAAACATCACCCACACCGTTATTTATGGTGGAGAAATCTTCTATCAGACTGCGGTCACCAAGCTGAAAATTATTAAATGGAAAAACATCTATCCTGGTTCTGCTCCTGATAATGGAGCCCTTTCCGCGCTTATGTTTAAATGGGTTTACAAACAACCTCACCCAAAGCCGGGGCCTGAAATCATTGGCAGGGATCAGCATTTGATGTGCTAGCCTCTTCAAAAATGGATTTGCTTTTATTTTCTCAGCTAACGACATCTCTAGTTATTAATGACCTTGTTAATTGCCTTATACAATTCTCCCACACTATTTTCCCAGGTATGGGAATGTGCAAGGACTATCCTTTCTTCAATCCTGTCCGTTGAGTTTTCATCCATCGCCTTTGCAATTAAATCTGCAAATTCGTACTGATCGGATGCCAGATAAACTGCCGACCCAAAAATACACACAGCCGGAGTATTTGTAGCCACCACAGGTTTGCCCATTGCCAGGTATTCATCGATTTTCCTCGGATAATTCCCAATGGTGACCTGATTAATTAACTGAGGGTTGATACAGACATCAAAAGCATGAATATATGCAGGCAAATCTTCTGGTTTCTGTGAACCTAGAAAATGAATATTAGAAATTTCGTGCAAAACACTTTGTTTGAAAACTTCATCTTCGGGACCAACCAGAACGATGTTCCAGTCGGGTCTTTGCTGCGCAATATGAGCAATCAGATCAATATCAAGCCTGATACTCTGCAAAGCGCCTACATAACCAATTTTTGGGCCTTTAAGATGATCCAGTGCTGCAATAGGAGGAAAATTGTTATGATCTGTAAATATATCCAGTTCACAACCCTGGCCAATATAAAATGAACGAGGATTATACCTTTTGCAATATTCACTCAAATAAGTAGAGTTCGCCACACACAAATCACTTTTCCGGATCAGTTCCGGTTCAATTCTTTCCCCATGCTTTTTCCAGTAATCAACAGCAAGCATGTAATCCCTAGAATAGTAAATACTGATAGATGGTTTCAGAAACTCCTGAAGATAAAAGCTTTTGAACATATCGTTATCATTAAAAAGAATGATATCCTTAAAATTTAATAACGAGATTGCTTTTGAAATGGATTTAGCAAAAAGCCTGTTATTTCTCTTGTTGAGGAAATCAAATATCACTGAGCTGTTGATCCAATTAACAGATTCAATCAATACATCAGGATAAAGTGTCCAGAGATTATTTACAACTGGTTGGAGGCCTTTCGCGATCCCCTTTATCACATTTCTGCGTTTAATGATCCCAGCCTCGTTCCTGTTACGCAATAATGTAATCCTGTCCAATGCAGAATTCACATACAGTACTCTGTTATATTTTGATAGTTCGACAGCAATATTTTTACAATTGCTACCAATAGCTATATCCCAGGGTTGCTGACCAACAATAACAATATCCCTACCTTTGATTATTTCTGCCTCCACTTATTTATATAATGCTTATGAATTTACATTGTGTTTAGTAGCTACAGATCTTTTGTTTGCCTGTCTGGCATGTACTAAAGATAATAACTGAAAAAATATAAATTTAGGAATATTGATTAAAGATCTATAAATCCTTGGATCAGTTGCATGATTTTTCAGAGAAATAACGAAACTTAAAATAAAAAGTCCAAAAGCTATAACCCAAATTAAAGAATAAAAGGGGAAAATAAAAATATTGATCAGTCCGCAAAGTCCGGATAGCAAAATAAATATAAATAAGGGAGGTCTGAGTAAGATTATGCCAAACAAAAACTGGTTGAAATCAAATCTTTTGATTCCTCTAACCAGTATATCAAATCCATACCCAAAATATTTGAACCATGTGTTGATCCACCTCGAACGCTGATTAACCAGCTGAGCAGAATCAGATGTTTTTTCATCGTACACCACTGCATCTTTTGCAAAAGCAATCCGTTTGTCCATTCTAAGAATCTGGGCCTGCAAAACCTTATCAAAGCCAGCACCTGTAATATCTAAGTTATCAAAACAGGCCTTATAAAGACCGGTTGTAAATGCCATTCCTGAACCCGATAATGTTGCCGATGATCCCAGTTCAAATAGTACTTCTCCATCATAAAAATGATAATAAATATCCCTGGCAGCGTCGAGACAGGCATAGGTAGTATTTAAATTCTTTGCAGCCCTGACACCCTGAACTGCTTCATATCCTTCATCAAAGAACACATTTAGCTCATTCAGGTAATTTGGATCAGTAAGGTTGTCACTGTCAATGATCGTTAAAATTTCATGTTCTCTTCTAAAATTGGTAATGGCATACAGATGAGAACGCGTATTGCTGGCCAATACTTTCTCAGGCCTTAGCAGAACCACTCTTGGATCATTGAAATTCAGTGCGGATATATCACAGTTATCAGCAACAACATAGATCAGATAATTACTGTAGTTAACCTCTAATAATGAGGCCACCACCGCAGGCAGCAATGCAGTCTGCTCATAAGCAGTAACGATGATTGCATAATCATATTCTTTCAATGCCGGCACTTTAGGCCTGCTCTTTTTAAACAGCTTATAAAGTATGTATAATATAAAGGGAAGAACGAGATTATACCCGATAATTACCTGAAAAATGATCCAAAGAATTTTTATCATAAATAATCTTGTTATGAGGTTTCATCCTCACTTGTATACTCTTTTTTATACCTTTTGTGTCCTCTGAAGAATCCATAGACAAATACTATCAGACCGGGAAGCAGAAATATTTCAAATGGCATAGCAGATTAAGTAAGTTGAATATCAGTTGTTGACGCGACAGCAGCATTCGCTTCGCGGGCGAGCTGGCGGTCAAATTTGGGGCCCATATAAACCAGGGCAAAAGTTATTGAAGTAACCAGTGCAGACGGCATTGCGTTGATCACCTCATTACCATAACTGCAAAAGAAAATTCCGGCAGTGGTAGATAATATTGCTATCAATTTTATCTGGAGCTGCTTATTCTGGATCATCCAGATTATTCCGCAACATTTGCCCAAAATATACATCATCATGCAGAACCACATGGTGATACCTACAATGCCTGTCATCGCCCATATTTTAACCCAGAAACTATCGGGTTGTATAATCGAAAGCCATTTGTCCTTATTATACGTAGAGTTATTACCGAGCACGCCCAGTCCACCTCCAAATGGCCTTGAACTCATATATTCCTTTAACATTCTCTGGGTATTGAAGCGAACGAGCAGAGAGGCATCATTGGGATCTACAGAACTCCTGAACCGCTGAATAGAATAGTTGCTGCTTCCAATATATGTAAATTTAAGGATGACAAAAAATCCAGCCATAAACATCCCACCAAGAATCAGTACCTTATAATTTTTTGTAAGAAATATAGCAAAGATAGCTGCCACTACAAGAGCAAAGAATGCACCACGGGTCCCCGAAAGAAGCATAGCATACCCAAAAGCCCCCGCCATCGCAAACAGTAATACTTTTTTCCAGAGCGTTTTTGTTCCTATAGCAAGCACAACAGCCATCACTACAAAACTGGCTTCAAAGGCACCAAAATTACCTGCATCATAGAAGGAGAAAACCCTCAGCTGCCCATTAATCATATGTGTAAGACCTCCTGGACCACTGATAAAAGCCTGTTCACCAGGAAACATGCCAATATGCTTCTGCTTTATCCCGTTCAACGCAGCAATCAGGGTCATGGCGAGGAATAGTTTGATAATCAGATCAAAGTCTTTATTATTTTTAACAATTACAAAAACTATAGGGGTAATCAGCAGTGGGTACAGTGCTTCAGACCTGATCTCATTGACCCATCCGATGACGCTGGCACCTGCAGGATTAATCACCTGTAAAAAACTATAACCAAACCATATGAGCAACAGGGCGGACATATCATTTTTCATCGCCTGCCAATCGTCTTTCTTATAATAAATCGCTGAAGAAATCCAGGTGAGGACGAGAATGATTTCGACCAGCAGCCCATATTGAAAACCACCAATTTCCCTGGCAAAAAAGCCCATCAGGAAACAATAAGGAATCAACGAATAAAGACCAATTTTGGGATTTTTAAATACGAAAATTGAATAGACAACACCAACAGCAAATAAGACAAGAATAATTGGACCCAGTAAACTGAATTCAAAGACTGCCAGACTGCATAGTAAGGCAACTACGATTCCGAAAACTAAAAACAATATTTGTGATCTTTTCAAAGAAAGATACGTCGATTCCTGCTGCATAGTTAAATTGCTTTTCCCTTTTAAGCCTGGATTTCAGTCAGTCTCACTTTATTGATCACCCAACCAATAAATCCTGGTTGTTTTTTAAGCACTGTGATCATTTCCTTATCGCCATCACTCAATTTATTACCTGCACTAAACACAGCAACACTTTTTTCAGTAAAGGACAGCCATTCCTTTGCAATGTTGATATCAGTTAAACTCTCAATATCAATAATAATGACATCGAATTGTTTCTTAAGTACATCAAAACCAGATCTCAGGTTCCTTTCATTCTGAATCTCCAAAAGTGACTTATGATGATCTACTTTACTTAATTTTGTGATCAGGTCCTCAACTTTAATCTCCCTGTTAACCAGGAAAGTCTCAAAATTCTGACTCCTTGTCAATTGCTTTGAATCTGACAAAACCGGGGCAGCCTGTTCGCCACCAATCAAAAGGATTTTTTTGCCTGTCATCGCATATGCATACGCCAGATTACCTGCCAGAAATGTTTTTCCTTCACCAGCAGTAAGACTCGTAATTCCCAGAATTCTGCTGTCATCAGCGGCCATCAGATCATTGATTTCAAATCTGAGCGACCTCAGCAGTTCTTTATGAATATTATAATTATTATTTGTCTCTGTATTGTTCCAGATCGTTTTGATAGTGATATCATCTTCCGGAATCAGGTTTAAGCTACCGATCACCTTTGATTTTGTGGCATTGGCTAACTGCTGCGTCGTATTGATAGAGGAATCAGTAACGAATAAAGCAATTAATACGCATACGCAAACAAAAAACATAGCCACCCCTGACAATATCGTAAATATCAGAGTTTTAGAAGTCTCAGCAAGCCCAGGTAAACCCAATTGTGCAATCTGCAGTTTCAGGCTCATGTTTTGCTGGTTCTGCGTGACATTTATTCTGTTTAATGCTTCCAGATAATCTTTAGTTGCCATATCAGCATCACGGGTGTAATTAGAGATATTTGCATCAAAAGGTACCATCGCATCGTACTTTGCACGAGCCGTAGCCAACTCATTGTCTATAGATCTGATACTTCCGGTCTGCTCAGCGACACTGGTTTCCAGGTTATATTTCTGCGCCAATAGTGCTTGTCTTGAAACCTGAGGATCAACAACGTATTTGTCAGAATTATTAGATGACAGCGCTATTTGAATATTCGATAAAGAATCAACCCTTCTTTTATCTTCAGGTTTAAAATTACCATCAACGTATCTCCTGTTCGCGATCTCCAACTGGCTTCTGATATTGATAATTGCAGCGTTATCCCTAACTACATTTTTTCCCATATTCGGATCATTGCTTCTCAGGCGGTTCTCGATGTTGTTGATTGCACTCTGACTTGCCTGCACACTTCTCAGCACCTGCGCTTTTCTGTCTTCTGCAGCAGTGATTTGTGCGAATACCAGTTGCGATTGTTTATCCAGATTGAGCACACCATTACGCATCTTGAAATCCTTCAGCGCCTGGTTCTTTGCATTCATATCCCGCTCTTTCACTTTCAGTACTGAATCCAGCACCTCATTGCTCTGGCCCTGGTTGAAATTTACATCCAGACCATAATTACGAATAAATTCAGTACTCAGCGTATTTACAACATACGCAGACAACATAGGATTGTTGGATACAAATTTAACATTGATAAAATCACTGTTATCACTATGTGTGATTTCTAATGACTTATGCAATGCAACATCCCCATAACCCATGGAGTTCACCATATCATATAATTTGAACTGGCCTTTATTATCAGCAGGACTAACAGGCACCCTTTTTTCAAGGTTGGCACGGAAAAGGTCAGCAACTTTTTTCCTGTCTTCTGCTGACAAGGAATCTATTTTTTCACTATATGGAGTAAAAGTTTCCGTCGGGTTATCTAAATCATGTATGATAAGATTATAAGAAAGAATAGACATAATCTTTCTCATCTTCATCTGCTCAATGATGTTATCAAATTCCTGACTCATCTTAAAATAATCCAACGGCGCAGCACCTGCCACTTGCTTTGAAGGATCAACGATGCCTGTTGCTATTTTAGCTTCAGAACTATAGGTTTTTGGCAACTGTTTTGCCAGAAAATAGGTAGCAACAGCTGAGACTAATGGTACCAGAATAAGTATCCATTTATAGCGATTCAATAACTTAAGAAACGATTTTATATCCATTATTTTTTTTATTCTTACTATTTAACTTCTGAAAGTTTTTTTCCGATGATTTCTTCCAGCGCATCTTTGGCATTCAAATAATTTACCTCAGCTTGAATCTGATCAGTTGATGATGTTGATACTAACATTCTTGAGGCATTGTATAAGTCTAAAGACAATTCACCTCTTTCAAACTTATGTCTGCTGGTTTCAGAAATGTTTTTATTATCCTGAGCAGTTTGTGTCCTGATTTTCAACTGGCTTACTGACTGTAAATAGGCATAATAACGACGTTTTACTTCTGTGGTAGTAGTAAGTTGAGTATCTTCATACTGATAGGCTGCTACTCTGTAATCTGACTTTGCTTTTTTAAGGATAAATGGTTTTTGCAGATATACTCCCAAATTAAAAGTTACACCAAACTGCCATCCGTTAACAGTGTATGGGTTATTCACATTGATTGCTTGATTGTCATTTGGTCTATAAAAATAGGAAGCAGAGAACAGATCCAAGAAAGACACTTTTGAGATCGCAATGTTTGTTTTAATTGATTCCATTTGACCTTCCGATATTTTCATTCTCGGATAGTTTTGTTTTGCAAGCGCAATGTATTTATCCAGCAAAGGATAGTTGACATCTGACATGATTGTATTCTGTGCAGAAGCCTGCATACAGAAAAGTACAGCTATAAGAAATGAGAGTGCTGATATTTTTTTCATTGATAGTAATATTTATTTGTTTGTTTAATTTTTTATACTTTTTCTTTCTGAAACAATGCTGGGAAGGTTTTTAGCATGATACTGATATCAAACCAGACTGAATAATTCTTTGCATAAAAGTTATCCAATTTTTTCCTTTCTGTATCGGACATATCGCCCTTGCCTCTTTTACTGATCTGCCATAAGCCGGTTAATCCTGAAGGACCTAAAAACCGCATAGACCACTCATTGGAGGTCAACATTTCTGCCTCATATAAAGGCAACGGCCTGTTACCAACCAGAGACATATCGCCTTTTAAGACATTGAATAACTGAGGAATTTCATCAAGACTGGAATTTCGCAGAAAGTTGCCCAATTTGGTAACTCTGGGATCATTCTTAATCTTAACAAATGCATTGGCTCCGCTGCCGTCATCGGCATACTGGTTCAGGGCAGAAAGATTTTTCAATTCTTTATCAGCTCCTGCACGCATAGATCTGAATTTATAAAAATCAAATATTTTATAACCCGTGCCTACCCTCTTGCTTTTATAAATTACCGGACCTTTAGAATCCAGCTTGATACACAAAGCAATTAATAAAAGAACTGGCGAGGCACACAACAGTATTCCACCAGATGATACCACGTCAAATATTCTTTTTGTAGTCGGAATTTTATATTCTTTCTCCTTTTTTATTACAGACAGTTGTTCTATATTAGGTTTGATCAGTTTGAATTTTATCAAAAAGTTCAAACGGTCTTTCAAATGCTCCATCACATAAGGATAAAAATACAGGTCATGTATTTTCGCCTTAATAGCTCTGGATCTCAGGTTAACATCTGGCATATGTCCTAATAAGACAATAATCAGTCCACTTGTCAGGGGATTATTTTTAATTTTGGTAATGATAGAAAAAACAAACTCTTCATCATTCACTTCAATCATGATCACATCGGGGGTGGTAAAAAGAGATAGAGTACTTAAATAATTCTCCAATTTTGAAGCATCTCCCACATGAACCACGCTATATTCTTGTCCCAAGATTTCAGCAGATTCCTGCGATAACTCAGTACCAGAATAAACTAATCTTATTCCTTTGTAGTTGTAATCCATTATTTATATGACATAGGTTTTGGTAGCGCAGCCAGAACTTTTACAATTTCTTCTTTCAAACTTTCCGGATTAAAGGGCTTAGGGAAATAAGCTTCTACTTTAAAAGGCAAATTAGCTACAATATTTTCCAGATCTTCAGCCGCTGACAGGATAATCACAGGTATTTCACGATAATATCCACTTATTTTAATGCTTTTCAGAAATGATGTGCCATCAAAATGAGGCATATGAAGATCTAAAATAACAATATCCGGAAAATTACCATCTTCAAGCCAAAGATGGGCCTTATATCCGCTCTCCATAGCATGAATTTCGTACTGCTTTGATAATATGAAATTTAGCAACTTTAAAATGCTAGGTTCATCATCAACTATCAAAACTTGCTTTCTTTTAAATGATGCACTTTCCATTTTTAAGGCAGGTATTTAGGTAAGCGATATTTTTTTAAATATATATATCGTTGTAACATTTATTATAAATCATTCCAGTATACAGGTATAAAAATACAATTTATAAATCATTTTCTACTTACGTATTTTTAATAATGTGAGATTTATCAATTCAATAAGCTTATTTAAATTATAAACCAGAATGATGGGGGATAAACATGGGTGATACACTTCTAAACAGATATTCATACAAATTTCTGTAGTCATAAGAAATTACTTCCAGGTAGTTATTGATAAGTTATCCACTTTTTGTAGACTATATTAGCAACTAGAATCCCGGGGTGTTAAGAGGGGAATTATTTCAACTAACTGTAAACATAACACCCCTGCCAAAGCAGGATAATTATTCAGTTTACCCGGCAGTATTAACTACCGGCATTCACACCTTGCCTTACATGAAGAAATTATTCTGTCATCTGATAGACTATATTGATAATATCTTTATCTACATCAGCATCAAATTTTCTTGCAAACAGATCCTCTGATGATTTCAGGGCTTCAAGATCGCTGATTAAAAGTGTTTTAGGATGTGAGGCGTGCTCCTCCCAGGAAGTATACCTCATATTATTATTTTCGATTTTAAGCGATGAGTTCAGCAAAACCGACTGCAGCCATATTTCGTCAGCACAGTATGTATACCTAAAACTTTTCAGAAACGCAGGCTTCTCAGAAAGAAACTTAATCACATATTGCATCGCCGGCCTGTTTAAATTTACCCAGTTCCAGCCTCCATAATATTGTATAGGGTAAAGCTTACGCTTGATTCCATATTTCAATTGCATACGCTGTGTGAAAGAAAGAGCTTTCCTCTTCACAATCCCCATCAGATTATTTTTGAAATCTATTCCAAAATAATACACCAGCCGGTCAAATCCCCCACCCTGCCCGGCCCATTCTTTTTTTGGCAACATTTCGCTGTTCACAAAACTTACATCCCTATTGCCTGAAATGAAATCCTTGATATAGGCATTACTTTTAATTGGCAGGTCATGACCACTGATCAACAGATAGTAGTCATAATCATTCAGAAAGGAGGCTTTGAATAATTCAATAGTAGCTTTTATCTGAATATAGCTACCCCAGTTGACACTATGTCTTTTGACAAAATAAACGTTCTCATAACCTTTAAACAGGTTAATATCTACATCCCACTTGGCATCAGCATGTATATATATATCAAAATCCCGGCTTAGTCTTTCCACTAACTTTTCCAGTTGCCAAACGTTTTTATGCGCAAGTATCAGAACTGCTGCTCTCATTGAATAATAAAATTGAATCCCTCAAATAAAATTAAATATACCCCTATAACTTGAATTGAAGAGTAATAATAACTATGTTGCAATATGAATATTTAGATACCATGATCAGGCATAACCTCTCATTTTTATTTTGCTTATTTATTTTCCTGGCCTTATCAGGCTGTGTAAGAAAACCTAAACGTGCACTAATAAGGGGAAAAGAGCGGTTTTCAATCAATGATTATCTTTATCTGCGCAATGGAAAACCATTTGGTATCTTACGGGTTGAGTGTAGAGACTGCCAGCTTACCTATATCATGAATAACAAGAAATTCAAAGTGAATATCAGTGAGGGGAATGAAGACAGGTTTATCTATCCAAAACCAAATTCTTCCGTACATACCATCCTTAAATCTCATGATAATCAAATGATTAGGATTTTAGCAATCAACCCAAATGGTAAGGTTGTTTCTAATGTTCTTGATACATTTCTGAGAGACCAGCAAAGTATCAATAAATATTCGATGAAATACTTTCGGGGGAAAACCACAATTGTTGTCGATATACTTAAGAAAAACCACTAATTTCTAATTCATCGCAAATGAAGATAATCTGTTATCTTTACATGATATTTTATTTGTTTTTTATTAGCTTTAAAAGCTGATAAAAACATATTTTCCCTTACTAGTCAACAGGTTAGTCAAATATTTGCAAATGACAATACAAGATTCCAATAAACTTTCAAAGCTTTATTTTTACACCGGATTTTTGATGGTGAGCATATTAGCCGCCACTTTTCTGATTTCATCTCTTTTGTTTTTTATCAAAATACCGATGAGTCCCTGGCAATTCCCAGCCGGAATATTGCTGGCCTGTTTGTTAACTTTTTATTTCATAAGGCAAAATAAAGAAGATGCCATTAATATATATACCCTATATGGTCTTTCATTCGGGCTTCTCATTTTTTTCCTTGCCATAGGTTCTTATTTCTATGATGTTTCTTTTGATGGGCAGGCATATCATATGGAAGCTATGATACAAATGAAAAACGGATGGAATCCTTTTTATGAATATTTGCCTGCTACTGTAAACCAGTCTTTATGGGTAAATCATTATGCCAAAGGTATGGAGGTTGTAGCAACTGCGATAGACTGCACATTAAACAATATCGAGGCTGGTAAAGCAGCGAATTTCATGCTATGGGCTGCCAGTTTCTTTTTCAGTCTTTCCTTTGTTATTCGTAACCAGTGGATTCCGCTCTGGAAGGCTGTTATCCTGTGTTTTCTCATCGCTTGTAACCCGATCGTCTTAAATCAGTTATTAACTTATTATGTAGATGGACCAATGGGCGCCCTGTTACTGTGCTTAATTGTAATGGGACTTTATATTCTGCAATCACCAGCAACAATATATTACGTTGCACTTGCCCTCATTGTATTCTTGCTGGTAAATGTGAAGTTCACCGCTGTCCTTTACATCGCGATAGCCGTAGGAGGTTATCTTATTTGGGCAATATGGAAGAAAAAGTTCTTACTGGCAAAACGTTTATGGTGGACATCGGTTATTGCAGGTATTTTTGCCATCCTATGTGGATTCAATCCTTACATTACCAATACTGTTAATTTTGGTCACCCGCTTTATCCCTTGATGGGAAAAAATAAGGTTGATATTATCTACGCCATAAACCTTCCTGCCGGTTTTGAGCATAAAAACGGTTTAGAAAGATTTGTAATTGCTTTTTTCTCAAGGACAGATAATATTTACCCGAATAGTCCTTATCCTGTTGAAATGAAAATACCTTTTACGTTCAATAAGATTGATGGGGCTCATGCTCCCATGGTAGATGCACGCCTCGGAGGTTTTGGGCCAATGTTCAGCGGGGTATTTATCTTAGCGCTGGTCATGGCCATATTGCTGTACAGAGATGCAAGAAAAGAATCAGTTTTTAGAAATATCACCTGGTTGCTGGCGTTTATTGTTATTTCTGTGATTGTGATGCCTGAGTCGTGGTGGGCGAGATATGTACCACAGTTATGGCTATTTCCTATCCTCTTATTATTGGCTGCAGAGGTACTCCGCAGAGATCGTTATAAAATCCTGAAGGCTTGTATTTATGGTTCACTTGTAATCAATCTATTGTTCTGCTCGACTGGCTTTTTCTTTAATTTACTACTGACTACCGAAATCAATTATCAGCTTACCCTGCTCAAATCATCTTCACAAACTATCCAGCTGGATCTGGGCGAATCAAAAAGCAACCGTATCAGGTTTTCTGAAAACAACATTCCATACAAGTTAAGCAAGTTTCACCGTCAGGCTGTGAGTGAACAATTCAAAGAAGAGTATATGGCTGGGTCACAAGCTTGTTTTATATGGCCATCCAATGTTGATAAGAATCTAAAGGAACCCTGGCTTTTAAAAAAGGCAGGCAGATTCTTACCTTTTATGTGGAAATATTACGGTCGATAAGCAGCGTTATTTATTCTGGCTATCCATACTGCTTTATAAGGATGTAGCCATCCTTTCTGCTGAAGATAGAAGAATAGTCCTTCATCTACCCTGAATGTAAATAACCCCCGTAAAAAGTTATTTGCATGCGTGGTCACAAAATTTTCCCTGTATCCAAAGTCGGTAGTCAAAACAACTTCCTTAAAACCATCCTTATTTGTTGTGGCAACGGTACAGGGATCAAATGCCATCGCATATCTAAAGTCCTTATTGCGGATAAAATTCCATCTGTTCCATTCAATGTACCCTTTCTTGTTCAACTTTACTGCACGCTGTATACTTGGAGACTTTAAAATAGACTGATCGTAAAAGATCCGCTGTCCATCTTTTGCAGGAAACAATAAATGATAATTTTGAGCTGCCGCCTCTGGAAATGGAATCAAATCGAATACAGTAATCATCAGTAAACATCCGTAAACACCCAGTTTTTCTTTGGTAGTCAGCTCTCCTTTCTGATTGATCCTGTTTTGTAAACTTTCAGCTCTCCGGTTATACTGCTTCAGGTTAAAGGGGCTGAGCACACAAAAAAGAAATAAACCCAGCAATAGAAACTTTACCGCCTGCCGCTTACTTTTGTGCAGCATAAAAATGATAAGGCATGCTGAGAAAGCTGCAACTAAAAGATAACAAACGAACAAAGTATAGCAAAATGTCCAGACGATCAGAAAAAGATAAATAAAGACCAGGATAACAGAGAAAAACCACAGAAAAAATAACTTGAGAGATTGCTGCAGAGATTGAGATTTCATATGGATTTTTTCAGATCAAGGGGTTTTCCTGATTCTACTATGTTTCAAATGTATAAAATTATCTCCAAATACTTCATTTTGATAAATATACTTTAATACTATTTGAATTCTAATAAAATAGCACATAATTTGTACCATAATGCCCTTACTTATATCTAAAATATTAACATGAAGCACCTCATTTCAAGCCTGATCATCGCTATAGTATTTTGTTCAGGCGCCCAGGCACAGGATACAACCTCACTCAACAGCGGACTGCCCCCGCTTGTTATCCCTGCAGAACCTGTTCATAAATTTTCACAAACTCCTGCATCACTGGGAATTTCAGCAAAAGTACGGGCAGATGTTGCAGCAATGAAGAATCCTCCTTTGAACATCGCATTATTTGCTGTAGACAGGCGCAGTTCCGAGCAACAGGGAAATTCTGATGTTATTATGATTATCAGCATTGACCAGGTCACAAAATCGATTAAAATGTCATCCATACTAAGAGACACCTATGTAAATATTGAAGGTAAAGGAATGGACAAGATCAATGCCGCATATGCTATTGGAGGCCCTCAGCTGGCAATTAAGACGATCAACCAGAACTTTGGAATGGACATCAAGGATTACTTCAATGTCGATTTTTTTACTACTGCCAAAATGATCGATGCATTAGGAGGAGTTGAAGTAAATGTAAAGGGCGAAGAGATATCTTATCTAAACAATTACCTGAAGGAGATATCAATCATAGATAACATTCCCCCGGATAATGTTGCACAGGCAGGGTATCAGAGGCTGACAGGTAAACAGGCCGTAGCCTACACCAGGATACGCGCTGTTGGGCGCGGAGATTTTGAAAGAACTGAAAGACAAAGAACGGTACTTGTTGCTCTTTTCTATAAGATGCAGGGCGGAGGTTCAGCAATGTTACCCGTGCTGATGTCTCAAATCCTTCCTTTTCTGGAAACCAGTATGTCCAGTATGGAATTATTTTCAATTGGCGGCACGATACTCAATTCAAAAAGCAAATCTATCGAGCAAGCCCGATTCCCACTGGATTCTTCCAGCAAAGGAGTAAGGATCAACAATATATACTACCTTTCAGCGGACATGAACAAGACGACAGAAGCACTGCATAATTTCATCTATAAAGGGATCAAGCCGGGAAAATAAAACCCCACGCGGGAAAAATTATCCATGACCGGATGATCCGGAAATTTTGGTTCACGTTGAAATACTGCCGTCACATGATTGATGTGACATTCTTTTCTAAAAACTTAAAATGGCATAATCTTAGTTTATAATATTATAGAAACTTAATCTATTTTATTATGAACTCTCAACAACATTACAGCCCCTTCAGTCCGTCAACCAGAAAATGGATGATCACAATTGGCACAGTAGCCATAGCCATAACTCTATTTTATGCCATGACGACGGGCGTAATTTCATATTTGAACTACTAAATACTCTCACATATAACCTGATCCTGGTCCATTGTCAAACAATGGTACCAGGCTGAAGGATCATTTCCTACTTCATGTAGAATTTCCGCTTCGCCACAAAGAAAAGTGAACGGAGCAAAAACTGATTCTGCGTTTCGCCGGAAAAGCTGGAAGAAAGATCTTTGATCGTATGATTTTCATAATCCATATCATTATGCCCCATATTGATATAGACCATATGGTATTTTACATTCGTCCAGGCTACAGGATAATACCCGCTTTTCCAGATCTCATTTTGTTTAGGGCCTGTACCCAATGGAAAGCTTGAAGGATCAACAGACAATAATATTTTAATATCCGGATTTTTACGGAGATCATCAGACCACCTGTACCATTCATTAGGTGCAGATCGAAATGTTTCCGGAAGATTTCTGCTAGTCGGATGTTTACTGTTCTCCACACGTAAAATCGCTGACGTGGGCCTCCAGGTGTTACTTTCATAACTGCCCGAGCCCAGAAAATGGCGGTGATACCAGTCCCAATTCTGTGGAAAATCAGATGGAGTGAGTGCAAATGCCGCAAAATGAAATCCTATCCATCCCCCACCATTTTCCATATACTTTTCAAAAGCTGCTCTCTGGGCAGGTCCTTCCGGCCTGGTGTCAAGAAAAAGAACAACCTGGTACTGTGAAAGAAATTCTGGGTTCATGTTGTTCCAGTTAGACGTAGAGTCATAACTAAAATTAAACTTCATGGCCATTTTAGGAAACCATTGATTTGCCTCATGTACATAGCTGATATGTGCATGGTCATTCTTTGCTGTATAAAATGCGATTACTTTAAATTCAGGAGTCTTCGACTGTGCATTAAGCACATTAAATGCGAAACAAAATAAAACAACAAAGATGAACGAAAACGAGGGCCTATTGAATACCATAGCTTTAACTGATTTGGTTTAACAAATCTATCAAAGCTATGGTATAATACTAATTCTTTTTTAACAGATCAAAAAGCAGTTCAGGCTCATTCGTTGTAATGAAGTCAGCTTTTTCATTAATCAGCCATTGCATGTCCTCTTCCTTGTTTACCGTCCAGGCATTGATGGTAATACCCAGTTCCTTCGCTTTTTTGAACCAGTCACCTTCTTTATAGATGGTATAGAAATAATCTGCCTGTAAAATATAGTCTTCTTTTAATTTTTCAAGGGGGACCTCTCCTTTTGTATAGGCAAGAAATGCAGTTTTAGCTGCAGGGTCCAGTTGCAATACCCTTTGTATTGAAGGGTAACTGAAACTTATATATTCTACCCATGCATCAGCTTTGAGCTTCTTCACCATTTTGACGGCTGCATCTGTCAGCGCTAGTGTAGTTTCAGGAGTTTTGGCCATTTTTATTTCCAATATCAACTTTGTACCTTTTTGCTTCATTCCTTCTTTAAGATAACTTTCCAGGGTAGGAATCTGCTCTCCGTTGGTATGCAGCTGCTGTTGAAGTTCAGCATAGGTCGATGTGCCAATTGTCATTCCTTTATAAACATCGTCATGGTTGACCACAATTACGCTGTCTTTAGTAAGATGGACATCAAATTCAGAACCATAACATTTTAAACGTATGGCTTCCTTTAATGAGGCTATCGAATTTTCAGGAAGGTTTTTTTTCTTCCAGGCACCGCGGTGGGCAATCACACTGTTTTTATTCCAGTTCATTTTTTGTGCATTACCGCTAAAGGCGATAAAAAGAAGGGTGGTCAGAAAGATTACTGGTTTCATATCCGGCAAAAGTAAAGAAAGTATATGATTTACTCATTTCATTTATGTTAAGAAATCCTTATCATATGGTAACAGCAGACTTTCAGAATTTGCTTAAGGCTTATATGTAAGCATTAATATCAGGTTTAGCCCGCCTGCATCTTTGTCTTTTTTTGCGCTTGTCCTTGTATTTACCTGAGCTTTGTTTTCCGGTAATTTTCCTGCAGTTTTCAAGGGGTATTTGACTAAGGTTGGAGGGGCATTTGACCATACCAACCCCATACCAATACCGGTCAGATGCCACAACAATCCCATGGCAATAACGTATACAAGATGACCTGATATTACATTAACCCAATTTAAACAACCTAACCCACGTAAAACTTCTCCCTGTATTCACTGGGGGTCATTCCCACAGTCTTCCTGAACACTTTCCTAAAAGCTTTAGGGTCATTGTAGCCTGATTTATAAATTACCTCTGTCATTTGCTCGACGGTCTGCTCCAGCAGTTTCTTGGCGGCTTCTATACGTGTTTGCTGCAGGTATTCAATTGGTGTAATTCCCGTCACCTGTTTAAAGCGGCGTACGATATTTCTCCTGCTGGCGGGAATATCCTTGATCATTTCTTCTATTGTACCAGTATTGTGATAAGCAGTTTCTATTTTCTGCTGCGCCATCGCTACCAGATCATCACTGTGATTTCTTGAAATATGAAAGGTACTAAAGTACGATTGCCTCTGCCTGTCCATATCTATGGCGAATAATTTTGCAATCCTGACTGCTACCTCTTTCCCGCAATGCAGTTGGATGAGATACAGCATCAGATGAAAACTTGAAGTGGCACCACCGCTGGTATATAACCTTCCGTCTTGAGTAACCGTTTTTTCAGCTTCCAGTTTTACCTCCGGAAAAGCACTGCTAAACGCTTTACAGGCATCTACGTGAGTTGTAGCAATTTTGCCGTTGAGCAAACCTGTTGCAGCCAGCAAAAAAGCACCCGTACAAAAACTTGCCAGGCCGGCACCCGCATGGTATTGTTGCCTCAGCCATAAGATCCCGGCATTGTTGTCATGAATGGCAGCAGCAATGTTTTCATTCAGGAATGAAGGCACTAAAATGAGCTGCTGTGTTACAGCCTCACTGATTTTCACAGGTTGGTATCCGGGAAAGAAAGCGGTGGAATCAGCATTTTTAGCAGCATCATCATAAAAAAGAGTGATCTGAAAAGGAGCATCCTGACCTTCGTCAAAATAAATCCCATTAACCGTCTCAAATACATCCAATATGGCTGCTACACTCAATAATCTATATTGATTTGTCAAAAGGAGTCCCAGGTTTATCATTTGGTTTGGTTTTAATACCTAAATTTGCAAAAAAAACAAATATCATATGCTATCTCACCACGTTTTATTTTGGTTAAAAGCCGATACGACCGAAGATCAGAAAGCCGCTTTCAGAAAAGGGCTTGAATCATTGGAGAAAATCGAAACAGTTACTCAGTTCCATATAGGTACTCCTGCGCCTATTGAGAGAGCAGTAGTGGACATTACTTATACTTTTTCGCTGGTGCTGTTCTTTGAAGACCTTGCGGGACATGATGTATATCAGGTTCATGAATTACACAAAGCCTTTTTAGATGAGTTCCGGATTTTATTCGAAAAGGTAGTGATTTACGACGCACAATAATGTAAAAAGCAGGATATCAGAAAAAATATCCTGCTTTTCACCTACCTGTTCTGCTTATAATTTTGACCTTGGGCTGAACATGGAGCTGAAGGCAATTCCTGCTTCCCATCCCAGCCAGTTCCGGGTAATTTTTTGCTCCAACGGAACATCAGTATCTTTACGAAAACGGATCTTATACCCCTCCAGACTTCCTGAAGAAGAATATCTGTTGAAAACAGGCCCGGCAAATATACCAGCTTTCTTTCCCAGCGGAATATTCATCAGAAGTTTTGCCTGTGCCCATCGGTTATCAAATTTCCCCGTATAGGCAAACAGATAATCCGCAGATGCAGCTACATACAGCCTGTTCCTCCACATAAAATCATGCCCAAGACCTAGTCCGACAGCATATAACTGATCTGCCTTTTCAATATTTGCTCCCAGATGAAGAATACTATAAAACTGATGCGTACCTGTAGCAAGGGATATATTGGTATTGGTCAGATTATTGGCAGATAAAGAAACTTTGTAAAATCCATTCCGGATGATATTAAGCACACCGATACTCGCACCTGCTGAACTATCGGCCACATTGACCAAGCCAATTTGTACTCCTTTCAGCTTATGAGCAACATTGTTGAATCCAGAAATCTGCAGACCAGATACCGGGCCATATGCTTTATTGATCAAACCGGCAATCTGCAGCCCTTTCACACTGTCCAGCACCTTATTATTCAGGCCCGCAAACTGAAATCCGACTAGGCTACCGCCAACCAGGTTAAAGATCCCTGCAACCTGCAGATATTTGGAGCTGCCCTTGTCAATATTAAACAATCCACCAATTTCAATCCCATTTACACCGGCCGTATAGCCTCCAATAACATTCACAGAAAACTCATTGATTACATGAGAACTCATCAGGCCATGTGTACTTAAACCTGGGGCCACTGAAAACTGAAAAGGCTCGGCAGCAAAAAAATCAGGAAGATTAAGGTTCTGTAGCTGCTGTTTTGCCGAAATGAATAACCGACCAAAAGCATCATGTTCTACCCCTTTTGTACTTTGCACTGCTTTTTTATACACCTGGATTTGTGACCTGCTTTCAATCTCCACAGACCGTAAAAGGTTTAGTGAAGCATCCTGATAAGCCATCTTACTGGCAGTGATATTTACTGCCCCCCCATCACCGGTCCTGAACTTTAGTTTAAAATAACCATGCTCATCAGTAAGCGTCGCTACCAGCTGCTCTCTGGCGTAAACACTGGCGTTCATTAATCGTTCGCCTGTATTTTCATCTACTACTACGCCGCTAACGGAATATACATTCCGGTCATTGGTGATGTCCGTATGAATGATAGAAAGATGAGGACGGGCAGATGATATAATCAGGTATCTTTGTTGTACTGTATAATCATATTTACCATGAAACAAATGCTCTAAAACACTGTAAACTGGCTGCCGGCTGGTACTGATGGTGACCAGGCTATCCCTTGAAAGCAATCTGCCGTTGAAGGAAAAATAAAAACCTGCCTGTCTGCCAATCTCGTTCAGCACATCGGCCAGCCTTACATTTTTAAAATTAACTGTAACTTTCTCGTCAAGTAGTTCCTGTGCATTGATGCGTCCAGGAGAACCAAAAATCACAGAAATCACCATCAGCAAAATGATGTAAAGCTTTAATGGTGAAGAATATAATGCAGTCATGAGCAATTGCAGGTCAGTAGAGAATGATCAGGTTATTCTTCTTTTCAGTTTTAATTTTAAACGTCCTGCAAATCACCTGTAATATATCATCAAGAGATTCATCCTTAAACGTGGTGTTTAATGGCAGGTCTTTCAGTTCTTCCCTGCCTAAGATAATATGGCTGTCATAGGCATCATTCAAGACCTGCACCATACGCCACAACGGCGTATCCTCGGCAACAAATTCTTTGCTCCTGTAATACTTATAGAGATGGTCCGGAATCTGCTCTTTCATCATTTTTCCGTCTTTGGCCTGCACAGATATCTTTTCACCAGGTTTCAAGGATATCACCTGACCATTCCGGCTCACTATTACTAGTCCCGTTTCTACAATGATCTCTATCAGTCCACGTTTATTTTTTACGTTGAATGACGTTCCTACAACTTTGATCACTGTTTTACCGGTGTGGATGAGGAATGGCTTTGCCCGGTCAGGGCGAATGTTAAAAAAAGCTTCCCCTTTACTGAGCCATACTTGTCTGATTTTAGCAGAGAACCGATTGGGGTACAATAGAAGGCTATTTTTATTGAGTGTAATCACAGAGCCATCAGACAACGTATCCGTTCTTACTGATCCCTGTGTCATCAATTCTCTCTGACCACCCTGAAACTTATTAAAGAAGAACCATCCAATGGAGGAGATGACCAAAACAACTGCAGCTATTTTCAACCAAAGAGGCGTACGCGGGAAAACCGTTTGATTTTTTACTACCTCTTTCTGCAGCGCCTTTTTTTGTCTTAACCTTTCCAGCGAAGCTTCTACATCAATCTCCCCATCAAACCTGAGATCCAGACTCCTTTCCCACAAGACTTTAAACTCATTGTAGCGCTGCCTGTGTGCGAAATCTTTATTGAGCCATGCTTCTATGTCCATCGCCTCATCAGCAGTAAGCTCTCCTTGCAGATAGCTGATTAGCAAATTGTCATTAATTTTCATATTTCAAGCATTTATATCATAAAATGAATTAAGAACCCAAGTATCAAAGGCAGATAATCTGCCAGATGAATACGCAGCCTCTTCAAAGCTTTACCAATTTGATTTTCTACCGTTTTTATGGAAATCCCAAGTTCATGGGCAATTTCTGCATATTTCAACTCTTCAAAACGGCTCATTTGAAAAATCGTCCTGCATTGCTCTGGCAGCTCATTAACAGCCCGCTGTAACTGTGATGTTAGTTCTTTATACTGCATTTTGCCGGATGGGGTATCTGTATGAAAGTTCATTTCAGTGCCGGATTGATTAATATGTACCTGTTTCACTTTCTCATGTTTAATGTAGTTCAGACATTCATTGTGAACCGCCCTGTAGAGGTAGGCTTTGACGGAGGAGCGAAGTACCAGTGGCGTAGCTCTATCCAGCAGTTTTAAAAACACCTGTTGCACCATTTCTTCTGCAAGCACAGCATCAGTGATCATCGTGTATGCATATTTAAACAAGGCAGCATAATGAGCCGTGTAAATACGTTCAAAAATGTGCTGTTCCAGCTTGAAATCTAAAATCTGATGCACTTGCCTGTTTATCCGCAAAACCAGTATATATCTAAAATAATTTCTTTTTTACTAAACTTATGACAACCCAAACATCTCTTACCCCTACTTTAAAATAACAAAATAGACAAATTCCTGATGTATTTGTTTATAAATTAAATGATAGGGATGACCACATCATGCTTCGAAAATACATAGGCTAAACTGGATTATTTACCCGCTGAAGTTTCAAGGATAAACGAAGTAACAGGCTGCCGGGATATTGGTCACTATTCCAAAGGTTTAAGGATAGTCAGGGTAAACGGGAGCAGAAATCCAGCAGGCAACCTATAAAATCCCGTCTTATAAACTGGGACAGTAACAAAAGATCCACTGGGATTAAGCTGTTATCGGACAAAGACGTGGTATTTGTACAGGGGGCAATAATAATTCATAAGTTATTTGGAACTATTCTAAATAATTAGATATTTGTAATATGTATCTGCCGATCAGGTAGTGATCAGGCAAAAGAATCATTTTATCAAGTAAAATTTAATCCCTATGTGCAAACCAACTGTCATCGCCCGAAAAGGAAACATTGCCGTAACGCAATGTGTGAATTGTAAAATGGTAAATATCTGGAATAAAGGTATACTGATCAGCTTTACCTTCAGCCAGTTTAGTTCTTTTGTGGATGTCACGGACGATCTTGATTTCGACGATTACCTTGAAAGTTCACCAGACGGTACAGAGGTTGTTGTTCTCGCCACTCCATATCCGGACATCAGCCTGGTATTTACCAGAGAGGAATGGTACAATTTCTTTTCTGCACTTGCCGAAGCCACCTACATGCAGGAAATATACCGTATGGTACACTCTTAAGTTGGGTAAACCCTTAAAACTTTACCTTATAAAACTTAAAGCCGAACAGGAAAATGACGATATAGCAAATGATTGGCAGGTAATATGCGGTTGCTACACCGGCGCTATCAGCTAACCAGCCCATCGCAAACGGAAAAAATGCACCACCCACTACCCCCATAGAGATAAAGGAAGAAGCCTGCTGGGTATGGGCACCCAGGTTTTTGATACCCAGGCTGAAGATGGTAGGAAACATGATACTAAAGAAGAAGTTAACCATCAGCAAAGCAATATAGGAAGGCCATCCAAGGCTTTGCGCAACAATAATGCACATTGCAATATTAGCCAGGGCAAAAGCAGCCAGCAGCTTGTGAGGAGCAATAACCCGCATCAGAAAAGTACCAATAAAGCGGCCGGCCAGCATCATTCCCATAAACACGATCATAAAGTTTCCGGCTTTCAGATCTGTAAAACCCATTTTCTCATGGCCGTAATTAATAAAGAAGGCCCATGTGCCCGCCTGCGCTGCTACATTGAAAAACTGGGCGATCACTGCGCATACAAAATGGCGGTGTTCAAATAGCTTTTTTGCCGGAGCAACGTCAATATTGGAAGCTTCGGGGTCTGCGACTGCAACATGAGGATCTGTGGTAGGTGGTACAGTTACAAATGAAAAAGACACTGCAATCAGTGTGATCACCATACCAATCACAAGGTATAAAATCCTGACAGAAGTCAAATCAGTGCTGCCTGGAATATTGGTACGCAAAAGGAAGTAAGAACCTATAAAGGGACCAATCATTGCCCCTACAGCATTGAATGACTGTGCAAAGTTTATTCGCTGGTCACTGCTCCGCTGATCACCCAGAGATGCCACAAAAGGATGGGCAACGGTTTCCAGTGTGGACAGTCCGCAACCCAGTATAAAAAGAGCAACGCCAAAGAACCCAAAGGAAGAATTATAGGCAGCAGGAACAAAAAGAAATGCCCCTGTAGCGAAGAGAGAAAGCCCCAGCAGCACCCCCATTTTGTAGCCAAAACGTTTCATAAATAATCCCGCAGGAATGCCCATAACGAAATATGCACCAAAAACTGCAAACTGAACAAAGGCAGATTGCGACTTATTCAGGCTCAGTACATGCTGGAAATGTTTGTTGAGCACATCTGCCATAGTGATGGCTATGCCCCATAACATAAAAAGGGAAGTTACAAAAACCAGTGTAACCAGGTATTTCTTGTCTGTAAAAGATGCTTTTTCTGCCATAAGAATTTTTGTGAAACACCGTATAAGTTAGGGATTTATTTGATCGTCCTAAAATTTTACCAGTTTATAAATTTTCTCCTTCAGTGTTTTAAAGGAAATCTCGTAGCCATCAGCTATCTTATTGGAGACAACAGTAGTACCAGTGATTTTGAGGGGCACTGCAGAATGAATTACGCAGTCAGCGCCAGACAGGGATTTGATAGTCGCACTACTGAGCTGCTGATCCTTCCAATTCATCCCAACTTCGAACCCTCCCCTGGCTTTCAGGCCACTAATACTCCCTTCGCTCCATGCTTTGGGCAATGCTGGCAGCAGGTCAATATATCCAACCTGACTTTGCAGCAGCATTTCGGCCATTCCAGCAGTACCGGCAAAATTGCCATCGATCTGGAAAGGAGGATGAGCATCAAAGAAGTTAGGGTAGGTTCCGCCTGCTCTGGACTTGCCTCCATTGGGTTCTACATAAGTTAACAGGTCACGGATCAGCTTATAGGCATGGTCACCATCCCTTAACCTCGCCCACCAGTTTATTTTCCAGGCTTTGCTCCAGCCCGTGCCCTCATCTCCCCGAAGCTCAAGGGTGGTTCTGGCAGCATTAAAAAAATCAGGTGTCAGCGCTGAAATTTCGGTGCCAGGGTATAAACCATATAAGTGCGAAATGTGCCTGTGATGTACATCGGTTTCCTCAAAATCCTTATACCATTCCAGCAGCTGCCCTTGTTTACCGATCCGTAAAGGATACAGTTTGTTCCTCTTTGCGATTAATGTATCTCTGAATTTCTTATCAATACCTAATTTTTCTGATGCTGCAATCACATTGCTGAACAGGTCTCTGATAATCGACATATCCATCGTTGTCGCAACTGAAACACCCTGCTCCTTTCCATTGACATCTTTAAACAAATTTTCAGGAGAGGTAGAGGGTGCTGTAACCAGATATCCGTCTTTATCCTCTACTAGCCAGTCGAGCGTAAACTCAGCAGCACCTTTCATCAGAGGATACGCTTTTTGGGCCAGGAATTTCTGATCCCCTGTATACAGGTAATGTTCATACAAATGCCTTGTGAGCCAATTCCCGCCCATCGGCCAATTGGCCCATACCGGGTCGCCCGCCCCCTTATCGCCAACCGCATTACTGGTTGCCCAGAGATCTGAATTATGATGTGCCACCCATCCCCTGGCATGATAAAATTCAGCTGCAGTAACCTTACCTGTTACCGAAAGAGATTGCAGCCAGCTAAGTAAAGGATCATGCATTTCAGAAAGATTGGTGACCTCTGCCGGCCAGTAATTCATCTGGGTATTGATATTGATGGTGTAGTTAGAGCTCCAGGGTGCACGAAGCTCTTTATTCCATATTCCCTGTAAGTTTGCAGGAGGGCCACCAGGTCGCGAAGAGGAGATCAGCAAATATCTGCCGTACTGGAAGTAAAGTGTTTCAAGTGCAGGGTCAACTGCTCCTTTGGCATAGGCCTTCAGGCGTTCATCAGCCGGCAATACATTTTTTCCGCTGGGACCTGAACTTTGTTTGATCTGGAAAACAACACGGTTAAAATATTGATGAAAATCAGCCAGATGGCTGTTATATAACTGCTGATATTTCTTTTTCACTGCACTGCTGATCAAAGCGGCGGCCAGCTTATTTTCATCTTTACCGTCACGGTCAGGGCAGCGGTTAAAACCATTAAAACTGGTTGCAGCGGCCACATACAATATGACTTCGTTTGCGTTTTTAACCTGAATGTCAGCTCCCTTTACGGAAACAGTTCCGCCTGTATGTGCTGCATGGATACGGTACTGATAGCGCATACCACTGCATCCATCGGTATCACCATAGGTAACAGGCTCTACCCCTTTCGGATTATAATAATTTGGGTTTACATTTACAGGGGCTTTTCCAGACAGGATGATTTCATTGTTACCCTGCGAAGATATTTGATTTTTAAGCAGGCTTTTAGCAGCAATAGTTAGTGTTAATGCCCCTTTTCTACTGGCAGTTATCCGCACTACCATAATATTATCCGGGGCAGAGGTAAATATATCACGGTTATAGTTTACGCCATTCACAGTAAACCGGGTATGCGATACGGCATCCTGAAGATTGAGGTCCCTGTAATAATCTGAGGGTTTTGCTCCCTTAAAATCCTGCCTGATGAGAATATCTCCCATAGGCAGATAAGACTGAGAGTACAGGCCCTGCATTTTTCTGGTCAGCAGATTAGCTTCAGTATAATTTTCATCTTTCAACAGGGCTTCCCGTACCCGTGGCAGATATGAACTGGCTTCGGGATTTACACTCCCCTTTACCGGACCTCCGCTCCATAATGTACTTTCGTTCAGCTGCAGTAATTCTTCTTCAACACCTCCGAACACCATAGCACCAATTTTGCCATTCCCTAAAGGCAATGCCTCTACCCATTCTGCAGATGGTTTGTTATACCATAATTTTAAGGGTGTCACCTGCTGAGAAAAAGCAAGGCCGCCCGCGAGTGTTAATAAACTGGTAAAAAATATCTTCATATTATATGCTGCGAATATTCATGTGATGTCCGGGCATAGTTAGACAATATTTTCTTTAAACAGAAATACGTCATACATCTATCAGCTATATATCTCTTTTTTTACAGGCATGCTGTATTCAGGAAGAAAATATCTGGGCGACACTTCGAAATATTCGGCCAGCCTGCTGATGTGCTTGAGGTTATATTTCGCAGGGTTTCGCCCGTTCTCTACATTTCCGATAAAAGAGGAACTTGTATTCAGTATCCGGGCAAGATCCTGCTGCCTCATTCTTTTATTCCTTCTTAATTTCCGAACAATGTCAATTACATGTTGTTCGATAGGATCAATTCTCACGGTCGCTTTCATTTGAAAATTAATATTGACGGTTATAATTTATTTACTCATTATAAACAATAATACAACGTACGGGAATATAATTAAGATACATCAGCTTGAATATATTTTGCTACTATAGCAACAAAATACCCTTAAAAGACAAATTAAGAAATTTATTTTCTAAAATACAAGGTGATTATAACACATTGTTATAACTTAAAGCCATCTGGCCATTCGATTATACATAGCCTCAGGTTGAGCTGAATTTTTATAATAAAAATCAGATTATTGCATATTATTGCTCTGTAATCTATTTATTTGCATAAACTATTCTGAACACACGCATTTGAAACCATCCGGAGATCCATCCAGTTTATGGCTCAGTTTTACTAAAGGAAACAGGGAAGCTTTTACGGCTATCTATAGCACTTATGTAGCAGCATTGTATGAGTACGGAATGAGGATTCTAAAAGATGAAGACCAGGTAGGAGATTGTATTCATGACCTGTTTATCAAATTATGGCTTAATCATAAGACTATAGGAAAAACAGATAATATACGCTTTTATCTGTTTGCTGCCCTTAGAAACACCATGATATCCTATAAAACGAAAGAGGACCGTCTGTTGAAGGAGGAATTTCATCATCCCGATGATTTTGTACTGGATTTTAATGCAGAATCGGAGCATGTAAAAAAAGAGGAATCCCTGGAGCAGTCTCAAAAAATAAAAGATGCCCTGGATCAGCTGACAGGAAGGCAAAAGGAAATCATCTATTTAAAATATTTTGAGGAGATGGACTATGAACAAATTTCTGAGTTGATGAATATATCCGTGAAAGGCGCTTACAAGTTGTCGGCAAGAGCTTTAGAAGCATTGAAAATCCTATTAAATGCAGATAAGGCGATGGTGATCTGGATGCTTATTCACTATAAGTCACAATTATTTTAATTTTTTTCGTTGCTATGGGGTGATTTTAACGAAAAAGGTGTTTATTGAATACAAACTATCAGCCGGAGAACAAATTGAATTAGATGCAAGCAGATAAATATCAATCCTTTACTACAGAAGATTTCCTGAACGATCCTGAATTTATCAGGTACCTGAAACATGGCAATGCCGAAGATGTGCGTTTCTGGTCAGCATTTGAAAATTCTGCCACCAATCTTGACTCTTACTATGCTGCTCAGAAAGAACTGAGGTTTATCTATTCCGCCAAAAGAATTTTGATGCCCGCGAGTTTTGAAACTGATTTGCTCAGCCGGATTGAACAGTCTGTTGATCAGCAGCAGCATCAATTGCGCATCCGCCGCAGGCTATATATTTATTTGAGCGGCGCCGCAGCAGTACTCGCCTTTGTATTGCTGGGTTTCTGGCTGAGCACTACAATGGTAACGGTACAAACAAAATATGGAGAAAAAAAGAATATTACTCTACCGGATGGCAGTATAGTGATCCTGAATGCCAACTCATCTATTACCTACCCGCTTTTATGGAGGATTAACCACCAGCGTAAAGTAGTGCTGAAAGGAGAAGCCTATTTTAAAGTTGTGCATTTGAACATGGACCGGAAGCATATTGCAGAGAAAGAAAGGTTCCGCGTACAGACCCAACGCCTGCACATTGAAGTGCTGGGAACGGAGTTTGATGTAAAGGACAGGAATGAAACCGCAAAAATATCGCTTACAAAAGGAAGTGTGAGTGTCATTTCCCTGATTTCGGGCAAACATTATATCTTAAAGCCAAAACAGATGGCCCTGGAAACGAAAGAAGAAGCCTTAAAAATTGTGACCTCCGATCCTGCTGTAGAACAGGCCTGGGTTGATGGCAACAGGAAAATGCAGAAAACCCGGGTCAGGGATATTCTTCAGGAATTTGAAGATGTATATGGGCATCATGTATCACTGAGCGACCCGCGCATGGCCGAGGTACAGATTGACGGAACAATTTCATTTAACAGTGAGGACGGCGTCCTTTTTACATTGGCCAACATCCTCAATGCAAATGTTCAAAAAGATAGTACTTCGATTATTCTTAAGGCAAAATAAGATTATATCGCGAGCACCCAATGTGTGATGATTTCCAGTGCCCTTGGCGAAAAGGGAGCTTTGATCGTGCTGTATTCTTTTAATGTGCATGTCTGACAAGGCAGAAACAAGTGGTTCAATCCGGATAACTGTATCGTTTTCACTTTTCTGTTCCCTCCTGCTGCAGTATAATTTTTCCAGTTGGTCAAATTGAGCTCAGCATTCACCATCAGATCCTTATCGCCATTTAAAGCCAGCACGGGTACTTTAACTTTCGCCAGTGTTTGCACAGCGTTATACCGAACAAAATAACGGTACCACGGGCCTGTAGCAGTTCTTACGTAGCTGTAAATGGGAAAACGGAAATGGTCGAACTCAATATTCAATGTTTTAAAGTATGCATCATCCCTGATTTTCCAGTCGGCATATGTTTTATTCAGCACAGCCTCCAGGCTATCAGACTTTGCATATTTATATGCTGCCTTAAACATCAGCCCATTGATCTCATTGGAACGTTTTTTATCTGCTTCGGTCAGTTGCGAACCATTCACCAGATCCTCGTTCTGCCTGATCAGGGATTCATAACCGGATGTTGCCAAACCCGCTACGCTGACAATGAAAGCCACATCCTTGCTTTTAGCGGCAGCAATAGCTGCTGCTGCACCACCCTCACTATGACCCAGCAAACCAATTTTAGCCGGATTGATCCCTTTGGCATCCTTTAAAAACCGGATGGCTGTTAAGGCGTCATCAGCAAAATCCTGCGTGGTGGCAGTTTCATATACACCAGTAGTTTTTCCTGTACCACGATCGTCCAGCCGCAGGACAGCGATGCCATTTGTGCTGAGATGATCAGCAATCTGGGCAAATATCGGATGCCCGGCCATATTGCCGTCTCTATCCTGCTGGTATGATCCTGAAATGATGACCACTGCCGGGGCCATGCTGTTTACTTTTGGCCTGGTCAGGACACCGGCAAAGGTAATTTTACCGTCAGGGCTTTTAAAACTTATTGTATCTGAGGTGTAAGCGGTATGCTGCTGCGCATGAAGGGCGGAGCAGCATATAAGTATCATACTGAATATTAAAAAATGTCTTTTCATCTTAATGTACAGATTTCGTTAATTCTACAAGCATAGAGATATCATCTGCGAGCGCAGTAGCGCTTCCGTTATATCCTATCGAGATAAACCTGAGCTTACCTTTTTTATCTACAAACAGTTTTTGAGGGATACCGGATATCGTAAAAGATTTTGCAACACGGTCAAATACTTCACCGGTAACTTTTGAGCCCTCTGCTTTATTGTCAAAAAGTACGTTAAAAGGATAGTGGTTGTCTTTGATATATTTACGCACTTCAGCTTTGTAATCTTCTGTTCTCTCCTCTGTGTCTACGAAATAAAAAACTACGTCTTTATCATTTTTATATCTTTCCACTGCAATTTTCATTCCCGGAAAGGATGCTTTGCAGGGAACACACCAGGTAGCCCAGAAATCCATGATTACTGTTTTACCACGCAATGCTGCTGAGGTAACCGTTTTGTCGTTTAAATCTTTCATGCTCCATTCCGGCATAGGCTTGTCCATCATTTCTGACAATGCTTTTTTCTGCGCGGTAACTCTATCGGCCGGGTTCTTCAGTGATGTTACATAGGCGTCAAAAGCTTTCTCTGAACCTTTTGATTTCAGGTAAATGCTTTTGAGCATCGCCAGCATTTCAGGGGTACTCTGATTGTTATACAGGCTTTTTGTCAATACTGTCTGCAGTGCTTTCTGATCACCCTTTTGTTTCAGCAACCGGGCATATTCATCATTGACCGTGGCATTTTGAAATGAAAGGTATTTTTGGGCAAGAACAGCATATTTCATAGCTTCATCATTTCTTCCTGCTGACATCAGCAGGCTGATGTGCACCGGAAATACATGACCGGCACGCGAGCTGTCAAACAGCTCTGCCCATTCTGAAGGAGAAAGATATTGATATTCTTCAGGCCTGTTGGTCTTGAAGTCGTCATAGCGCTTCATCAGCAGCTCTGCCAGTGGCAGTAATTCTGCGGCAGTCCTGTCCTTCCGGCTGAACGGTATCTCAATACATTTGTAATACATGTTGCCCAAAACGCTGTAGGGCAGAATAGGTACATATTTCTTAAAATAATCATCATTTTTGTTGACCACTGCTGCCACGAGGATCATGTTCTGGTAAACCACACCATAGCTGATCCTGTTCTCTTCATCAAATTGTGCGTTGGTAGTCAGGGGAAAATCAGCAAGGAATTGTTCAGAAGCTTTGAGCACTACAGGCAAATCACGGCTGGCGCCAATATTTCTGTAAGCTGCAAGCCTTGCCAGACTGCCTTTAGGGAATCTTTCCTTCAGTACAGTTTCTATAGAATCTTTTCTTTTGGCATCCCCCATCAGCATCCCTGTGATGGTTCTTGCTTTCAGCAATTCGTCTTCTGTAGCTTCTGAGCGGGTCAGGTATCTGACCGCAAGGTTTAGCTTTGGCGTGGCAGCATCTTTCATAAAACCTTTTAAAGCGATCGAATAAGGCAGCACCAGCTGTGCTTTAGCTTTAGGATTATAGGAGATTTCCTGGCTCAGCCAATAATAGCTTGCGGTATCACTAATGCCTTTAGTGCTGATATAATCTGGGATATCCAGGTTCAGTTTCGGAGAGCGTGCCAGTCCCCAGCCTGCATAACCTCCCGGGGCATTCAGGCCTGCGCGATCTTTGTCACGCAGGACAATAAAATAGCCCTGGTTGTTCGCATTATCTACCGTAGTGTCTGATTTAAATTTAAGTGCCAGCAAACCACAATCTTCAGGAACTTTATAGCTGGCAGTCCAGATATCGCCCTTGCCGGTCAAGGCCAGGTCTGATGCTACCCATTTGTAATTGTTGTAGCCATAAAGCACCGCAGTAATATTCTTTTTTCCTGCAAGAAGGGTTCCCTTTGCATTGTAGATGATCTCTACCGGCTTTCCGTTTTCTGGTTGATCCGGCACAGCGCTGAGATTGGCTGGCAGCTGTGCGAATGCGGCAAACATGCAGCACCATAAAGATAAGACCAGTATACTTTTTCTCTTGATGTTTTTCATTGGTGTGTCAATTAAGGGCAGCTGAGTTGCGGTTCAAGTGCCATATTATAGGTAAATACGTTATTAAGGATTGGGTTCCAGTTCAGGATTTAAATTAATAAGGGTCTGTGCGATGGGGAATACATACCTGTTGCTGTTTGGCGCAAGTGTATAAGTTACTCCGTTGAACAGCCTGGTGTAAGTGCGTGAAAAAGGTGCTTCATCTTTTAAACGGCGCATGTCCCACCAGCGCAATTGTAAACCGAAAAACTCACGCCTGCGTTCGTCAATTACTTTCACTAATGCGTCACTGGCAGAACTGGCTGTCATGGCTATATAGTTAGCTGGCCTGAATCTTTTGATACGCAAGGTATTTACCCATTGCATAGCGCTCGCTGCATCTCCTGCCCTCGCAAAGGCTTCGGCTTTGATCAGCAGCATTTCGGGTACTGAGGGGCCTTCGTTACGTGTTTCACCGGTTGCTCCCTCCTTATAAAAATATCTACCGGTATAGGTGGATGATATAGTAGCTGCAGGAGTAGTAAACAAGGCATAACGTTGGTCTGTAGTCCCCAGCAAGGCCAGATATTCATCACTGAGTTTAAGCGCTGTCGGAGAAAATCGAACAGAACCACTATATGGCAATTTAGAAAGTAAGATTTCCGGGTCAACAGTACGTCTTGGATAGTTGGTCGTGTTGACAGTAGTGAGCACTGAAAGGTCATTCAGCGTGCTGCGCAATGCCAGGGTCTGATCGGCATATCTCGATGCATTGGTATAGTCTTTCATATAAAGGTAACAACGGGCCAGCATTCCATATGCCGAAGGCAGGGACGGCAATGCAGTATACAATTGTGTTGCTGGTAATGATGGAACTGCCTGTGTTAAATCTGAGATAATCTGATTGTATATTGCCTGTACTGATGCCCTGTTCAAACTTTGCGTCACTGTCTGCACTGTTAGTAAAGGTACACCAGGATCTGTAGCTGCAGTAGCTGCATTGTAGGGTTTGGCATAGTTGTTTACCAATGTAAGATAAGCATCCGCACGGTGTACCAATGCTTCAGCAATCAGTTGGGCTTTATCCTGCGCTGTCCCTTCGCTGCCGGGAACCTCATTGATAATAGTATTACAGGTAAGTATCTTAAGGTAAGCTGAATTCCAGTTTCCATCCTGCTCATATGAAGGGTTACCAACGGTATAGATAATCGGCTGCCATGTATAGGCTGCAGGAAACCAGTTATAAAATAAGCTTCCTGTAAGTCCGCTGACCTGTGCAGCATCATTAATATTGATATCATTTGATGCAAAGTCAGAAAGGCTGGGGTTCACCTCGAAAGTATTTCCGTTATTTAAAAGATATCTGTAGTTGGAAGTTTGGTTTGGCACCAGCGCACCTTGTGTTTTGATATCCACATATTTCTTGCAGCCCGAAAGCGAAAGAGCGGCAAAGGAAAAGATAAAATATTTATATAGTGATCGCATTTTGTTCGTGATTAAAAGTTAACATTTAGGGTGAAATTGTAAGACACTGTAGCTGGTAAACCTAAGGTTGTACTGTTTAAACCACCAGTAATATCAGGATCAATTCCTTCTTTATTTGCTCTCCATAACAATCCAAGATTACGTGCTGAGAAGGCAAAACTTGCCATTTTAACAGCATTAGTGAATTTGCTTACAGGGATCTGGTAAGCGAGTGATAGCTCTCTTAAACGGATATAGTCACCTTTAAGCACATTTATATCTGATTGCTGGTAACGCAATAAACTTTGTCCTGAATATATCCCAGCTACACCAGGAACGGTCGTAGTTGCCTCGTCACCCGCTTTCTGCCATCTTTTAGCCACATCAGCTGAAAGATCGTAGCTGGTCCCTAGTCTTGAACTTGGGTAGCTGCTGATCGTTGGTCTTAAAAACACGCTTCCAAACTGGTAAGTCGCAATTGCCATCAGCGTAAATTCGCGGAACCTTACCGAGGTATTGAAAGCTCCAAAATATGGAGCATTAGATCGACCTGCATATGTTAGTGCATCCAGAGAGGTAATGTTTCCGCTGGCAGCTACTTTGTTGCCATTCTCATCAAAAATCTGCGTCATACCTGTAGCATCCAGTCCGGCATATTTGTAGACCATTACTTTATCAGATGGATAACCTTTTAACATCGCTCCGTAAGCCGGATTACTGAAAAAGCTGGTGGTAGGAGCAAATCTTGCATCCGTAACTTCATTGGTATTGTATGAGAAGTTCAGGATACTGGTAACGTCCCAGTCTTTATTTGTAAAATAAGTGCCTCTTAAACTCAGATCGATACCTTTACCTTCAAGTTCTGTGGAGTTTCTTGTTAATGAAGTTACACCATAGGTACCGTTGATAGGGAATTGGTAGAACAAATCCTTTCCATGCTTTTTATAAAAATCGGCTGTAACTCCAAAACGATTATTAAACATTCCAAGGTCAATACCTAAGTTGGTAACGTACGTTTTCTCCCAGCGCAATGATGGATTAGCCGGTGCGGAAATAGATGCTGTTGGCAATCCTGTTGAGGCATCCGGAGACCCAATACTAATTGATGTAAAAGGATAAAGGGCCGTAGCAATATTTCCGTTCACACCATAAGTAGCCCTCAGATTCATATTGGTGATAAAGCTAAGTGGTTTCATAAAGGATTCTTTAGCAACATCCCATTTAAAACCAGATGACCATAATGGGGTAGCCCTAAACTTTCTGTCTACTCCAAAATTGTTATAATCATCGTAACGGGCGCTCGCTGATATGGTATACTTTCCATTGAATGTATATCCTGCGTTACTGTAATACGAGAGGTATCTTCTTATTTTATCCTGTTGTGAGGGCGAACCTCCAATTCCGGATGTGTATCCCTGAATAGTAGTGTACGGACTGAAATAGTTTACTGGAAAACTTAGCCCGGTCCCCATATTATATCCATATAGCGTACTGCTTCCCTGCCCTGCATTTGTCTGCCTGATCTCAGATCCAGCAATTACATTCAGTTGGTGTTTACCTGCAAAGGTATTGTCATAATTTAATTGTCCGCGTACCGTATAGTTATTAGTCGTAGAATTAAGTTGATTAAGAATCCCTGATCCCGGAGAAAGTCCCAGGGAGTTCACAGCTTTGGCCGTGCTTCCGGTAGCGGGCAGCGGTGTGTAAGAATTGACCAAATTCCTGTAGTAGTACGTATTCTCGCTGTTGTAATTTCTACTGGTACCAAAACTACGCTCATTGTTAAAAAAACCATTCGCTGACAGTCCCTTGAAGATTGGCACGTTCAGATTTGCACTGAATGAATAGTTATTCACTTTGTTTACATTATCTGCATTATCAATTTCATCAAGCGCATTGTAATTCCAGTTCAAATATCCTCTTGCTGCCAACGTATTTGCCCAGCCTGAATAATATGCCTTTGAAGTAGACACCCTGTTACCATCAGAATTGACCAATTGATTATAAGGCATAAATGTAGTTGAGGAAGGTTTTAATAAGCTTGACAAGCCAACTGCATTATTCTGATAATTAAAAAATGAACCTCTGAAATTTGTAGATAAAGTTGCTTTTCCAAACAGCTTAAATGTATTGTTGAGTGTCACAGTAAGTCTGCTTGCCTCATTGCCCACGTCATTTGGTATTTCTTTACTGTACGATCCTGAGTAATAATAAGTAGAATTGGTGCCACCACCGCTCACAGCAAGGTTGTACTGCTGGCTCGTTGCCGGCTGCAGCATATATTTACTGATCTGGCTACGGCTGTCCATCGTGCTGTATTGTGCAATCTGTGCATCATACTGTGCCTGCGTAACCGTTCCGGCACGCAACTTAAAGGTCAGGTCTGTCACGTCCGCTACTGCCGGGCTGAAAGGGGTTGTAGCGCTTGGTGTGAGGATGATATTTTTATTTACCAGTTCCTGCTCATAATTAATTGTTTGAGCAGCAGTCATCAATTTCAGATAACCAAGGTTAGGTTCTCCTGTAGTAGAGAAGGTACTGGAGAAGTTAATCTTGGGAGACTGATTTGCCGATCCTTTTTTGGATGTCACAACAATCACACCGTTTGCAGCACGCACTCCCCAGATTGAAGCCGCAGCAGCATCTTTCAAAAAGGTAATACTTTCAATATCATTCGGGTTTAAGGAAGAAAGATCAATGTCTGAGATGGCACCGTCAACAACTACCAGCGGATTGGATTCCGCCTCTGAATAAACAGTACTTGTTCCACGGATGCTCATTGTGTAATCTGTACGTCCAACTACCCTTGTTGTGGAGCTGATACCCTGGGTATTGGTTTTATAGGCAAAACTGTTATCACCAGAGGTAATACTGATCTTCACACCCGGAACCATGCCTTCCAAGCGCTGGATGACATTTGCTACCGGAACCTTCTCCAGATCTTTTTTTGTAATCACTACCGCAGAGCCCGTAGAACGCTCCGGAGAAATCTGCTGATAGCCGGTAGATACCACTTTTACTTCTTCCAGGTTATTTCCTGATGAAGGCTTAAGGCGTACAGATACTTTCTTACCGGTGCCTTCCAGCTTCACTTCAGAACGATCATACCCTAAATAAGAGAAGCTTAATGTTGTAGCAACCTGGGGCACAAAGAAAGAAAAACGGCCTTCAGCATCAGTTACTATAGAATTATTGGCTGCATTAGATTTTATGGTTACACCCGGCATCGTATTTCCGCTTTCATCATAAACCTGACCGGAAACGAATATCATATTGTCACCTGCATCGCGCCCGGCATTGATCGCGCCAGACTGCTGATTCTGCAATTCTGCATTGCGTGGGATAATCGTGTAATTCCCCTCGCTTACATACAGGAACAATAGATCATTTGGATAAAGGATACGCTTCAGCGCTTCATCCAGTGTTTTTGCTTTCAGGCTTTCATCGGTAGTAAATTTGTTTTCTACGATCCCATGTCTGTAAGCGAATTTGGTATTGTATTTTTGAGAGATGGCGCTCAGCGCCGATTCAACAGTTATCCTTTTGCCCTGAGCAAAAGCAGAGCCATAACAGCACAATACTGCCGTAAGGAACAAAAGAGATAAAATTGGTTTAGTAAAGTTTTTAATCATGTTAAAATGGTTTAGTTGATGATTGAACAAGTCATTCAATAGTACAAACAGGGCTTTTCTAAAAATCACCCCACGGGATCAACTATTTTTCAAAATAAAATCATCAGGCCTGTATTATTTACGAAAAAAAGCAGGCAAGGGCGCCGAATTTAGCTGTCACATAGTGCATGCATAAAAAAAAACGCAAAGGACGAAGCCATTACGTTATCAGTAGCCTTAAAAACAGGTCATGATCCGGATTACGATCCGGCTGAAAGGATTCCTGCCAGCTTCTATGGAGCTGATCAGGATTACAATTTTTTTGAAAACTTACTGATACCGGATATCGTCTTTTGAATTGGAAGGTGTATTCACGTTTTTAAGCGTATGCCCGGTTACTTTATTGAACAGCAGTACCGGCTGGCTTTCGGCCTTCGCCACAGCAACATCTGATAAATTCAGTTTCTTCACATCATCAAATACCATGGCTGTGCGAAAATCACTCTTCCGATAACTGAGTTTAACGTTTTTCATCGTTACACCAACAGCGTGCCTTGTATAAAATCCCCAGGCAGGCAGTTCTCCAAACATTGAGAATTCGGGATAGTCGCTGATCTTTTCCGGTACCTTTTCCAGGGAATCGATACCAAAAGCAGCCAGTTTGGGCGAAGCCCCACCTTCATAAATAATTTCGATGTTATTGAGCGTTACATTCTCCACCGGATGTCCCGGTATGCCTGCTATGGAAGAAGGGAAGACATTGTGAGGATAGCGCACTTCCGGGCCTTCCCAGGAATAACCGGCATCTGGTTTCCCTGCAGGCACTTCTACTTTGACGTCACTGATATAAACTCCGCGCAGGTATCCTGGTGCAACGTTCTTCTTACGCTTGCCCAAACGGATAAATATAGCGTTACCGGTATTCCTTGCCCTTACGTTCCGGATATCAATATTCTCTATATTACCCCCATCTACAGTTTCTATGGCAATGGCAGAGCGATAGGTATCGTATACTTCCAGGTTCCTTACCTTCACATTTCTAAAAAAACCATGCGAGGCCGTACCAATTTTAAAACCGCTGGCACTGGAACGCACTTTGCAGTTGGCAATGTAGATATTCTCACACCCGCTATTTGCATTTGATGATTTTAGACAGATCCCATCATCCGCCACATTCACAGAACTGTTAGTGATCTTCACATTTTTACTATCTGTGATATCGATTCCGTCATTATTTAAGAAGGTATTGCTCACTACAGTAATACTATCAATTACAATATCAGAACAGCCCCTGTAATCCTGTATCCAGCATAAACCATCCCTGATGGTGATATTTTTGACAACAATATCCTGGCAGTTCGTGAGGTCAATCAGGTGCGGACGGTTATGTTCTGCAGGCCGCATCTGGTGCCAGTCATTATATTCCTTCCATTCCGCATCCTCTAAAGTACCTGCATTCAGCATGCGGTATATATCTTCCAGCAATAGCCTGGCCTGTCCGTCAATCGTACCTTTTCCGGTAATTGCAATATGCCGCGCATTGGTACCGACAATCAGTGCCGATGCCTTTTTTCCACCATAGTCAGCTCTTTTTGCTGTTGCCAGGAGCCTTGCATTCGCAGCAAGGTTCAGTTCTACATTGGATTTTAAATACAGCACACCCGTTAAAAAATCTCCTGCCGGTATCGTCACCTTACCGCCGCCATTTCCGGAAGCTTCATCTATTGCTTTTTGAATGGCTGTAGTATTGTTTGTCTTTCCATCAGCTACGGCGCCATAATTCATGACCGGGTAAAGTTTTGTCTGGGCAAATGTGCTGATGCAAAAGCATAACATCAGTGAGAGTAATCCTGCTTTCATGTCTTTCAATTATTTGAGGAATATACAAAATTCTGCAGCAAGAACGCAAGAAAATGACACCCTACTCAAATACAACAGTTTTATTCTTATAGACAAATACGCGGTCTTCAAATACCAGCCTCAATGCTTTCGCCAGAACAGAGGTTTCAATTTCCTTGCCCGCCCTCATCATATCTGCTGCTGTTAAAGAATGGTTTACAGGAATGATCTGTTGCGCGATGATCGGTCCTTCGTCCAGATCATTGGTTACAAAATGTGCTGTGGCACCGATCAGTTTGACCCCTCTTTCAAAAGCTTGCCTGTATGGATTTGCACCAATAAATGCAGGTAAAAATGAATGGTGTATATTGATGAGTTTTCTGGGGTAAAGGGCAACAAAATCAGGTGACAAAATCCGCATGAATTTAGCCAGCACAATATAATCCGGATCAAACAAACCCATGTAGCTGCTGATCTCTTTCTCAAATTCAGTTTTGGTTTTCTGCTCATGCGAGACCGCATAAAACGGAACATCAAAGCGTTTACAGATATCGCCTAAATGGTCATGATTACCGACTACACATAAAACGGATGCTCCCAGAGTACCAAAGTAATTCCTGATCAGGATATCTGCAAGGCAATGGTATTCTTTGGTGACCAGAACCACAATTCTTTTTTGTGGAAGCGGGTTAATGGTAATGATGGCATCTGCCGGCAAGACGTTTTGCAGTTTTTCATGCAAGGATTCCTCTTCGGCAGTCTGATCAACCTGTAACCGAACGTAAAAGCGGTTTTCCTGGACATCGACATGCTCACGCATGGAGATAATATTGAGCTGATGTGCGGCCAGGACATTAGAAATTGATGCCACCAGCCCGATATGATCTTTACAATGGATAACTATAATCATGCACTGAAGGTAAATATATGCCCGATGATTCGCAAACGTTACTGCATGATATCCGTTCCTGCAATACTGCGTTATGCGGTATCTGCATTTACTTTTTCCCGGAACAATTCCTTATCCTCCGTATCTGCCTCGGGAATGTCATGTTTGGCTATTGCTTTAGGATCATACTGCAGGTTGATACACATAGGAAAATGATCTGAGCCGCAGCTGTTCATCCGCTTAATTGATGTTAAAGTAAAATCAGCAGAGCAGAACACATGGTCCAGCGGAAAACGCAGAAAAAAATACTTTGCATTGAAACTGTTAAAGAAGCCCCTTCCTTTTCTTGGGTCCAGCAGTTCACTGATTTTAGAAAAAAGCTCAGTGGTATAACTCCAGGCCACATCATTCAGATCACCAATAACAATTGCAGGGTATTTACTTTCCTTTGCTTTTTTAGCAACCAATAGAATTTCCTTATCCCTTTCAGTTGAATGTGGGTTTTCCTGTGGAACCGGCGGGCGGGGATGCAGACAAAATAATTTGACCAGCTCCCCGGAAGGCAACTTTACTTCTGTTTCAATAGAAGGAATATCATCCTCCACCAGGTACTTCACATGTGCATCCACAAGTTCCAGTTTGGAATAGAGCAGCATGCCATAGGTATTCTCCAATGGAATTTTCATCTGATAAGGGTAATCGCTGCCAATAGCGTCCATTTTATCCTGCCACCATTGGTTGGTTTCTACCATCAGTACCACATCAGGGTTACAGCTTCTGATCAGATGGTGATACTGGGCATATTCCCTGTTGTCCTGGAAAACGTTGGCAATCAACAACTGTATGTTACGCTCACCAGCTGGTTTGCTGCTCTGAATAACCTGTTTTTTGGCCAGTACAGTAAACGGAAAAATCTGGAAGCAAAGGTAGATCAGGTTGAGGGAGAGCAGTACCATCAGTATATAATCACAGGGATGGTCAACCGGAAAAAGAAATCCGTACAAAACCAAAATCACTACATTGAGTGTAAGCTTCTGTAACCTGGGATACTCGAAGACCCGGAAAATCCAAAAATCATGCCTGATCAGTGGGATCAGCGATGCAACAACTACAAATATGCCTGAACAATAAAGAATGTTTTGAAATGTCCCCATCGTTAAAAGAAGATCTGCTTAAAGTACCTGTCTGAAATAAAAGTCATAACATCGATTTAGTTGATGCAATAAACAATAATCAAACCAGAATTATAAAAATTGAAATTGAATAGGGCATTGCAATCACCGCGGGTGATCATATTTACTGATAAACAGTAACATTCGTTCGGTTAGCGCTGATACCTGATACTGATTCAATGTTTTCAGCCCGTGATCCTGTCCGGCAGAAACCATCAGTTCATGGGGAACATGATTTCTGCTGAATGCTTTGTCGAGAATTTTCGCCTGTTTAAGCGGCACAGTCTGATCCTTATCTCCATGAACGCTGAGGGTCGGTACACTGGAAGAACTTATATATTTTATGGGAGAATACTGCTGAGTGAACCTAATTACTTCCTGCTTCTGATTTTCAATATCCATTCCTGAAAAGGTGCTGAGCCTGGATTGTCTTAAATTGTATTTCTCTTTAAAAAACACCCTTACAAGACCAAGTTTAAGATAACCCAGGTTAGGCTTAAAAAGTTCATTGAGATCTACCGGCCCGTAATTATTGAAAACATAATTCACTTTTGAACTGTAGGCGCTAAGTTCCTCTGTCCCGTTAAAATCATTATCCCCTGAATAGGCAAGCAGCATAGCCATATGTGCACCGGCCGACGTGCCCCATACGCCGATATGGTTGACGTCAAAATGATATAGCGCTGCATTTTTATATACCCAGCGGACCGCATCTTTACAATCAATAACCGGTGCAGGAAAATGTATGCTCTCCAGATCTGTCAGACGATAATCAATACTGATAACGGCATAACCTTTATCTAAGAGTGCCTTCAGCAAAAAGGCCCGGTAATCCTGATGTATTTCTGATTTATCACCTGTTGCCCAGCCCCCTCCGTGGATAAAGATGAGTACAGGGTTTTTATGGCTTTCGGTTTGAGGCTGGTAAATATCCAGTTTTAAATCCTCCTTCTGAACGTGTTTGTAAGGAATATCTGCGAAGTCCGGTTTTTTATCTACAGTCATACTTTTATAAAGCATATCAAAATATAGTCCAACAATGGCAATTTATTTGTTCATTATCATATATCTGGTAATTTCTGTGTAATAAATTTAAGCATTAATATAAAACAGTGTGATACGAAGCAGACGATCACAGTTAAACTGAGGTATCATCATAATGATAGCAAGCTATCATTCAGGTTATTTTATTAATAACTCAAGCCGCCATACATTTGTCCAGTAATTAAAGACAATGAAGCTGATGGAAGCTTCAACACCATAAAAAAAATCAAATGAAAAATATATTCGTAATCAACGGAGGACAAAAATTTGGTCATTCAGGTGGCCGTTTCAACAAGTCAATTACAGATGCTACACTGCGTTTCTTTAACTCACAACCGGGTTTCGAAGTACGCTCTACTAATATCAATACAGCGTACGATCCAAAACAGGAAGTAGAGAACTATAATTGGGCAGATGTGATCATTTATCATACACCCGTATGGTGGTTTCAATTGCCACATGAAATGAAAAAATATATAGATGTCGTATTTACAGCAGGTCATGATAACGGGATATATCACAGCGATGGCCGCTCTGCTGTCAACCCCGCTATCAATTATGGTACGGGTGGCTTAATGCATGGTAAACATTACATGCTCACCACGTCCTGGAATGCCCCTAAAGAAGCCTTTACCCTGCCGGGTGAGTTTTTTAATGAGAAAAGTGTGGATGAAGGCCCCATGTTCGGTTTTCACCGGATGAACGCTTTTACCGGCATGAAAGCCCTCGAAAGTATGCATTTCCATGATGTAGAAAAAAATGCAGACGTTATCAATGATCTGCAACGATATGAAGATCACCTCAAAAAGATTTTCATTGCCCAGGAGGAGGAAGCGGTTATGGATTTGACTTCATAGCCTTAACCTCAGTTTTTGCAGCAGTCACATCTGCCCAGCTATCCGTACGGAATGGTGAAGCCGGTAATCCAGCACCGTTATACAAATTACACGCCGGGTTATCGGCCCATGCATACCGTACTGCTACAGGGTTTGGGACATCAGCACTGCTCAATATGACCTTATGATCTTTGATGACCCCTTGCGCCCAGCAGAATTTCTGATCTGCGCCAGCTACTGCAAATCCTGTCAGAGCGGTACCATCTTTTGTTTTCAGCCCTCCATCCGCATATTTAAAATTAAGCTGAACAGTATTTCCGCTGACTTGCTGCGAAATAACGACTGGCCCTGAGAAAGGTGTTTTTTCACCATAAGTATTAGTCATTGCGATCAGTGCCAGGCGGCGTCCCACTTCCTGTTTATTTTTAGGGTGGATATCTTTGCCCTCTCCTATATCAATCGTTACAGCCATTCCGGTATTGGGTAATGAAAGCGTTTTCAGTTGCGCATCCCTTAATTCTGCCCAGTTGGATGGTCCGGGGAGTTCCGCTGTTTTCATAAAGTTAGACAGCTGCACAAAATAGAAGGGAAATTCTCCGATATTCCATTTCTTCCTCCAGTCGGTAATCATTGCCGGAAAAAGTGTACGGTACTGATGTGCCCTGTCCGAGTTGCTTTCGCCCTGGTACCAGATCGCGCCCCTGATGGCAAACTGGATAAAGGGGTGTATCATTGCGTTATATAAAACCGTCGGCCGGTTGGGTTCCTGGCTCGAAGCAGGTGCCGGAGGGATATCCCTGAAGTTTAATCCCGTCTTATATTTCCAGTCGCCGTCCAGCGATATACTTTCTCCCGTTGCGGAACTCATTGAAAGTACTTTTTTCTCTCCATAAATACCGCCATCTCCCGTAAGATCAGAGATCCTTACGGTGAGTACAATGTCCCCTGCTTTTACTGCAGCAGCAGGAACACTGTAGGAACGGGTTTCCCCATACCCTTTTGTTTCACCTATTTTTATCCCGTCAAAAAAGGTTACATCATCGTCATCTATAGTGCCGAGGTTAATCTTCAGTTCTTTTCCAGCCCAGTTCGCAGGTATAGCTATCTTTTTACGGAACCATACAATACCATCAAAGCCAGGCAATGCTGATTGTTCCCATACCCCTGGTAATGCCATTGTTTGCCAGGCACTGTCATCGTATGCTGTAGCTGTCCATACAGGCTTCCCCGATTCAAGACCAGCATCTTTCGACAGCACATTTTTTCCCCAGTTCTCCATGTCCTTCGCATAGTTGCGGGTCATCTTATCCTGATCGGTACGGGCTATCTTATCCACAGCCGCCTCAAAATAAGGCATATTTTTCAGCGTACTGCCACTCGTCCAGGCTTCAGCAATGGTGCCTCCCCATGAACTGTGGATCAATCCTACAGGAATCCTTTTCTTTCTGTAAAGCTCTCTTGCAAAAAAATAAGCGGTAGAAGAAAAACCTGAAATGCTCTGCGGATTACATTGCTGCCAGCCACCAGCGGCTACTTTAACATCAGACTGAGGCTGGTTAGCCGTTTGATGTTCTACCTGCAATAACCTGATATCCGGGTATTTTGCCTCATCGATCTCCTTCTGGTAATCATTGATCTTGCCCCATCCTGCCAGTGGCATTTCCATGTTAGACTGTCCTGAACAAACCCAGACTTCGCCGATGAGCACATTGTTCAGCACCAGCTCTTCGCCATCAGAAATCGTGATTTGATATGGCCCTCCGTAAGCAGGTGTCGTAACCATGATCTTCCAGTTCCCATGCTGGTCAGCAGTAGCTGTATACTTTTTTGTACTCCAGCCAGTTTTCAGCTCTATTGATTTGCCCGGCTCAGCCTGCCCCCATACCGCAGCGTTGGTTTTTTGCTGCAGCACCATATTATTGCTAAAAAAGGCAGGCAGTTTTACTTTAGCCTGAACGCTACAGGCCATACCTATTGCCAGCAGCAGTAACGCAGTTTTCAATTGTCCCATATTGAATGATATCAGCTAAGTTTATAATCAATTTTAAGTAATAAATTTTACAATCAAGGATTACGTAAACAATTATGTACTTAAATTGTAGAAAAACAGTGGTAATTGGGACTGAAACCTTGATGATTTTACTGAGTCATCCGGGGGCCGCCTGCAGGTTGTTATTGTGCCATGTTCTGATCAAAATTCAGTAACCATCTCATCCCAAATTTGTCTGTCAACATACCAAACAAGGCACCCCAGAACTCAACTTTGAGGGGATAAATGTCACTTCCGCCAGCAGAGAGCTGATCAAAATACCTCCTGATCTCTTCCTCGCTGCTGCAGTTGATAGAAAGAGCGGTAGCATTGCCCCTGACCAGCTCTGTGCCAGACATCATGTCTGAAGCCATCAGCTGCAAGCTTCCTTTACTTAAATGGGCATGCATCACTGCAGCTGGATTTGCCCCGGCACACTCTCCTTCCAGAGGAGTTTCTCCAACTTTCTGGATGATCAATTCACCGCCAAGACTTTCTTTATAGAAATTCATGGCTTCGGCACAGTTGCCATCAAAAGTGAGGTAAGCAATAATTTGTGTCATGTCTTTAGATTTATGGTTAATTAAGTACAGCTAAGTTAAGCTTCGAATAGGGAGCAATGGATGCCTGCACCAGTCAAATTAAGGGGCTATATGCGACAAAATTGATGCAATTATAATTGTCGCGAACTACCACCGAGGTTGACTTGTTCGCACCCCAACAGTAGATTGCCCAATTGTTAAGTTTGTGTAAAAGCCTAAATCAACCTCACATATGAATATCTTCGCTAAAATCCTTATTCTACTGGCAGTGATTATTGCCATCCCCCTCATTCTTGCATTGTTCATCAAAAAAGAATACCATGTTGAAAGAGAGATCACAATCAACAGGGGCAGACAAACCGTCTTCGATTATATCAGGTTCCTGAAAAACCAGGAGTACTACAGCAAATGGGTGATGATGGACCCTCAGATGAAAAAAACATTGACTGGTACTGACGGCACTGTAGGTTTTACCTATGCCTGGGACGGAAATAAGGCAGCAGGAAAGGGTGCGCAGGAAATCATTAAAATTAATGAGGGTGAAGGTATCGACGTCGAGGTACGTTTTATCAAACCATTTGAGGGCATCGCCTATACGCCCATCACTACCTATTTTGTTTCAGCAGATCAAACCCGTGTAAAATGGGAAATGAAAGGGATCAGCAATTACCCCCTTAATTTCACCAATCTTTTTGTGGATAAAATGCTGGGCAACGATCTGGAATCAAGCCTCATTACGCTAAAGAGCATCCTTGAAAAGCCTTAAACCGTACCATTCAGGGAAGCAGGAATCCTGAACGCTTTGATGCTCAGGATAGAGCAGGTTGCAGAAGCAAGGAAGGATACCAAACTTGCATGATTCCGAAAGGAAATCATTCTAACCAAATTACTGCTATATCCTGATCCTCATGAGCGTTATCAGAACATCCCTGACCCTAATCTTTTCTATCCTGTCCTTAGCCACGTTCGCAGGCACATCATCGCCGGAGCAAGCTGATCCACCCTCACGCCTGTCCTATAATTTTAACCCGGGATGGAAGCTGGCCACAGGCGATATTGCCGACGCCCAAAACACAGCATTTGACGATAGTTCCTGGAAATCAATTACCCTTCCGCATGCCTGGAATGAAGATGAAGCCTTTAAAAAATCTATCGAAGATCTCTCCACAGGCATCTGCTGGTACAGAAAACATTTTCGTGTCCCCAGCAGCAAAGACAAAAAGATTTTCCTTGAATTCGAAGGGATTCGTCAGGCCGGCGAGTTTTATCTGAACGGCAAATACATTGGCCGACACGAGAATGGTATCATGGCTTTTGGCTTTGATATCAGTGGCCTGCTGCATGAGGATGACAATATCATTGCAGTAAGGATAGACAATGCATGGAATTATAAGGAGAAAGCCTCTGGCTCAGGCTATCAGTGGAATGATAAAAACTTTAATGCAAATTATGGAGGTATCTCCAAAAACGTAAAGCTGTATGTGACAGGAAAAACTTATCAGACACTCCCTCTCTACTCTTCACTTCATACTACCGGCAGTTATATCTATGCAAAAAAATTTGATATCAAGGAGCATTCTGCAACTATAGTGGCCTCATCAGAAGTTAGAAATGAAGATATCCAGGCAAAAGAAATCCTCTACGAAGTAGAGATCAGGGATGCGAATGATCAAATTATCAGCAGCTTTGCTACAGGGAAACAAACCCTGCAACCCGGAGAGCTGAAAACATTCAGTGCATCGGCAGCGGTAAAGCATCTTAATTTCTGGAGCTGGGGATATGGCTATCTCTATAAAATTACCACCAAACTCCTCAGTGACGGTGTACCCATCGATGCAGTCACCACCAAGACCGGCTTCAGAAAAGCAGAATTTAAAAATGGCATGGTTTACCTGAACGACCGTGTACTGATGATGAAAGGCTATGCACAGCGGACAAGTAATGAATGGCCGGCAATGGGGCTTTCTGTCCCTGCCTGGCTGAGCGACTATAGCAATCAGCTGATGGTGGAAGGCAATGCAAACTTAGTCAGATGGATGCACATTACCCCCTGGAAACAGGATATTGAATCCTGCGACCGCTCGGGACTGATCCAGGCTATGCCCGCCGGAGATGCAGAAAAAGATGTGGAAGGGACGAGATGGGAGCAGCGCAAAGCAGTAATGCAGGATGCCATCATTTACAACCGCAATAATCCAAGCATTTTATTCTATGAATGCGGTAATGAATCCATCAGCGCAGCACATATGCAGGAGATGAAAGATATCCGTAACCTGTACGATGCAAATGGCGGCAGGGCAATCGGCTCCCGCGAGATGCTGGATATTGATCAGGCCGAATATGGCGGGGAGATGTTGTATATCAATAAAAGTGCAGGCAAGCCTTTATGGTCTATGGAATATTCACGGGATGAGGCTTTAAGGAAATACTGGGATGAATACACACCGCCCTATCATCAAAATGGAGCGGGGCCTTTGTATAAGGGCGCAAATGCCAGTGATTACAACCGTAACCAGGATTCTCAGGCTATTGAAGATGTGATGCGATGGAACGAGTATTATGCGGAGCGCCCCGGAACAGGAACACGGGTAAGCTCGGGCGGGGTCAATATCATTTTCTCCGATTCCAATACCCATCACCGCGGAGAAGAAAACTACCGCCGCAGCGGGGAAGTTGATGCCATGCGGATTCCCAAAGACAGTTATTTTGCCCATCAGGTGATGTGGAATGGATGGGTAGAGCCCAAAAGCAACGGCATCCATCTGATTGGACACTGGAATTATAAGAAGGGTACCAAAAAAGACATCACAGTGATTGCTGCAGGTGAAAGGGTAGAACTGCTGCTTAACCACCGTTCGCTGGGCTTTGGTAAACGCAGCAGCACCTTCCTCTTTACTTTTAAAAATGTAGAATGGAAGGCAGGTATCCTCGAAGCAGTCTCCTACAGTTCAGCGGGCAAAAAACTGGCACAGACGCAATTGAAAACTTCAGGTGTTCCGGCAGCCCTACGTTTAACGCCGATCAGCAACCCGGCAGGGTTTAAAGCCGATGGGGCCGACCTGACACTGGTACAGGTGGAAGTTGTTGACAGGGATGGAAACCGATGCCCTGATGCGCTCAATCTGATCCGGTTCTCACTGACGGGCCCTGCAGAATGGCGCGGAGGAATTGCACAGGGAAAAGACAACTACATCTTATCAAAAGATATTCCTGCAGAATGCGGAGTAAACAGGGTGCTGATCCGCTCCTCCACGCTTGCAGGAAAGATTAACCTGAGCGCCAGTTCAACTGGTTTAAAACCACAGGCCATTACCTTTGAATCTTTACCGGTAGTGGTAAAAAATGGCTTGTCTGCCAGTTTTCCTTCAGACGGCCTGAGATCTTACACTAAAAGAGGCCCTGCAACTCAGGTCCCTTCTTATACGATTAGCCGCAAGGCAGTGAAGATCATTGGCGCTACAGCTGGTGCAAATACTGAAAAAGCAGGATTGAGCTATGATGATAATGAGCTGAGCGACTGGTCAAATGACGGGAATATCGCTACTGCATGGATCAGGTATGACCTCGAAAAAGAATGTACCGTAACTGAAGTTGCCATAAAGCTGAACGGTTTCAGGACCAAAAAATACCCGATACGGATTCTGGTTGACCAGCAGGTAGTTTTTAAAGGGACAACCACTACCAGCCTCGGGTATTTCACCACAGCCGTTAAACCCGCAAAAGGAAAAACCCTCACCATACAACTTACTGACAGCGAAGCCATGCAAAGCCATACCAGCATTGGAAAGGAAATGAATGGAAAAAATCTGGATGATGGGATCAGCCAGACCGCCTCAGAGGCTAAAAATACACTGGATATTATTGAAGCAGAAGTATATCAAAAACCGTAATTTGCGCGCAGATTATGGAAGACACTACTATTCATTCGTCACTCAAGGCGATCAGGCTATATAATACCAATGAAACTGATTGCGCTTTCGAATACGGAACAATCCCTGCACAGGTTAAAATTGAGGTGAATTATTTCTTTGGACAGACAAAAATTGATCCTTACCAAAAAGTTCCTCACGCTGCACCAAGAAGACAATATGTAGTTACGCTGAAAGGTAAACTACGGTTTAAAGTAACCGACGGGAGTACCTTTATCATTGAGCCGGGCGTTATTCTGATCGCAGAAGATACTGCCGGCCCCGGTCATAGCTGGGAAATCGTAGACGGTGACCAGTGGGAACGAATCTACATCCCACTGGACACCGGTAACGACAATCATTTTATGAAGGATACAACTTTATCCTGACTTAGGTTAAGGGAACAATTTCGTCTTCCGGAATCTCTTCGTCTGTAATCGGTTTGCGGTGCCAGTATGAAGCAAGAATAGATCCTGTTACATTCATCAACGGCCCGAAAACTGCCGGGGCGAGCCCCACGGTAGCCATTTTGCCCATCTCTTTTGCCAGTCCGGAAGCGAGCCCCCCGTTCTGCATTCCTACCTCAATTGCCATCGTACGGCAGTCGCGCTCCTTCATTTTGAATAAGCGGCCAGACCAGTAGCCCAGTGTATAGCCCAGCAGGTTATGGATCAGTACCAGCAGGATCAGTTTAAAACCGATATCCAGCAGACTGTCATGTCCTGCAGCGGTGATGATCACGATAATAAACGCGATACCAGACATCGATATCAGCGGCATAATAGTTTCAAGCCATTTATCTCGCCCTTTTAAAAGCTTGTTCACTACCAAACCGGCAGCAATTGGAACAATGACCATTTTCAGGATGTCCATCATCATATGGATCACGTCAATCTTGATAAATGCTCCTGCAAAAAACTTCATCAGCAGCGGGGTCAACAGCGGGGCGAGCAGTGTAGACACTGCCGTAATCGTAATGGAAAGTGCTAAATTGGCTTTTGCCAGGTAGGATATCACATTCGAAGCCATCCCGTTTGGCGAGCAGCCGATCAGGATGATACCTGCAGCAATCTCAGGCTCAAATCCGCTGACATTAGCCAGTGTAAATCCCAGAAGCGGCATAATCAGAAAATGACTGAACACACCGATAAAAACTCCTTTAGGCATTTTTACTACACCCACAAAATCACCCAAACTCATGGATGTGCCCATCCCGAACATGATCACCTGAATCAGCGGCGTAATCAGCACGGCAAATTTAAAGCCTTCATATTCCACAAAATAAGATGGGTAATAGAGTGCTGTGGCAACCGCAGCGAAGATGATAACCGTATAGGCAAAACCTTTAAGCGTGGGGAATCCCCTGAAGCCAATAGCCAGCAGGATAAAGAAAGCGATCACAACCGGTCCTGCCTTAGCAAGACCAGTTGTAAAAAGAAGTACAAGTATAGTGAGTACGCACAAAGCTGCTAAACCCAAGGACAGCTTGTAGATATTAAATTTGTTCACAGTAAAATTTGGTTAGATAATTTTAAACAGTCTTCAGTAATACTTCCTTTACGCGGTTGACAACGATATCAACCTCTTCAGGCTTCAGCAATACAATACCTACATGCAGTGCCTCTTTATTACCATTGATCACAATACTTGGCGTACCATTTTTCAATGCAGTTTTAACATCTTCAACTGTAATTTTAATTTTCGACTGGTCCCACTTTACTTCCAGTCCTGGGAATGCATTTGCAGGTCCCGGGCTGATCACAGTCTTAGATTTCACTGTCGGCACAGTTTCGAATGCTTTATTCATACGTGCTGCAAGATCAAGCCATCCCTGCCATTCTTTTTTGTGGTCCCTTTCAATGTAGGATTTCAATGCGGCATACATACCGAACATCTCTTCCTTATTCACCTTCATTGGTCTTCCGATAGGAGCTTCATTAGGGCTATGGTTGGCTCTTGCTGCTTCGATCAGGTCTTTACGGCCAAATAAAACACCAGCACTCTGTGGGCCTCTCATCATTTTTCCACCAGAAAAAGTAACCAGGTCAAATCCAATTTTCTGGAACCTGAACAGGTTTTCTACAGGTGGAACATCTGCTGCTGCATCAATAAATGACGGAACTTTATGTTTTTTAGCTAACTCTACAAATTTCTCATGACTGATTGGGTTTTTACCAACTTCACCAGCATTAAAAAACAAAGCCATTACTGTGTTTTTATTGAATGCTTTATCCATTTCCTCTGCCCCTTCCACTTCAACGAACTTTGCGCCGGTAGTGGTAATAGCCTGGTCAAACAGGTAACGGTGCGATTTCTGGATGATCACCTCAGGGCGTTCTCCAACAAATTCCGGAAGGATTTTGATTTTTTTCTCATCTAAGCCTGTGATACATGCTGCTGTTCCCAGTAACATCGCACAAGCGGCGCCAGACGTCACCATTGCCGCCTCAACATGAAGCATCTCAGCAATCTTTGCCCCTACCTTATCCTGCAGTTCATACATATTTGCAAAATGGTGGCTCGTAGAGTTAATTGCATCCATCACTTCCGGAAGCATCAGTGAACCTGATAAAAATGTCATCGTTGCAGCTGCATTAATAACAGGTGTTACACCCAGTTCCTTAAAAAAATCACGTGTCGGTGCTGCTGGTTTCTCTGCTGCGAACGCAGATAATCCACTGCCGATAATACCTCCTGCCAGGGGCAGTGCTGCTAAACTTTTAACAAGTTCTCTTCTTTTCATATTATAATTAATAAAATTCAGGCTGATTCAAGGTAAAGACACCTAAATCTGGCAATCAGACTAATTAAATGTACGAAATTTCAAAATAAAAGGAAAAATGAGATTTAGCTCTCCCTGCTGTTGATTACATATCCCTACTTTCAGTACCTACAAGATGATCTGTAACAGGCTAACAGGGCGTAAAATTCTAAAATTACGGCTATGAACACCGCATCAATAGCAGATGTAGCTGAACTGACTACAGTTGTCAATGAGTCATACAGGGAAAAAGGTTCAAAAGAAATCAAATCGTAAGGATATTGCATTATCCTAAGAATAATTCTTGCATTATTGAAAATTTATATTTTACTTTGAATTTCAAAGTTCTTTCAATAATGCAAGAAAAAGAAATCTACAACGAACTCAGTTCAATAAGGAACCTGATGGAACGCTCCACCAAGTTTATTTCCCTTAGCGGACTTTCTGGGGTGATGGCTGGTATTTATGCCCTGATTGGTGCTTTCATCGGATATCAACTCGTTTACGGCAACTCTGCCCATCTGGATTACGCATCATCTAACGTAAATGATGAAGCAATACTGTGGAAGTTAGTTGGTGTCGCTATTGCCGTACTTTGCTTTTCGTTGCTCACCTGCATTTTTCTGACCATCAGACAGGCCCGTAAAAAAGGCGAACACTTCTGGAACCCCGTAAGCAGGCGCTTAGTGGTCAACATGGCTATCCCCCTCTTCACAGGCGGCTTATTTATGCTGATCCAGTTATTGCAGGGCAATTACGGGATCATCGCACCAGCCTCACTTATATTTTACGGACTATCACTGATTGCCGGCAGCCAGTTTACTTTTTCTGATGTGAAATGGCTGGGCTGCTGCCAGGTAATTATTGGTCTTGCTGCAACCTTCTTTCCGGGTTATGGTATAGTATTCTGGGTAATCGGCTTTGGTCTCTTGCACATCATCTATGGTTCTGTCATGCATTTTAAATACAATCAGTGAACGTATCATTAGAACAATTCGATAAAGCGTTTGAGAACCGCATACGTCTTCAGATCATGAGCGTACTGGTGGCCAACGACAGGTATGACTTCAATTCTTTGAAAGAGCTGCTGAATGTAACTGACGGGAATCTTGCATCCCATTTAAAAGCACTGGAAAAAGAAGAATACATCACGGTAAACAAGAGCTTTTTAGGCAGAAAACCTAATACCCAGTATGCAGCCTCAGAAGACGGCCGGTTTGCCTTCAAAAAACACTTGCAGGCACTCGAAAATTTAATCAAACAACAAAACAATTAATTTTTTTATCCATACACTTTGAAATTCAAAGTACTTTCAATCTAATCTTAAAAAAAATGGACATCCAACAAACATCGCAGTTAACTGCAGCCAAAAAATGGTTCGGCGAATCAATTCTGGTAAAATTAACTTTCATCGGATTTTTAACGCTTTTACTGCTGATCCCCTCGTTCGCGATCCAGGACCTGATCAAAGAACGGCAGGAAAGACAGGAAGAAGTCGTCTCCGGGATATCTGACAAATGGTCTGGCAAACAACTGGTAGAAGGCCCGGTGCTGGTACTTCCCTATGCCCCATCCGGTACCCATATTTATATCCTGCCGGAGTTGCTGAATATCAATAGCCATGTAGATCCTGAAGTATTGCACAGGGGAATATTCGATGCAGTGGTATACAATACCAGGATCAAAGTTAGTGGTAAGTTTAGCGCACTTGAATTGGTAAAATCCGGCATCGACCCTGCCCTGGTGCAGTGGGAAAAGGCAAAAGTGATGATAGGCCTCAGTGATCTGAAAGGCCTGAAAAACAATCCTTCGATTAAAATAGACAAAATGCTGCATCCTCTTGAACCCGATTTTGATTCGGTCAGCCTTTTTACCAACACCCTGGTTACCCTTCCTGACCTCAGCAAACAGAAAAACACTGCATTGGATTTTAACTTTGAGCTGGACCTTCGCGGAAGCACAGAACTGACTTTTCAGCATCTGGGCAAAAGCACTAATGTAACGGTAGAAGGCGCATGGAACAATCCAAGTTTTACCGGACGCTATTTACCGGAAAAAAGAAATATCACTGCTAAAGACTTTTCAGCAATCTGGAGAATGGCCCATTTTAACAGGACACTGCCACAACAATGGGTTGCAAAACGTTCCGTACTTGATTCTAAACCAGTCGTTAAACAAACCGATACAAAGGAATTATCTGAGGACACAGTGATGCCGGGGCTGGCAATTAAGGATACCACCTTTGGGGTCAAATTTATGATGGGTGTTGATCAGTATCAAAAGACGATGCGCTGCGCCAAATACTCGACCTTAATTATCCTGCTCACATTTATCTCCCTTGTGTTTTCAGAGCTCATACTCAAAAAGAAAGTTCATTTCCTGCAATATATACTGATCGGGGCCGCGATGACCATTTATTACACCCTGCTGCTTTCCTTTAGTGAGCAGATTGGCTTTAACAGCGCTTATATCATTGCCTCATTTGCAACCGTTGTACTCATCAGTTCATTTATTGCTGCATTGCTGAGAAATAGAAAACCTGCAATTGTTTTTGCCGGTATACTCACTATTTTCTACAGCTTTATCTATGTGATTATTCAGCTGCAGGATTTTGCTTTGATTGTTGGCAGCATAGGACTTTTCATCATTATTTCGGTGACCATGTATTTATCAGCTGGTATAGACTGGAATAAAAGAGAGGTTCCGGATGATACTCAATAAAACGCTTTTTCATGCCGAAAGCCTGATTTACAGGCTTTCGGCATTTTATTCAAATATTTGAAAAATCACAAATTTACATATAAGTACTTTCACTATTTTGCACAAAATACACCCATACATAAAACAAAAACGACAATATAGTTCTTTTTTAATAATTTTTAGTAACTTTAATTATCACAAATGAAAATAATTGTATTTATTTAATTATATTTAGAAAAGTAGCAAAAACGTTAAACCAACTGTAGCAATATTACGTAATATCTTATACACCAGATCCTGTAGCTATGAAAATATTAAGAAACCGGCACCTCGTTAAAGTGCGTATGATCCCGATGCATGCTATATCCTCAGATTACTTTAATAAAATGCGTGAGCTCAATTCAGATGAAAAGAGCAGATTATTAAAGCAGGGCTTTGAAGATGGTTACGACAGATGCCTCAGAGACCTTGGAATAGAAGAAAAAGATCATCCAAGGGGCAGACGAGAAGCGTAGTTAGGGATAAGAATATCCCTGCATAGCAGAATCAAAATCAAGATCCTCAAACTCAGTGTTGAGTGAAATTGTATTGACATTCATATTTAAAAATTGCAGGTTTCCAAAAATACTGGCAAAAGCAGTATCAACAGCATCAACCCCAGTCGCAATTTTCACCAGGCCATTCAAGGGCGCAAGTTTTGTAGCATCTATAATAACCCAGTGGCCTCCGAGATATACCTCAAAGCAGGCATGAAAATCAGGTGGGCTAAGCCTGTAGGCATATCCTGTAAAATATCTTGCCGGAATAGTCAGCGCCCTGCACAAAGCAACCCCCAGATGTGCAAAATCACGGCACACCCCTATTTGTTCTGTGATGGTATCATATGCAGATGTCTGTGCAGTAGTAAATCCCCCATATTGAACATTAGTATAAATCCAGTCCCGTACAGCCATTACCTTCTGATAAGCATGCTGGTGACTGCCAAACTGATGGTAAGCAAATCTGTATAACCTGTCCGACTGGCAATAGCGGCTGGGATTTAAATAATTCAATGCAGAAGCTGGCATTAAACTAATAGACACATCATCAAGACGTTCGGCCGGAATGATACTGAATTCATTCTCTACGATCGCCTTATAAGTAATCTGGATATCCCCGGCTGCAGGTATCTCGATAATTTTAAACCTTTTCTCCCCTGACACAGAATTCAGCTCTTTCATTTTTAAGGAAGGACTGGTTTCAAAACTTTCCTCCAGCACCACTTGCTTTAATGATCTGAAAGGCTGTACATTCAGGATCAGTGTAGCATCTGATAAGGCTTTGTATGCTACGTTCGCGGTTACTTCAAATTTCATATTTCATCTTCATTAGGAACCTGCATTTTGTTAAAAGCTGTGTCCATCCAATTCGTCGGGATTCTTTCCAGTGCAGTTTTGAGTTCTTCTGCCCATTGCTCCGAAATACTTTCAAGATCTTTTTTTGTGTAACGCTGTTCGATCATCTCAAAACTATTATTCTGATACAGCACGACATCAATTGGAAAATCAACATCATTTGCACTCACACGTGTAGAATCAAAAGAAAGAAAACCACTTTTCAGTGCCAGGTGCATACTCGATTCATTGGTCAGCGTTCTGTTCAGGATCGCTTTGCCATGCCCGGAGTTTCCTACTATGACAAATGGCGCACCTTGCCCCAGTTCTACCCAGTTACCTTCAGGATATAACAAAAAAAGTTTATGTTCTTCATCATCCTTGAGCTGCCCTCCAATGATCGTATTCAGGTTAAACTTGAATCCTGAGGCTTCTAGCGAATCCCGGTCTTCTCTTGCCACACGCTTCACCTGCTCGCCAAAATCATTTACGGCTTTATACAGCTTATTGTGCTCTATGCCCTCGTCAATCCGCTCCTTAAAATACAACACTGCCTTATCTCTTACAGACCTGAGACCGCTGGTCATGATAAAAAGAGAGTATTTGTCTTTCTGATATAAGTATATTTTCTTTTTTTCTGTAGTATCGGTACCCGAAGTAACCCTTGTATCTGCAATTGCAACCAAGCCATCTTTAACTTTTATTCCTAAACAATACGTCATAATATCCCTTTCTACTAAATATAGGGCTAAATATATTCATCAGACCTAAAAAAAATT